>WNGJ01012631.1_pt1 | contig 14977 bp, 31 predicted proteins | sample 5400611 | NCBI WGS metagenome assembly WNGJ01 (sample SAMN13153375, study PRJNA577476) | soil metagenome | isolation source: 40 cm soil or saprolite under Garry oak tree replicate 1 | place: USA:California | collected 2016-06-15
CCCCCACGAGAGGGTCAATAGAAGGAGAACCCAACTCAGGAACGGATTCATTCGTCCGTCTCCCCTTCTTGGAACGGCGGATACTTCGTACAATACGCTTCCCCGTCCGCATCGCGCGGATGGAGGGACCACGGGAACCTGCACCATGAGCAACGTTCCTCGTCGTCGGTCATTGTCCGATAGGCTCCGGATGATATTTCGACACGCCGATTCGAGCGAACCGTTCATGGCATTCCCAGCATTCCGGGGTGTGGCATTCAGTACAGTGACGGAGAAACGTGGGCCGTCCGCACTCGACGCATTCCTCGTCCGCGAGGTCGATGTATTGCATCGGTTCCCGTTCTGTCATTGGAGCTTCGTTTCCGTCTCCGGCGGCCCTCGGATACACGTGCATCCGACGACCCAGCACCAGCAGAAGGCTTCTCGTAATCCACGAGCGCGTTCGTGGGAACTCCATGTATGGCCGCATCCGGAGCAACGGTCTTCGGTCATGATTCCGATTCCTCCCGTTCCGCATTAGGAAAGACGAGAAGGACCCACGCTTCGAGTTCCGCTTCGAGTTCGCGAATTCTCTTTCGGGCTTCGATGAGGTCGAGTGTCAATCGCGCACGTTCCGGCTCCATGGATTCGCTCATCCGGTCGCTTCCTCGATGTACGTGTCGCGAAGGCCGCACTTCGTACACGCGCGTTCGCGATGGCTAATCGGGGAGGTCTCGCGATACACGATGACCGGGGTGACGTGATGCCGATTCCCGTCCGCGGGACACACGCGGCTCAGGAACTCGACCTCGACGCTCATCTCTTTCTCCATGTAACTCCGCAGGCGCATTCGTGCATCGTGTGAAAGCGTTGAGCTTTGCAAACGTGGGCGATGCACCGACGCGCGTTCACGACGAGCACGGCCCGGCATATCCTCATCGCCCGAACCTCCGTCTCGTGTCCTCTGCCGCGTTTTCGAGGACCGCAAGAATGGAGGCGAGACCGAGCGCTCCGAGAACGAGGATAGCGATGAACGGGAATAGAAGCACGTCTCGCAAACTCCACTTGCTCATCGCGTCACCTTCAACGGAATGGACTCGTGCTTCCGTTGATAGTGCCGGAGCATCGACGATTTCGCCTGGAACTTCGCGACGCACTTTGGGAAGGGACATACGAAGACCTCGACATTGTTGTGGACGTTGACGTATCGGACCTCCGGTTCAGGCTTCGGGTCCGGTTGGAAATCCGAGAAGGACGAGTCCATCACGTGAGCGCCGATGTCGAGAAGCACTCGCATCTTCGCGATGAGTTGCTCGTTCGTCAAGTGCGGCCACACAATCGGTTTCAGTTCTAGTCTGTAATATTGCATCGTGTCACCTTTGCGCGGAGGGATTGGTCCGTAGGTCTAAAAAGATAGGGGGTCATCGTTCCTCGCGGTCTCGGTCTATCTTGAAGTTCGATTTTCCACATCCGCTTCTCGTCGAGAGAAGCCGCGTCGAGGACGGCCTTGGCCTCGTCGTAATCCGCGAAGTGTATGATGACGTGGAAGCACTCGCCTTTCCTCATGCCGCGGCCTCCGTGTGGTCTTCGGAAACAGCTCGAGCTGCTGTCTCATTGCGGACGTATCTCGCAAGAATGAGCGCAGGGAAGACGCCCGGTTGCCAACACACCCATGCGCGAGTCATCGTCGCGAGGGATGAGCCCCATGTCCACGGCGATAAGACGTAGACAATCCGGGCCACACGCACGAGTTCTTTCATGGTGGAACCTATCGCAATCTTGAAGCCTCCCGTCCAAGGGGGGTCTATAAAGGCGACGGCGAATACGTTGTCTTTGAAGGGGAGATTCCGGACGTCCGCTTGGATGTCCCCGATGGGTCTAAGGTCCACTCGAACATCTCCGAATTTATAGGGACCACAACACGCGTTCAATGTCAATCCGCCGCTCGCATCGCGTTTGACGTGATATTCCCCAATGCGTTGAACGGGCTTCGCGACGAGCCAGCTCGTCATGTCGCGGCCCCCGTGTCGTCGATATGGTCGAACTTGCGGTGCATTCTCCGGAGCCGTCCACGGTTCGCGGCCTCGATGCGACGACGATTCGCCGCGGCCCTCTCGTCGTCGGTCATAAGGCGGTACTTGCGGCTCGTGTAGTCCCCGAGGAACGCGAGCGGCTTCCCGTCTTCCTCGACGGACGGCGGGGTGACGAAGGGACTCCATCCGTCGAGTTCGACCTTCACGATGGTCCTCGTGAACGTGACCGGGTCGATGTCCACGTGGGGGGCGAGAGGACGGAACTCCGTCCCCGTCACGAACCATTTGACCTTCACGCCGAACTTCACGGCCAGCGCTTCCCCGCGGTCCACAATCTCGCGGATGGACTCCGTGACGTAGGAGATGGAGACGACCTCGTAGGCCCCGCATTCGCGCTCCACACGCTCGTGGCGCTCTTCGGAGCGCACTACGTGCAACATGTCGAGAAGGGCCGCATAGACCTCCGGCGGCGCGTTGAGGTTCACGCCGTTCACGACGAAGTAACCCCATGCGTCCGCGGAGCCGATGCGCGGGTACGTCGTCTTCACGAACGGCATCGGGTCTTGGGGTTCGTCCTCGATGACCCTCGGATTCGGCTTGAACGTCGCGAGCACGATGACATCGCCATAGGCGAGGTTCCGGAGCGCGAACGCGGGGAGCGCACGGGCCACGCCGATTCGTCCGGCCTCTTCCTCGAACTTCGTGGCGGTGTATAGACGAGTCCCGGCGAAGTGGAGGTTCATGATGGTCATGGCTGAACCCTTGCCCGAATCTTGGCTTCGAGTTCCGAGATGCGCCGCACGTAGTAGCTGAGGAGATTATGCATCTCGACCGGGTGTGTTCTCATGTCGTGACGGCAATATTCGCACGGCTCGAAGTCTGGTTTCATCGCGGGGTTCATGCGTGATACCCCGGTTTGATGGATTTCTCGGGATTACAATGACGACAGACCCCGAACGAATCCCGGCCGTACCCAAGACATCCGCATCGTTCGCAAATCATGTTTCGGAAGAGTTGCCGCTCCTGTGGATTTGGGGGGCATCCCGGAGTGCCTTTCACGTTTGGGCACGGATATCTCATGCTCGCACCTTCTCATCGCGGACGTATTCCGCGAGGTCCCCGCGGCAATCGCGGCACACGTACCACATGCGCCATCGGATACCGTCGAAGCGCGATTCGAGCACGGCGTGGCGATGCGAGCACCCGAACGTGAGGTCGGGGCTCATGAAATCCGCTCCCATCGCTCCGCGCTCCGCGTCGTCGCGGATGATAGGAGCTTATGCGCGAGGGCTCCACCCACGAGTCCGATGATGAGCGTCACGAGCGTCCACATCATCATGCCGCTATCGTCGAGAATCCACGTTCCGAGACCATGTACAATCATCTGAGCCACCTTTGCGGAAGATGCATTGTCATGGGTGACTATAAGGTTTCCCTCCCGTTATCACGGGTGATTCGTGTCGGACGTTCGTCTCGGTTTTCCATTCGTCAAGTCAGACGAGCGTCCGCCTCGTGGCGGTGTATAGGCGGCCCGATTCCCACCACCACAGGACGGTCCCGAGATAGAGCACGAAGCCCCACCACGTCCCGAACACGACCGACTCGAACGGGTTCATCGACCAATGCCTCCCACGTCGTCATGGATGCACGCCGAGCCCCGTGGACGCATCTACGGGGCTTGAGCTGAGACCGTCATCACGTACATGCCGTCCGCGAACTGGGACGTGAGGTTGAACGTGAGCGTGATGTCGGCCCGGAAGGCCTGCTCGCCCGCGTCGTTCACGAGGGCTTGCGCGAAGAACGTCGGCGAGAGACCGATGGCGTGGTTGTCGGGGATGACGGTCCACGAAATCGGGAAGCTCGCCCCGTCCGCGAGGTTCCCCGTCTGCGGGTTCACCGTGTACTGGACGAGGACGCCGGAGATGGACGTGATGGCCACGTAGCTCACGCGGAGGTCAAAGGACAGATTGTAGGCGATGGTGCCCCGCCATCGATTGAGGACGCTGAGATTGAAGCCGGAGGCCGTGCCGTTCAGGAAGTTCACTTGCGAGGGTCCGCCATCGTTGATGACGTGGTCGAACGGTTGGACGATGAGGTGCTGGACCTCCGTGAAGCCGCGGAACATGACTTGGCGCGACAGGAGCACGGCGGCTCCGACCGTGGCGCTCATGATGACGAGGACGGCGGCGAGGGCGAAGACGGACTTGGGGAGACGCATCCGGGGGGTCGTGACGGAGGAGTGGGTCTTCCCGGATGCGTTGAGTAGCATGGCCTCGAACCGTTCGAGTTCCCGGTCGGTCCGGAGGTCGTTCATCGACATCGTGCGCCTCCGTGCCGGTCCGCCATCTCCGCGGAGTAGAGCGTGAGGCCGCACGACGGGCATTCGCGCGGATAGCCCTCTCCTTCCCGGACGTAGAGCCGCACGGTCTTCCCGTTGCCGCTCAGATGCGGGCCCGGTCGCGAGAAGGTCCGGAGCCATCCGAGACGGACCATCGAGTTCAGGAGATGGTACAGCGAGGAAATCGGGATGCCGGATGTCCGGCGGAAGATGTCCTCGGCGGATGCGGGCTCCTTCGCCACGGCGAGGACGGACCGAGCCCGCACGAGGACCTTGTCGAGCATCACGCCGGTCTTCTTCTCGCGGGGGACCGCGACATGATAGTCTTCGGTCATCGCCGCGAGGACGGAGTCCCGGATTCCCGACCTCGGCGCGGACACTCCGAGGACATGGACCCGCACGGTTTAAAGGCGATGGTCAATCGCGGCGTTCGAGAACGAAGTGGTCCACACCGTCGAGTAGGCGGAACGGAGCCTCGACGCTCGTGAACTGACGAATCCATCGGGCCGCCGTCACGGACGAACATCCGGCATAGTTCGCCGCACGAGCCGCGAGTTCCGCGTAGTCCGTCCACACGGAGCCCACGTTCGCATCGAGGTACTCCGCGACGAGCCGTCGGATGGCGATGCTCCGCGAGTAGTAGATTTCCTGAGCCGAACGGTCTGGAACGAGTTTGTCCCTCCCGACCGCTTTGACGAGTTTTCGGAGGGATGCGTCGGGTTCGACGTTGCCGCGTCGGGACGGACGCTTCTTGCGTTTAGGAGTCGGGCTCGGACGAGGCTCCGGCGGGTCCCCCGGTCCCGCCTCCGCCTTCGCGTCCTCGCCTGCGTCGTCTTCCCCGTTCGGAACATCTTCATTCACACACACACACCTCGCGACACACACAATCATGGGCGCATCCTCTGGCGTCGTGATGCCGCCATGAGCCTTGCCTCCGCGAGCGCATGCTTCGCGAGATGCCTCGGCCATGTCTCCTGAACGACGAAGTCGAGGCACCATCCGCACCACACCCAACGCGGAGAGTTCGGCATCGGCCCGCGGCGCGATGCCGACCCACCTTTATCTGCGTTAGACCATCCTTTCCGATGGAACGTCAAAAGAAGGACCCCGGTTTCCGACCCGATGGGGCATGGATGCGTGAGACCGGGGTGACCGGGGACATCGGCAAAGATGACTCCGGGAGTGTGTGGCAAACGCGGAGAATCAACGATGTCCTTTCGGTCGGACGGAAGAGGCACGTGCGCGGGCTTAAGCGTTCGGGTCCCCATCGTGGCGGACGATAGTCCTGAGCGTCCTCGACCTCATGCCCGGATGGTCCTTCTTCACCTTCGCCATCCTCGTGCCGGTCGTGGGGTGGCTCGTCTTCGGCGTGTACGCGAGCTTCCCCGACGAGCGGAGCCGTCAGGATTGGCTATGGTCCGGGGTCTTGGTCGGGGCGCTTCTCATCGTCCTCTACATGGCGAACGCATGAAGCGAGACCCGAGCGAACCGCGCTTCGTCGGGTACTATCCGTGGATTCTCTTTCCCATCGCGGTCGGGATGGCCGTCGTCCTCTTCGTGAGGCTGTGGCTCTTCTCGCATCACTAAGCGAAACGGTGACGGAGCCACACCGCTCCCATGACTCCGAGGACCAAGAGCGCGAGGAACGTGAAGACGACGAACATGCTCACGGCCTGCCCGAAGTCGATGACCTCGCCCGCGCTGACGGAGACGGAGACCGTGAGCACGCTGAGCGTGTCCGCCCCGTTCCCCGTGAGGTTCACTTGCACGACCCATTGGACCCTCGGGGAAATCGCGGGCGAGATGACGTAGCCTTTCTCCGTGCCGGTGCTGATGACCGTCGAATTGACGAACAAATAGGTCCCATTGAGATTCCGAATGGAGACCCCGGCGAGGTGACGAATCGAACTCGCCGCCGGGGTCCACGTGAGATTGATTCGCGTGAGCGTCCATCCCGCGTTCAACGGGGCCTGAAGAGCGCTCATCCAATTCCCCGAGGTCGCATAGTGACCGCGCCCATCGGTCGATAGCGCGAGGATTTCCGCTCCGGTCAGGATGCGGTTCCAGATGGAGACCTCGTCGATGATGGCACTACAATACGAGGGAAGCCCGGCCACCCATCGGCACATGTTGAAGTCGGACGTGCCTCCGTTCGCGTTCGCGGCGGACGACTTCCATACGCCATCGAGATAGAGGTCGTGCGTGGAGTTCACATTGTTCGAGACCCACGCGAGGTAATGGTACGCGTTGATGGCCATCGTCGCGGACGCATCGTTCGTGTTCGTCCGACACGCATGGACCTTCCCCACGTCTGCGGCGAGGTTACAATCCTCGTTGTACAGGAGGACATGGTTCCCTCCCGCGGTGTCGAGACTCACGAGGGCTTGGGCCGCGGTCGAGGTCGGCTTGAGGATGACGAAGACCGTCCATCCGGAGGTCGTCGGAGAACCGCCCGGACAGTTCGCATATTGCGAGCTTGCGGTCGTGAACTGATAGGCGTTCCCGTAGAGCCCGACGACGGACGAGGGTGCAGAGAAGAGCGTACAATCGTTCGTGCCAACGAAATCTTGGAGGGCTCCGCTCCGGAGGGTGGACATGTCGTAGGATGCGTGAAGATTCGTCGTCGGCACGGTCTTCGTCCCGGCGATACACCCGCCGTTGATGCCGACGTAGTTCCCCGCGCCCGCGAGGGAGAAGCGATTCGCTGAGGCTTGGAGATGGCACGGGTCCGAAATGGTCTCCGTGTTCGTCTTCGTTCCCGCGTCGAAGTCCGCCGTCGTCGTGAAGTTCGGCGCGTCCCCGCGGACGAGCGGCATGATGAGCATGAGCAAGAGCAAGGTAAGGACGAGTTCGACCACGAGGATTTGCCACAGACGAAGCGGAGAGACATCGAGGAAGATTCGCTTCCGTGGGCTTCCATGGAGGGAATCACGCCTGATGGAATCCCCCGGAATGCCGAAAGTGAGTCGAAACTCCGGGGTGGATTTCATCCGGTGTTCCCCGTGCCGCGAATCTTTCCCATGAAGACGATAGCGACGAAGAAGATGGCCCCGATGATGGGAAGGGCGATGAGCGCCGAGACGAGTGGCGGGGCTCCGGGAACGTTGAGAATCGATGCGAACGCGGAGAAGAAGATGCCGACCATCCCGAAGAACCAGAAGAGGACGGCGAACCCGAACACGACGCCGTTCCCGATGAGCAAGCCGAACTTCACGAGGGGGTCCACGAGCCGCGAGAGTTGGCAACCCACGTCCCACGTGCTCCCACAGGAGATTCCACCGCCGAGGTCCACTTGCGTCTCAAGCTCGATGTAGGTCACTTGGACCTTTTGATGGACCGTCCCGAGCCGGAGCGTGATTCCGGCTCCGACCGTGTATGTGAGGCTTTGCCACGTCGAGTCCGCGACGGGGAATCCTCCGGTCGCGAGCTTTACCGGAATCCGAAGCGGGGCGAAGTCCTGCGTATTGCACGTCGGACTCACGACGCCGTTCCGGGTGATGGTCGGTCCCGGTCGGGCGTTGTCGATTCCGATGGGAAGATTCGTTACGTTCCATGATGGGATGCGACACCACACGATGACCGTGGACGACAGGATGGCGTTTCCCGTGATGTTCGTCATCGCGACGTTGAAGAAGCCCCCGAGGTTCCCGCCGAGGCCGTTGTCCGTCGCGTTGAGCGTGATGTAGGTCCCGTTGTCGTTCGACGCGAGGCAATTGAAGAACGAACCAATCGAGCATCCGGTCGTGGACTCAATCGCGTTCGGAGACCCATCCGCGATTGGGACTTGAACGATGGTCGAAACCGGAGACGCGTAAGGATTCGAGAAGGACGGAAAGTTCTGGATGCCGTTCGAGAACTGACCCCACGGGGAGTTCGCCGGAAGAGGTTGTCCGACGTACACCCACGGTTGGGCGAGTACCGAGGACATCAATAAGACGAACCCGATAAAGATGGTCAGGCGAAAAAGCGTGTGGGATTCGCCCATCCCTAACCACCCGCGCTATCTCCGAGTGGGTTGAGCAACAGGAACGCGAGGATGATGACGACGAAGAGTATGGTCCATATCGGGAACCATCCGACGACGGCCACGAAGACGATTCCGAGGGCGAGCGGCATGATGGCGTTGATGCCCCCGTGTTGCTCGCGGAAGATGATGAGGAACACGAGATAGATGGTCACGATGACGGCGAAGCCGCACAGCATCCCGCCCGCGACGGCGTCCCCGCCGAACATCACGTTACCGACGGCCTGAGCCACGTCTGAGAAACCGGCCACCATATTCATCACCGCAACGGAGGGTGGCTACTTGAAGTCCACCCACTCAAGCGGAGCGCCACGTCTCACTCTCCTTCGCGCGGAGGCCACTCGCTTTCGGTGACGCTTCAACCGGGCTTTCGTGACACGACGCTTCCGTGCCATCAAAGCACGAGTCCGCGCTTATGCCGACGACGTTCACGAGACCGTGCCTTTTTGCGTCTTCGCCGGGAGGTCCGTGAACCTTCTTGCGCTCGTTCGAGAAGAGACTTCATCCGTCTCTTCCGCCGCCGTCCCATGCTTCCGATGGTTAGATTCGCGTCAGGCATAGTTCTCTCTCACTCACGAGACACGAGGAAAGGTAAGGAGGTTGAACCGAGGAACGCGAGGTCCCTCGGTTGGGGTCCGGTCCGTCGAGGGCTCAGTAGCCCTTCTTCGGTCGGATACAGCGCCACCAACACCGCGAAGAGCACGACGAACCCGATGATGATGTAAATCCAATGACCTACATTCATCCCTGGGTCTCCGTCGAGGTCCAAACGGAGCGGGTTCCGCTTCTCCAAGTCCGCGACGATGGAGGCGTACAGCGTCGCGACGAAGTCAAGCCAATACTTTAGCATCTGCCACCTCTCCGTCCGGTACGGAGCTTGAACCATCCGAGGGTCCTTAACCCGTTCTCCGGCGTTTGCCGGACCACTCCGCGATTTCCTCGCCTATCTCCCGCGGTGTCATGTGAAGGAACTCCTTCCACGTGACCACCGGGCCGCCGCCCTCGATGACGAAGCGAAGGAACGCGGAGATGGATGCGCGGCCCATGCGCTTCGCGTTGAGCCGAAGGTAATCTCGGTGCTCGTGGGTTAGATACACCTCGACCCCTTCCGACTCATCCACGCCCGTCCGCATCGCCCGTATGGGTATTTGAGGGCTCCGGCGCGTTCCGCGCATGGAATCGCGCGTGAGCGCATCGCGCATGTAGCGCTTATTTAGATTCTGATGAAGCCGCTCTGCCGAGCCGAGGCCTGAGCGCACACCGTCCGACGCGAGAAGGTCATCGTCCCGGCTTGACGGCGGCTTTGGCTTGACGAAGGAGACGGCTCACGTGCTGTCTTCCGACGCCGAGATAGCCCGCGATTTCGGCCTGCGTCTTCGTCATCTCTTCGAGCGCGAGGATGCCCCTCCATGCCCACATCGGGACGCTCGTCGCATCGCCCGTGAGTTCGATGGATTCGCGTAGCTCGTGATAGTAGGAGTCCATGAACGACTTGCGTTTCGATTCGTAATCCCGCCGGACCCGAGCGCTCGGCATCGAGACCGGAACAAAGCGCATCTTGGCGGGTCCGGTTTCGAGCCGGACGATGGGATGCTTGTGGTACTCCTTGTTGCTCTTCGAATCATATTCGTATTGGTACACCCAGTTCTCCACGAGGTCCCGTTTCGTGTCGATGCGCCGACAATCGAAGAAGTAGTGGAAGAGCCGCCGGGCTTGCGAGTCGATGAAGCCTTGGTCCGGCACCGTCATGAAGAGACATAGGTTCCGGAACCGGAACGATTGGAGGACGTAACCGATGGACTTGTTGAAGAGGGAGTTCCACTCCCGCGCGGGCATCCCGAGGCCCATCTCGTCCCATAGGATGACGCTCGCCTTCGGCAAGTCCTGATTGATGAGGTCAAGGAAGTCGAGCGGTCGGAAGACGATACGCGAGAGGGCGAAGTCCGGGTCCACAAGTTCCGCCATGCGAAGCGCGGAGTATGACTTCCCCGAGCCCGTCGGTCCGACCCATATGCAGATGGCATTGAGGTTCCGGTTCCGGACCCGGTCGCGAATCTGGGAGACCATCCACGCTTCCTTATCGAAGCCGCTATCACCCGCGACGACGAAGGAATCGATGTCCGCGAGGACGGCGTCCGGCGTCGTCAAATGTATCCCGCGGGAAGGAGGCCCTTCTTCTTCATCAGACGGATGAGAAGACGGAACCATTCACGCTGGAACGAGGTGCCGTCCTGTGGCTCCGGGTGTTCCGTTCGGACGTGGTTCCCGTACACTACGAGCCTCGGCTTCGAGTCTTCCTCTTCTTCGCCGTCGGAGAGGTATTGCTCGTTCAGGGAACCCCAATCGAGCTTGAACCGTTCGTCCTGATACGGGGAAAGAAGGTCTTGGAGGTCCATCAGCGCATAGGCCCGCGGCATCGAGCCGAGCGGCGCGGAAAGGACCGCGACGATTCCCGCCGTCGCGAGCGAATCGTAATCGATGCGGCTCCCGGACTTCTCACGGGCTCCCGCGCCCGATAGGAATTCTTCCGCGGCGGATGTGAAGTTCGCTTCGCTCACTTGGACCCGCCCCCGCCGCCGAAGAGCGCTTTCCACCACGCGGTCCGATGCGTCGTCGGGGAACCGACCGAGGACATGTTCTCAATCTGCTTCGCCCTCCATCCGTCTTGGGCCATCGTCGCGTCCTCGATGAACGCGAGGACCTCGTACTTGGTCCAATCCATCCGAGGGCCGCCGTTCTCGGCCTTCTCTTCGCGGATGAGGACGAGCATCTTTTCCCAATCGGGCTTGCCGTCTTCCTTCGTGCATTCCTTCATGAGAAGGTCCCAATCGACGCGGGGCGTCTCGATGAGCGCGTCGAGCATGTCGTTGTGGATGAGGGCCGCGAAGCCCCGGTACTTGTTCGGCGTTACCCCGGTGTACTTCGTGATGACGCGGCGGTTCGCCGGGTCCGTCAATAGCTGGAGCCCATGACGGCGCTCTTCTTCTTTCGCGAGGAACCGGCTATGCCGGGCCTCGTACAATTCCTCGGCCCGGATGTTCTCATCCATCGCGTCGTCGTCGGCCATAGGTCACCGGAAGTTCGCGGCGATGATGCCAATGACCATGCCGCCTCCGAGACCGACGACCGCGGCGGCGATGATGATGGGCCACGGCAGTTCGGGATGGATGAACTCCGAAATCTTCTTCGCCTTCGCCGCTTCCGAGACGTGGTGCGCGGACGTGTCCACGATTTCCTTGATGACTTGAATGGACGGGAATTGCCGGATGAACGGCACTTGCCATGTCTGGCCCTCGATGAAGAGCGCGTACACGTGGAAGGCTTTCTGATAGTTCCAGATTCCCCCGACGACCGCGATGAGGCCGATGAAGAAGAACGAGAGGGCTCCGATGACGTAGGCCGCGGCCTCCGCCGCAGACACGATGCTCCCGACCCCGAGGAAGATGAGACCGATGGCCCATCCCGGACGCGGCGATACGGTCGTCCGGTTGAATCGAGAGTCCACGGTGTACTGCTTGTTGTTCAGCGTGATTTGGCCGTTGTCTCCGATTTTGGGACCACGAGACGGCATGAGACCTCCTTGCGGAACGTGTGTCCATCGCCACTTCCCGCTATTCAATTCCTCGATGTAATGGACGATGACCTTCATGGCTTTTCCTCGCGGGCGTCGATGAGTTGCCCTATTGTCCGGACCATCATGAAGAGACCGAAGAAAACGATGAGCACCGCCGGGACCAACCCGCCCATACAGAATGAATAGAACGAGATAAAGAGGACGGCCACTCCCGCGAGGACGAGTAGATACGGAATCCGAACCGCGAGGCCCATCCCTCCGAGGATGACGGTGATTCCGATGAGAAACCCGACCGTCCATAAGTTCGCATTACTGTACGGGTCGGGCCCGCAAATCGTCGGACAAGCGGGCGTCGTGAAGTTCAGTATGGAACCCTTTGAATAACCACTCGTGCCGCTCGCCCACGTATCGAAATAATAGACCGTGTTCTGCCGGAGTTCATTTAGATTTTTGGAGAAGGCTCCCGTGGAGTTACGAGTGCCGACCGTCAGATTGATGCCATCTGTCAGGCCGGGGTTAATTCCGTAGTGGAACCCGACGGACGCAGATGTGGACCCCCCTAAGGAAGTCAGATTCCCGTTCAATGTAGCCGAAGCACACGCCACGGAGGTCGCGGCCTGTGTTGATACGACCGGGGACGCAAGCGTTCCGGAGGGCCATGATTCGGCCACCGTCATATAAGAACTACACGTTCCCGTAGTCGCATAGATGCGATAGCGGTTCGTGACGGTCGGGGTTGTCAGCGTGTACGTGATGTTCGTCGTTCCGGCGAAGCAGGCCGGTCCGGTGAAAGAACCATCATCGACCCATGACCCTCCGACCCATACTTGAATCTTGAAACTCGCGGGTGTGAATGAGGAAAGGGTGACTATCGAAACAGATTTGAGGATATAGATGGCCGTTAGATTCACGGCGAGCCAATGCGGATATATGCCGATTCCGGACCTCCATGTGCTCGTGTTGTCGTGGTCGCATCCTTTGGCCGTGACGACACTCCCGCCATCATCCGAATCGCTTGTACAATCTGTCTTTGTCCCAAGGGCGATGTCGGCCTTTGATAGAGTCGCTGAAAGGAGCAGGAAAAGACCTATCACAATGGATAGAACCAAGATGAACCGATGGCGTCTCACGCGCCTCGCCATCCCCATTCCGCTATAAGGAGGCATTCCTTCAGCGGATGGCCTCGTGGAAGAGCACGGCTCCGATGATGGCCGCGAGAAGCACCCCGGCGGCTCGTAGGCTCGGAGCGTAAAGCTCGCGATGCCCCAAGAAAGCCACATAGAGGAAGAGGACCCCCGCGCAACCGAAGAGCGCACGGACCACGAGCCACCGAGCCTTCATTGGAAAACGTCCCGTTAGTCCGTCGCACGCTTCCTCTTCCGTCGTTTCGGGGGAGACCGATTCCCTCCCGGCTCGTAGAGCGTGACTTTGACGCGCTTCGAGAGTGTCCGTGTGGCCCATTGACCGGATTTCCTCGGTCGTCCGGGTCCGCGCCAATCCGGATTCAGCGCCCGACGACGCGCGAACGCGGCCTTCGTCGCTTCGGAGATGCGATGGCGATAGTCCTCATCAATGGCCGCGAACACGGCCAAGAGGATATCCTGCGCGAGCTTCGGGGTGTTCGAATCCCAGTTGAGCATCGGTTGTTCGACAAAGTGCCATCCGGCCCCGATTCGTTCGATTTGATGGAGGATGTCGAGGGCCGCTCCGATTCCCCCCCTCGTCATGCGTGATAGAGATGTGAAGATGACGAGGTCACCGGGCCGCAATTGCCGGAGAAGGAGCCCGAGACCCGGACGGTCCTCCTTGCCGCCGGAGACGGTCTCATCGTACACGATGACATCGTCCGCGGGATGACCGAGCGCGGCGGCGTGCGTCACCGCCGCGATGCGCTGATTCGCGAGGATGTCGGCCTCGTTCGGTCGGGAGACGCGGACATACACGCGAGCGGTCACGGAACGAACCACCACAGAAGCACAAGAATGATGCCGAGCATCCCAACGAATACGCTCCCCGCTCCGTAGTTCTCTTGCGGGGGTTCGGCATTGATGAGTCCGAGACAGACGCATATGGTCCCCCACGAGAGGGTCAATAGAAGGAGAACCCAACTCAGGAACGGATTCATTCGTCCGTCTCCCCTTCTTGGAACGGCGGATACTTCGTAGGGACCACGGGAACCCGCACCACGAGCAACGTTCCTCGTCGTCGGTCATCGATGCACCAACCCAGAAAACCAAAGGAGCATCCCCGTCCCGACGCAGATTACTGCGATGAAATACAGAGAGTATAGAAGCCACCATTTCATTCGGGGACTCATAGGAAACCGTCCAGCGGTCCTTTGTCCGTCGCGGCATGGCGGCGTGGGCTCGGCGGTGTCGGGACCGGGTCCCCCCACGAGCATCCCATCCACGGACGGAATGCGTCGTACACGTTCGAGCCGTCCGGGTCCCGCATCCCTTCGCGGAACACGTGGCCGTGCATCCCTGCGTGTCGGTCCTTCCGCTCGCAGAATCCGGGGACCCCGCCCGTATGCTTCGGACAGCGCTCCGCGCAGATGCCGCGCGTCGTCTCGAAGTGCTTCCGCCATCGCTCGACGCTACGCGGCCTTCGGATTGGCATCGCTTCGATGTTCAATTTTCCTCGCGGCAATGGTCACCTTCTTTACGAACCATGGATGGCAGTAGCACCGGCATCCGTGCCATCCGCATCCGTGAATCGTATTCTCGATTCGTTCCCCGGAATCATCCACGACGACGAACTCTTTCCGGTCCGGACTTCCCTGATGGAAGCTGGCTTTGCACTTCCATGAGCGGAGGACGCGGCGCATCATTCCTCCCGTTCACGGGCTCTCCACGGCCAACCGACCCGTCCTTCATGTTGCCCAGAATGATTCTCTTGCGGGGGTTCGGCATTGATGAGTCCGAGACAGACGCATATGGTCCCCCACGAGAGGGTCAATAGAAGGAGAACCCAACTCAGGAACGGATTCATTCGTCCGTCTCCCCTTCTTGGAACGGCGGATACTTCGT
>WNGJ01004194.1_pt1 | contig 14973 bp, 16 predicted proteins | sample 5400611 | NCBI WGS metagenome assembly WNGJ01 (sample SAMN13153375, study PRJNA577476) | soil metagenome | isolation source: 40 cm soil or saprolite under Garry oak tree replicate 1 | place: USA:California | collected 2016-06-15
AACCAACATCCGGCACCGCGCGTGAGCCCGAAGCGGCCGGCTGACCGGGTGCGGTACGCCGCCTTGCTGCGCATCCGGTGGGCGGTTGACGCACACCGAGAGCGCGGACTAAGGTGCTTCTAACGAACGATTGTTAGGACACTCCAGCCTGACTGAAACCCGGCGTGTGCAAATCGACGACGTGGCGACGGCCCTCTTTCGAGAACGGGGCTACGCGGCGACGAGCGTGCGCGAGATCGCGCGGGCGCTCCATCTGCGAGGCGCAAGCCTGTACGCGCACGTAGCATCGAAGGAAGACGTCCTGTGGTCCATCGTGGATCGGACTGCAGCCCGATTCGAGGACGCCGCCGATGCGGCTGCCCGGGCGGAGGGCAGTGCGGCGGGGCGCCTCACTGGACTCGTCCGCGGGCACGTGGGGGTCATCATGGAGGACCCGGGTGCCGCGGTCGTGTTCGTCCATGAGTGGCGCCAGCTGAACGGCCGTCGGCGTGCCGACGTGCTCGCCCGCCGCGACCGATACGAAGCACGCGTCCGCGACCTCATCCGCGCGGGAGTCGATTGCGGAGAATTTGAGCCAGGCGACCCGGTCCTCGCCGCGACATTCATCCTGAGCGCCCTGAACGGCATCGCGACGTGGTATCGCCCGGATGGCCGATCGTCGCCCGAGATGATCGTCGATACGTATACGGACCTTGCGCTTCGCGCCGTACGCCTAGCCAGCTTGGAGGAAGCCCGATGACCGACCCGATCTCGTTGGAGCCGATCCTCTCGTCGCGTGAACGGGGACGCCTGCCCTTCAACGAAGACCTTCCTCACGACGAGCGCTATGCCGCCTTCCAGGAGCACATCCTCGGGGGTGGCAAGATCGAGGCCGGCGACTGGATGCCCGACGAATACCGGCAGGGCGTCCTGCGCTTCGTCGAGATGCACGCGAATTCGGAGCTCATGGGCGTCCTGCCCGAGCGCGAGTGGATCCTCCGGGCACCGACCCTTCGCAGGAAGCTGGCCCTGACCGCCAAGGTCCAGGACGAGGTCGGTCATGCCCAGCTTCTGTACCGCGTGGCGGAGGACCTCGGAAAGTCGCGCGGGCAGATGATCGAGGACCTGCTCGCCGGCAAGACCAAGTTCCACAACGTCTTCCACTATCCGACCCGGAGCTGGGCCGACGTGGGTGTCATCGCGTGGCTCGTGGACGCCGCTGCGATCGTGGCTCAGCAGGCGCTACGTGACTCGAGCTACGCGCCGTACGCCCGGACGATGCGCAAGATCTGCTGGGAGGAGTCGGTCCACATCATGCACGGCCGGGACGTCGTGGTGACGATGGTCAACGGGACGCAGGCCCAGCGCGACATGGTCCAGGAGGCGCTCGATCGCTGGTGGGGCCCCCTCATGCAGATGCACGGCCCGCGCAGCGATCGCGCCAGGGACCGCGATATCTACTGGCGGATCAAGGCCAAGACGTCGGAGGAGCTGCGCCAGGAATTTCTTTCGATCTACGTGCCTCGTGTGTGGGAGCTGGGCCTGACTTTGCCGGATCCCGAGCTGCGACGCGACCGGGAAGATGGCGTCTGGCATTACTCCGAGCCGGACTGGCAGGAGCTGCGCACCGTGGTCACCAACCACGGGCCCAGGTCCCAGGAACGTCTGGCCTTCCGGCGAGAGAACTGGGCGGACACGGCGTGGGTCCGTGCGATCGTGCTTGGTGCCAGAGGAGCCGCAGCGTGACGGAGCACGGCAGCTACCTGCCGCCGGCGGGGGAATCGGCTGGGGACGGGGCGCTGCTCGAACCGTTCGAGGTATTCCGCCAGGAGAAGGAAGGCGACGCGATGCGCCACGGTGGCAGTGTCATGGCGCCCGACGGTGAGCTGGCGGTCCACTACGCGCGCGAAATGTACGGCAGGCGGCAAGAGAGCATCAGGCTGTGGGTCGTTCGCCGCTCGGACATTCGCGAGCTCGACGATCCGGACCTCCTCCAGCCACCACTGGACCGGTCCTTCAAGAAGCCGGGCGGCTACGTCATGCGCGACAAGCTGGCGGCAGCACGCGAACGCTCAGGCCAGGAGAAGCCCTCGGGCGGACGGCCTCGCAGTGCACCGCCCCCGACACGGAAGAGTCACGAAGGATGACAACGGCGGGCGCGGACCTGGTTCCGGCCACACGCAACGCCCTGTCGCTGCTGCTGCTCTCGATGGCGGACGACGAGTTCGTCATCGGCTTCAGCGACTCCGAGTGGACGGGGATTGCGCCGCTCCTCGAAGAGGACGTGGCCATGAGCTCCCTCGCCCAGGACGAGCTGGGGCACGCCCAGGCCTTGTACCGCCTGTTGGCCGATGTCGTGGCCGACGGCCGCGACGCCGACGCGATCGCCTTCGATCGCCCGCCCGAGGGCTATTACCACGCCCGGCTACTCGACCATCCGCGGGGCGACTGGGCGCACACCATCGCGCGCCGCTTCCTGTACGACACGGCCGATGCCGTACGCCTCGAGGCCCTGGCCAATTCGTCGTTCGTTCCGTTGCGCGAGGTGGTGGACAAGGTCCGCCGGGAGGAGCGCTATCACGTCATGCACGTGACGACCTGGTTCGAGCGCCTGGCGGGCTCCGGCGGCGAGGCTCGAGGACGTCTCCTCGATGCACTCGAACAGATGGGCCCGGATGCCGGCACCGTTCTGTCGCCGCTGCCGACCGAGCTGGCACTCGAGATGGCGGCCATCGTGGCGGCGCCTCTGGCCGAGCTCGAGGCTCGCTGGCGGGCATCCCTCGCGCCGACGTTCGCTCGCTTCGACTTGCCGCCACTTCCGCCCACCCGGGACCCGGACCGTGCGCGCACCAATCACTCCGACGCATTCCGCTGGCTGCACGGCGAATTCACATCGGTTAGGCAGCTCGATCGAGGCGCGACGTGGTGACCCCAACAGCTGCCGCCACCCTTGACGAGCGGCAGATCCTGGCCGCGCTCGGCGAGGTCATGGATCCGGAGATTCCGGCCGTCTCGGTCGTTGACCTGGGCATCGTCCATCGCATCGAGACGTCTCCCGGCGCGATCCGCATCGAGATTCTGCCGACGTTCATAGGCTGCCCGGCAATCGACGCGATGCGGAATGCAATTCAGGAGCGGCTGGCGGGCCTTGCGCGGCGGGTCGAGGTCGACGTCACCTTCGAAGTCCCGTGGACCAGCGACCGGATCACCCCCGAGGGGCGCCGACGCCTGCGGGGCAGCGGCTTCGGACCGCCCGGACCGGTGGGCGCAGTGGCGGACATCATTCCGCTCCTGCCCGCCACTGCCTGCCCGTACTGCGGCTCCCGCCGCACGGTCCTCGAGAACGCATTCGGCCCGACTGTGTGCCGCTCGATCTACTACTGCACGAACTGCCGGCAGCCTTTCGAGCAGTTCAAGTCCGTCTGAGGGCGGCCGGATGGGCGATCGGGACGGCCCCAACGGATGGTTGATCGGGGTGGTCGGGTCCGGGACGATGGGCGCCGGAATCGCCCAGGTGGCACTCGAGGCGGGCCACGAGGTTGCGATCTACGACGTCGACGCCGAGGCGACGCGTGGAGGTCGCCAGCGGATCAAGGATGGGCTTCGGCGCCGGATGACCAAGCTGGGCATCGACGAGGACGATCAGGCAGCCTGGCTGGGCGAGCGCCTGTCGAGGATGCGCGAGATCACGTCCATCGACGGGCTGGCCGTCGAAGCCGACCTGGTGATCGAGGCGGCGATCGAGGACCTCGAGCTCAAACGCACACTCTTTCGTCGCCTCGACGAGTCATCGTCGCCGGAGACTCTCCTGGCGACCAACACCAGCGCGCTCTCGATCGAGGCGATCTCTGCAGCGACGGCGCATCCGGAGCGTGTGCTCGGCCTCCATTTCTTCAATCCCGCGCCCGTCATGAAACTCGTGGAGGTCGTGGCCGGCTCGAATACGGCCAACGAAGTGGCCACCCTCGCGACCGAGGCCGTCACGACCTGGGGCAAGACGCCAATTCGCAGCTCCGACGCGCCCGGCTTCGTGGTCAACCGCGTCAATCGACCGTTCACCCTCGAGGCGCTGCGCATGCTTGACGAGGACGAGGCGAGCGTGGAGCAGATCGATCGCGCCATCGTCGATGCGGGCTTTCCGATGGGACCCTTCGCGTTGATGGACCTGATCGGGATCGACGTGAACCTGGCCGTCGCGACCAGCCTGTACGAGCGTTTCGATCGGGAGCCACGCTTCCAGCCATCGGCGACGCAGGCCCGGCTGGCAGAGGAAGGCCGGTTCGGCCGGAAGGCCGGTGAGGGTTTCTATCGGTACGCGGCTGACGGCGCGCCGCTCGGTCCAGGTCGGGGCTTCCAACGGCGGCCGGCCTCCGCTCCAGGGGCGGCCGCGATCGTCGAACGGATCGTGCTGGCCGTGGTTAACGAGGCCTACTTCGCCCTCGGAGAACGGGTCGCGACGCGTGCCGACATCGACCTGGCGCTCCGGCTTGGCGCGGGGCACCCCCGGGGCCCCTTCGAGCAGGCAAAGCTGCTCGGTGGCCGATCGGCGGTGCTTTCTGGGCTTGAGGCGCTGTCGGAGCGTCTCGGTCCACGCTTCACGCCCGCCCCGGCGCTGATTGCCGCCTCTTGAGCCGGAAGTGACGCAATCGGCCCGCCCGGCTAGGATCCTCTGATCCGCTCGCGTCCAGCGAGCCCGACTCAGCCCAACTCTGGGGGAGATTCCATGCGCCGATCCCGGTCTGTTCTCGTCCTCGGGGCCACGCTCGGCCTCGCTCTGGCCGCCTGCAGCGGCGCCGCCTCGCCCAGCCCGGCTGCAGTGACCTCGCCGTCGGCGACCTCGGCGAGTCCGTCGCCGAGTCCCGCTTCGGCGTCCAGCCCGTCGCCCGCCGCCGCGAGTGCGTCGGCCGGCGTGCTGCCGTCGCTCAGCCTCCACGGCGACGCCGCGCTGGAAGCCATGCTGCCCGACCAGGTAGGCGGTACGACGCTGCAGAAGTTCAGCTTCCAGGGTGCCGGAGCCTTTTCGAGCGGCGCGTCCGGCTCGCAGGAGCTTCAGGATGCCCTCGGCCAGATCGGAAAATCCCCGAACGACGTCAGCTTCGCGGTCGCGGCGAGCACGGACAGCGGCGTGACGATCGGCGCCTTCCGCGTGAACGGAGCCGACGCCAACAACGTCGTGTCGGCGTTCATCCAGGCCGGGCAAAAGGCCAATCCGGGCACGACTGTGAGCGACGCGTCGATGAGCGGGAAGTCGCTCAAGAAGGTCGTGGACCCGAGCGAAACGAAGCCGACCTACGTGTACGCCCACGGCGACGTCATGTTCTTCGTGCAGGCGGATTCGGACGCTCTGCTGAACGAGGTCTTCAGCAAGCTGCCCTGACTCAGCGACTCACTCGGGGGCCTGCGGCTCGGCCCGGCATTCGCCGGGGCTGAGCCGATCCCCTACTACAATCGGGCGGTGACTCGAGACCTGCACCGACCAGTGCGCGAGGCCTGGATCGTCGAGGCCGTTCGCACGCCCATCGGTCGCTACGGCGGAGCTCTCGCTGCGGTCCGACCGGATGATCTAGCCGCGCTCGTCGTGCGTGCGGTAGTCGACCGGTCCGGGATCGATCCGGCCCTCGTCGAGGACGTCATCCTCGGTTGCGCCAACCAGGCCGGTGAGGACAACCGCGACGTGGCGCGCATGGCGCTGCTCCTGGCTGGACTGCCTGTGGAGATCGGCGGTCTGACCGTCAATCGGCTGTGCGGGAGCGGGCTCCAGGCAATCAACTCGGCTGCCCATGCGATCGCGGTGGCCGACGGCGATGTGTTCATCGCCGGTGGCGTCGAATCAATGACCCGTGCGCCCTACGTCATGGCCAAGCCGGAGGCAGCTTTCGATCGGGGCAACCGCGAGGTCTTCGACACGACCCTCGGCTGGCGGCTCGTCAACCCAAAGCTCGCGTCGATGCACTACCCCTACTCGATGGGCGAGACAGCCGAGAACGTGGCCGAACGCTGGGAGGTCGGCCGTGACCTGCAGGACGGGTTCGCGCTCGAGAGCCAACGACGCGCGCTGGCCGCGATCGAGGAGGGCCGCTTCGACGCCCAGATAGTCCCTGTTCCGGTGCCCCAGCGCCGAGGCGATCCGGTGCTGGTGTCGCGCGACGAGCCTCCCCGAGCAGACACCTCCCGCGAAGGGTTGGGCCACTTGAAGCCGGCCTTCCGAGAGGGCGGCACCGTCACGGCCGGGAACTCGTCCGGCATCAATGACGGCGCCTCCGCCGTGCTCATGGTCGAGGCCGAAAGGGCGCGAGCGCTCGGGCTGAAGCCGATCGCCAGGATCCTTTCGACGGCCGTGGCGGGGGTCGACCCGGCAGTCATGGGTATCGGGCCGATCCCGGCCACACGGAAGGCGCTCGCGCGAGCGGGCCTGACAGTGAAGGATGTGGACCTGGTCGAGCTGAACGAGGCCTTTGCGAGCCAATCGATCGTGTGCATCAACGAGCTCGAGCTGGACCCGACGAGGGTCAACGTGAACGGGGGTGCGATCGCGCTGGGGCATCCCCTCGGATCGAGCGGCGGTCGCCTCGTGACCATGCTGGTGCACGAGTTGCGACTGCGTGGCGGGCGCTACGGGCTTGCCACGATGTGCATTGGTGTGGGGCAGGGAATCGCAACGGTCGTGGAGAACGTGGAGGCCTAGCTGTTGGCCCGCGCGTGCGACAATCCGGGGTGCTGAGGGGACCTTGCCGAAATCAGTTGCGTTGCGTACGATTTGAGCGGTCGCTACGCGACCGCGCACTCGAACCTCCCGTCGAAGGAGCTCTCCGGAAATGATCGACCCCCAGCCAACGGTCGTGAGCCTGACCGACGCAGCGGCGACGAAGCTCCGCGAGCTCACCGCCGAAGAAGCGAATCCGCACATCGGCCTGCGGGTCTACGTATACAGCGGCGGCTGCAGCGGGTTCCGCTACGGGATGATGCTCGAGGATGCCCCCACCGACGAGGACCGCGTGCTGCAGGCCAATGGCGTGCGCGTATACGTCGACGGCAAGAGCGTCGACCTCCTGCAGGGTTCGCAGATCGACTACGTCGACACCCTGATGGGCGCCGGCTTCACGGTCAACAACCCCAACGCGGTCGCGGCGTGCGGCTGCGGCTCCTCGTTCCGAACCGCCGACGACTCTGGCAGCGCCCGGAGCTGCGCCCACTGACGTCGTGACCACCTGACCGCCAGAAGCGGTCGTCTCCGTACTCCCCCGAAGCCGCCGGCCCGACCACCGGCGGCTTCCCTTTTGGCCGCCATGGAACCGGCCCAGGCTCGGAACGCCCTCCCGCGTAGACTGGCCGGGCATATGGAGGTCCCGCTCTTCCCGCTCCATACGGTCCTCTGCCCCGGAGTCGCGCTGCCGCTCCACATCTTCGAGCCACGCTACCGCGAGATGACCGAACGCTGCCTTGCCGAGGGCTCGCCGTTCGGGGTCGTCCTGATTCGAGAAGGCCGCGAAGTCGGCGGCGGCGGGCTGGCGCTGGCGGGGGTCGGGACGCTGGCGGAGATCCGCGAGGCCGGCCGCCATGAGGACGGCCGCTTTGATCTCCTGGTCGTCGGCACGCGCAGGTTTTCGATCGACGATGTCAACACGGATCGAGAGCCATACCTCGTTGGCGATGTATCACCACTGGACGAGGTCATCGGGGACGTCAAGGAGGCGCGCCGGCTGACCGATCGCGTCACGCGGCGATTCATCACCTATCTCGAGTTGATGCAGCCCCAGGAGGGGGAGACGGTCGAGGAGCTCGACGTCCAGGTGGAGGTCGACGTCGTCGAGGAGGATCCGGAGCAGGTCGATCCCAACGAGCTGCGCGAGGCCGCCTTCCTGGAGGGCGCGTCCGACGAGGAGGCCGGCCTCCTCGAGGGGGATCCGCTGCGCGGTGGGCCGGGTGAGCCGGCCGCGGGCTTCGCCTCTGGCGATCCTCGCGATCCCGAGCAGATGGCTCGCCTGGATGAAGCCGCCCGACGCCTGACCATCCCGGACGATCCAACCGTGCTTTCCTACCTGCTCAGCGGCATCGTCCAGGTCGAGTTGCCACGGCGCCAGGAGCTACTGCAGGCAGCCACGACGGCCGACCGGCTGACTGCCCTCGGACGCATCCTGGAGCGTGAGATCGACCTTCTTCGGCGCCGCCTCCGCAACTACAGCCCCGACGGACGCCTGCTGGCAACCCGCAAGAACTGACCGACCGTTCTGTGGCCGGACCGGATCGCAGGCCTACTCGGAGTAACGCTGTTCCTTCCAGGGATCGGCGTCGTTGTTGTAGCCGTAGCGCTCCCAGAACCCGAGGATGTCGTGGTCCAGAAACTCGAGGCCGCGGATCCATTTCGCGCTCTTCCAGAAGTAGCGCTTCGGAACCAGCAGCCGGAGAGGCCAGCCATGCTCGAGCTCCAACGGCTCGCCACCGAAGGTGTCGGCGAGAAGAACATCGTCGTCGTCGAGCACATCGAGCGGCAGGTTCGCGGTATAGCCCTGCTCGCAATGAGCGAGGACGAACCTCGCCTTCGGCTTGAGCTGGGCGCGACTCAGGATCTCGTGGATCGGCACGCCTTCCCACGTCGTGTCGAGCCTGCTCCAGCGCGTCACGCAGTGGATGTCTGCCCCGACGGTTTTGCGCGGTAGCTGCTTGAACGCCGCCCAGGTCAACGTGAAAGGGCTGTCCACCTCACCGTAGACCTTGAAGTCCCACTTTGCGAGGTCGGTATGCGGCACCGATCCGTAATGGAGGACCGGGAACTTCAGGGTCCGGTATTGACCGGGTGGAATTCGCGCGGCGACCTCAGGGTCCTGTTCCTTGGAGCCGAACAACCGCTCGAACATCTGGTCTCCAAACCGGCACCGTCCACATTCAGCTTCCCGCCGGACCCTGTGGCTGGCTGGCGGTCCCGCGCGGCGCGACCTGCCACAGCCAGTAGCCTCGCTCCGGGTCCGCGGTGAGCAGGACGAGCGTAACGCCACTCAGCGTAATCGTCTGTGACGTCGACTCCAGGCCTCTCAGGTCGGCGCCCGTGTCACCGCGCCGGTCGTGGTAGATGACCCGCCCGGGGGCGGCCGCGAGGGCCTCTGGAGTGATCGCTGATTGGGAGGTCGCGGCGATACGAAACAGCGGCAAGTCGAGATCCAGGGCAAAACGCGGTTGCTCGAGGGCCGGCACGTCCAGGAGGATCATCGAAGGCGTCGGCTCCTCCGCCGGCACGCTCGAGTACGGCGGCCAGTCGAACGCGCCGGGCACCAATCGAAGCGCATCCCGAATGCGCGGAACGAGCCGGTCCCCGTCAGCCGCCATGTTGAGCTGGGTGTGGATGCTCCGGTTCGTCCCCACGTCACCAGGTCCGAACGGCCTGACCATCAGGGCCGCACACAGGACGGCCACGACGACCGCGAAAACGGGCACGGCGATCCCGACGTTGGACCGCCAGGCCGGTCGATGTCGCATGAGGTCTCGCACCCAGGCCACCAGCCAGGGCACACGGAGGGCCCCAAATCCGACGCCCGCCAGGAACAGGATCGCTAATTCGATGGGCATCGCGTACCTGGTGGAGACGTACGTCCCCCGAACCGTCAGGAAGACGAGAAACGCGCCGACGCCGGGCCCCAGCGCGAGCAGCCCGAGCACCAGTCGATTCTGGCGCTGGCGAATGAGCAGGACGAGACCGAGGATCGCAAGGGCCGTTACGGCCCCGAACCCGAGGATGAACCTCGTGACCCAGCCGGCCATGTAGGAGGGCGTCTGGCCGGCGATGACGTCGGGGACGGCGGCTGAGAACCTTGCCGATACGGCGGCAAAGTAGAGCGGGTCACCGATCAGGAGCCAGTCGTGCAGCAGCATGACCGGCAGTGCGAGGAAGGCGGCCAGAAGCACCCACGCCGATCGAGGCGGCGCGAGTTCCGCGCGATGCCGGCCGAGCACGGACGCGGCCAACAGGGCGGCCGCAGCCGTCGCGAGCACCATGAAGGTTTCGATCCGAGCCAGCGACGCCAGAAACAGAGCCGTCGCCGCGATGTCGTAGCGCGGGCGCTGCGCGGTAACCGCCAGCCCGGCTGCGGCCCAGCCAAGCAAGGCCCACGCCACGGCGTAGCCGCGCGACACGTCGATGAGCAGGGCGCTTGAGGCGATCAGCGCGATGGTCGCGAATGCGGCAGCTCCGAGGCCAGCAACGCGCCGCGCCACCAGCGCAGCCACTGAGATCCCCGAGGCGTACGCGCCGATGGTTGCCCAGACGAGCACCCGCCAGTCATGAAAGATGTCGTAGAGAATTCCGAACACCACGGTCAGGAAGGGCTTCGGCGTGGCGCCCAGGTTGGCCTCGAGATGGCGCCCCGAGATGATTCGGTCGAAGTAGACGACCGACGCGGCGCTGTCGAAATCCACGGCCGCAGCGTGAATCGGTCTGATGACAAGAAACGCGGTCGCCGCCGCGAGAAGGAACGCGCCCGCCGCCAGGAGTGCGTCTCGCCTCACGGGCGGATGTCCGAGCACGCCGGCGATTGTGGCATACCCATCGCCCGGAGCCGGGGTGGGTGTCCGGCCTGCCCGGCGCGGCTCGGGTGGTGGGTCGTTCGCGTATTCTGTCCGGGATGTCGCCCAACGAGGCCGGTTCGGTCGCGGCTCCGCTGCCCGCGTCCGAAAGGCCACCGGCCGAGGCTGCCGTGGCGACGCAACGCGTCGTCATCGTCATGCCGGCCTACAACGCGGCCCAGACGCTCGAGCGGACGTACCAGGACATCCCGCACGAGATCATCGATCGGATCATCCTCGTGGACGATGTGTCGCAGGATGAGACCGTCGACGTCGCCCATGACCTGGGGTTGGACGTGATCATCCATCGCCAGAACCTGGGCTACGGCGGCAACCAGAAGACCTGCTACCGGGCCGCTCTCGAGGCCGGCGCGGACGTCGTCGTCATGCTCCACCCCGACTACCAGTACGACGCAACGCGCATCCCGGCCCTCATCGAGCCGATCCTGACGGGCCAGGCCGACCTGATGCTGGGCAGCCGCTTCCTGGGCGATCCGCTGGCGGGTGGCATGCCGCGCTACAAGTACTTCAGCAACCGCTTTCTCACGACGGTCGAGAACCTCGTCTTCGGACTGCACCTGTCCGAGTACCACACGGGGCTGCGGGCCTATAGCCGGCGCCTGCTCGAGACCATCCCCTACCAGCTCAACAGCAACGACTTCGTCTTCGACCAGGAGCTGATCGCGCAGGTGGTCGCTGCGGGCGGGTTCAAGATCGGCGAGATTGCCGTGCCAACGCGCTACTTCCAGGAAGCCAGCTCGGTCGGGTTCCGGCGGAGCATCGTGTACGGCCTCTCGACGATGCGCGTGGTCGCGCGATACCTGCTCCATCGGATCGGAGCGGTGCGCTCCCGCAAGCTACGCGCCCGCCGGCCGGACTCGTAGAAATGGCACGCTCGGGCCTGGTCCGGGGCCTGATCGGAATTGCCATCTCGGTCGCGGCGTTCGCCCTGATCCTGCGCCAGGTCGACCTGGCCCGCACGGCCGACGTCCTGGCGACGGCCAACCCCGGTTGGGTTGCCTTCATGGTCGGGATGACGTCGGCCGACCTGGTCCTTCGTGCGTGGCGCTGGCAGCGACTGCTGGCTCCGATCCACCTCGTCCGGGTGCCTCGCATGTTCGCCTACCTGGCGGTCGGATACGCCGCCAACAACGTGCTCCCGGCGCGCCTCGGCGAGCTGGTCAGGAGCCACTACCTGGGTGACCGCGAGGGCATCAGCCGGACGACGACGCTCGGGACCGTGGTCGTCGAGCGGGTGGTCGACACAGGCATGGTCGTTGCCATCGCCTCCCTGTCGATCGTCATCCTGCAGGTCAGGGGCCTCATCGCGAACGCCGTCCTGATCGGTCTTGCGGTCGTAGGGCTGCTCGTGGTGCTGCTCGCGTTCCTGATCGTGGCGCACCGGCTGCCGGGCGCAGACCGGGTCACGTCCTTCGCTGCCCGCTGGCCACGGGTCCAGGATCTCGCCGGCAAGTTGCATGGCGGGCTCGCCGTCGCCGGCAAGCCGCGCACACTTGCCCAGGCAATCATTCTGTCGGCCGCCGCGTGGACTGCCACGATCCTCGGCTTCGCCGCCGGCGCTCAGGCGCTGGGCGTCCAGCTGACTCTCGCCCAGACCGCTCTGCTCGCGTCCGGCACAGCCCTCGCCACGGCGATCCCCGCCGGACCGGGAAACCTGGGGACGTACGACCTGGCGGCGGCGACGATCGCCCAGACGCTGGGCGTGCCGGTCAATACGGCATTCGCCATCGCGCTGATCACGCACGCCTCCACACTCCTGGTGACAACCGTGGCCGGCTCGGTCGCACTGCTGCGTCTTGGCTGGGCTCGCCCGGCCGGAGAGGGCCGTCCGGATGATCCGGCGGCTCCGCCCGTCCTCAGCGGCAGGTCCGCCGAGGACTGAGAGTCCGTGGAATCGAAAAACCCCGGAGCTTTTTTGCTCCGGGGTTTTCCCTTATCAGAGGCCTGGAGTCAGGTTATGAACCCGTTGTCCTTGAGCCATTGAGTCGCGATCGCCTTGACGTCCTTCTTGTCAAGGGCGAACGCCGCGTTCATCTTCAGAAGGCCGTCAGTGGTGATCTTGGCCGAGACGTCGTTCAGGATCTTCTCGAAGCCGGCCTTGTCCGACAGCTTGGCCAGGTAGTCGTTCCGCACCAGCGGCGCGATGTTGTCGGCGGGCTGGGTGTGCTTGTCGTCCTCGAGGACGGTCCAGCTATTCGCCTGGATGTCAGGCTGGGTCGAGCACAGCTCGCCGACGTCGATGGTCTTGTTGAGCAGCGCCTTCGCCATTGGCGTGTCGCACGCCGACAGGTACGTGACGTTGGTCGGTGCCAGGCCGTAGGCGTCCTTGAGTGCCTTGGCGCAGACCGGGTTGGTCTTGCAATCCGTTGCGAGACCCCATTTGAGCTGGTTCTGCACCGCGGTCGTGTCGCTCATCTTCGCCAGATGTAACTGATCGACGGTGTCCTTGCGAACGACGAAGGCGTTCTGGTCGAAGCCCGGCGTGTAATCCAGGACGGTTATCCCGCCGCCCTTGCCAGTCAGCGCGTTCTGAAGCTCCGTCTGGTTGGCCTTCGGGTCGCCGGTCTGCTTGCCAGGTTCGTAGTGGGACAGACCGCTGCCGATGTACTCGGGCTGCAGATCGATCTTTCCGCTTTCGAGGGCGGGGAGCAGCACGTCGCGCGTGCCGAGGCCGATCCCGGCTCGATCCACGGTGTAGCCCTTGGCCTCGAGCGCCTGGGCGTAGATTTCCGCAACGATCTTGGCCTCATAGAAGCCGACCGAACCGATCTTGATCGTGGGTGGTGGGGAGGGCGAAGCCGCCGGGGACGGCGACGTTCCGGCAGTCGCGACCGACTGCGCCGGGCTGCTGCCCCCTCCCGTCGTGCAGGCGCTGACGAGCACCAGCACGGACGCCCCGAGGGCGAGCGTGCGGGATAGCCGCATGGGTTTCCTCCTCTGCTGTTGTGGAATGCCGCGCTTGTCGGGCGTCGAGCCGCGCAACTCTACCAGCGACTGGAGGAAGGCAGTCTCCACGGCATTTCGGACGTGGGCTGTCATCTATTGGGCGGCGGCGCCTGCCTCATTCGACGAGATTTCCACTCGCCCTGGGGCCGCCACCCGTCGCAGGCCGGGCGACGTGAGGAGGCGCTGCAGAAGTGCGAAGACGCCTTCACTCGAGAGCGCGAGCGCCCCGACGAGCACCACCCCTCCGTAGATCTCGCCCGAATCCTGATTCGCAATTCCATCGACGAGGAATCGCCCCAATCCACCGAACCCAAAGATGGCGCCCAGAGTGGCCGTCGCGATCACCTGGACCGACGCCGAGCGAATGCCCGCAAGCACGACCGCCAGCGACAGGGGGATTTCGACGCCGGTGAGCAGCTGAAGCTCCTTCATGCCCATTCCCCGCGCCGCCTCGACCAGGTCCCGATCGACCTGTGAGATGCCCGTATAGGCATTCACCAGGATCGGCGGGGTGGCCAGCAGGACCATGGCGATCACTGTCGGGTAGACACGAAACCCGTTCTGGGGGTCGAGGGCGGACGTGAGGGGCAGCACGATCGTAATCGCCGCCAGGGTCGGCACAGCACGGCCGAGGTTCGCCAGGCCGACGGCGAAGCGCACGCCCCTGCCCGTATGGCCGATGAGGAAGCCGACCGGCAGGGCGATCAGGACCGCGATCAGCATCGACGCTGCCGATAACGATATGTGCTCGAAGAGCCGGATCGGGATGCCGTTCGGCCCCTCCCAGTGGGTCGGATCGCCAAACCAGTCCAGGGTGGTCGTCACGATGTTCATCAGACGGGCACCTCGGACCCCTCGGGCGTCAGGACAGCACGTCGCCGGGTCCAGGGAGTCGCCGCTGCCTGTACCCGCGTGAAGAGCAGGTCGATGACCAGTGCCAGCAGGATGGAGGGCACGGCACCGAACAGCATCTCCGTCGTGAAGTCGCGCGAAATCCCCTCGAAAATGAAGAAGCCGAGCCCGCCGAAACGGTCGCCCAGGGTCCCCGTGATCGTGACGAGGCCGATGGTCGACACACTGGCGACCCGCAGCCCGGCGACGATCAGGGGAATGGCCAGGGGCAGCTCGACGCGCCAGAGCCGCTGGTTTCGGGTGTAGCCCATCCCATCGGCGGCCTCGATGACATCCGGTGAAACGCTGTCGAAGCCGGCAACGATGTTCCGGATGAGGATCACGAACGTGTACAGGATCAGGGGCACCTCAGCGGTCACGATGCTGATCCCCGTGATGGACACGAGCGCCGCGAAGAGCGCCAGGCTGGGAATCGTGTAGACGAGCCCGGCGACCGCCGCGATCGGCGGGTAGACGACCCGTCGCCGTATCGCCGCGATCGCGAGCAGGAATGAGATTGCGAAGCCGATTGCGACGGCGATCCCGGCCAGGTACAGGTGCTGACCCGTTCGCTCGGCCAGG
>WNGJ01024175.1_pt1 | contig 14970 bp, 11 predicted proteins | sample 5400611 | NCBI WGS metagenome assembly WNGJ01 (sample SAMN13153375, study PRJNA577476) | soil metagenome | isolation source: 40 cm soil or saprolite under Garry oak tree replicate 1 | place: USA:California | collected 2016-06-15
ACTCCGCGATCAGCTCGCGAGCCGCTGCCTGGTCGGCGGCGTGCAGGGCCGCGGCGCGGGCCTTCTCGGTGGCGGCTTCGGCGAGCCAGGTTGAGACGGGCTTGCCCGCGCCGGTCGCGGCGGCCTTGATGGTTTCCTCGACCTCCGCGGGTACGGAGATCGAGAGCTTCCGTACGGTCATGGGGCCATGCTAGCCCTGGTAGGAACACCTTCCTACCATGGTCGGCGGGCGCTGCAGTCTGTCGCTCTTGGCCTGCTTGAAGATCATCTCGGCTCCTGCCGGCGCAGGACATCGAGGGCGGCGGGTCCGAGGGGCAGGAGAAGGTGAAAGAGGCCGCGACCGCCATCTCCCGCCTGGTCATATCCTGAGGCGATCGGCGTCGCCCCGGTTACTGAAGGGCCGGCGAATCACGGCACAATGACATCGGCCAGGCAGCCGCGGATTGCCCGGCGACCGAGGGCCAGCCGATCTCAAGGGGTGTCGCCGCATGGACGTAGGACTGCAGATTCCGGACTTCACCTGGCCAGGCGGCCCCGCCAGGCTCGGCGCTGACCTAGCCGCCGTGGCCCGCACGGCTGACGACGCGGGCTTTGAGTTCATCAGCGTGATGGACCATTTTTTCCAGATCGGGGGGGTCGGGTCCGCCGACCGCGAGATGCTCGAGGCCTATACCACCCTGGGGTACCTGGCGGCGTGCACGTCGCGCGCAAAGCTGATCACGCTGGTGACCGGCGCCATCTACCGGCACCCAGGCATCCTCGCCAAGATCGTCACTACGCTTGACGTGCTGTCCGGCGGACGGGCCTGGCTGGGCATCGGGGCGGCGTGGAACGAGGAAGAGTCGAAGGGGCTCGGCATCCCGTTCCCGCCCGTCGCTGAGCGGTTCGAGCGGCTCGAGGAGACGCTGCAGATCTGCCTGCAGATGTGGAAGGGTGACGAGTCGCCGTACCGCGGTCTGCACTACGACCTCGACCGGCCGCTCAACTCGCCGCAGGCGCTCACCAGGCCGCACCCGCCGATCATGATCGGGGGCGGTGGCGAGCGGAAGACGCTGCGGTTCGTGGCGCGGTACGCCCAGGCGTGCAACCTCTTCCCGACCCCCGACCTCGCGCACAAGCTGGACGTGCTGCGCGCGCACTGCGACGCCGAGCAGCGGGTCTACGACGAGATCCGCAAGTCCTGCTACTTCATCTTCGATGTCGGGCCGAAGGGCGAGAAGGCCAGTGAGGTCATCGACCGGCTCGGTGAACTCGCCGGCATGGGGTTCGACACGGCCATCGGCGCGGTCGCCAACGTCTGGGAACTCACTCAGCTCGAGATCATCGGCAGCGAGGTCATCCCCGCGGTCGCGAACCTCTGAGCCCGGTGACGTGCGCGGACATCAGCTCGCCGACCAGCCAGTCCAGCGGCCGACCCGGATCGCGATGACCGGGCCAGCGGGAGGCTCTGCCGCGTACTGCGGGTAGCGCCCGGCGAGCAGCCGGACCGGGCCGGCCATCTCGGCCCGGTCCCCGAGGATGACCGCGATGCCGTCGGCGCGAACCCACCACAGCGCCGACCAGTCATCGGCATAGTGATCGGCCAGCAGGCTGACCCGCGGGTTAGACCGGATGTTGCTCAGCCGGCGCAGCTGGCGCGTGGACTTCGGCTTGGCGTCGACGGCGGTGTAGACCACGTCCCGCTCCAGGGCGAACGTGACAGGAACGAGATGCGGCTGCCCGTCGTCGGACACGGTCGCCAGCCTGGCTGACCTGGCCAGTTCGAACCGCCGCCTGGCATCGTCTGCTCCGATCCGCATCCGGCCTCCTCCCCCGCGCGCACTCTGCGCACCGCTGCCGGGCGGCGATCGGCGCCCGCTGGCTAGATCGGCCGGGCCTCGATAGCAAGCTGACGGAAGCCGCCGTTTGGCGCTGGCTCCACCCACCATGCCTGCTTGCCAGGCACGATGCTCACCGCCTCGGACAGGTCAGTGCCGACGTAGTGCAGCCCGACTCCATCCTCGCTCGCATACCCGGCCGGCAGGATCTGCTCCGCGACGAGCCTCCGGTAGACGTGCTGGCGGGGCTGGCCGTCGAAGTCATCGTGGACGCCGTTGCTGTACGGCAGCAGGGCCAGGCCGTCGATGAAGGGGTCGAGTGCGTCGCTGAACGAATCGGTCGGCCCGCCGAGGTGCCAGCACATGCTGCCAGCGCTCCAGCCGGCCAGCACCACGCCGGCGTCCCAGCAGTCGCGCATGACCTCGGCCAGTCCGTGCGCCCGCCAGATGGCCATCATGTTGACGACGCTCCCGCCCTCGACGAGCAGCACATCTCTGGACACAAGGTGTCCCCGCACGTCCGGCACGCTCGGCTGGGTAAACAGGCGCAGCACGCTGAACTCGATATCCGGTCTGCCGTCGAGCACGCTGGTCATGTGGTCGACCGCGGCCTGCGCGTCACCGACCGCGGTCGGCAGGTAACAGACCCGGGTGCGGCCGGCCGCCGCCGGGGCGAGCCCGATCGCGTGCTCGATCAGATCGAACGAGCTCTTCTGGTTCGGCCCGGGACGCAAGATCCCCGAGAACGCAAAGATCTGACGGAGCGCGGGCACGCTCAGCAAGACTAGACGCAATACGCCGTGCGTGTGATCAGGCCGGGACCGGGCTCACCGGATCAGCGACGCGACCCGCCGCAGAACCTCTTCCCTGCCCAGGACTCGGGCGACGCTCGCGAGGTCAGGGCTCTTCGTCGACCCCGTCAGCGCCACCCTGATCACCTGCGAGGCGTGCTGGATCGAGCCCGGGTAGTCCTGCGGCGCCTGCTTGAACTGCCTGGCGCTCGCCGCGAAGCCGTGCTTGGCCGCCAGGTCCCTGATCTGGCCGAACCATTCATCCCGGTCGGCCAGGTCCTGGTAACCCGCGGCGAAGTCAGCGGCGTACGCGCGGACCGCTTCGGCCGGCAGATTGCCGAGCCGTTCGTCACCGAGCCTGACCGGCGTGAACAGCTCGGGAAAGAAGAAGCCGCACGCGGACCGGAAGTCCGACCACTTGCGCAGGTCCTTGCGCGGGTTCTCGACGCCGACCCGCTCGACTGCCAGCGCCGCGAGCGCCAGCTCCCGCTCGGCGTCGAGCACGGCCGCGAGCTCGGGGTCGTACTGCCCCGCCCAGGTGCGCATCGCCGCGAGGATCTCCTGCGTGCTCAGCGTCGCGATGTAGTCGGCGCTGATGTCCTCGAGCTTCACCTGGTCGATCAGCGGCCCGGCGCCGCCCAGCTCGGAGAGCTTGATCGGCGCCTCGAGGGCGGCATCGAGCGGCATCTCGGCGAGCGCGCCGTTGGCCAGCCCGCGCAGGTAATACAGCACCGGCTTGTCCGGGTAACCAGCCTGCAGGTAATAGTCGACGCTGGCCTCGGGGTCCTTGCGCTTGGACAGCTTCCGCTTCCCGCCGGGGATCTGCTTCATCAGCAGCGAGGTGTGCGCGTACCGCGGTGGCTCGAACCCGAGCGCGTCGAAGAGCTGCAGGTGCATCGGGACTGACGGCAGCCACTCCTCGCCCCTGATCACCAGGTTGACCCGCATCAGGTGGTCATCGACCGCGTGCGCGAAGTGATAGGTGGGCAGCCGGTCGGCGTGCTCGGACGACTTGAGCATGACGACGTCGTTGTAGTTGTCCTCGGCGGACAGCCGGCCGCGGATGGCCTCGTCGAACTCCACCCGCCGGCCGGGGGTTCCCGGCGAGCGGAACCTGACCACGTAGGGCGCGCCCTCGGCGAGCTTGGCCAGGACCTGCTCCGGCGGCGCGTCCCGCCAGATCGCCCAGCGGCCGTAGTAGCCGGGCGGCACCTTCTCCTCCTGCTGCCGCTTGCGCATCGCGGCGAGCTCGTCGGAGGTGGCGAAGCACAGGTACGCCTTGCCCTGCCTGAGCAGCTCACGCGCGTAGCTCATGTAAATGGCCGATCGGGCGGACTGGTGGTAGGGGCCGTAGTCGCCGTGTCCCTCTTCCTCGTCAGGTGCCAGGCCGAAGTAGTCGAACGCCCTCGCGAACTGCTCAAGCGCGCCCTCGACCTCGCGCGCCTGGTCGGTGTCCTCGATCCTGACCAGGTAACGGCCGCCTGACCGGTGCGCGATATCGCTGTCGATCATCGCCATGTAGATGGTGCCGATGTGCATGTAGCCGGTCGGCGACGGGCCGAGCCTGGTGACGAGCGCGCTCGCGGGCAGGTCGCGCGGCGGGTAGCGCTGCTCCCAGAACGCCGGCTCGGGCAGGTCGGCAGGGAACAGCGCATCGGTCACCGGCCCACGCTACCAACTTTGGGCGAGGCGCCCGGCCCGACCGGCGGCGGGCGACACGCCGTCATCGTTCAATCGCCGGGGTTCAGCTGGGCGCCAGGAATGATGGAGGGCGACCTCACGCGTCACCACAATCACGACTAACGCTGTCGGCACTGTTGCTATCAGCACGGTCGATGTCACGATCGCTGGAGCGCCGGATGAGACTGCTCCACACCTCGGACTGGCATCTCGGGCGGACGCTGTACGGCGAGGACTTGCTCACCCACCAGGCGGCGTTCCTCGACTGGCTGCTGGCCGAAGCGGTCGCGCGCGAGGTGCACGCGGTGGTGGTGGCCGGTGATATCTACGACCGGGCCGTCCCGACGACCGACGCGGTGGCGGTCCTGGACGTCGCGCTGCGCGGTTTCGCCGCCGCCAGCATCCCGGTGCTGCTCACCAGCGGCAACCACGACTCGGCCGTCAGGCTCGGCTTCGGTTCCCGGCTCAGCGAACTGGCTGGCGTGCACCTGCGCACCGATGTCGCGGAGATCGCGCGGCCGGTGCTGCTGTCCGACGAGCACGGCGACGTGGCGCTCTACGGCATCCCGTACCTGCTGCCTGACGCGGTCATGGCCGACCTGGGGGCTGAGCGCTCGCACGCCTCCGTGCTTTCCGCCGCGACGCGCCTGATCAAGGCCGACGCGGGTGAGCGCGGCATCGCGCGCACGGTCGTCGCCGCGCACGCCTTCGTCACCGGGGCGGTCGCGTCGGACTCTGAACGGGACATCAGGGTCGGCGGCATCGGCGACGCGCCAGCGTCGCTGTTCGCCGGCCTGACCTACGTCGCCCTGGGGCACCTGCACGGCCAGCAGGACGTGAACGCCCGGGCCGAGGGGGCGACGGTCAGGTACTGCGGGTCGCCGCTGGCCTTCTCCTTCTCTGAGCGCCATCACAACAAGTCCGTGACACTGGCCGAGATGGACGGCGCTGGCAACGTCGCGATCACCAAGCTGGCCACGCCGGTACCGCGCCCGCTGCGCGAGGTGCGCGGCAGGCTGGCTGACCTGCTGGCAGGGAGCCTGCCTGCCGCGCGCGGTGGTGCCGCGGGTACGGGCGGTACGGGCGGCACGGGCAGTCGCGCTGCGGGCGGTGGCGTCGAGGGCATTGGCGACGATCTGGCCGGCGCGTGGGTCAAGGTGGTCCTGACCGACACGGTCCGTCCGGCCGCCCCGATGGAACGCCTGCGCGAGAAGTGGCCGCACACGCTCGTGCTTGACTTCGAGCCCCTTGACTTCGAGCCCGAGGGTGAGCTGGCCAGCGTCGCCGCTGACCTGCGTCGGCTGAAGTGTACCGTCGACCCGGCCGAGATCTGCGAGCTCTTCGTCGAGTACACCAGCGGCGGCCCGGCCGATGCCGGCCAGCGGCGCGTGCTGCGCGACGTCGTCGAGGCGGCGCGCAGGTCCGAGGACGGCGATGACCGGGCGGCCGGCGCGGTGGTGCGCACGGACGGTTCGGGGCTGGCCGACCTCGCCGATGTGGCATCGGTCGACGAATGGCTCGCGAACGCCTGCGACACGCAGGAGTGGGTCGAGGCTGAGCTGGCCTTCCCCGGCCTTGACGCCGGCGGCCGCGGGACCAAGCGGCGGCGCGGTGGATCCCGGGGCGGGAACCCGGCGGCGGCCTGATGCGGCTGCACAGCCTCGACCTGCAGGCGTTCGGGCCCTTCGCGGCGCAGGAACGGATCGACTTCGACCGCCTGGCGGGGAGCGGCCTGTTCCTGCTCGAGGGTCCGACCGGGGCGGGGAAGACGACCGTCCTCGACGCGATCACGTTCGCCTTGTACGGCGGCCTCGCGGGGGAGGACGCCGCCGAGGACCGGCTGCACTCGCACTTCGCGCGGCCGGACGTCGAGCCACGGGTCACCATGGAGTTCTCGCTCCGCGGCACCAGGTACCGGATCACGCGCGTGCCTGCCTACCGGCGGCCGAAGCGCCGCGGCCAGGGCTTCACCACCGAGGCCATGCGGGTACACCTGGAGCGGCGCGACAGCGGCCGCTGGGTCAGCCTGTCGTCCAACAAGGCCGAGGTCGGCGACCTGATCGACATGGTCATGGGGCTGAGCAAGACCCAGTTCACGCAGGTGATGCTGCTGCCGCAAGGCGAGTTCGCGCGATTCCTGCGCAGCGACGACGACGCCAGGCGGGCGGTGCTGACCAAGCTGTTCGGCACCGAGCTGTACGACAAGATCACCGCAGAGCTCGACCAGCGCCGCGCCGAGGCCATCCGCGCCCGGCAGTCAGCGGATGCCGAGATCCGCGCCGCGGTGTCGGCCGCCGCCGAAGCGGCCGGGCAGGACGCGGCCGCACGCGGTGACCTGATCGCGATGGCGGCAGCCCCCCGCGCGGCGGCGCTCCAGCAGCTCAGCGACGACCTCGCTGCCGCGATCGCTCGTGCCGAGGCTGTCCTCGAGCAGGCCGTTGCTGCCGGGCAAGCCGCGCAGGCTGCCGATCAGTCGGCAGCCAGGCAGGCGGCGCTGATGGCCAGGTTGACCGAGGCGCTGAGGTCGCTGCGGGAACACGAGGCAGCCCGCGACGCCCAGGACCAGCGTTCCCGCCAGCTCGATGCGGCGAGGCGCGCCGAGCCGGTCAGGCCGCTGCTTGCCATGCTCACGGATGCGGAAGCCGTGGCCGGCCGCGAGCGCGCCGCGCTGATCGCGCTCTTCGGCGGGGAAGCGGCCGCACCGGCGCGGGCCGATGACCCCCGTGCGTCCCCCGCCGGCGACCTCGCCTGCCTGCTTGACCCGGACGCCGATGCCGACCTGGTGCGCCGCACTAGCGAGGACGCGGCCGGGCGCGCCGAGGCTGGCCAGCGCGAGGCGACCGGGCTTGATCATCTCGTCGCCGCCGAGGCCGCCGTGCCAGGCCGGGAGGCGGCGCTGAACGCGCTCGGCGGGGCCGCGGCGAAGGCGACAGCGGACGTCGAGTCGCTGACCGCCGCCGGTGTTGAGCTGCCACGCCGGATCGCGGGGGCGGAGGCCGAACTCGCCGCTGCCAGGGACGCGGCGGCGGGGATCACGGCGTTCCGGCAGCGGCAGGGCGAGCTGGCCAGGCTCAGCGCGGCGGCCGAGCGTCTCGCCACGCTCGAGCCGCTGCTCGCCGCCGCTGCGGCGCGGCTGCGGGCTGCCGTCGACGCGCACCAGCGCCTGGTGGACGAGTACCAGCGCGCCATGGACTCCCGGCTGGCCGGCCTCGCCGCCGAGCTGGCGGCGGGGCTCGCCGCGGGGGGTGCGTGCCCCGTGTGCGGGTCGGCCGAGCACCCGGCCCCAGCCACGGCCGAAGCGCCGCCCGTGACGCCGGAGGCGGTCGCGGCAGCCCGCGAGCGACGGGACACCGCCGAAGCCGCCCGCCTGCGTGCCGAGAAGGAGCATGCCGAACTGGACAGGGAGGCGGCAGAGCGAGCCGCCATCGCCGGCGGGCACACGGTGGCTGGCCTGGCCGCCGAGGCCGCCGAGGTGGCCGCGCGGCTGGCGGCCGCCGAGCGCGCGGCTGCCCTCGCCCAGGACCTGACGACCCAGGTCGCCGGGCTGCGCGGCGAGCAGGAGCAACTCGGCGAGCGGCTCCGCGCCGCGGTCGTCGCTGGCGCGGAGGCGCGCAAGGAGTTCGAGCGTGCTGACGCGGACCTGGCCACGCTGCGGAAGACGCTGGCTGGTGAGTCAGGCGACTACGAGTCGGTCGTGGCGCGACACCGTGCGCTGCGTACCGCGGCCGAAGCCAGCCGCGTGCTCGCGAACGCGCTCGGCCGGCTGGCCGGAGCGCTCAGCACCGAGCAGAAGGCGCGCGGGCTGGCCGGCGAGGAGGCACTGACGAGCGGGTTCGACTGCCTGGATGCCGCGCGATCGGCGGTGCTGGCGCCGGAGCGGCAGTCGGCGCTGAACGACTCGGTCGCGAACTGGAGTCGCACGCTGGTCACGTTGCAGGCCGCCGCGGGAGCCGCCGACCTGACGGGACTGGATCCCGGGCAGGCCGCCGATGTCGCGGCTGCCGCGCAGCGTGCCGCCGCCGGGCTGGCGGAGGCGCGCGAGGCTGAGCAGCGCGCTCGCGCCGCCCGTGACGCTCACCTGGCCAGGGCGGGCAGGCTGGAGCGCCGGCTGGCCGAGGTGCGAGCGGCCGAGCAGGCTGCCGCGTCGCTGGTCGCGGCGACCGAGCCCGTCATCTACCTCGCGGGCCTGGCGAAGGGCATGGACGGCCACCGCAGGGTGGCGCTGACCACCTACGTGCTCAGGCACTGGTTCGGGCAGGTGGTCGCGGCCGCGAACATCAGGCTCGCGGTGATGTCGGCCGGCCGGTACGAGCTGCGGCGCAGCGACGAAGCGGACTCGCGGCGGCAGCGGGCCGGGCTGACGCTGGCGGTGATCGACCGGCACACCGGCGAGGAGCGCAGCCCCAAGTCGCTGTCCGGCGGCGAGACCTTCTATACCTCGCTGGCGCTCGCGCTCGGGCTCGCTGACGTCGTCAAGGCAGAGGCAGGGGGAGTGGACACCGAGACGCTGTTCATCGACGAAGGCTTCGGCTCGCTCGACGCGGAAACCCTCGACCAGGTGCTCGGCGTGATCGACGAGCTCAGGGATCACGGGCGGGCGATCGGCATCGTCAGCCACGTCGCCGACCTGAAGGACAGGATCGCCGAGCGCCTCGAGGTGCGCAGGCTGCCGGACGGCTCCTCCACGCTCGGGATCGTGGCGTGACCGGGCACACCGCGATCGTGACCGGCGCCAACCACGGCATCGGGGCCGCGACCGCGGTGGCGCTCGCGCGCAGCGGCTGCGCGGTCCTCTGCAGCTTCTGGCGTGTGCGCGACCCGGCGGACGCTGGCATCCCGCAGGCCTATCGCGACCACCGCGCTGGCGGCGCCGACCAGGTCGTCGCCGAGATCGAGGCGGCCGGAGGCCGGGCCCTCGCCGCCGAGGCTGACCTGACCAACGCGATCACCCCGAGCGTCCTGTTCGACATGGCAGAACGGCACCTCGGGCCGGTCGACATCCTGGTGAACAACGCGACCGGCTGGCTGGCCGACACCTTCACGCCCGCGGGCAGTGACCGCCTCGGCCGCTCACTTCAGCCGGTCACGCAGCCAACCTGGTCGCAGCAGTTCACGATCGACGCGATGGCGCCGGCGCTCATGATCGCCGAGTTCGCCAGGCGGCACGCGGCCCGCTGTGCGAGCTGGGGCCGGATCATCGGCCTGACTTCGGGCGGCACGCTCGGCTTTCCCGAGGAGGTGTCCTACGGCGCGGCCAAGGCGGCACAGGCGAACTACACGATGTCCGCTGCGATCGAGCTCGCCCCGTTCGGGATCACCGCGAACATGGTGCACCCGCCGGTCACCGACACCGGCTGGGTCACCGACGCGGTCCGCGACGCGGTCGCGGCCGATCCGATGTTCGTGCACATCGCGAGCCCGATCGAGGTCGCCGAGGTCATCGCCTACCTGGCATCCGACGCGGCAGCCCTGATCACCGGCAACGTGATCACGCTGCGCTGATCAGATTGGGCTGATCACCCGTCGCCGGGGCGTCGGGCCCGGCCAGGGTCGCCGGTAGGGTGCATGCGTGCTCTCTCTCGTGCTGCCCAAGGGATCGCTGGAACGCTCCACCCTCGAACTCTTCGACGCCGCGGACCTCACAGTCAGGCGCGCTTCGGACCGCGACTATCACGCCTCGATCGAGGATCCGAGGATCGACAGGGTCAGGTTCCTGCGCCCGCAGGAGATACCGTCCTACGTCGCCGAGGGCCTCTTTGACTTCGGCATCACGGGCCGGGACTGGATCACCGAGACGGGCGCGGACGTCGCCTCGCTCGGCGAGCTGCCGTACTCCAAGGCCACCAGTGATCCGGTCCGCGTGGTGCTCGCGGTGCCCGCGAACTCGGGCTGGGAGTCGATCTCCGACCTGCCAGACGGCATCAGGATCTCCACCGAGCTGCCGTCGCTGACCAAGCGGTTCCTCGAGGAGAACGGGATCAAGGCGGTGGTCACACCGTCGTACGGCGCGACCGAGGCCAAGGTGCCCGACATCGTCGACGCGATCGTCGATCTCACCGAGACCGGCTCGTCGCTGCGCAGGAACGGGCTGAAGATCCTGCACACGCTCCTGAGCAGCTACACCGAGCTCATCGCGAACCACGCCGCCCTCGAGGACGCCGGCAAGCGCGCCGCGATGGAGGACATCGCGCTGCTGCTGAGGGGCGCGATCAGGGCCCGCGGGAACGTGCTGCTCAAGCTCAACGTCGGCGCGGGCGACCTGGCCGCGGTCACGCGGATCCTGCCCGCGATGTCCTCGCCCACGATCACGTCGCTGGCCAGGGGCGACATGCACGCGGTCGAGGCCGTCGTGGCCAAGCGCGGGGTCAACACGCTGATCCCCGCGCTGCGCGCGGCGGGCGGCCGGGACATACTCGAGATCCCGATTTCCAAGATCATCGAATAGCGCCCCGCGGTCGGGCCGGATTCTTGCTGCTGCACTGCCCGTTAGGCTTGCCCCGTGCTCACCAGGATAGATCTGCGCACCGGACAGCTGGCAGCACTCGGCCGCCAGGGCCTCGCCGGCCTGCTGCCGCGCGCCGAGCTTGACGTCGAGGCAGCGGTCGCCGCCGTGAGGCCGATCTGCGACGATGTTCGCGGCCGCGGCGCGGCGGCGGTGCGCGCGCATACCGCGAGGTTTGACGGTGTCGACCTGCCGACGACACTCGTCCCCCGCGCGGCCCTCGCCGATGCGCTGGCAGCCCTCGATCCCCGGGTGGCCGGCGCACTGCGGGAGGCCGCGCGGCGCGCCAGGCTGGTGCATGACGCGCAGCTTCCGCGGTCGAGCGTCACCTATGTGACTGAGGGCAGTTCGGTCACCGAGCGCTACGTGCCGGTCGACAGGGCGGGGGTCTACGTTCCCGGCGGACTGGTGGCCTATCCGTCGTCGGTGGTCATGAACGTGATACCGGCTCAGGCCGCGGGCGTCGGCCAGATCGTCGTGGCGTCGCCGCCGCAGCGGGACAACGGCGGCCTGCCGCACCCGGCTGTGCTCGCCGCCTGCGAGCTCCTCGGCATCACCGAGGTGCACGCGGCTGGCGGGGCGCAGGCCATCGCGATGCTCGGCTACGGCACAGCGGATTGTCCGGCCGCCGACGTTGTCACCGGTCCCGGCAACGTCTACGTCGCGGCGGCGAAACGGCTGCTGCGCGGCGTCGTCAGCACCGATGGCGAGGCCGGCCCGACGGAGGTCGCGATCGTGGCCGACGGGAGCGCCGATCCGGCGTTCGTCGCGGCCGACCTGATCGCGCAGGCCGAGCACGACCCGCTCGCGGCGTGCCTGCTGATCACGACCGACGCGGGCCTCGCCGACCGCGTCGACGCGGAGCTGACCAGGCAGCTGGCGACCACCCGGCACGCCGGCCGGGTCAAGGAGGCGCTGACCGGCCAGTCGGCGTGCGTGCTGGTCGGCGACACCGACGCGGCGCTCGCCGTCGCCGGCGCCTGGGCGCCCGAGCACCTGGAGATCCAGGCCGCCGGCGCCGAGGATCTCGCGCGGCGGGTACGCAACGCCGGGGCCATCTTCGTCGGGCCGTACGCGCCGGTGTCGCTGGGCGACTACCTGGCGGGTTCGAATCACGTGCTGCCGACCGGCGGGACCGCCAGACACTCGGGCGGCCTCTCGGTGCTGACCTTCCTGCGCGGGATCCATGTCGTGCATTGCACGGCCGACGCCCTCGCCGGGGCCGCCCCGCACATCGACGCGCTCGGCGGCGCCGAGGATCTCGCCGCCCACGTCAGGGCGGTTCGGGTCAGGGTCCGGCGCCCCGGCCGCGTCAGGCGCGGCAGGCGGCGCCCGTGTCGCCGCCCGGCCTGCGCCGCCGCTGCGGCACGACCTGCTCGGCCGCGCGCCCTACGGTGCGCCGCAGATCGCCGCGCGGGTCCGCCTGAACACCAACGAGAACCCCTTCAGCCCGCCGGACGCGCTCGTCAGGGACATCGCTCAGGCGGCTGCTGCCGAAGCCGCGGTGCTGAACAGGTATCCCGACCGGGACGCCGTGATATTGCGCCACGATCTGGCCGCCTATCTGGGCCACGGCGTGGCGGCCGAGCAGACCTGGGCGGCCAACGGGTCCAACGAGATCATCCAGCAGCTCTATCAGGCGTTCGGCGGCCCTGGCAGGACCGCGCTCGGCTTCGAGCCCTCCTACTCCATGCATCCGCTCATCGCGCAGACGACGAGCACCAGGTGGATCAGCGGCGCCAGGGAGGCTGACTTCGGGCTCGATCCCGATCATGCCGAGGCGGCCGTCGCCAGTCTGCGGCCTGACCTGGTGTTCCTCACCTCGCCTAACAACCCGACGGGCGCGGCTGTCCCGCTGGAGGTCATCGAGCGGGTGTGCGCGGCGGCACCCGCGATGGTCGTCGTCGACGAGGCCTACGCCGAGTTCGCCCGGGACCGGGACTCGACCGCGCTGTCGTTGCTGGCTCGCTTCCCGCGCCTGGTGGTCGTCCGCACGATGTCCAAGGCGTTCGCGCTGGCCGGTGCCCGCGTCGGGTATCTCGCGGCCGACCCGGCTGTGATCGCGGCGCTGCGGATCGTCCGGCTGCCCTATCACCTGTCGGCGCTGACCCAGGCCGCGGCCCGCGCGGCGCTGGCCCGTTCCGATGAGCTGCTCGCCACGGTCGCCGCCATCTGCGCTGAGCGGGACGACTTGGTCGGCTGGCTGCGCGGTCGCGGCCTGACCGTGGCGGACTCCGACGCGAACTTCGTCTTGTTCGGCACGTTCAGCGACCGGCACTCCGTGTGGCAGGCGCTGCTCGACAGGGGCGTGCTGATCAGGGAGACCGGCCCGCCAGGATGGTTGCGGGTGAGCGTCGGAACCCCGGAAGAGAACGACGCGTTCCGCGCGGCCGTCGGGGCGGTCCTGCCGTGACAAGCCGGGTCGGCCGCGCTGAGCGGGCAACGAAGGAGACGCAGGTCTCGGTCGAGCTGGACCTCGACGGCACCGGCACCGCCGAGGTGAGCACGGGCGTGCCGTTCTTCGATCACATGCTCAACCAGCTGGCCAAGCACGGGCGGATGGACCTGCGGGTCAGGGCCGCCGGCGACATCGAGATCGACGCTCACCACACCGTGGAGGACACCGCGATCACACTCGGCGAGGCGCTGCGTCAGGCGCTCGGCGATAAGGCAGGCATCTGCCGGTTCGGCGACGCCCTCGTTCCGCTCGACGAAACGCTGGCGCGGGCGGTCGTCGACCTGGCTGGCCGGCCGTACGTGGTGCACTCCGAGCCGGATGGCATGGCACCGCTGATCGGCACCTATGACACGACCTTGACCAGGCATTTCTTCGAGACGGTTGGCGCGGCGGCCGCGATCTGCGTGCATCTGGCCGTGCTGTCAGGGCGCAACCCGCATCACATCGTCGAGGCCCAGTTCAAGGCGTTCGCGCGGGCTCTGCGGGCCGCCGCTGCCCCCGACCCGGGCGGGAGCGGGATCCCGAGCACCAAGGGTGTCTTGTGAGCGTTCGCCGGCGGCCGGCCGTCGTCGTGCTGGACTACGGCTCCGGCAACCTCAGGTCCGCCCGCCGGGCCCTGCAGCGGGCCGGAGCGGACACGTGCGTCACCGCTGACGCCGCCGCGGCGCTGAACGCCCGCGGCCTCGTCGTGCCTGGTGTGGGCGCGTTCGCCGCGTGCATGCGCGGTCTGCGCGCGGTGCGCGGCCACGAGATCATCGCCACCCGGCTGGCCAGCTCCCGCCCGGTGCTGGGCATCTGTGTCGGGATGCAGGTGCTGTTCGCCGAGGGCCGTGAGCACGGTGAACACACCGCGGGATGCGGGCTCTGGCCCGGCGTGGTCGACCGGCTCGAGGCTCCCGTGCTGCCGCACATGGGCTGGAACACGGTGCGGGCCCCGGCTGGCAGCAAGCTGCTCGCCGGGATCGGCCAGGACGAGCGGTTCTACTTCGTGCACTCCTACGCCGCGCGGTCCTGGCCGGACCAGCCGGGCACCTGCGCGCCGCTGCTGACGTGGGCCGAGCACGGGCAGCCCTTCCTCGCGGCGGTCGAGGACGACGTGCTGTGCGCGACCCAGTTCCACCCGGAGAAATCCGGCGACGCCGGCGCCGCGCTGCTGACGAACTGGCTGGAGCTGATCACGTGAGCGATGGCCTCACCCTGTTGCCTGCCGTGGACGTCGCCGGGGGCCAGGCGGTCAGGCTCGTCCAGGGCGCCGCGGGAACCGAGACCGGCTACGGCGACCCGCTGGCCGCCGCGCTGACCTGGCAGCGGGCTGGCGCGGAGTGGATCCACCTGGTCGACCTCGACGCCGCGTTCGGCCGCGGCTCTAACGCCGCGCTGCTGGCCGACGTGATCGGCCGGGTGGACGTGGCCGTGGAGCTCTCCGGCGGCATCCGCGATGACGACTCGCTCGCGGCCGCGCTGCGAACCGGCTGCGAGCGCGTGATCATCGGAACCGCCGCGCTTGAGCAGCCCGGGTGGGTCAGCCGGGTGATCGCCGAGCACGGCGACAGGATCGCTGTCGGACTGGACGTTCGCGGCACTCGGCTGGCTGCCAGGGGCTGGACCGAGCTCGGCGGCGAGCTGACGGACGTGCTGGCCAGGCTCGAAGCCGACGGCTGCCGCCGGTATGTCGTCACCGACGTGACCAAGGACGGCACGCTGACCGGGCCCAGCCTCGAT
>WNGJ01004197.1_pt1 | contig 14967 bp, 14 predicted proteins | sample 5400611 | NCBI WGS metagenome assembly WNGJ01 (sample SAMN13153375, study PRJNA577476) | soil metagenome | isolation source: 40 cm soil or saprolite under Garry oak tree replicate 1 | place: USA:California | collected 2016-06-15
CATAAAGTGCGATCAGGAGAGTGTCCAGGTCGGCGATCACGATGACATCCCAAGGTCAGACGTGTACAGACACGCCGATCATGGGCACTCTCCGCTCACCCCGCAACCTGCACTCAATCCCCGGTCAACGATCTAGAGGCTCAGTTCGAGCGCCGGGTTGGTGCGGATGATGCGCTCCTCGTGAGTCCAGGCCAACATGCGCCTGATGGCGGAGGCCAGCGTGCTCTTGGCGCCGCCCGACGCGGGCGTGTCGTCTTGCAGGTGAGGGCCTATGCGTGAGCGGGTTCTTCCTGGGATCAAAAGAACTTGATGTCGAGGGCCCGAAGCCGGGTCCGGTGAATGCGCGCTGCCTTCTCGGCTGCGTCGGGTGAGACGAGGTCGCCCCACGCTCCTGCAGCCGCCTGCCCTAGTGCCAGGAGCGCCTCCACCTCGTCGTGGCCGAGCCCGGCTCCCTGAACGAGGCGCGTGCCGAACCCGATGTGCCAGCGCTCGTCACGGAGGACCAACTCTACTCCCCTGCGAACGCCCGGAAGCCCGACGGACAGGCGGTCAAGCGTGTCAAGCATCGCATTCTGCCCAGCCAGGAGGACCACGCCCTCGAGCACCATGTGGTACAGCCCGACCGCGGCGGTCAGACCCTTGCGGTCCTCGGCGAGGCGCAGGGCAGTGGCCGGCAGGCGCTCCTCGAACAGGGCGACGAGCTCAGGACTGACGAGGGTGCGAAGAACGTCCTGCCGAGCCGCAATGTCGGCCCCGGGGACGGCCGCGACCTCGGCCGCGACACGGTCGAAGAAGCGGGCGTGGCGGTGCTCGTCACGGGCTTGCGCGCGGAAGCACGCCGCCACCCAGTCGTCGGAGGCTGCGGCCCGGAAGGAACCGAGATGCCCGGACACCGCCGACTCGGCGATGCAGAAGCCCGCGATCAATCCGAGGACCTGGGCGTTCTCGGTGTCGTCGAGCGCCGACCACGCCGCCCTGTCGGGCGCGAAATCGATAGTCGCCTCGTCCCACTGCAGCGACTCGGCGAGTATCACGAAGCTGTCGTATCTGGTGAACATGAATCAGTTTCCCCCAGTCCTCCGGGATCTCCTTCTCTGTCCCTGGCTCGACCTGTGCCCTCTGGGTGACGTTCATACCCCGGCCGACGCTCCCGGAACGAGCACCGAATCGCCTTGAGCAGCGGATGTGGCCTCCTCGCAAAACGCCCTCCGCACCGGCGCGCCGACTTAGTGACGTCATGCCTTCGAGAAGCGCGGCGATTGGGGTGCTCGACTGCATGTCACTGGTTCAAATCCAGTACGGTACATGATTTTCGAAAACATGTCTCGCCGTGAGAGCCGGAATGGGAAGCCGGGGCAGGCCGGGAAGCAATCCCAACGCGACTGTTCCGCAGCAGCAATTCAGCGCGGCCGCCGCCACACCGGGCGCAGGGGTTATAGGCCGAGCGCCTGGTGGAGATGCGGCACGTGCCTGCGGGCGACGGGCACAGTCTCGTGGGTTTGCGTGTCGGTGGTGAGGAACAACGTTCCCTTGAAGCCAGGTTCTATCTCCCTGATGCGGCTGAGATTGACCAGGAACCGACGGTGGACGCGGAGGAACCCCTTGCCTTCGAGCTGCTGTTCGAGCCGATCGAGGCCACGGGTGGCAGCCCGCAGCGATCCTCGATCGGTCCTCAGCCAAACATTGTTGCGGTCGACCTCGGCATAGCGAATCTCGCGAGGATCGAGCATGACCAACCGCTCGTCACGCATAGCGACCACGCGGCTGGCGAGCGGGCGTGCCTGCATGGTGCCGAGGAGAGGACCGTCCGAGCGCTCTCCGAAAGGAGGATTCCCGCCCGGAGAACCAAAGACGAGCAGCATGCCGATCACCTGAGTTCCGGTCGCGACGGGGCGGACGGAAACCGGGACAGGGGCTGCCAGAAACGGCACGTAGATCTGCGTGGATCCCGCCCATTGGGAGTCCTGGCGGGCACGCTCCACGGCGCGGCGGACCAGCCCCGGCAGCGTAGGGAGCTGGGGGGTCCAGCGGTGGGTCGATGCGTAGGCGGGCACGTCCGCCGGAGTTCCCAGCAAGGCAGCGGCCTCTGTGTTAGCCAGTACGACGTTCCCGGCCGGGTCCACTGCGGCGAGCGGCGTCGCGGGCGCCACCCGGGCATCGGCGAATGCCGCCGCCAGGAGGATGCCGGTGTGCCGCGCCCGCTGCCGCAGCTTGGCCTCTGTGGCGGCGGCCGCATTGTGGAGCCAGGGCAGCACCGTATCGGGAAGCGGCGTCCTCCAGCAGGAGATGTTGAGCGCGGCTAGCGGGTCATGGGTGACCACATCCCGGACGGCGACCCCGGCGCACACCCACGCATGGAATGCGCGGCACCAGTGTTCCGGGCCTCTGACCATGACGGGATGGCGGCATTCCAGGGCGGTTCCCATGCCGTTGGTACCGCTCGCCCACTCCGACCATGTCGACCAGGGGGCCAGGTTGCTGTCCTCCCCGTGGCGAAGCAGACGCTGGCTTCCCCAGCACGCCAGGATGCGTCCACCTGGGTCGGTCACGGTGACCAGCCCGTCGAGACCGGAAACCTCCCGGGCCGCGTTGGTGGCCAGGCCGCCGAGCTCGGTGAACACCACATCGCGCTCGATGGAATGTGCGCTCTCCTCGGCCGCGGCCGGCGGCGCCCGGTCCAGGCACGGGTCAACCCCGTACTCCTCGCGGCACCTGTACCACGAGGTGAGGATCTCCGGCCGAACCCCGTCGACGGTGTCTTCCCCGGCGGTGAAGCACTCCCAGGCCTCGGCGGTCCTCTTGAGACCGTCGTCGGCGAACGCGGTCCCGTTCGTTGCGGATGAGGCGCCGCTCATCCGCACATCCGCACCGTTCATCTCATCCCCCTTGAGTGATGGGGAGGAGTGTCCCAAGCATTGTCATTAGCCGAATCACCAACGACGTGACGATGCCACGATGCGTCTACCCACCACCACAACCCTAACCACGAGGCGACCGCGTTCCAAGGGGTGAATGCGCAGCCGGCAAACAGGAACCGGGTGGCCGGTGGCATGTCTGGATGCGGAACGGCCGCATCGCCGGAGGCCGCCGGTCACCGTCGATGCCGACCGCATCACCTCTGCCCGTACCGAAGCACCGGGGAAAGACGTCGGTATCAGCCATACGAGGAGGTTTGGAGGGTTCAAGCCGATGACGATCGGAGTGGAGAAAGAACTGGCGGAGCTGGGCAAGCAGAACGGGGCAACGATAGGCCGATTGCTCGCCAACGGAAACCTCGGGCGCGCCGAGGAGGGGCCCGACGGCCGCATGCATGCCCGGATCCGGATTCCGCTGGACGAGCTGGTCTGGGACCCCGCTGTCCTGGTCCTGCCCCATGGCGGCGACCTCGAGCTCGAGCTCACAAACGATGACATGAACACCCACTGCGCGCTCTTGCCGAGCAATGGTGACAGCCAGTTCATCTGGCTGGTGAACCATTCACGGGGAACGGCCAGCCTCAACCTCGACGGCCCCGGCTATTACTGGTACGGCTCGCCTACAGGCAATGACGAAGGCCGAGGCCTGACCGGGGCGATCGTCGTGATGGGGGAGGCTCCGCCGGAGGCCCGGCTCGACCGCCCGCCGCAGCCCCGGCCGTAGGCCGGCGGCGCGGACCCGGCACGACCGCGGAAAGGAGCAGGAGATGACGGAAACGGCAGAACCATACGTAAACGCAGGGCATGCCGTCGATCAGGTGTCTTTGACGTTTGTGGCCGGGAGCGCGCCGCCGGTGGCCAAGAACGTCACCTACGAGCGCATTCTCGGGGCCCGCTCGGAGCCGCACAACTGGCTCACCTACTACGGCGCCTACGACGGACAGCGGTACAGCCCGCTGGAGCAGATCAGCACGGGGAACGTCCGGCGCCTTACTCCGGCGTGGGTGTTCCAGTGCGGCGCAGCCGGCCTGCAGGCGGGCGCGACGACGTACTCGTTCGAGGCCGCGCCGATCGTCGTGGACGGCGTCATGTACGTCACGGGCTGGGACGGCTGGTGCTGGGCCCTCGACGCCGCGACCGGGCAGGAACTGTGGCGATACAAGCATGCGATCCCGTTCGACGTCTCGCTGTGCTGCGGGAACGTGAACCGCGGAGTCGCCGTGGCGAAGGGGAAGATCTTCTACGTCACCCAGAACGCCCACGTGATCGCGCTCGACGCGACCAACGGCAAGCCCGTCTGGGACAAGACGTACGGCGACGTGCGGGCCGGGGAGAGCGCCACGGTCGCGCCGCTGATCATCAAGGACAAGGTCATCGTGGGCAGCTCCGGCGGGGAGTTCGGAGTGCGCGGTCACCTCGACGCGTTCGATCTGGAGACCGGCGAGCACGCCTGGCGCTGCTACATGGTGCCGAAGCCAGGCGAGCCCGGATCCGAGACCTGGCCCAAAGATGGTGAGGCCTGGGCGCGGGGCGGCGCGAACTGCTGGATCACCGGCACCTACGACCCGGAGCTGAACCTCCTGTACGTGGGGACCGGCAACCCGGCGCCGGACTTCGACGGAGAGGTGCGGCAGGGCGACAACCTCTACACCGACAGCCTCGTCGCGGTCGACCCCGACACCGGCCAGATCCGCTTCCACTACCAGTACAACCCGCACGACGTGTGGGACTACGACAGCATCGCGGAGCACATCCTCTTCGACCTGGACGGCCGCAAGGCGATGGCCCACTTCGACAAGAACGGGTACGGCTTCATCCTGGACCGGACGGACGGCCAGCTAATCCGGGTGTTCCCGTTCGTCGACCGGATCACCTGGGGCGAGATCGACGCCAACGGCAAGGTGACGCCGAAGGTATACCCGGACAAGGAGGGCGAGCCGGTCCACTTCTGGCCCGGGCCGGCCGGCGGCAAGGAATGGACGCACGCCGCCTACAGCCCGAAGACGCAACTCCTCTACGTCCCCGTCCAGGACATCGGCGCGACGGCCACGCGGCGTCGCAGGGAGTTCAAGGAGGGCATCCCGTACTGGGGAGCAGGCGTCGCCGTGGACGGCGAGGACATGGCAGGGTCGGTGAGCGCCTTCGACCCGCGCACGGGCCGGGAGGCGTGGCGCTGGCGCAATGACGTGCCGATGTGCTCCTCGGTGCTGGCCACCGGGGGCGATCTCGTGTTCGCCGGCAAGCCCAGCGGGGAGTTCATCGCTCTCAACGCCCGCACCGGGGAGCTGCTGTGGCAGTTCCAGTGCGGAAGCGGCCACCACAGCAGCCCGACCACCTACAGCGTCGGCGGCCGACAGTACATCGCCGTGCCGACCGGATGGGGCGGCTGGGTTGAGGGGTTCCTGCCCGGGATGCTCGGGGCGCCCCACGGAGCCGCCCTGTTCGCCTTCGCGCTACCTGACTAGCGCCGCGGTCCCCGTCTCCTGGGCCCATGCCGCCGCATGGACCCGGGGAAGCCGCCCACGAAACCGGAAGGGAAGGAGGTGACAGCCATGGCCCGGAAGACCGTCGTCCCCCGGCCCAAGCAGTGCGTCTGGAAGCCCCCCGCATTCGAGGAGATCAGGGTGTCGGCCGAGGCAACCATGTACATGGGTGCCTGGAAGGACCAGGACTGGGTGTAGCCGGACGGGGCGCCGGGCAATGACGTCCGGCGCCCTTCCGCGCCGCGTACCGGAAGGATGGCGGATCGGCGTGTGGGTGCGAGTGCTGGGATCGGCGGCAGGCGGCGGGTTCCCGCAGTGGAACTGCGCCTGTCCCCCATGCCGTGCCGTCCGTGACGGTTCCCGGGCCGCCCGCCCGCGCACCCAGTCGTCGATCGCCGTGAGTCCCGACCACCTCCGGTGGTTCCTGTTCAACACCTCACCCGATATCCACGCCCAGATCGAGTCCTTCCCGCCTCTGCACCCCTCGAGCGACCCCCGTGGCAGGGCGGTTTCCCTGCAAGCCGTACTGCTTACCGACGCCGAGCTCGATCACACGCTCGGTCTGCTTCTGCTCCGGGAGGGACAGGGCCTCGAGCTCCACGCTACACAGGAGGTGCGCGACACCCTTTACGGCGGGACGTCGCTGCTCCGGACTCTCGAAGCGTACTGCCCGGTCGAGTGGCGGTCGGTCATACCGGAGGCCGACGTACCGCTGGGGGATGAACTGTCATACCGGGCCTTCGACGTCCCGACGACAAAGCGGGCACGGTTCGGCTCAGTTACCGGGAAAGGCAGGGTCGTAGGCTACCGCCTGACCGACGGTCGCAGCGGCCGGACGCTGGTCTATCTGCCGTCAGTGCAGGACCTGACGGCGGTGCGCGACCAGCTGGATGACTGCGCCTGCCTGCTCGTTGACGGAACCTGCTGGCGGGACGACGAGCTGATCCGGCTTGGCCTGGCGGACAAGACGGCACATGAGATGGGGCACATGCCGATCGACGGCTCCGATGGCAGTCTCGCGCTGCTGGCCCGCCTCCCCATCGAGCGCACGATCTACACCCACATCAACAACACCAATCCAATCCTGCTCGAGGATGCGCCAGAGCGACGCATCGTCGAGCAGCACGGCATGGAGGTCGCCGTGGACGGCCTGGACCTGCGGATGTGAGAGCCATGGTGATGGTGACGGAAACCGAGAGCTTCGTGGCGGCGCTGCGCACCCAATCCCAGCGTTACCACAGCCAGCATCCCTTCCATCTGAAGATGAACGAGGGCGGCCTGAGCCGCCGCCAGATCCAGGGCTGGGTGGCCAACCGCTTCTACTACCAGGAGAACATCCCACGGAAAGATGCCGCCATCCTCGCCAACTGCCCGCTGCCCGAGGCACGCCGCCGCTGGATCAGACGCATCCTCGACCACGACGGCACGATCGAGGGAGAGGGCGGCATCGAGGCGTGGCTGCGCCTAGGCGAGGCAGTCGGGCTGATGCGGAAAGAGATAGAGGACGAGCGGCATGTTGTCCCTGGGGTCCGGTTCGCCGTCGACGCCTACGTCGCCTTCGCCCGCACCCGGCCATGGGTTGAGGCGGTGGCCTCCTCGCTGACCGAGCTGTTCGCGCCGGATCTGATGGCCGAACGTCTCGCCGCGTTCGAGCGCCACTATCCGTGGATCGATCCTGGTGGGCTCGCCTACTTCCGTGCTCGCCTGACGCAGGCACCACGCGACTCCGCGCACGCGCTGCAGGTGGTGACGGAGCACTGCCGGAAACCGGAGGAGCAGGCGCGTGCCGTGGCAGCACTGGCGTTCAAGTGCGACGTTCTGTGGAGCATGCTGGATGCCATCGACCATGCCTATGCCGATAGATAGCGACGCCGACCGCCCGCGCCTCGCGCCACACGTCAGGCTGACGTTTGACCAGGCGAGACAGGGATGCGCGCTGCTGACGCCGGAAACGGTCACCATGCTGAACGACACGGGCGCGGCCATCCTGGAGCTGTGCGACGGTGAGCGGACGGTGGGCGAGATCCTGACGGAGCTGCGCGACCGATATGACGGCGTGGCCGACGACGAGGTGCGGCTCTTCCTTGCCGACCTGCTCGCCAGGCGACGCTTGGAGGTCAGCCGTGGATAGGCCGTTCGGGCTGCTGGCTGAGCTGACCTACGCCTGTCCGCTGCACTGTCCGTACTGCTCCAACCCCCTCAACCTCGGCGACTACTCCGACGAGCTGACGACGCAGGAGTGGCAGCGGGTGCTGGTCGAGGCCAGAGGGCTGGGCGTTCTGCAGCTTCACCTTTCCGGCGGTGAGCCGCTGCTACGCCGCGACCTCATCGAGATCGTGCGCAGCGCGAGCGGGCTGGGCCTGTACACGAACCTCATCACCAGCGGGTTCGGCCTGTCATCCCGTCGTGCCGAGCTGCTGCGCGCCGCGGGCCTCGACCACGTGCAGATCAGCATCCAGGCCGATGACCCGGCCCTGGCTGACCGCATCGCGGGCACGCCGTCCTTCGAGCGCAAGAAAGCGGCGGCCCGGCTGGTAAAGAAGCTGGGCTGGCCGCTCACCGTGAACGTGGTCCTCCACCGCCACAACATCGACCGGGTCGACCGCATCCTGGATATGGCGGCGGACCTAGAGGCGGACCGCGTCGAACTGGCCAACACGCAGTACTACGGATGGGCTTGGCGGAACCGGGACGGGCTCCTGCCGAGCAGGGCTCAGCTCGAGCGCGCCGAGGCCACGGTGCGCGCGACACGCGGTCGGCTGGACGGCCGGATGGAGATCATCTACGTCGTTCCCGACTACTACAGCCGATACCCCAAACCCTGTATGGGCGGCTGGGCTCGGCGCCAGCTCACGGTGGTGCCCAACGGAGACGTACTCCCCTGTCCGACCGCACATGCTCTTCCCCTTCCCCGCGCCAGCGTGCGTGAGCACTCACTGGCATGGATCTGGGAGCGGTCTCCCCTCTTCCAGAGTTTCCGGGGAACAGGCTGGATGCCCTATCCATGCCAGAGCTGCGACCGCCGCGAGATCGATTTCGGCGGATGTCGCTGCCAGGCATTCCAGCTGACCGGCGACGCTGCCCGAACCGACCCGGTCTGTCACCTCTCCCCCGACCACGGGCTTGTCGCGGATGCGGTACGGACCGCCAATTCCGGCACGCGGCCGGCCAGGGAGTCGCTTATCTTCCGGCTGCATCCAGACCGAGCCAACGTGCCGAGAAGGGCTACCTAGGACCGAGATATGCTTCTCAACCTTATCGGCCTCGGTTTTGTTCTCAGCTTGGATAACTTCCGAACGGCCATCATCCTCGGGCCGCTTCGGTTCGCGTGGCCCCATGCCCTGAAAATCGCCGTTGTTTTCGGTTTTTTCGATGGTGTGGCGCCGCTGGCTGGAATTCTGCTGGGGCATGATGTCAGCCAAAAGATCGGAGGCGGTATAGCCGACAGTGTGGGAGCCACTGCACTCGGCTTGTACGGCCTCTACCTGATTGTCCGGGCAATGCAGACTGCCACTCAGGAGGAACTGGAGGCAGAGCGCCGCTGGTCAATCTTCGGCCTTCCCGTGCCGTTGAGCCTGGACAACGTGATCGCCGGGACGGGCCTAGGCATGATGGGCATGTCCCCATTGGTTCCAGCCACACTATTCGGCGTCATCACCACCTTGATGACTCTCCTTGGCCTGCAGCTCGGGCTAGTTGTTTCCCACATAATTCCCGTTCGCCCACGCTGGGATGTCGTGGTGGGCGTGGCACTCATTATCGAGGCCTTCGTACTTGCGTTTTGGCTATTATCTGGGAACTGACCTCGACGCTGCCGGACGATCTGGGACAATCCACCACGGTCTGACATTTAAACGCCAATGGGAGCAAGCGAGCTGCGATTTGTCTAAATCAATACGCTGCGAACGACCCAACCGCACATCGCATGTGCTGACTCTGAGCACTCGATGGAAGTGTCAGCCGCTCACCCTGCGGAGGGACGCTCGGTTACTCGAACACTTCGGGGCTGAAGGGCGGGCGCCACTTGGGGTCGTCGGCGGCAGCGCGACAGGCGCTTTCGAATCGGTGTCTTCCTGGGCCAGTCTCGGTGGGCGTCGTGTCGGGCAGCGTGATGACGGCCATGGTTCCGGCCGGCACGACGACGTCGACGGTCAGCCTCCGGTCCTCCCGTCGCCAGGAAACCTCGGCCCGGCCGTACGGCGTGAGGTGCGCCGTCCTAGCCCAGGCGATGCCGCCCCCTGGCTGTGGCGCGACATTGATGACCCGGTAGCCGGGCGCGCCGGGAGCCAGGCCGCCAAGCACACGGTGCATCCAGTCCGCGACCGCGCCGAAGGCGTAGTGGTTGAACGAGGTCATCTCCCCTGGGTTGACGCTGCCGTCGGGCAGCAAGCTATCCCAGCGCTCCCAGATGGTCGTGGCACCCATGGTTACCGGGTAGAGCCAGGACGGGCAGTCCTTCTGCAGCAGCAGCTGATAGGCGTCATCGATCGCGCCCGCGGACGTGAGCGCGTCGCAGATCAGCGGGGCGCCGAGGAAGCCGGTCGCGATCTTGTGTGTTTTCATCCGGACCACCTCGACCAGCCGTGCCGCCGCATGCGCGCGCTGGCTCTCGTCGGGGAGTAGCGAGAACTCGAGCGCCAGGGCATAGCCCGTCTGCGAGTCACTCGCTACCCGGCCGTGCGGAGTGACGTACTCGTCGTGAAACGCCTGACGTACGCTCTCGGCCAGGTCGGCGTACTTGGCCGAATCGCCCTCCTGGCCAAGTATTCCGGCGATGTCCGACAGCACCTGCGCGGCGCGCACCCGGTAGGCGGTGGCGACGAGGATGGGGTCAGTGGCGGCTGCCGTGGGGTTCTCCGGCGGGGCGGCGGGGTCCAGCCAGTCACCTAGCTGGAAGGGCGGCTTGTCGAACAGGGTTCCGGCGCCGAGCGTGGCGGTGAGCCCGTCCACCCAGGCGCACATGCTCGGGTACTGGCGGCGCAGCACGTCCACGTCGCCGAAGCGCTGGTACATGACCCACGGGACGAGCACCGCGGCGTCGCCCCATCCGGCCTGCGGGATCGGTTCGCCAAACGGCCCGTAAAGGTCGACCCGCGGCACGAAGAGCGGCACGACGCCTTCCGGCGTCTGGTCCGCAGCCAGGTCTTTCAGCCACGATGTCAGGAACCCGGCGCAGTCGTGGAGATAGGCGGCGGTCGGCGCGAATACCTGGATGTCGCCTGTCCAGCCGAGCCGCTCGTCGCGCTGCGGGCAGTCGGTCGGGACGTCGAGGAAGTTTCCGCGCATCCCCCATACCACGTTGTCGTGCAGTTTGGTCAGCAGCGGGTCGGAGCACTCGAACCAGCCGGTGCGCTCCAGATCGGACTGGTACACGATCGCCGTGACGTCCTGCTTGCGTAGCTCCCCCGGCCACCCGGTCACCTCGGCGTACCGGAAGCCGTGGAAGGTGAACCGGGGTTCCCACTCCTCGCCGGAGGGATCACCGCGAAGCGTGTAGCTGTCCGTGGCGGTCGCTGTCCGCAGCGGCCGGACGGCGAGTTCGCCGTGTTCGAGCACCTCGGCGTGGCGCAGCGTCACCACAGTGCCGCTCGCGCCGCTGACCCGGATGCGCAGCGCGCCGACGAGGTTCTGGCCGAAGTCCAGCAGCGTCCGGCCGGAGGGCGAGGTTAGCACCTCGCTGACTGGCACCTCCGCGGCGGGCCGGACCGGCGGCCCGTCGGGCGCCACCAAGGTGCCGGCGTCGAAATCGGTCACTGAGCAGGGCAGCCAGGCGCTGTCGTCGAAGCCCGGAGCGGACCAGCCGGGCTGTTCGAGCCGGGCGTCGTAGTGCTCCCCCTCGTATAGGTCGGCCGAGGTCACCGGCCCGGTGGACGAGCGCCAGGAGCCGTCGGTGCCGATGACGACGGCCCGGCCGTCGTCCAGGACGACCATCAGCTGGGCTAGCAGCCCGAGCTTTTCTCCGTAGACGTTGCGCTTCTGCTTCGCGAATGTGAGGCGGCCGCGGAACCAGCCGTCGGCGAGTTGCACTCCGACGACGTTTCCGCCCTCCCGGAGGAGGCGGGTCGCGTCGTAGGTCTGGTAGCGCAGCCGGTGATGGTAGGTCGTCCAGCCGGGGGCGAACGCGTCGTCGCCCACTAGATGCCCGTTGATATCGGCTCGGTACAGGCCGTGCGCGGTTATGTACAGCCGTGCCGAGGCGACCGGACCGTCAAGCGTGAACTCCTTCCGGACCAACGCTGCCGGGTCGGCCTCGGGGGTAATCATCCGCGCGGTCCAGTCCGCTGCCTGCAGAAGCCCCGCTTCCACGACAGCAGGTGCGCTCCACTGTGAGATCCCGCGGTCCGCGTCGACCACCCGGACGCGTACCGCCCGGCGATCCCCGGACGAGAGCGGCGCGGCCGGCCATGGCACCAGCACCGACTCGGGTGATTCGGCCCGGTGGCAGGCGGAGGCGACCTGTACCTCATACGCCACCTGCCGCCATCTGTCCGGCGCGGAGTCGATGCGCCACGAGAGGCGGGGAGCGCGCTCCCCGATACCCAGCGGGGCGCGGTGGTGCTCGAAGCGGAGGGGCCCCACCTGGACACCTGACATCTCCTCAGCCTCCCGCCTGAACGTTCTCCGAGGTAGATCTCCGGTCATGCGAGGGCTCGCCGTGGTCGAAGAAGATGACGAGCCGCGGCCCTCCGCGCGGATCAGTGATCGGCTGGCCGGGGACGCGAATGCCGTCCTCGACGGTCTCGCCTGTGCACGGGTCGACGACGCGGTAGTGCCGCGGCAGCCCGTCCTCTCGCATAGGTGCAAGCGTGCCGCCGTGTTCCTGATAGGTGATTTGCAGCCGTCGCGGCACGCGGAGCCCGCGCGGAGACAGGAACGTGGTCCAGTCCGGTTCCATGTCAGTTGTGGGCAGGCCGCCCAGGATGCGGCCCACCAGGCCGACGTAGGTAGATCCCGGGAAGTCGAGCGCCTCGCGCCAGGAACCGGACGCGGCGAGGAAGTACGGGCTGTGTCCCGGCTCATCCGGATGGTGCCGCCACTGCCAGAGGTTCGCCGCGCCGTAAACGACGCCCATGGTCCCGCCGGCGCACAGGTTGCTCCAGGCCTCGTGCCCCTGCCACCAGGCGGACGCGGTCGTATCGGTTCGCGTGTGCTCGTAGGTGGGCTCGCCGTTCGCGACGGCCCTGGCCGACACGTTGCGCCACATGTCGGCGACCCGTTCCGGGACGTGCTCGCCTGCATGCCCGGTCTGGCACCACTGGAAGTCGAGCCACTCGGCGTCCTGGTGCTCGCGGTTGGTGGCGGACGGGTTGTAGTGGACGCCGGTTGGCTGCTGGTAGCAGTCCCACGCCTCGACTTCGCGGCCGCCGGCCTCGATCTGCGGCTCGGTACCCCAGCCGTCGGCGCCGACAAGGTAGATCACCGGCGCGGCGCCGTAACGTGCGACGAGGTAGCGACAGTAGCGCGCGTAGTCGCCGGGCGGGACGACGGCGCCGGCGACGTCCAGGCCCTTCCAGCCGAAGCCCTGGAACACCGGCTGCAGGACGGGGACGATCTCGTGCGCGACGAGGATCCCCAGCAGCCGGTCGAGGGTGCGGAAGTAGCCGACGTTCAGTTCGGTGAGCCGACCCTGGGGCAGGTCCTCGAAGGCGACGTCGAAGCCTTCGTCCGCCTGCCGGTCCCGAGGGCCGCGGGCGCGCATGTCCGGCTGGAGCGTCATCAGCAGGACGGCGTTGAAGCCCTTGCCCTGCCGGTTCCCGGCGTAGTAGCCGACGTCGGCCTCGCTCGCGCGCCACGGCAGGGCCCACGCGGTGTCGGCGACGAGCAGCGCAGGCGTCCCATCCGCGTGCACCAGGCTCCGGCCTGGCGGTGACATGCGCCAGAAGCCGTGGCAGTAGAACCGGTGGCCGTTCGGCTTCATGCCGGCGTCGAGAGCTCCGGTCACCCCGCTCAGCCCGACGTCCTGGACCGACGCGGCCGTACGCCAGTGCCATGGGCCGGCCGTGGGCGGCGCGAACCGGATCCGCCAGGTACCGTCGCCGTCGTAGAAGGCCGGCCGGCGCAGCGTGCCGCCGGCCTCTGAGGTGAAGTCGGCCCAGACGTCGACGTCGGTATAAGGGGCACGGTAGCTGGCCGCCGCCGTCAGGGCGATCTCGGCGGTCTGCCAGATGCCGATCACAGCTCGACGGTCAGCAGCGGCTGCAGGTAACGCCGGAGGTCGGCCGCCATATCGACCTGATCGACCTGGTCGCGTTCGAGCAGCCACTGTATCTGCAGCCCGTCCCAAAGCGCGAGGACCGACCGCGCGGCGCTGGCGCAGTCGACGTCCGGCCGCAATTGGCCTTCGGCGGCCGCACGCTCGAACGCCTGACGAACCAGGTCGATGAGCCGCACGGAGCGGTCGACGAAATAGTTGTGGAGGGGATGATCCGCGGAGGTGCCCTCGGCGGAGACGATGATGTGCAGTTCCACGAGTTCCGGGGTGCTCGCGTTGTATTCGGCCACCTTCACCAGCGCCCGGAGCAGGTCGATGCCCTCGGGGAGCGGTTCTCCTATCAGCCGCGCCGACATCTCGTCCCGCCAGGTGAGCACGGCCTGCAGCAGGTGCTCCTTGCTCGGGAAGTGGTGCAGCAGCCCGGCTTGGCTCAGGCCCACCTTTTCCGCCACGTCGCGGAGCGAGCCTTTGCGGTAGCCAGAGGACGAGAAGACCTCGACGGCGGCATCCACGATCTGCTGGCGTCGCTCCGGTGTCTTGGCGTACTCGCCGCGTGTCTTCGCCGCTGTCGTCACGATGCTAAGGCTAGTCCGAGAACGGACCGAAAACAAATCAACCGCTCGGTCGGTTTTCGTTGGCCGACCGCGGGCCGGGCGCCTACAGGTCGGCCGTCAACCACGGCTGCAAGCAGCGCCGCAGGTCGCCTGCCATGTCAACCTCATCCGGGTGGAGCAGCCACTGCACCTGCAAGCCGTCCATGAGCGCGATCAGCGTGCGCGCCGCCCCCGCGCAGTCGACATCGCGTCGCAGTTCGCCGTCGGCCACGGCGCGTTCGAACGCCTCGCGCACCATCGTGAAGGCCGACGCGTGGCGCTCAAGGACGTAGCCGCGGATCGGATGGTCCGCCGAGGCGCCCTCGGCGGACACGATCACATGCAACCGCACGAGTTCCCGCGTACGCGTAGTCGCCGGCCGGCCGACAAGGCGGCGGATGAGGTCGAGGCCATCGGGGAACGGCTCGCCTAGCTGCCGACGGGCTTGGTGGTCCCGCCAGGTGAGCACGGCTAGCAGCAGGTGCTTCTTGCTCGGGAAGTGGTGCAGCAGGCCGGCCTGGCTCAGGCCCACCCGTTCGGCGACATCTCGCAGCGAGCCCCCGCGGAACCCGGATGAGGAGAACACGGCGAGGCCGGCATCAACGATCTGCTGCCGGCGGACCAGCGCCGGAGTGTACTCGCCACGTCGCGTCCGAGTTGTCATGCCAAGAAAATAACAGAAAAAATCTCGAAAAGCTACCTAGCACTCGGTCGGTTTTTAGCTTATGGTTCTCGTCTAAGACGCCTCGCTGGGAGGTGTACAG
>WNGJ01004200.1_pt1 | contig 14965 bp, 14 predicted proteins | sample 5400611 | NCBI WGS metagenome assembly WNGJ01 (sample SAMN13153375, study PRJNA577476) | soil metagenome | isolation source: 40 cm soil or saprolite under Garry oak tree replicate 1 | place: USA:California | collected 2016-06-15
TCAGGCCGCCGATGGCGAGCGAGCGATCGTGATCTCCGGCCCCGAGGGACACGAGCACCAGGGCGAGCGCGATCACGCTCACGATCCTAGCAGACCGAGCGTGACGAGCACACGACGGCCACCGCCACCATTTGACGAGAACGTACGCCGAAGCCTACAGTGGCGCGCTTGCAGGCGCGCCGAGCCGAGCGCGGTGCCGCCTGTCGTGGCGGCGACCGAATTCACGAGAGAGGCCGAGCGATGGCGAAGATGCTGGACGGTATGGAGGCGTTGCTGCGGGGCGAAGTCCCGCCGCCCGCGGCGGCTACACTCCTCGGTATGCGGCTCGCGTCGTTCTCGGCGGGGGAGGCGCTCGTCGAGCTCGACGCGACCGCCGCGCATGCCAACCCGATGGGCACCCTGCAGGGCGGCGTCCTCGCCGCGGTCGCCGATGCCGCGATGGGCTGGGCCTACATGACGACCCTCGGCGAGGGCGAGAGCTACACGACCGTGGAGATGAAAGTGAACTTCTTGCGCGCGGTGCGCACGGGCCGCATCTCGGCGCGCGCCCGTGTGAAGAACGCCGGGCGCACGCTTGGGCTCATCGAATGCGACGTGCTCGACGGAGGCGACAAGCTCGTCGCCCACGCGGTGAGCACCTGCATGACCCTTCCCGCGGCGCCGTCGGACGGACGCTGAGCCGTCGAGCCCCAAAGGGTACGATCGCGCTGACCGCTTCCGTCCCACGCGTTTACTACGGCTGGATCGTCGTGGCCGGCCTCTCGATCACCGAAACGGTGTCGTGGGGCATCCTCTACTACGGCTTCCCGGTCATGCTCCGGCCGATGGAGGCCGATCTCGGCTACTCGCGCGTCGAGCTCACCGGCGCGCTCTCGATCGGGCTCCTGACATCCGCGCTCATCGCGATACCCGTCGGCCGCTGGATCGATCGTCACGGCGCGTGCGGTGTGATGACCCTCGGCTCGTGCCTGGCGACGGTACTGCTGCTGGGCTGGTCACGCATCGAGAGTCTCGGCGCACTCTACGCCGTCTGGGCGCTCATGGGCCTCGCGATGGCGGCGACGCTCTACGAGCCGGCCTTCGCGGCCGTCGTCGGCTGGTTCCCCTTGAAGGACCGCGACCGAGCCCTGCTGATCGTGACGCTCGTCGCGGCGCTGGCGAGCACCATCTTCATGCCGTTCGAGGCGTGGCTGGTCAACCGGCTCGGCTGGCGCGGAGCGTTGTCGGCGCTCGCCCTGATCCTCGCGGTGCCGACGATCCCCATCCACGCGCTCGTCCTGCGGCGCCCGCCGCGGGCCTCTGCGCGCGACAGGGCGTCAGGCCCGGGCGTCGCCGTACCGGGGCTGACGCTCGGCGCCGCCGCGAAGACCGGAGTCTTCTGGGTGCTGGGTCTCGCGTTTCTCGCCAGCAACTTCACGACGAACACCGTCACGGTCCATCTCATCCCGTACCTGAGCGACCGCGGCTACTCACCCACCCTGGCGGCGGCGATGATCGGCTGGATGGGCGCCATGCAGCTGCCGGCGCGCGTCGTCTTCGGTCCGCTCGTCGCGCGCTTCGGCCACCGGACGCTCACGGTCGGCATCTTCGTCTTCCAGGCGGCGGCGCTGGCGCAGCTCGCGCTCGCCCGGCGTCTCGGTACACTCGCGCCGATGGTCGTCATGCTCGGCGCGGCCAACGGCATGGCCACGCTCGCGCGGGCGACCACCATCGCCGAGATCTTCGGCCCGCGCCACTACGGCTCGATCAGCGGCGCGATCGCGCTCGGGGCCAACGGCGCGCGCGCCATCGCGCCGTTCGCCGCCGCGCTCCTCCAGGTGGCGCTCGGCGGTTACGAACCCGTGTTCTGGCTCCTGGCCGGAGCGCTCATCCTGGCCGCGCTGGGTCTTCTCGCCGCGCCCTCCCGCGTGCGCGAAGGATGATCGCGCCGGCGCGGGTTGCGGTAGGGTAGTGGGCTATGAGCACGCCTCCCCCGACCGGCCCCGAGTTCACCCGCGTCAAGGACTGCGACCTCTGCAAGGCTCTGAAGATGACGCCGTGGTTCTTCGAGGACGACATCTGCTGGATCGCCGAGTGCGAGATCTGCGAGACGCCGATGGTGGTGTGGCGCTTCCATGGCACGACGCCTCCCGAGGCGCACGTGAACCACATGCGCGAGCGCCTGCACGAGATCGCCACCGCACAGCTCGGCGAGTTCTGGGTGGACGGGCACATGCGCAACATCCCCGACCACTTCCACGCGCACGCGCGACCTAAAGACGGCTTTTTCGGCCGCGACCGGAAGCGCTGACGCCGCCGGTCCTGCTACAATCCCCGTCCGGGGATCGAGTAGAGTTCGCGATGTAGGTAACATGGGTAGTAGAAATGAAGACGGTCGAGATCGAGCCGACGTTCGAGGGATGGCAGGCGGCGGCACGCGCGCTCCTTCGTGAGAGCGTTCCGCCGGCAGACGTTCGCTGGCGCGAAGGCGCGAACTCTCGCCAGCCTTCGCTTCACGCCGAGCCGTCATTGTCCAGTGCCGTGAAGGTGCCACGGGAATTTCTGGAGCTGGCGCGTCAAGCCGCTGCGGCGCCCGATCCAACGCGCTGGCAGGTCCTCTACGACGTGCTGTGGAGGCTCGCGCACGAGAATCGCGATCTGCTGAAGGACGTCCGCGATCCCGGTGTGCGGCGTCTCCGCGCGCTCGTCACGCGGAACGCCGCCGGGCCGGAGCCACATGGCGAGGGCGCCGCGCCCGTCGTTCCAGCGGGCGCGTCGCTCCCCGAGCTCAGCGCGGCTGCCGCGCGCTGTACCGGCTGCGATCTGTACCGCCACGCCACGCAGACCGTCTTCGGCCGTGGCTCGGCCTCCGCGCGGATCGTGTTCATCGGGGAACAGCCGGGGGATCAGGAAGATCGGCAAGGCGCGCCGTTCGTCGGTCCGGCCGGCGAGGTGTTTGACCAGGCGCTGGCCGAAGCGGGGCTCGAGCGCGAGAAGCTCTACGTCACCAACGCGGTCAAGCACTTCAAGTTCGAGCAGCGTGGCAAGCGCCGAATCCATCAGACGCCACGGGCGAACGAGCTCCAGGCCTGTCGTCCGTGGCTCGAAGCCGAGCTGACCTTGATCAAGCCGGAGATACTCGTCTGCCTCGGCGCTACGGCGGCCCGCGCGATCTTCGGCGACAAGTTCAGGATCACGAAGGACCGCGGCCACTTCGCGCCGACGCGCTGGGCGGCGAAGACGATCGCCACCTACCATCCCTCAGCCGTGCTCCGCGGGGAGGACGACGCGCAGAAAGCGGAACTCTACGGGATGCTACTCGAGGATCTACGGAAGGTCGCGAGCGCGTAGGAGACCGCCAAGAACGAACGCTCGAGGGCGGGACCGGTGCGCCACCCTCGAGCGTCGGCTACTTGTCGCGCAGCCCCACGGCTGCGCGTCCCGGCTTGCGCCGGGACTTGGTACTGCGGCGACTAATTTAGTCAGGCGCGCCGCCGGGGATCGACCACCAACGGCGCGCCCTTCGAGCCCGGCGGTGTCTCCATCATGGCCTCCACTACGGTTGACACCACGACAGGGAGGCGGCGCCAAGCCTCCCGTCAGCTTCCAGTCAACCGCCGCGTAGCCGGTCTGTCAACGGGTCGGCCCATCGGCGCCAAGAACCTTCGCGAGCCACGCCCCGATGTGGGCGAGCTCCTCCACGCACACGGAGTGCGGCATCGGGTACTCGTGCCATTCCAGGCGATACCCGAGTCCGGTCAGCACCTCGCGCGCCCGCAGCGCACGCGCCATTGGAATCATCGGATCGTGCGTGCCGTGCGCCATGAAGATCGCGACGTCGCGGTTGGCCGGCGCGGCCTCGCCGGCTAGCGTGTCGGACAGCGGCAGCGAGCACGAGAGCGCCATGACCCCGGCCAGCCGCTCGGTGTGGCGAAGGGCGGTGTGAAGCGCCATCGCCCCGCCTTGCGAGAAACCCGCGAGCACGATCGCCGCGGCCGGGACACCCCGTTCCTTCTCACGGGCGATCAACGCCTCGATCGCCCTCTGGGAGGCGCGCACCCCGGCCGGATCCTCGCGTCGCACACCGTCGTCGTCGCGGATGTCGTACCAGGCGCGCATCACGTAGCCGCCGTTGATCGTCACGGGCCGCATCGGCGCGTGGGGAAACACGAACCGCACGCCCGGACGCGCGGGAAGGCCGAGCTCGGGCACCACGTCCACGAAGTCGTGACCGTCGGCGCCGAGTCCGTGCATCCAGATGATGCTGGCCCCGGGCGAGGCGGCGGTCTCGATCTCGATCGCCTCGAGCTGATCGGCCACGGTCAAGCCCTCCCTGGATGACGGTTCATGGCAGCCCCACCGGCGCGCGCGGGGCCTGCGTGAAGTCGAATGCCTCGAGCGGCGCCGCGGCCCGTCGATCGCGATCGGTCAGGGGCTCGAGCCCGAAGCGCCACTCGATCAGCTTCAGGACGGAGGCGTGATCGTACTGACCGTGGCCGACGAGGCCGCGCTTCGCGTAGGGCGACACGATCAAGGTCGGCACGCGCGTCCCGAGGCCGAAGCGGTCGATGACCGGAGGCCGCACATGATCGAACCAGCCACCGCCTTCGTCGTAGGTGATCACGACGGCGAGGCGCGGCCAGTAGCGGCTCGCCATCACTGCACGCACCATCTCGGCGATCCAGCGGTCCCCCGCGCCGACCGTCGAGGACACCGCGTGCGCGTTGTCCTTCGCGTGGGGCTTCACGAACGCGACCGCGGGCAAGCCGCCCTCGCGAAGCGCCCGGGTGAATTCGGACGCGTCCCTGACGTGGGCGCGGCCCTCGGGCGTTTCCATGATGCGCTTCACGTACTGGAACGGGTTGTGATGGGGCACCAACCCCTGCTTCACGGCATCGGCGCCGCCGCCCCAGCCGGTGGCGTACCACGCCCAGCTGATTCCGGCGGCGTCGAGCCGGTCGGCGATCGTCGGCGCAGTCTGCGGTGTGCGGAGGATCAGCGCCACGCGTTGCGGCGGATAGGGTGGATCGAGATTGTTGACGACCCAGCCGTCGGGATCGACCTCGCCATCCTTTTCGACCCGACCGTCCTGGCCGACTCCGGCCGCGCGCTCCTCGGCCGGCGCCTCCGGATACCGCGCCGCGCCGCCTGAGATCAAATAGAAGTGATTCGCGAACGAGCCGCCGTGGATCCCCTGGAACCAGTGATCGAGCAGCACGAACTCGTCGGCCAGCTTCCATTGCGCCGGACTCGCCCAGCGATCGAAGTACCCCATGCTGGTACCGCCGCTGGTCCCTTCGGCCACCCACTTGCCCATCGGGACGCCGTCGGCGCCGGCGCCGTACTGCCGCTGCATGTGATAGAAGCGGTGGATCGGATTGTTGGTCAGGTCGAACGGCGCGATGTACTTCTGCAACAAGAAGGGCGCGTTGGGCAGGTCGGCGGGGAACCGCGAATCAGGTTTCCCATCGCGCCCGCGCGGAGACGGAAGGGTCGCGTAGGCCGCACCACTCTTGTCGGTCTGGCGCCCGCTGTAACCCCCGAGCCCGTCGGCGCCGGGATAGGTGCCAAAGAGATGGTCGAAGCTCCGATTCTCGAGGAAGAGCACGATGATGTGATCGATCGGCGCGCGAGTGCCCTCGGGTCCCTCCGCGACACCCGACCCTCCGGCGGCGCACGCGGCCAGCGTGAACGCGAGAAGCGCCGAGCCGACGAGTCCTGGACGACGATCGCGCATGCGGTATTCTAACTGACCATGGCGACTCCACGGCTGATGGGCGCGGAAGTCAAGCGTAAGGAAGACCCCCGTCTGATCACGGGCACCTCGACCTACGTGGGCGACCTGGCGCTGCCGGGCATGCACTACGTCGCGTTCGTGCGGAGCCCGCATGCGCATGCGCGCGTCCGTAAGATCGACGTCGCGTCGGCGCTCAAACGTCCGGGCGTCTTCAAGGTGGTCACCGGGAACGAGATCCGCAAGCACTGCGCGCCGCTGCCGATCGCCGGTGCCGGCGAAGGCGGCAGCAGCGACGCCTCGGCGAATGTCGGGCGCAAGCACTACCCGTTGTCGGTCGACCGCGTGCGGCACGTCGGCGAGGCCGTCGCCGTGGTCATCGCCACGTCGGAAGAGGTCGCCGTGGACGCCGCCGCCGACGTCGTCGTCGACTGGGAGCCGCTGCCCGCCGTGGCCGACCTGTTCGGCGCGATGGCCAAGGGCGCGCCGCAGCTCCACGACGACGCGCCGGGCAACATCGAGCACCAGACCACGATCAAGTCCGGCGACCCGGATGCCGTGTTCGCCAAGGCCAAGCGCGTCGTGAAACAGCGCATGGTCAGCCAGCGACTCTGCGGTGTGCCGATGGAAGGACGTGCGACCCTGGCGGCGCCCGATCCGACCTCGGGCGGTCTCGTCGTCTGGGCGACGAACCAGGCGCCTCACGGGCTGCGCAACGACCTGGCGACCGCGCTCGGGATGCCGCAGAACCTGATCCGCGTCATCGCCCCGGAAGTGGGCGGAGGCTTCGGCGTGAAGTTCGGCTGCTATCCGGAGGATGCGACCCTGGCCGCGCTCGCGAAGCTCTACCGGATGCCGCTGCGCTGGACCGAGACGCGGGTCGAGCACATGATGGCGACCACCCACGGGCGCGCGCAGGTGACCGACCTCGAGGCGGCCGTCGAGGACGACGGGACCATCACGGCGCTCCGCATGCGGGTGACCGCCGACATCGGCGCCTACCCGGTCTTCACGTTCATCCCCGACCTCACCCTGAGCATGGGCGTCGGCGTCTACAAGGTCACGAACGTCGACCTGCAGTCGACCTGCGTCTTCACGAATTCGACGTCGGTCGCCGCGTACCGTGGTGCCGGGCGTCCGGAGGCCGCGTACTACCTCGAGCGGTTGATCGACGTGGTCGCGGCCGAGCTCGGCCGCCCGCCCGAGGACGTACGGCGAAAGAACTTCATCCCGCCGAGCGCGTTTCCGTACCAGGCGCCGACCGGACAGCACTACGACAGCGGCGAGTACGACCGCGCGCTCACGAAGGCGCTCGAGCTCGCGGGCTACGCCAAGCTCCGGGCGGAGCAGAAGGAGCGCTTGCCGCGGCAGGACCGGAAGCTGCTCGGCATCGGCATGTCCTGCTACGTCGAGATGTGCGGCTTCGGCCCCTTCGAGAGCGCGGTGGTGCGCGTGGAGCCGGGCGGGACTGTGACCGCGTACACCGGCACCTCGGCGCACGGCCAGGGTCACGAGACGTCGTTTTCGCAGATCCTCTCCGATCATCTCGGGGTGCCGTTCGACAAGATCGTGGTGCGGCACGGCGATACCCTGAACACGCCGATGGGCAACGGGACGGGCGGCAGCCGGAGCCTGGTCGTCGGCGGCTCGGCCATCATGGGGGCGGCGCTCAAGGTTCAAGTCAAGGCACGGCGCCTCGCGGCCCACATGCTCGAAGCCGCCCCTGACGACGTCGTCTTCACCGACGGCCGCTATCAGGTGAAGGGCGTGCCGGACAAGGCGCTCACGCTCGACGCGATCGCCGCGCGCGCCTACGGCGAGGGTCTTCCCGATGGGATCGAGTCCGGGCTCGAGTCGACCGAGTTCTTCCGCCCGCCAAACCTCGTCTATCCGTTCGGCGCGCACGTCGCGGTGGTGGAAGCCGATCGCGAGACCGGTCGGATCACGGTGCGCGACTTCATCTCGGTCGACGACTGCGGCGTGCGCATCAGCCCGATCCTGGTGGCCGGGCAAGTGCACGGCGGCCTCGCGCAGGGCATCGCCCAGGCGCTGCTCGAGGAGCTGGTCTACAGCCCGGACGGACAGCTCGTGACGGGCTCGCTCATGGACTACGCGCTACCGCACGCGGACGATCTGCCGTCGTTCCACACCGATCACACCGTGACGCCCACACCGCGTAACCCGATGGGCGCCAAGGGCATCGGTGAAGCGGCCACGATCGGCGCGACGCCGGCGATCGTCAACGCGGTCGTCGACGCGCTGCGACCGTTCGGCGTGCGGCATCTCGACATGCCGCTCAGGCCGGAGCGCGTGTGGCAGGCGCTGAAGGCGCGCTAGGAGGCGCCCGAAGGCGTTACGACGCGCCGCGGCCCGCGGCCTCGACGAGGCCGGTCGCACAGGCGACGCCGGTGCCGCCCAGACCGCAGTAGCCGCCTGGATTCTTGGCGAGATACTGCTGGTGATAGTCCTCGGCGTAGTAAAACTCTGGCGCGTCGAGAATCTCGGTCGTGATCGTGCCGTAGCCCGCCTTCGAGAGCAGGCGCTGATAGGCATCGCGTGAGGCCTCGGCCTGGCGACGCTGCTCGGGCGTGTAGACGTAGATGCCCGAGCGATACTGCGTGCCCACATCGTTGCCCTGCCGCATCCCCTGGGTCGGGTCGTGGCTTTCCCAGAAGATCTTCAGCAGGCCGTCGTAGCTGATGCGCTTTCCGTCGAAGAGCGCGAGCACGACTTCGTTGTGGCCGGTGAGGCCGGTGCACACTTCTTCGTACGTGGGATTGGGCGTGAAACCGGCGGCGTAGCCGACCGCCGTCGTGAACACGCCGGGCGTCTCCCAGAACTTGCGCTCGGCGCCCCAGAAGCAGCCCAGACCGAACATGGCCTTCTCGAGCCCCGCCGGAAACGGCGCCGTCAGCGGATGGCCGTTCACGAAATGCGCGGTCGGCACCCGCATGCGCTCGGTCCGACCCGGAAGTGCCTTGTCCTTCGACGGCATCGCCAGCTTCGACCGCGATCCCCACATGGCCTCGTCCTCCTGGTTTCCGATCTTACCAGCTTCCAGGGGCCGCGTTGCTTGAGGGCTGGTGAGCGTGCTACCGTCCCGGGCTATGATCCCGAATTCACTGTCGCACTATTTACAATCTCGCCTCGGCCGGCGGGGCCCCAGCCCCGCGACGGCCTGCAGCGCGCACAACCGGACCGGGATCCGTTCGCGGCGCCACCGCCGCGGAGAGCGCCTGATCGTCGCCGTCGGGTGACGGGCGGGGGCCGTTTGCGCCTCAGCGTCCGTCACAAGCTCACCCTCTTCAGTACCCTGGTCATCCTCGTCGTCTCCTCGGGGTTCACCTGGGTCAGCCTCGGCCTCGCGCGCCGCGCGATCGAAGAGGATCTACAGAATCGCGCGATCATCTACGCGCGTGAGGTGGCGGCCGCCATCGGGGGCGGCCGAGAGCTCGAAAGCGGCCGGGCGCTCCACCAGCTCATCGTGCGTTTCCTCGAGATCCGTCCCACCGTGCTCCAGCTCGACGTCCTCACCTTCGATGCGGAGGGGACGACGCTCGTGGCCTCGAACGAGCCCCGGAGCCAGCTGTCGTTCAACTGGAGCGACGCCGAAGACGTGCAACGCGGTCGCGTCGTCTCGCGAGCCGTCAGCAGAGGGGGAGCGCACCACTGGGAGGTGATGGCCCCGATCACGCTCGAGGGCGCGGTGGCCGGGGCGGTCGCCGTGAAGTTCTCCGCGCAGCGCTCCGATGAGCTGATCGGACGGATCCGGTTCTGGGCGCTCGCGCTCGCCGGGGTGTCGCTGGTGCTGATGGGCGTCTTGATGACGATCGCCATCCAAATCGTCGTGGACCGCCCGATCCGGCGTTTCATGGACGCGATCTCCGCGGTCGCGGACGACGGCGCGCCCGCTCCGGTCACGGTGACGACGTCGGACGAGTTCGGCGTGCTCGCCCGGCACTTCAACGAGATGGTGGCGCGCATCGAGCGATTCAGCGAGGAGCTCAGGACGCGCATCGCAGAGGCCACCGGCGAGCTCGACCATCGGGTCCGACAGGTCGAGCAGCTGAACGTCCTGCTCTACGAGATGCAGCGGCGGCTGAGTCACGCCGAGCGCCTCGCGCTCTCCGGCCGCGTCATGGCCGAAGTCGCTCACGAGGTCGGCACCCCGCTGCACTCGGTCGCGGGACATCTGGAGCTGCTCCGCAAGGACATGCCGCCGGCGCTCCTGTCCGAGGACGTCACGCGGCGCCTCGGCATCATCGAGGCGCAAGTGGCGCGCGTCATCGAGATCATCAGCCGGCTCCTCGACGCCACGCGCCGCGTGCCTAGTGAGCCGACCGCGGTCGACCTCAACGCGCTGGTTCGCGACACCGCCGAGCTGGTCCGCCCGGGACTCGCCGGCGCCCGGCTCACCCTCGCCGTGCGCACCGAGCCCAGGCTGCCAGCGGTCCTGGGCCAGCGCGATCAGCTTCAGCAGGTGATCCTGAACCTCCTCACCAACGCGATCGACGCCACGCCGCCCGACGGGCGAGTCGAGATGACGACTCGTACCCGGCCGAGCCAGGATGAGGTGGAGATCGCCATCGCCGACACGGGTCGCGGGATCTCGCTGGCCGATCGCAAGCACATCTTCGAACCGTTCTTTTCGACGAAGGAGGCCGGACACGGCACGGGACTCGGGCTCTTCATCACGGGCGAGATCGTGCGCGAACACAAGGGACGGATCGAGCTCGACAGCCACGAAGGGAGCGGTTGCACGTTCCGCGTCTGCTTGCCGGCCGTACGGAGCGAAGGGTGACCGCCGCCTCGCCGCTGCTTCTGATCGTGGACGACGATCAGGTGGCGCGCGAGCTCCTGGCCGAGACGCTCGGCCGCGAGGGCTACCGGGTGCGAGTCGCCGGCGGCGGCGAAGAGGCCCTGGCCCTCGCCGGAGCCGAGCCATTCGACATGGCGCTGGTCGATCTGCGCATGCCCGACCTCGACGGGCTCGCCGTCCTCAAGCAGTTGGCGATGATCCAACCCGACCTGCCGGTCGTCATCCTCACGGCCTTCGCCACGATCGAGACGGCAATCGCAGCCGTGAACGCCGGAGCGTTCGACTACCTCTCCAAGCCCTTCCGGATGGAGGAGATCAAGCTCGTCGTCCGGCGCACGCTCGACGCACGCCGGCTGGCCCGCGAGAATCTCCAGTACCGGCAGGAGCTCGGGGCGCGCTACGGCTTCGAGGGATTGATCGGCCAGTCGCACCAGATGGCCGAGATCTACAAGCTCATCGCGCGGATGGCGGCGCTCGATACGACGGTGCTGATCGAGGGCGAGACCGGTACCGGCAAGGAGCTCGTCGCCCGGGCGATCCACAGCGCCAGCGGCCGCGCCACCCGTCCCTTCGTCGTGGTGGACTGCGCGGCGCTGCCCGAGACCCTCTTCGAGTCGGAGCTCTTCGGTCACGAGCGCGGCGCGTTCACCGGCGCGTTCGCGGCGCGACGCGGTCTTCTCGAGACCTCGGCCGGCGGCACCTGCTTCCTCGACGAGATCGGCGAGCTCACAGCGCCGCTCCAGGCCAAACTCTTACGGACGCTCCAGGAGCGCTCCATCCGCCGCGTGGGCGGTAACGACGAGATCCCGTTCGACGTGCGGGTCGTGGTGGCGACCAATCGAGATTTGAGAAAGCTCGTGGCCGACGGAGGATTCCGCGACGACCTCTACTATCGGCTGAACGTCGTCACGATCACCATGCCGCCCCTGCGCGAGCGGGCGTCGGACATTCCGCTGCTCGCCCAGCACTTCCTCGAGATCTTCGCCCGCCGCAGCGGCCGCGCGATCAAGCGCCTGGCGCCCGAATCGGTCGCGCTCCTCGCCGGCTATCGCTGGCCGGGCAACGTGCGCGAGCTCGAGCACGTCATCGAGCGCGCGACGGCGCTGTCGTCCTCGGAGACGCTCCTGCCCGACGACTTTCCGCCCCATCTGCGCGAGGAGCGCGACCGCGCGCCCCGGCTGCCCGCGGACGGCATGACCCTGGAGGACGTGAAACGCTGGTACGTGAACAAGGTGCTGGAGGAATCCGGAGGGAACAAGCTACGCGCCGCCGAGCTTTTGGGGATCGACCGGCGCACGCTCTATCGGATCCTCGAGCGCCAGGCGACCGAGGACGAGAGTTGAAGCGCGCGCTGGGGATCGCCGCGCTCGTCCTCGCGGGAGCCGGCTGCGTCCCCGCGGTCCGCACGCCGGACCGCGGCGAGCTGATCCGTGGCATCCTCGCGTCCACGGTCCAGCTCAGGTCCGAGCACGAGGCCGGTATCAGCCGGGCGGCGTCCGGGGTCGTGGTCGCAACCCATTTCGCGTCGCGGCGCATGTGGATCGCTACCGCCCGGCATTTCCTCGAGCCTTCACGCCCTCAGCAGCTGTACGTGCGCCTGGCGGGCCAGACCACCATGGCGCCCGCGACCATCGCCTTCGTGAGCGGCGACCGCGACCTGGCGATCATCGAGACCGAGTACGCCGATGTCACACCCGCTCGCTTGAAGATGGTCACGACGCTCGGCGACGAAATCCTGCTCGTCTCCTTTCCGTGGGGTCAGCGCTTCACGGTGGTGCGAGGTGTCGTCAGCCAGATCGAAGCGCCCGCGGGAGAGTTGCCGGTGGCGGGACCGCCACGAATGGTGAGCGCCACGGTGAGCTACGGATCGAGCGGCGGCGGCGTGTTCGATGCGCTGACCGGCGAGCTAGTCGCCATCGTCGAGAGCTACCGCACGGCGAAGGTCGCGATTCCGGAGATGAAGGACCGGGTGCTCGAGGTCCCGGTGGCGGGCGAAACGACCGTGATTCCGGCACCGCTGATCGCCCGGTTTCTGGTGGAATCGGGATTGAGTAACTACGTGCGCCGGTAAGGCGCTGTGGCGCTTCGCCACGGTGTGGCGTTTTGCCACGGTGAATCGGTCGCCCCCACGCAACGGCGATCGCCAAGTGCACGCGAAATCGAAGCATCGAGAGCGCCACGTTCCGGCACGGCAATTGCCCTTACCAAAAGCTGACCCACTTTTGCGAAGGAGACCACCGATGGGGAAGACTTTGGGACTGGCGCTGGCGATGACGCTCGGACTTTCGCTGACCGCGATGGCCGAGGAGACGAGGGGTACGATCTACTCGATGGACACCAGCAATCACACGATCGTCCTGGAGGACGGCACGCGGCTCTGGGTCACCGAGGGCCAGGAAGCCACCGTGTCGCCGGGTAGCTACGTCGACGCCGCGTACGAGTCGAAGGGCGACAAGAAGATGGTCATCGAGCTGCATCCCCGTGTTGGCCTGGACGGCAGCAGCGATCCGCTGAAGTCGATTCAGTCCGGGGACTAGCTCAGACCACTGTCACGCGGTACCGGGGCCACGCCGGCTATCGGCGTGGCCTCAGCTTTTTCTGCTACAGCCTCTGCCAGACCACTTCCCACTGCGACCAGCGCCCCGTCTTCGGCGGGGTGCGCTCAGTGACGTCCTCGCGCGGCCCGGTCGGGAGACTGAACCGATCGCGAGCGAGCTCGAGGAGCTCTTCGCGCGCATAGAAGTGGACGCAGAGCCCACGCTTGGGCCCTTCGTCATAGCGGACCGTCAGCCCGCCGAAGTCGTTCCGATCGATGATCGTGTGCCGAAGGTACATCTCGGTCGACGCCGAGTTCACGCGCAGGAAGAAGAGCCCGCCGGCTTTCAGCATCGCTGCCGTCCTCGCGAAGTACGATTCCGCGTCGGCCTGGACACCGTGCTGGAACACTTGAATCGCCACGAGGTAATCGAACGGCGATCCGACCTCGAGCTCTCTGAAATCCGCGCACGTGAGCCGGGGCTTCAAGTCCGCGCGGCGAGCGATGAGCTGGTCGAGCGCCTCTCGTGAAACGTCGAGTCCGTGGAGAGTGAGGCCGGCGGCCACCAGCGGCAGGTAGTTGCGGCCATTGCCGCAGCCGACGTAGAGCCCGACGCCGCTCATCACCGCGGGATGGGCTCGCAGCGTGGAGATGATCTGGTCGACGAACGGGAGCGGGCGCTCGGCGACATAGCGGCCCGCGCGGTACTCGGAGTTCCAGTGCGCCGCGAGGAGTTCGGCGCTCAGGCCTCGCCCTTCTCCCGCATCGTCTTCTCGTCCCACAGCCATATGTGATAGCCGTCAGGGTCCTTTAGATCAGCGCCGTACCCCCAGAACGTCTTCTGTGGCGGATGGACGAACTGCACGCCGGCCGCCACCAGCTGGCGATGCTTGGCTTCGACGTCGCTGACCTGGAACGTCAGGACGCAGCTCGGGCGCCCCGGCCCCCCGGGCGTCTCGGCGAGGAACAGCGTGAAGCCGAACTCGTCCTGCACGGCCGAGGTACGGCGCTCTGGAATCTCGAACTCGAGCTTGAGCCCGAGCGTCTCGATATACCAGTCCCGTGACTTCTCACTGTTGGTCACCGCGATCGTCAGGTGGTCGAGTTTGATCATGCGCCCTCCTGGCACAGGATACGACATCGGCGGGCCGCCAGTCACGGAACGCGGGAGGCTCCGTCGCGGTCGACCGTGGGGATCACGGCGTCGCCGATCAGCTTGATCGCGGCCGCGGGATCGCCGTGGGGGGCCAGCGCGATCTCGTCGAGCCCCAGCCGCTCGAACTCCTGGAGGCGGCCCACGCACGCCTCGAGCCCGCGGCGGTCGGAGGTCAAGGTGAGGTGCTCGATCAGGCGATCCGCAACCGGCGGCGGCGGCGACCACGGCTCCCGGCCCTGGAAGATTGCGCGGAGCATCTCGGGTTGCTTCGCCGACAGCTCGCGCGCCTCGGCCTCCCCGAGCCCGATCGAGGACGCGATGTCCCGGATGTAATAAAGGCGAAACCCGAGCTGGCGTCGGGCTAGCCGCTCGGCTTCCGCGCGAGTCTCCTGGACATTCCAGACGAACCAGTTGCTGACCGCGAACGTGCGCGGATCTCGGTTGGCCTCGGCCAGCTCGGCGCGGATACTCGCGATGAGCGGGCCGAGGTGAGCGAGCGGCATGTCGGTCACCATCACGCCGTCGGCCTTGCGCGCCCCGAGCCGCAGCATCCGCGGCCGATTCGCGCCGAGATAGAGCCGATCCATCACCACACGGCTCCACGGCGAGAAAAGCCCGGTCACTCGGAAGTGGGCGCCCGCGTAGTTGATCTCGCCGCCGGCCGCGTCGAGGCCGTCGAGGAATGTCTCGATATCCTTCGCGCCCAGGCGGCCGGCGGCGAGATCAACTACGCGGGCGCCC
>WNGJ01012034.1_pt1 | contig 14962 bp, 14 predicted proteins | sample 5400611 | NCBI WGS metagenome assembly WNGJ01 (sample SAMN13153375, study PRJNA577476) | soil metagenome | isolation source: 40 cm soil or saprolite under Garry oak tree replicate 1 | place: USA:California | collected 2016-06-15
AAGGACACGGTCAAGGGGCGAGGTCATTAGATGTCCATTTCCTGGTAGGTTTCCCGCAGCTCATAGAGCCTCAGAAGATATTCCAAACGGAAATATCCTCTGCTTACCGCTGCTTATCGTTCCGCTATAACTCGAATCCCATATCGTAGCGAAGCTACTCCATCTTTGATCATCAAATGAAAGTAGCAATTATTGCAACATTGAGATGATGCCCGGCATCTGACCCTGTCCATGCAACGAAGAGCTCATGTCCGGATTCAAGCGGGGCCATTGTTAGTCCTGCTATGCTGCTCTCGCTGAAGGTATGTTTGAATTGCAGGTTAGTCGGACCTGAAGAGAATTCAGCATTGGAAAGTGTGTTCAGGGAATGCGCCGCAATAGCGCCTTGACGCATTCGTCAACAGCAGATACCATATCATCACCAAGTTCCATACTGAGAGAAGAAATGCTCTCAAGAAAGAGAGATAAGATGGGCGTAGAAGCAAGTCGAGCAGCGCAGGTACATACAGGGATACGTGTCGAGGTCTTTAGCGTGATCTGGATGGTGATTGAAGGGGCTATCTCCATTGGAGCAGGAATAGTTGCAGGAAGTGCCTTGCTCACGGCGTTTGGCCTGGATAGCGTGGTTGAACTGGTAAGTGCAGGAGTGCTGCTCTGGCGTCTCTCCTTGGAGGCAAGGGACAGCGATACAGAACGGGCGGAGCGTGCAGAACATCAGGCTGCCTGGGTGGTTGGTGTGACGCTTGGCTTGCTCTGCCTCTATGTCCTGGGAACATCGGTGTATGGTCTCGTCACACAAGCGAAACCGGAGGGTTCGCTCGTGGGTATTCTTGTTTCTGCGGCTGCGGTACTTGTGATGCCTGGGCTTGCATTCACCAAACGACGAATTGCAGCACGCATTGACAGCGGGGCTTTACGTGGCGACGCTGCAAGCTCGTTGACCTGCGGATACATGGCGGGAGCGGTCCTGCTCGGGCTACTCTTAAATGCTCTGTTCCACTGGTGGTGGGCTGAGAACGTAGCTGCACTGGTGTTCTTGATCTTCCTGGCGCAAGAGACACGCGAAGCCTTTGAAGAGACTCATGAAGGCAAAGAGCAGGCACAACATACGGATTAAGACGAAGCCGCACTATCCATGTCCCCTAGTGCCTGGTCGGCAGCGCCCCATGTCTCCAGAGCTTTCTCGATCGCACCAAGGTATTCCAGCATCATTGTAGGCAAGAGGTAATTGTCCTTGACGCGCAGGTGTGCTTGTTTGCCGAGTTTACGCCGGAGGTCGTCGTCCCGAATGAGTTTGAGCGTATACTTTGTACACGTTTCTGTGTCGTCGGCAATGTAGCCATTAAGCCCATGGATGATTTGCGTGCGTAAGCCGGTAGCGGAGGTTCCTATAACCGGCTGGTATTTCCACATTGCTTCCGTTGCAGTCAACCCAAAACCCTCGCGGATTGACCGCTGCAGGATGACGCTCGAATAGCGTTGAAATGCGTTCACTTCCGGGTGTTTGATCACAGCAGGATCATACAGCAGGTGTATATCTGGGTCTCCATCCGCCTTAGCTTGTATATCTTTGAGGATCTCCATAGCATGGATATCGTCGGCAGCTTCCATAGCACCTACATACGCTACCTGGACGGAAGGAAGTTGCTGCTTCACCAGGCGATACACATCAATCACCTGCCAGGGATTTTTCCAATTGCCAAACCTTGAAACCTGTGTGATGAGGGGACGCGTCGTGTCTATACCGCAACGAGCCAGTATCTGCATCCCCCTCTCTGGTGTGAGGAATCTATTCTTTTCGCTGAAAGGATCTATAGTCGGCGTGATCACATACGTTTTCTGTGGCGGCAGGTCTTTGAAGACCGATAGCGGTGTGTTAAATACATAGACGCTATAGACATCGAGAAACTGTTCAATGTATGCCTTGCCATTGGGGTCTGGACTCGCTGTATCTACGTGGCACATCCATATAGCCGGTCTCATCCATGGAAATATTTTTGCCAGCGGCGCGAGTTGAAAGTCATGGATGAAATAGATATCAGCCTGGTTTTCTTCTGCACGACGTAAAACCGGTGTAACACGTAATTTATCAAGGAACACACGCTTATCTTCTTCAGAGATATCCCCGTGCTCAATGCCTTGCAGCAGATCGACAACATGTGCCGTGAACTGGTTAGAGGCATCATCTAAAGGGATCACCTTCCAGGTATGTCTGATTCCAAGCTCCTCCATGGGTGGGATGAGTGCATGAAGGAGTTCCGCCACCCCCCCACCTTGAGCCGTTGTGTTAACGTGAAGTATATGCAGACCGGCCAGAGACTCTGCGATATGATAAATTTCAGAAAGTAAATCTTCCCCAACAAAGCGTTTATAGCGATCTAACCGAGCTGATCTCCTCATTATGCATTACTCCTTATAACTCTAGCTTAACGAACCGCCGTCTCTAATCATTCTAACGAATGAGACGGTAGAACTTATCTGTTCTATTGTACTCTTAATGGCAATTGCAATGCTTTGCTATATTCCACGTCTTTCTTAGCGAGAAAGAATACAATCGATATAAAAATTCTATATGCCCAGTGCGTCTTGAACCTGCTCTACATATAATGAAATGCGGGGCTGTTCTATCCAAAAAGGGAGTCTGAGGCAGCTATTCCGAGTGCTCAGCCGAAAGTGGTAGTTGGACGATGAAATTACAAGCCTGGCGAGGCAACCCTCGCCAGGCTTCATTGTTTTGTGGGGTTCAGTTTAGAGATTGCAGTGGGACAACCCACGCTTCTCTAAGTACTGCTGGTGATAATCTTCCGCGCGGTTGAATGTCGATGCTGGTACAATCTCGGTTACAATCGGCCGCTTGTACCTCCCAGAGCTCTGCAACTTCTCCTTCGACGCCAGGGCCGCTGCCTGCTGCTCGGGTGTATGATAAAAGACGACTGAGCGGTACTGTGTGCCGACATCTGGCCCCTGGCGATTGAGCGTGGTCGGATCGTGGTTCTCCCAGAACACCTTCAACAGGTCCTCGTAGGACACGCGGGACGGATCATAGTCCACTTCTACCACTTCAGCGTGTCCTGTTCTGTCTGTGCACACATCGCGGTACGTCGGGTTGGGGAACGTTCCACCCTCGTAACCAACAGCTGTTGAGGCAACTCCCTTTACCTGGCGAAACTCAGCCTCAACGCCCCAAAAACATCCTGCTCCAAATGTAGCCTTTTCAATTGCCATTGTGATCTCTGCTCCCTTCTGCTTGCGCTGATCACATATATTTCTTCTTGAATGATTTCTAATGATTACTATTGTACACTTTTAGTATGAAAAATGCCCTTTATTCCTGGCCTTTTTCCTCCGGATCGAATTGCAGAGCAAGAGAGTTGATGCAATAGCGTTTGCCCGTTGTCTCTCGCGGACCATCATCGAAGACATGGCCCAGGTGCGCTCCGCAATTTTTGCAAACGACCTCGGTTCGCCTCATGAAAAACGAATTGTCCTCGTGCAGTTCGACGTTTTCCCTGTTGACGGGATCATCAAAGCTAGGCCAGCCCGTTCCCGATTCGAATTTGGCATCTGAGGAGAAGAGCGGTTGACCACAAGCAGCACAATTGTACATCCCCGCTTCATGATTGTAGTACAGTGCCCCGCTAAAAGGTCGCTCTGTTCCCTTCTGGCGTACCACTTTGTACTGTTCAGGCGTTAGTTTCTCTTTCCAGTAGCTTTCCGGCATGTTCTTTAGATCACTCATATTTGTTTCCTTCTTGTTGGAATTATTCAAACAACTCTTGCATATAACAAACGGGGGATACGATCTATCACGGTCGAAGGATGTTTCTTTTTCCTGATACTATCCTTCCATTAAGGAGAACAATACAAGCCATTCACTTGTTCCCGTTTCCTTGTTGCATTCCATTTTCTTATACTCTTCTAGTAGCAGCCGTCAAACAATGGTTGCAATATACGAGCGAGGCCGGGCTCAAATGGTGAGACAGTGCGACTCAGCGGTGTCAATACCAGGATGTCGAACCCCGGCTCTGAAGGGAAGCGTGCTACCCGGTACGTGACATGCTCAGCATCCAGCGCATGTAATAGTGGTGGATTTACATCATGTTTTGCCAGCAGGAGAATGCTGGGACGATCTGCATGTTCAACTGCATAGCCATCAGCCTTGATACGGCCATGTGGTTCTGTAACCGTAATCGTACCGTTGGTCTTGAACGTAAGCGGGTCTGCGATCCAGCCGGTTGCCCAGGCATAACGAATATGCTGGCGTCGCATATAGTCAATCACTGGAGTGCTGTCCGCCGGAGCCGCCACGCAGCCGGACGTTTGGTAGGTGTAGCCTGCATTAGCTTTTGCGTAGGCATAGATTTGTGTGCAGAAATAGATGACGAGCACGACTACGAAACAGCCCTGCGCCACCTTTGGCCACCATTGATGCTTTGACTGCACTTGTGCAGGCGATATGCGCTCCGCATCGCCTCCCTCCCCATTTATTTGCGCGTTTCTTGCTTGCCAGCTCATTGCAGGTAGGGCGAAGACAGCGGCGATAAAGAATGGTAGTGCAATGACAAGAGGCACAACATAGCGCCCCGTCAGATCCCACGACCCGCAGCCGGCATAAAGGCTGGCAACAGCAATGGAGGAGAGACAATATACGATCGATGTACATGCTACAAAGAGCAGCAGCAGGCTCGTCAATTGCCGCGTGCGTACAAGTGTTGGCTGCTGCCAGAAAAAAGAGAGTCCAATACTTCCTATGACGATAAGCAGGCAAATTGCACTTACTCCCAGGCCAAAGGTCATTAATTGTGGGTTTCTCATGGTCACATCTGGTTGTGTAGGTAATGATCCTCCGAGAACGCGTGGTGCCAGGCAGGTTGTGTAGAGATTCTGTACCTGAAGTATTGTCGTGAGACGATGCTGATGTACCATGCTCCCATTGGTGAAAATATAGTGGATGTTTGCCCAGGAGTGAAAAGCACCCCAGTAGATGGCTGGCGCGCTTCCAATGAGAGCTGCCGGGATGGCTGTCCCAGAAAGGAGTATGCCCTTTAGAAGGATCGACTGTGCCGACCTCTGACGCCAAGTTTTTACTATCCCTGCTATACAATACCATCCAATCCACAACCCAATTGCAGCAACTGCATAAACGACCAGTGGATCAGCCCAGAAGCCAAGTCCGCACAGAAAGCCGATGCCTGCCCAGCGCAGCGCAAGTTCACGCGTCGGAGCTCCGGCCTGCCAGCGTTTTGTCAGGCGGAAGGCAGAAAACAACAGCCAGAGCATGATTACAAATGCTTCAGTGTATCCCATGGTGCGCGTTTCCAATACAGCATCGTAAAGAGGCGGCAAGGCGGCGACAAGCGTGGCAATAGTTCTAAAGTTGCGCCTGGCGAGCAGTGAAAGTTGTGCTCCATCTGCCAGCGTTCCGGCAAACTTCCAGGTAAGGTAGACGAGCGCAAGCGATACGATCATCGCTGTAGCGCGCAGAGCTGCTACTGAGGGACCAACAATGGCAAATGTAATAGCCAGGAAATACGCCTCCAGGCTCCCCAAGTAGGGCTGACTGTAATAATAAAGGGGATGTTCACCTCGCAAAATATGTTCGGCCTGTATGCCCACCATCGCTTCATCACCCGCGATAACGCCGTGTGTATGGATGATTAACCATATACGTACAGTCACCGCGAGGAGGAGACACATCCAGAGCGGTGATCTCAGGGATGTTAACCAGCGGCGTTCCCTCCGTGTTTGGGCAGGCATTGAGAGAGCGTGTAAAGGCTCAATTGTGACTTTTTCTGTGCCCATAGCTAGTCGGCAAGTCCTTTCAGGCCACTGCTGTTTCTCTATTTTAATAGATGAGTATATGTGAGAGATATATCTCGAACTTAGGATATTTTATAGAAGCCTCTCACAAACCTGTGTGCTGTAATGGTCGAGCCAGCAAAAAAATCGCATATCCAGCCACATCAACCCGATGGTACACGATATGTTGTTGTGCAACCGTTCCTGGGAAGCAAAGATGACTTTGTCGCAGGTCCAATATTCTGAGTAGAAATTTGTCACATGGAGACGTTCAAGCGTTGTGGTGAGCCGGGTGAGTTGTTGCTCCCCTGCCTGCGCTTGTGGTATCTCCTGAATAGTGTAAATCGTGCTGAGAAGCAATATTACCCCGACACCTACCCATACCGCCGCGAAGAATGACATCTTGCAGACATTGAACCATAGTGGCAACGATTGAATATACCGTAATCCACGCCACAAAGGCCAAAGAACAACAGGCACCGAGATCCAGAGAATGCTAAGGTAACGAGCACCGTTATAGTCATCGATGAGCGTTGCAGAGCTCTTTACATACAATACAATCGTCAGGATAGCAGCGCATCCAAGTAAGAGACGAGCTACATGTTGAGCCCGTATGTCCCTCCCGGTGTGTTCCTGATGATGCGCTCTTATTAGTGCGGCTATTGCGAGGCTTATAGAACACAAGAGCAACAAGCAATAGCCAATGCTCCAAGCATATTGCGTTGTCGCATATCGAAATGCATGAGGCACCGTAGAAGGCCACGAGTGGACAAAGCGAGCAAATCGATCTCCAGTCATGGCTGGAAGACTCACAAGTGCGGTTCTCGTGATATGAGTCCAGAGATTATCGTAGGCTGGTGTTCCCATTGTGGAAAAATGCACATATGTTGCCCATGAATTAGTGCGAGGTGGTGACGTGACGTTATAATAGAGGAACGGATAACCACCAACGATGAACCCGATGAGAAGTAGCCACAGCCCCCATTTCAATATCTCTCTCCAGCAAAACACCACAAGCAGGATACCGGCAACGAGCAGATACGGTGCGATGAGGACATCGCTCCATAGAGCCAATCCTGAGAAAATACCCCACAGGGAATAAAGGAGGGCACGTTTCCATCCTTCTTCAATCCTTCCAGAAGCCAGCATGAACGAGATAAGGAGCACAAGCACCCCAAAGACATAGATGTCACCGTAGCCCCCTGGCTGAACTTGCCGGCGTAACATCAATCCTGCGCCTGGTACGAGAAAAGCTATGGTGCATAGTGCAAAACGAGGAGTGTAGAGGCGATATGTGAGGAGATATAATCCAAGCAGGAAGAGCGCAAACAATCCAGCCATCTCAATGCGCATCACAAGCACAGATGGTCCAAAAATACGAAAGAGAACTGCACCAATATACGCTTCTATTGGTCCCATGTAGTTCTGTCCGTACATAAAAATGGGATGTTCACCACTCTTCCAAATGTGGAGTGCCATAAGATGGTAGGTTGCTTCGTCGCTATCGGTAGGAGGCCATCCAAGACACGATAACACGATGCGAAATATGGTAGCAGAAGCGATAATCAAGAAAGCATAGAGATGATAAGTATTTCGATTCTTGAGCACTTTAGCAAACAAGATACATCCTCCACAGAAAAACCACGTGAGCATCGCAGAGTATGACGTTGCAAGAAGAGCATTCCAGGAATGTACAACTGGCCCCTTACGACTAGAGATCCTTCAGGTAGGGCACATATTCGCAGTAAGTTTCATCTCAGACGAGAAGGTCGCAAATAATGCAAAATTTGAGCGATCCTGGCACTATTTGCCGAAGATCACTCAACCTCGCGAAAAAGAAGATACTCCTTTTCAGCATATTCGTCAATGCGCTCTCTTCTCTCTATTACTATTCTCTATGGTTTGGCAACGCTATTAATTTGGCTCATCCTCACAGGCTCGCTCAATCCCTCGTATCCCTCATCCAGCAGCGTAACAATAACCATCTGCGCAGTAGGATAAATTCCATTCACAACCCCCCTGTATTCTCTTTGGGGATTTATTGGTCGTTGATCTGCTAACAAGGTATAGATGATGGTATCGCCGATTGCAACTGTTTTAAATTCCTCTGCGTTCATACTCCCTCTCTCAATATTTTTATAAGCGCCTAAAAACTGTCTTACAAGCAGGTGCAATAATTCTCCTGCAATATAATCTATTGTTGCCCCAGAGCCGGTGTTGGTTACGCATCGGCGCTTCGCGTAGCAAAAACGTATGGATCGCAACGCGAAGCGCCAGCCTTGCGAGTAAAACCTCATCTTCTCTCCATAATCTCCTCACTGGTCCTGATTGTGAGCCTGCCGTGGGTTACCCTTGTTCGCTTTGTCGTCTGGCTGGCCATTGGAATGGTCATTTACCTTCTGTACAGCCGGCGTAACAGCCACCTGCAACAGGAGGCGGCCGAATCGAATCCAAAGGCTTTTCAAAAAACATCGACTTTTGAATAGCCCTGTGTTGAATCTGATAAGACTTGACAAATCGCAACGGTTATGGGTATATTTCAGATAGACGATGTAGCAGCATGGTTTCTTACGGATGCCAGGCTTTATTGAAAACAAGAGGATTGCGAGAACAGATGGAGCAGAAGCATAGAGCCTCCAAATCGATTATGCCTATGTCTATGTTTACCCTTGCCCACCGGATGCCTATGGCACCCTGCAGGTCGTCGCTGTCCTCTGCATGCACACGCGTATTGCTCATCTGAACATAGGTGTATCGACACAGAAAACGTATGAGGGGCGCAGGCGACAGACCTGCGCCCCTTTCTTTTTCATATGCAATGGAACGAAACGAGAGATGAAACATGTTTAATAGCTATCAGCAAAATACTCACGGCAAACCTTTCTACATCACAACTGCCATAGATTATCCGAATGCACCTCCGCATGTCGGTCACTCGCTGGAGAAAGTGGCAGCTGACGTGATCGCTCGCTACCATCGCTTGCAAGGGCATGATACGATCTTCAGCATGGGACTCGACGTGAACAGTCAACACGTCGTACAGGCTGCCAGGGCCAATAACATAGACCTTGTCATATGGATAAATCAGATGGACGAAGCCTTTCGCCAGGCATGGTCAAAGCTGGATATCTCATATGATCGCTGGATTCTCACAACTGAAGAGCGCCACTTCCGTGCCTCGCAAGAGATGATTCGTAGGGCGCAGGAGCGAGGGGACATCTACAAATCCATCTACTCTGGCTGGTATTGCCCGAACTGTAACACGTTTTACAGCGACGAGGAATTGATTGATGGTAGGTGTCCTCTACATCCCTCGCTGACACCGGAATGGCTCGAGGAGGAGAATTACTTCTTCGCGCTCTCCAGGTACAGTGATCGCCTGCTGGCGCACATCAGCGAACACCCGGATTTTATTGTGCCCGTTGTGCGCCAGTCTGAGGTACTGGGCATGATCCGGCAGGGGCTACGCGATTTTTCCGTCTCGCGACGCGTGGACAGGCTCAAGGAGCCCTGGGGAGTGCCATTCCCGGGTGATCCTGATCACGTCATTTATGTCTGGTTCGATGCCTTGACCAACTACCTGACCGCCGTCGGCTTTCCAGATGACACGGCCATGTTTGAGCGTTACTGGCCTGCTGATGTACATGTAATCGGCAAGGACATCACGCGCTTTCACTGCCTCTACTGGCCCGCGATGCTTATGTCGGCCGGGTTGCCGTTACCACGCCAGGTAGCGGTGCATGGCTTTATCACGTTGGAGGGAGAGCGTATCTCCAAAACCGCTGGCAACATCGTAGGGCCGGTGGAACTGGTGGACGAGTTCGGTGCTGACGCTGTGCGTTACTACCTGTTGCGCAACCTGTCTTTTGCGACAGATGGCGTTTTCTCTCGTGAAGGCCTGATTCAACGCTACAACGACGAGTTAGCCAAAGACCTGGGTAACCTGTTGAACCGCGTCGTCACCATGGTGAATCGCTATCGCGGTGGCGCTATTCCTGCTCCAGGGCCTGGCGGTGATCTCGAGAAGGACCTGCATAGAGTAGCTGCCGAAACACGCCAGCGCGCGCAGGACGCCCTGGAAGCGTGGGAAATTGGCAATGCCTTGCACAGCATCTGGAACTTTGTGCGCCGTACCAACCAGTACCTTGAGCAAAGCAAACCATGGCAACTGGCACGCCAGCCTGAGAACTCGGCACAGCTCGATACCGTGCTTTATTCAGCAGCAGAGGCGATGCGTCTACTGGCGATATTCCTGGCGCCCTTTATTCCGAACGCCGCTGATCGCATCATGGGCCAACTCGGATTGGGGACTGTCGGTGTCTCTGCATGGGCTCGTGAGGGCACATGGGGAAGTCGCCCCTTGTCTCGCGTAGTTACAGGGCCGCTACTGTTCCCACGCATCGAAACGCCATAGGGATGCCGTCTATCACTTCACTCTTGTTCATGCGAGCAATCTTGAGATCAGGTTGATCCACGAAGACAGCCCCAATATGGCCAGCATGATACATCTGAGGGGTCAGCCAAGGCTCAATAATAACTACACCACCTGGAGATAGATGGTGGTGCATCGTTTGGAGCGTCTGGTACAGCCGTGCGGCCGTTTTGACATAGCCAATCGAACTGAACAAACACACGATGACATCGAACAGGTGCCCAAGGTCAAAGTCGACCATGTCCGCATGATGAAAGATGATCCCTGGATTGCGTTGATGGGCGATTGTCAGCATTTGCTCATCCAGATCAAGTCCCTCGACCGTGTAGTGCTGTCGCAAAAAGGGAATATGCCCTCCGGTACCACAGGCGACATCAAGTAACGTGGTTCCTGAAGGCTGTTTGTATAGTCGGATCAACTCATGGATCTGTTGGGCTTCATGTGCGTAATCCTTCATCGTGCCATAGATGGCATCATAGAAGGCTTCAGACTTGCTAAACATGCCAGGCTCTCCCAAAGCAATCATGGTATTCCGAGCTACTGTAACGCTTCTTGTATCTTTTCCATTGAGACTCGTAAGTCTTCTGCAGAAACAGGATGAGTATCCCAATGGAGGATGACGGCATCATTTCGCCAACGAGGTTTTACGTGTACGTGGAAATGAAAGACATCTTGCTGCGCTGCTGGCTCATTGGCTTGCACTAAGTTGATGCCATCGCAACCCAACCCTTTTTTTACGGCTCGTGCAACTATTACTGCCTCTACCATAATAGCAGCAGCCGTTCGCTCGTCCAGAGCATAAATATCTGGGATATGCTTTTTCGGCACGACTAACGGGTGGTTTTCTAGAGAGAGAAAGACAAGGACATCTTCATTCTCAGCGAGAATATATGACGGCTCCTCTCTCTGAATGATCTTGCAAAAAATGCACGCTTCCATGTAGGCAGTATATCACGCTCACGCATACACCGCTCAGGTTATAAGGGCACAAATCATCCCCCAGCCTATGCCCTTACCTTTCCGACCATAGTGAAAGCGTTACAACCTGCCTTGCTCGCCGGAGCTCGTCCGGGGAGACGAGACCGGAGACGCTGACCCCAAGCAGCCGCACGGCCCGTCTGCCATCAACCAGCCCGGAAAGCAGCGTGTGGAGTTTGGGCAACATCTCCTGGGCTGACTGGAAACCCTGTGCTCGGCTGGTCGCCCTGGTCACCAGCTCGAAATTGCTCCAGCGGACTTTGAGTGTGAGTGTCTTCCCGGCGATCCCCAGTTCCACCAGACGGCGCTCCACCTGCGTCGAAAGATTCTCCAGGATGCGCTCCATCTCGTTCCTATCGCGCAGATCGCGCTCGAAGGTGACTTCCTTGCCAACGGACTTGCGTTCGCGTACCGGCTCAACCGGCCGGTCGTCCTCGCCATTGGCATAGCGGTAGAGCTGGTTTCCGTGCTTGCCCAACAGCTCGCGCAGGCGCTCCTCGCCCAGGCGTGTAAGGTCGGCCCCTGTCTGGATCTCCAGGTTCCTGAGCCTGGCTGCCGTTACCTTGCCTACGCCAAAGAACTTTTCGATGGGGAGGGCCGCAAGAAAGGCTGGGGCGTCTTCTATAGCGATGACGGTCAGCCCATCGGGTTTCTGCTGATCGGAGGCAATTTTCGCCAGGAACTTGCAATAGGAGACGCCAGCGGAAGCGGTGAGTTGCGTCAGCTCCCGGATCTGCCGCTTGATCTTCCGCGCGAGCTGCGCTGCTTCCTCTAGGTCGCGCACCGTGGGGGTCACGTCGAGGTAGGCTTCATCCAGGCTAAGCGGCTCAACGAGGGCCGTGTGCTGGCGGAAGAGGGCCATGATCTCGTGCGAGACGGCCCGGTACACCTCGAAGCGCGCGGGCAGGAAGATCGCGTCCGGGCAGAGGCGCTGCGCGGTCCGGCTCGGCATGGCGGAATGCACGCCGTACGTGCGGGCCTCATAGGAGGCGGTGGCCACGACCCCGCGCCGATCGGGAGAGCCGCCCACGATGACCGGCTTGCCACGGTAGTCGGGGTGGTCCCGCTGCTCGATGCTGGCGTAGAAGGCGTCCAGGTCGAGATGCAGGATTGCGCGTGTTACTTCGTTCATGCTCCTTGCTGTCCCTTGGCTCTACGGTCTCTCTTTTGAGTTGCTTCCATTGTACCAGCTTTAGAGATGATTGACGCGAGAAAGTAGAGTAAGGGTATCGCATTTCAATCTCAGATGAGAGGATGAGCCTCGGCTCGGCCTCTTCGCCAATTCTGCCGGTGATAAGCAAGTACCGTTGAGCTGTTAAAATTGTGTAAAACTACATCGTCGAGCGATGCTCTTGACACCACTCCCACAGACCAAGCGCGCCCTTCGCGGCAACGGGTTCGGGTAAGCGTCGCGCTTCATCGATGCGCCAGGCAAAACGCCCAGGCGTGTAATCGCCGAATGAGCGCTCGGGTTCTGCCGGGACACTTTCCGGCGTGATGCGCCGCACATCTATCAAGGTGACGACAGCGATCACTGCACCAAGCGGCAGCCCAAAAGGATTGGTCGCAGGGCCGTTTCCCTCGCGGTATCCCCCGGCTGCCAGCGCTTCCCGAATGAGCGGATCGCGCAAGCTCATGGCAGCTTCTTTGGTGATCCTGCCGGAAGCATGGATGGCCAGTGGACCACGGTAGGACGTAGACCACGAGCGCGTTTCAATGCGCTTGGCTCCAAGAGCGATCAGCGTCGCCCAGGGTTGCATGACACTCAACGCTTTCACCGGTGAAAAACCTTCTCACGTTCCTCTAGCAAATCCGACCTCCCGTTGCCCACTGCATCCTCAGTGTATCACCGCTGCTTTGATTCTTGTGAGCCACTCATCTACCAGCACTGGTGATAGGTGTTCGAGGACCTCGACCTAGCCTTTCATACCGGGAAAGTATCTACCTGCATTCCACCGGCGCTCGTAGGGAGGTGGACCCAGCAGGATCACACGCACACCCTCGAACATTGCGATATCCGCTGGTTTCCCCTCATTCCACGTTTTTTGAGACAGCTCATCATTTCCTGTTCTCCACCCGCCTCCGGCCTCTCACGATAGAGGAAAAGCTGAGCCAAATGTGTCAAGAAACAGCCGATTCTGAGATGCTCTTTTTTGCATAGTGCCTGAACGACAGTGTTCCAGAGAGGATCGTGTCAAAAATAGTACGCCCCCAGAGACCCTCAATGAACGCGAACACCTGCGCCTGGTGACACGCTTGCGCATCTGGGGTCGATCAAGCGAAAGCTTCGCACGGGAGTGAGATCGAGGCGGGCGTTTCGACTGGTTACCCGAGCTTGCGATACCTGGCCGGGGGCATGCCGACTTCTCGCTTGAAGGCTTTGCGAAAGGCCACCTCCGATTCATAGCCGAGAAGCTCTGCGATCGTTTCCATCTGGACGTCGTTCTTGAGCAAGCGTGTTGCTCTGTGCATGCGCCAACGGGTGAGATACGTGATGGGCGGCTCACCCACCAGACGGGTGAAGCGAGCGGAGAACGCTGAGCGGGAGAGGGCCACCGCCTCTGCCAGTTCCTCGACCTTCCACCCACGTTCGGGCGAGTGATGAATCAGGCCCAGAGCTGTGCTGATAGGCTGATCGCGCAGCGCCGCTACCCATCCTCTAGAGGCTCCCGCTTGTTGCTCAACCCAGACCCGGATCACGTGAATGAAGAGCAGTTCGGTTAATCGCCTGAGCATCACCTCCGTGCCCAGCCGAGGCATGGCCGATTCACGTGCGATCAAATGCACAATCTCGTTGAAGCCCTGCACCGTGCGGCCCTGTTCTGCGGGAATATGAATAACTTTGGGCAAGCTGTGGAGCAAGGGAAAAGCTCCGGGATGCTCCACATGGAACGCGCCACAGAGGACAACCATCTTTGACTCATCGGACGCGCCAGGAAAGCCCTGGTACTCGCCGTGCGCGTCATAGTCCACATGCACGACTTGAGTCAGGGGTGAAGTCAGTTCGTCACAGATCGAGTGAGCGTGTCCGAAAGGGAAGAGCAGAACGCCCCCACCCTCGACTCTCAGAGGCGTGGGATCTCCTGCGACAGAGAGGTAGCCACCACCAGTGCTGAGCAGGTGAAAGATCATATCTTGACTGGCCGCAAAGTCATAGCGCCAGGGAGGCACAAGCTCATTGCGCTTAGAGATCCATCCTTTCAATTCGAGTGCATTGAGCACATCTGTCAGCACATCCATGCCATTCTCCTCTCTTGAGACGATCAGACAACTATTCAAGACATTATAGCATAGTTTGTCACAGCGTTCAAAGGTATACTTTGCATATCGAGAAGATCACTGGACTCCGCGAGAGCCGTATTCAGGCCGTTTTTCGAAAGGCGTTTGTTCGCGGTACGGCTCTGTGGACCCAGGAGGAGGCCACCTTTGCAACCCACCTGGATGCCGTTCGTCTTTTCGCTAAAACATTCTTTGCATGAACAAGATCAGATCGATCAACCGGATAACCAGAAAAGATACAGAACTGTATTGTATCTTTATGAAAGGATTGAGCCATGAATGAATTGAGTAAGGCACAGCGCTTGCGAGGCAAAAACGTGGTCGTCATTGGAGGCAGCAGGGGCCTTGGGAAGACCATTGTTGCCGCGACTCATGCTGAGGGGGCGCGGGTGCTTGCAGTTGCGCGGCGGGAACAGTCGCTCAGGCAACTCGCCGCTGAAATTCCAGGGGTTCGAGTACTCGCACTTGATGCTG
>WNGJ01004201.1_pt1 | contig 14960 bp, 17 predicted proteins | sample 5400611 | NCBI WGS metagenome assembly WNGJ01 (sample SAMN13153375, study PRJNA577476) | soil metagenome | isolation source: 40 cm soil or saprolite under Garry oak tree replicate 1 | place: USA:California | collected 2016-06-15
TCCGCGACGAGGACATCGTCACGTCGTTGTCGGTCGTCCGTGGCATCGGACAGTGGACCGCGGAGATGTTCCTGATCTTTCAGTTGCGTCGGCTCGACGTGTGGCCGGTTGGGGACTACGGCGTTCGCAAAGGATACGCGCTGGCCTACCGCTTGAAGCGGCTACCGACGCCGAAGGAGCTGCAGGCCCTGGGCGAACGCTTCCGGCCCTACCGCACCGTGGCCGCTTGGTATTGCTGGAGAGCAGTCAGCGAACAGCGCAAACAGCGCAAATGACCGGACGCAAATGGTCTCGATCTGGTACGCGCATTGAACCGACGGCGTCGACAACGGGTACGGTACGAGACTCTGGTAAGGAGCCGAGGATTCCCGTCGACGCGCCAGCGCCAATATCCGCGCCGTTTCGCACCGGAAGTTATCTGATCCGTGACTTCGACCCCAAAGGTGGCAAAGGCGGCAGGTATTTCCGAAAAGGTTCGGATCTCGAGCGCGTTCCGTTCCGGGCGTCTGGCAGTCGGCAATTGGACAAGCCGCGTTTCAGATCGACACTTCAGGAGATCGCCAAGCTCGTTGCGCAGGGTGGACGCATCTACCTCGTCGACCTCCGCGAAGAATCCCACCTCTTCTTCGATGACAATGCGCTTTCGTGGTACGCAGACAAAGACTTCGCGAACGTCGGACAACCGCTCACCTGGATCCGCGCCGACGAGCTGGCCCAGATCGAGAAGATCAAGCAGGTTCCGACCACGCAGGTCTTCTCGATCGTGAAGGACGATCAGCACCGTGTGACGCCGACAGGCTCCGCCGACCTCACCGTCGGGTCTGCGGAGACCGAAGAGCAATTTGCGGCAGGGCTGGTGGTTGGTCGCGCGGTCGAGTACGTCCGCCTGCCGGTGACCGACCACTGGATGCCTCGGGGCGAGACGCTCGTTTCGTTCATCGATCTGTGCGAGCGGATCGTTTGCGATAAAGACTGGGTCCATTTCCACTGCCGCGGCGGCTCCGGACGCACCGCCATGTTTCTGGCACTGTACGACATGCTATCGTGGGCCCGATCCGGCGCGTCCGATTTCCCCTCGCTCGAAGAGTTCGCGCGACGACAGCGTGAACTCTTCCCGTACTGCCTCAACCCGGACGGATGCGGCGGGTCCGACGACGCGGCGACTGTCGCGACGGTGCGCTCGGCGCAGGACTGGAAATACGTCCTCGGGCTCGCCCGCTGGCGTTTCCTGGCGGCGTGGCATGACTCGATCAGGTATCGCCTCGGGCCGTACGCGCCCCTCGGGAGCTACCGGGATTCCACCACGGACGTCAAGGTCACCCTATCGGCGCGGTGCAGGACGCGGACCGGCGCATACACGGACTCGAAGCTCGACATTACCATGCTCCGCGTTGCGGATATCGCCAACGTCGGTGGCGTGCTCACGCCGGGGGCTACGCCCCCGAGCCTCGAAGCGCTCGCGCGCTACGAGGCGGATAAACGGCGACGTGGCCTTGGGGACTTCGTGCCCAACGGGAGTTTCCTCGAGAGCGCCGATGAGATCGGGGTCGTCCTCTCGGGGAACTGCAAAAGGAACAACAACGATGGTGTACCGTCGACACTCGACGTGAGCGCGTTGGCTCTGCCAACGACGTACATCGAGAACATCGACGGCGTGCTCACCCTCCGGACTAACGTTACGGCATCTGCCGGCTGAACACGCCGTCGGTGAGCGAGGGCACCGCGGCGCTTTCACACGAGCCCAGTTCGATGGCGACGCGCCACCATCGAGAACGGCCCGATGCAGATCATCCTCGATGTCATGGTCGACAACAGCTGGCAGCGCGCCTGGAACGTTGGACTGCTCGACTCCACCCTGACTCGGCAACTCGACGTCGACTACATCAGGGTCTTTCAGCAGCGCTGATTTAGGCGTGTCCGGCGACTTCGCCCCTGACCCCCTCAAGAACTAATCCTTTGGTTTAAGTCCGATTCCACCGAAGGATTAATTGTTTTGACCTCGACCGTCTTGTTCCTTTTCACCGTTCGCGCGATGCCGCTCGGCGATAGCGACCCCATCGGGAGCATTCACGATGCCGACCCACGAGCAATTCTCGCTGTCAACACTGTCGGACGTCATGGAGGTTGTGCTTGAGGGGGTGGGTCCGGATCTCGCGCGACGTGGACACAGGATGATCGTACATCTGGTTGACTCGTCCACCGACACTGGACGCGACCTGTCCCCAGTCGCGGACGTTATCGCCGACGTCCTTGAGTGCGCCTCCCTCTATTCGCTGACGAAACGCAACCTCGTGCACGTGGTGTTTGAGGACGATCACGTCGTCATGACTGTGCGCGATCCGGTCCCTGACTGCGGCGGGCCCCTGGCACGTCAGCTCACCGAGACGCAGGGCGACAGAATCAGCTGCTGCAGCGCGGTAACCGAACGGGGCGCGGAAGTGGTTGTGCGGCTCCAGGTGCCCGTGTCCAAGCTCGAATCCGACGATTCGTGGGCCAGGAATGGCGTTCCGGCTTGCGTTCCTGACTGGCGTCAAGAATTCCGCCATCGAACGACGGTGGCGCGTCCGTTACTCAGGGAACGCGCCGCTCAATAGACCCCCCGACGCGATTAGGGATTCCTACGCGTGTCCCGCCCACGTCGTCTCGCCGGGCGTGTACGGCACGCATGGATCGAACCGCCCGGGCGTCTCGCGATAGCGCATCGCCTGCGTGCAGCCGATCTCGGACGTGAAGTAGCCGAACAGCGTGAGCTCCTTCATCTGCCGGAAGTAATGCACCGGCGCGCCCTGGGCGCGGGTATCCATGTACGCCTTCTGCTCGCGATCGAGCTGCTCGAGGAACGCGAGCCGCTCCGCCGGCGACTTCGCCATGAACGCGGCCCCGTTTAGTTTCTGCATTCCGTCCCGGAAGATCGCCTGCTGCCGATCATCGTAGGTATCCGTGACCATGACCGCCATGAACGAACCGACTTTGGCGGCCTTGGCTCCCGGCGTTTTCGTTTCAGGGAGGATCGTGTCGGCGACTTCATCGAGCAATGCGATGTCCTGCGCGGTGAAGGCTCCGATCTGCGTGCGCGACGCCGCGACACGGGCGTGGGCGTGCTCCACGGCGGTGAGGAGATCGCCGCTCCCGACGAACACCACGCCGCCCAGCATGGCTGTCACCTGCCTGATTGCCTCGCGTCGATTCATCATGAGAGCCTCTAAAGGTTATTGCGCTTGAGCTCGCTGACGGCGAAGTCCGCCGCGCGCGCGGTGAGCGCCATGTAGGTAAGCGACGGATTCGGACAGGCGGTGGACGCCATGCACGAGCCGTCCGTCACGAACACGTTCGGGGCATCCCACACCTGGTTGTGACTGTTGAGGACCGACGTCTTGGGATCCTTGCCCATGCGTGCCGTCCCCATTTCGTGGATCCCCATCCCCGGCCAGTACCCGTTGTCGTACGTGCGGACGTCTTTCACCCCGGCGGCCTCGAGCATCTCGGCCATGTCGTTCATCATGTCCTTGCGCATCAGCCGTTCGTTCTCGCCGGTGGCGCAGTCGATCGCGAGCACCGGGAGTCCCCATTTGTCCTTCTTGGTCGGATCGATGGTGACCCGGTTCGCTGGATTGGGGAGCATCTCGCCGAACGCGGTGCCGCCGATCGACCACGATCCGGGCTGTGCCGCCGCGTCCTTGAACGCGGCGCCCACGCCCAGCTCGGCCACCGCGCGCGACCACCCCGAACGGCTGGCGCCGCCCTGGTACCCGAAGCCGCGCGAGTACTCGCGCTTGTCGCCGAACAGATTGCGGTAGCGCGGAATGTAGAAGCCGGTGGGACGCCGGCCGTAGTAATACTTGTCGTCGAGCCCCTCGATTCTGCCGGACGCACCCGCACGGAAATGGTGATCCATGAGATTGCGGCCTAGGGCGTCGGAGCTCGAGCCAAGTCCGCCCGGCCAGACGTCGGTCGCCGAGCGCAGCAAGAGCCAGGTGGAATTCAACGTGGACGCACAGAGGAAGACGACTTTCGCGGTGTAGTCGGTGGTCTGATTCGTGACCGCATCGAGCACGCGCACACCCTTCGCGCGTTTCTTGTTGCGATCGTACAGCACTTCGGTGACGATCGCGAACGGCTGCAGCGTCAGCCGTCCCGTCGCCATGGCCGCCGGCAACGTGGAAGACTGGGTGCTGAAGTACCCCCCGAACGGGCAGCCCAGCCAACAGGCGTTGCGATACTGGCAGGGCGCGCGTCCCGGTAGCGGCAGCGTGAGGTTCGCGGTCCGGCCCGGGATGATTCGGCGGCGGCCGTCGAAATGCTGCTTGAGCCGGCCGGCGATCAACTCTTCGCCGCAGTTGAGCGGCATCGCCGGTTGGAACTGCCCGTCCGGAAGTTGCCCCATGCCTTCCAGGGATCCGGAAATCCCCGCGTGCCGCTCGACGTGGTCGTACCAGGGCGCGATCTCCGCGTACCGAATCGGCCAATCGACACCGATCCCCTCGCGCGCGTTCGCCTCAAAATCGAAGTCGCTCCAGCGGTAACTCTGCCGCCCCCACATCAGCGAGCGGCCGCCCACATGGTAGCCGCGATACCAGTCGAACCGCTTGACCTCGGTGTAGGGCGACTCCTGGTCCGACGCCCACCAATCCAGGTTCGTCTCGTTGAGCGGGTAGTCCCGTTTCAACACCGGGTACGCCTCCTCCATCGCCTTCGTGCGCCTTCCGCGATGCGGATAATCCCACGGCGCCTTGGTGGCATTCGAGTAGTCTTTGATGTGCTCGATGTTCTTGCCACGCTCGAGCAGCAGGACGCGGAGTCCCTTCTCCGTGAGCTCCTTCGCGGCCCAACCGCCGGAAATGCCGGAGCCGACCACGATGGCGTCGTAATTCTGAGACTGCACGATTCCCTCCTTGATCGTGAGACTTATGCAGCCAGCGCTCTGATTTCCCGCAGGACCGACTCGATCTCGTCCGGCCTGTTCATGATTCCCGCTGAAACGCGGGCGTACGAGACCTTATATGGTGATGTTGTCGTCCGAATCTTCTTTTCCGCAAGTCGCGCGACGACCTGTCCGGGCGTCAAACCGCGGACCTCGAAGCAGGAGATGCCGGCAGACAGCGCCGGATCGCGCGGCGTGTGCAAGGTGATGCCCGGAATCCGCGCCGCACCGTCCCGGAACGCCGCGTTGAGCTCCGCAATCCGCGCGGCGATCTTGTCGCGTCCGATCGTCCGATGCAGCTCCACCACCGCCGGGATCGCGAGCAGATGCTCGTAGGCCATGAATCCGCCCGGGGATACGAAGGCCGCCTGCGTCGGCGGCAGCTCCTTCCGATCGGCCCAGGCGCCGAACGTCGTGTCGATACCGTCGGGATCGAAGCTCGGGATCGTGGGCCGTAGCTCGGGCCAGGCATCGCTCCTACCCCACAAGAAGCCGGTCCCCCTCGGCGCGAAGAGCCACTTGTGAGTACCGCTGGCGAAAAAGTCGGCGCCCAGACGCGCGATGTCGACATCCTGATTGGCGAATCCGTGCACGCCGTCCACGATCAAGAGGCACCGATCGGCCGGTGTGCGGCCGCGATTGGCCCGCGCCACCCCCTCAGCAATTCCCGCAATCGGCAGCTTGATGCCGGTCGAGGACTGCACCCACGTCACGCCAACGGCTCGGGTCGCCGGCGTAATAGCGCGCGAGATCCGATCGACGATCTGGTCGGCGCGAGCCGCCGCCGGCGTCTCGAACAGCGGGATGTAGCGCACTCCGCACCCCGAGCGCGCCGCCGCGTAGCGGATCGATTCGTGATGCGAATAGTGATCGTGCTCCGTGGTGACGATCTCTTGATCGCGGCGGATCCGCAGTCCGTGATAGGCCATCGCCAGGGCGGTGGTGGTGTTGGACGTGAAGGCGATTTCCGCCGGCATGCCGCCGGTGTACTCCGCCAGCGTCCGCTTCACCGCAGCGAATGGCCGCCCCTCGGCATCGGTAAATGCCGCGATCTCGATCCACATCGCGTCAGAATCGAGCTTCCTGCGGAAATGATCGATCGCTTCGGCCACGGGCTTGGGGTGCGACACGAACAGAAAGCTCGAGAGGTGCGTCCAATCAGGCGCGAGCGGGAAGAGATCTCGGACCGCGAGCCAATCGAGCTCGCCGTTCAGGCCGCGGAGCGGTCGTGACCGTCGGAGTCGCGGCTCGACCCGGCCGATGGCGGGAAACAGCGAGGCCGCGACGAACGACTTCAGCAGCTGCCGGCGCGCGAGCGTCATTTTGGCTTCCCCTGTTTCTCGGTTTCCCGCGGCTGCGTCGCCAGGTAGGTCACCGTGTCCCACGCATTATGGATCCCGATACCGAGGAGCAACAACGACACGGCGGCGATGAGGAACAGCGCCCAGATCTGGTCATGGGACAGGCCGGCGGCGCCGACAAACAACGCTGTATAGGCCGTCATTGGCAGGACGGCGTGCCACACCCAGTCCTCGAGCACAGGCTTGTACCCGGTCTGTCGCAGCATGCGTCGCAGCACGATCAGCACATACACGACTCCGGCAAGCGCGGTGGCGCCCACGACATGGGCAGGATCCTTGAACCGCTGCCATGGTGCGCTGAGCACTGCGGCGATGAGGAGCACCGCGACAAAGTGGATCACGTTCGGCGTCCCGTATGCGTTGAGCGTTTCAGGCGTGCGTGGTACGCTCGAGTCGGCGGCGAGGGTGATCACCACGAACATCAACCCGGTGAGCCCCGCGCCCGATGAACCGACGATGACGTAGAAGCTTTCCCACAACGAAAGCACGGAATGGGCGGATGTTTCCATGTCAGCGCACCTGGAACGTGAGAGTGGCCCACTTCGATTCGTAGTTGACGCTGTCGCCCTGCACCGGCGTCATGCGTATGAATTTGACGTACCACTTCCCGGGCGTGCGGAGCACGACGCGCGCGACGCCTTGGGTATCGCTCCGCACGCGCACCTCCGGGATCGGCGTGGCATCACGCAGTCCCCCGGCAATGACCAGCTGCTGGGCAACCGGCCGGCCGTCCAGGAGGCACCGGACCGCCAGCGTATCACCCACGATCGCGAAGTATGGATTGGTGAGCGGCACGATCTCTGCCGGATATCCCAGGACGGTTTCGAACGCCCGGGTCCGCAAGTCGCCGACCTGGAAAATTGCCTTGACGTGCTTCTGATAGCGCTCGCGCGCGTTCTTGGTGAGCTCGCCGTCGCGCGTGCGCGCCGCTAAGACGTCCGGAATGCCGTCTTCCTCGAGATACGCGTTGAAATCCTTCGCCGCGAGCGCGATTTCGCGTGGCAGCAGGGACGCACCGACGACGTAGGTGCCCGCCGCGCCGGTCGTCAGCGTCAGCCAGGTCGTGTCGCCTTGCGGGCGCCACGCCTCATGTGACAGCGCAACGCGGCCAGCGCTGCCCACCACGCTCAGATCACGGAGCCGGTCCGGCGTGACGGGGCCCTCACTCGCCGTGAACGAGCCATTCAAGACGGCGATCCGGACGGGCGTACGCGGCGGCACGAAATAGCTCTCGAGCTTCAGGAAGAGGTCGTGCGCCAACAGGAGCGACGTCGTGGCGAGTAACAGCAGGGCAGCCAAAACCAGGTGTTTCCGCATGGGGTATTCTGAGACCACAGTGATCGGGCCGCAACTGGACGTGGGGACGCTCACACTTACCTTCCGAGGGACTTGACTCGACTCGAACGCTGGATTGAGCCCCGCGTCGCCGAGAGCGGCGGCCGCTCGGGATTTCGCCTGCTGCCCACGGGCCTCGACGCTTTCGTCGCGCGCGGCCTCCTCATCGAGCTCGCCGAGCGCACGCTCGACCTGCAGTACTACATCTTTCACGCCGACCACACCGGCTCGCTCGTCATACAGCGCCTGATCGCTGCCGCCGATCGCGGTGTGCGCGTCCGCATCCTGCTGGACGACTGGGGAACGCTCGAAAAGAAGGACGCCGCGGTGGCCGCGCTCGATGCGCATCCCAACGTCGACATCCGCGTCTTCAATCCCTACCGCCATCGCACCGGCCTGGGACGAGTGGGTGAGCTCCTCATGAGCTTCACCCGCGTCAACCGGCGCATGCACAACAAGCAGCTCATCGCCGACGGCACCGCCGTCGTGCTCGGCGGGCGCAACATCGGCGACGAGTATTTCAGCCGTGGCGAGCTCGACTTTCAGGACGTCGATGTCGTCGCCTTCGGCCCGATCACGCGCCAATCGACTGACAGCTTTGCGGCGTACTGGAACAGCCCGTTCGCCGTGCCGATTGCAGACCTGACGACGGCGCGCCTGGACGAAGCCGGGTTCACGGCCGCCCGGGAGAAGCTGCACAACCGCTGCGAAGAGCTGCGGGACACGTCGTATGCACGCGCGCTGGCGGAGTCGGATCTCGCGACGGACCTGCGGGCCCACGCACTGCACTTGCATTGGTCGGACGCGCAGATCATCGCCGACCCACCGGAGAAGATCACCCAGCCCGCTGGCACGCGCAGCGCAACGTTTCTGGGCGCGCAGATCTCCCCTCACGCGAGCGCCGCGCGCTCGGATCTCCTGGTCGTGTCGCCGTATTTCGTACCGGGCAAGGAAGGCGTCGCGTTCTTCGGCGAACGGCGGCGGGGCGGCGTGAACGTCCGCGTGCTCACCAACTCGCTCGCCGCGACCGACGTCTGGCTCGTCCACGCGGGCTACATGAAGTACCGCCGGCCGCTTCTCGCCGAGGGCGTGCGGCTCTACGAGCTGCGGCCCGAGGCGGCAGGGGGAGACGGCCCGCGCCGCTCGGGCTTAGGCATCGGTTCATCCAAGGCGAGCCTGCACGGCAAGACGTTCGTGTTCGACGGCACGTCCGTCTTCATCGGCTCGGTCAACCTCGATCCGCGCTCGCTCGAACAGAACACCGAGGTCGGTGTGCTGGTGCAGAGCCCCGCGCTCGCCGCCGAGGTGGTCCGCCTGTTCGATCACTGGGCGAGCCCTGCGCTGTCCTACGAAGTCACGACGAGCGCGAGCGGGCGGTTGCAATGGACCGGCGGCTACACCAATGAGCCGGAGGCTGGCTTTTGGCGCCCGCTCGGCGCGAAATTCTTCTCACACTTGCCCATCGACTCGCTGATTTAGCGGAGACGTATGCTGCCCTTGCTCCTGCTGCTCCAGGCGACCGCGCCACCAGAACTGACGACGTTCCTCCAGCAGAGCATCGGGTTCGATGCCCGGCAGCTCGCCGCGGTCGAGCGCGGCGAGCCGGTCGTGAAGGTGCTGGAGACACGGGACCGCCGCGATGTCGCCCTGTTCGGGATCATCACCTCGGCCCTAGGGCGCGAGCCGTACCTTCGCGCGCTGCGCGATTTTCCCACGTCGTTGCGCACCCCCAACCGCACCCAGCTCGGAATCTTCAGCAGTCCCGCGAGGGAATCGGACGTCGCCGCGGTGACGATCAACAGCCGCGACGTCGCCGAAATGAAGAGCTGCAAGCCCGGCGACTGCGTCGTGAAGCTCCCGGCCACCGACATGCGCCGCATCCACGATGAGATGAACTGGTCGGCGTCCCCGTCGGACCTCCAGGCGCAGCTGAACGCCTACGCGCGCCGGCGGCTCGTCGAGTACGTCACCGACTACCGCCAGCGCGGCGACTCGGCGATGGCGATCTACGACGATCGCGGCAACATGAACATGCGCGCGAGTGACGCATTTGCCGCGCAGTTCGCCGAGTCCCCCTACATCTATCAGACGGTGCCCTCGCTGCGGAACTACTTCACCAGCTATCCGCACGGTACGCTCCCCGCCGGCGCCGCCGAGGTCTTTTTCTGGTCGGAAGACGTGATGCCCCGCTTGCGCCCGATTCTGAGCGTCACGCACCTGGTCGTCTTCACGCCGCCCGAGCTGCCCGGGATGACGCTGGCCGCGTCCAAACAGATTTACGCGAACCATTACTTCGAGGCGGCGATAGACCTGACGGCCGTCGTAGAGCGAGATCCCGGGATCTACCTCGTGGTGTTGCGTCGCTATCGGTTCGATAACCTTCCAGGCGGCATCCTCAACATTCGCGGCAGAGCAATCGGCGCACTGCGCGATCAGCTCACCCTCGACCTGCGGCGCCAGCAGACCACGGGGAAATGAAGCACCAGCTCGCGACCGCGGGCAGAGCAGCGGCGGGGCGGGCGGCAGCCGTCCCGCGCGATCCCCCGGCGATCGTATCGCCGTTCGTGGACGCGCTCTTCACGGGTGGCTTGTCGCTCCTCGTCCTGGTGCCGCTGCTCGTGATGGGCCGGACCGACGTCCTGGTGTTGAGTGTCGGCGTGCAGGCCTGGGTTGGGGCGCTCGTGAACATGCCCCACTTCCTTGCCTCCTATCGCATGGTGTACCGGACACGGGACAGCATTCGTGCCCACCCGTGGGCGGCGATCTACGTTCCGATCCTGCTGCTGATCGGCTGCATCGCGGCCGTCGTCGCGAGCCGCTGGACCGACATCCCGGTCTCGGCGCTGCTCACGATTTCGAGCACGTACCTGGCGTGGCACTACACCAGCCAGGCGTGGGGCATGGTCGCGACGTTCACGTTCCTCGACGGGAATCCGTTCAACGCGCTCGAGCGCAAACTCGTGCGCGGATCGCTGTACATCCTCGCCGCGTGGCACGTCGTCTGGTTCTTCTACCTCGGCTACGACCGCTACGTCAACCTGACGCCGCTGTACGTGGGGCTCAGCATCCTCACCGCCGTCGCGCTGGCGATGGGACTCACGGGATTCGCGCTGCACAAGCGGCGCACCGGCCGGATCGCACCGCTGCGCGCCTGGATTCCCTGGACCGCGATCTTCGTCTGGTACGCGGCGATGGCGCGGGTCGGCCTGCCCGCGCTGTTCATCGTGCAGATCGCCCACGCACTGCAGTATCTGATCTTTCCCTTCCGCGTCGAGCTGAACCGCACGCGGCGCGCCGTCGGAGCCGGTCCGTCACAGCTCTTCGCGTTTCAGATCATGGTCTATCTGACCGTCTTGCTCGTCGGATCGATCGTGGCGTCGATTCTCCTGCCACTCGGCGCCATGGCCGTCGTGACGGACTGGCTCGGCTCGCGGCCTGGGCAGGTGGTGGGATTCGCCATCAGCGCCTTCTTCAATATCCACCACTACTTCACCGATGGCGTCGTGTGGAAGCTGCGCGATCCCGCGGTACGCGCCGACCTGTTCGGACACCTCAAGGCTTGAGAGTTCACCTCCTCGACGGCACGTACGAGCTGTTCCGGCATTTCTATGCGATGCCGCGGCAGACGGACCGCAACGGTCAGGAAGCCGCTGCGCTGATCGGGGTACTGGGATCGGTCCTCGGCATGTTCGAAGGCGGTTCCACCCACCTCGGCGTCGCCACCGATCACGTGATCGAATCGTTCCGCAACGATCTCTGGGCCGGATACAAAACGAGCGAAGGGATCGAGCCCGAGCTGCTGGCACAATTCCATCCACTCGAGGATGCCCTGCGCGCGATGGGTGTCGTCGTATGGGCGATGGAGGAATTCGAGGCCGATGACGCGCTGGCCGCCGCCGCCCGGCTCGCCGCCGAGTCAGCAGCAGTCGAACAGGTGATCATCTGCACGCCGGACAAAGATCTCAGTCAATGCGTCAGGGGCCAGCGTGTCGTGCAGCTCGACCGCCGCAAGCGGGAGCTGCGCGACGAGGGGGGCGTCGTCGCGCGTTTCGGGGTCGGTCCCGCCTCGATTCCCGACTACCTCGCCCTGGTCGGCGACTCGGCGGACGGTTTCCCCGGCATCCCCGGATGGGGCGAGAAGGCGTCGGCCGCGATCCTGGGCCGGTATACGCATCTCGAACGAATCCCGGCGAGTCACGCGCAATGGGAAGTCCCCGTGCGCGGCGCCGCGCGGCTCGCCGCCGTGCTGCAGGAGAATCGCGAGCTGGCGATGTTGTTTCGCACGTTGGCCACACTCCGGACCGACGTGCCCGTCGGAGCAGTGGATGACCTCAGGTGGCGGGGGCCGGCGCCGGAATTCGAGCGCGTCGCGCAGCAGTTGGGCATGCCCGGCTTGTGGGATCGGGCGCGGCGAATTCCTCTGACGGACTAGGCTGGATTAGGCTCGGACGGCCATCGCGAACAGCGCGATGCCGCCGCGCACATTCTGATTGACCTGCACCGTCAATGCCTTCGGCGCGATCGCATAGACGATGTCGTCGGCGATGCGGGCCGCGAGGCTCTCGCAGAAGGCGCCCTCGTCACGGTAGGACCACAGGTAGAATTTCAGCGCTTTCGATTCGAGGCACTTCTTGGCGGGAGTGTACTCGATGACCACGCTCCCGAAATCGGGCTGGCCGGTCTTCGGACAGATCGCCGTGAACTCCGTCGCCGTGAGCGTCACGGACTGCACATCGGGCGCCGGAAACGCCTCGGCCTTGAGCATCTCGCGGGCCTCGGCGGGGTTTTTGGGCCGCGGGAGGGGCCCCGTGCGAGGGAGGCGGAGCTCATGCGAGGTCATGCGGGATTCTCCTCAAGGGTAGCTTTTTAGGTATGCATAACACTAAACCGAGAGCCGTCGTCCTGTTGAGTGGCGGCATCGATTCGACCACCACGCTCGCCCTGGCACACCGCGACGGTTTTGCGGTCTACGCACTCACGTTTCGCTATGGCCAGCGGCACGAACAGGAGATCGAGGCCGCTCGACGCATCGCCCGCGCGTTCCAGGTCGCCGGGCATGAAATCGTCGAATTCGACCTGCGCCGGTTCGGGGGCTCGGCGCTCACGGCCGATATCGCCGTGCCGAAGGACCGGACGGCGAGCGAGATGGGAGCGGACATACCCGTGACGTATGTGCCGGCGCGGAATACGATCTTCTTGTCGTTCGCGCTCGCCTGGGCCGAGACATTGGGCGCGTACGACATCTTCATCGGCGTCAACGCGCTGGACTACAGCGGGTACCCCGACTGCCGCCCCGAGTACATCGCCGCGTTTCAGCAGCTGGCCGATCTCGCGACACGCGCGGGCGTCGAGAGACGGGGAAGGAGACGACTGCAGATCCATACGCCTCTCATCCAGCTTTCCAAGAAGGACATCATCGCGACGGGGCTGTCGCTCGGCGTCGACTACGGGCTCACGGTGAGTTGCTACGATCCGGCAAAGCGCGGCGCGGCGTGCGGCCGTTGCGATGCGTGCCTCCTGCGTCTCAAAGGATTTGCGGAAGCCGGCAGCGAGGATCCCATTCGCTACCAGCGGATCGAGAAGGCGGCGCGGTGAGTTACGCCGTGAAGGAGCTGTACTACACGTTGCAGGGCGAGGGCGCGCAAGCGGGACGGCCGGCGGTGTTCCTGCGATTCGCGGGGTGCAACCTCTGGACCGGCCGCGAAGCCGATCGCGCAAGCGCGATCTGCGGATTCTGCGATACCGACTTTGTCGGTACGGATGGTCCGGGCGGTGGACGCTTCGGTACCGCGCCTGACCTGGCTGAAGCGGTCGCCGCAGCATGGCCCGACTCCTCGGCCTCGCACATACGCCCGTTCGTCGTGTGTACGGGAGGCGAGCCGTTGTTGCAGCTCGATGTGCCGCTCGTCGCAGCGCTGCACGATGTCGGGTTCGAAGTCGCAATCGAAACGAACGGCACGCGGCTTCCGCCACCCGGCATCGATTGGATTTGTGTAAGCCCGAAGGCACATGCGCCGCTCGAGCTACGCTCCGGTGACGAGCTCAAGCTCGTGTACCCACAGGAGGGCGCGCCGCCGGAACGTTTCGCGGACCTCGCCTTTCGACACTTCTCGCTCCAACCGCTGGACGGACCGCACCGCGCCCGTCACACGGAGCTGGCGGTGCGCTATTGCCTGACACATCCGCAATGGCGACTCAGTCTCCAGACGCACAAGCTGCTGGGGATTCCGTAAGCGGCCTAACGAATGATCAGCTTGCCGTGCATGGTGGGATGGAACGTGCAGGCGTAGTGGGACACGCCGGCGCGGCTCACGACGTAGCGCCCCGTCTGCCCCTGCCCCAGCTGTCCCGTATCCCATTTCGTCGTGCCCTTGGCGGTCGCCGTGTGCGGAACGATATCACGATTGATCCAGACGACCGTGTCCCCTACGGCCACGGTGAGAACCGCGGGATGGAATTCCATCCCGCGGATCTCGACGGTGTGTGTCCGTGGTGGTGCTGTTAAGCCTGTGAAAAGCAACAACAACCACACGATCACTGGCCTGTCCTGGCCGGGGCGCTGAGCTGGCTGCGGATCTGCTTGGCAAGCTCCAGGTGCATGGCGATGGCCGGGCGCACATCGACGAGCAGCTTCCGCAGCTCCGCATTCTCCGTCGTCGGGATCAAGACCTTGTCGATCGCGTCGAGTACCGCCTGGTGATAGGCGACTTCGCGATCCATGTAGGCGCGATCGAACGCGGCACCGTGCAGCGGCTCGAGCGCGGCGCGCGCCTGCGCCGCGCCGCTCTGGAGTGACTGGCTCACGGCGTTGTCCTTCGGCGTGACGCCGAGTTTCGTCGCGAGTGCCACGGCCTGGCCGTTTACAGCAGAGTGATCGGTGATCATCGTTGTGGCGAACTTCGTGACGGCGGCGTTCCTGGTGTGCGACGGTACGAGTTTCGCCATTTCGATGTCGATGCTGTTGGCGGTGACGGCGACATGAGCGACTTCAGGATCGGTGAGATCGGGCGCCGGGGCCGGTGTGGGACTCTGAGCTTGCAGGACAGCGGTCATCGCGAGTGTAACGGCGAGCGGGAGCATTCGAGACCTCCAAGAAGGGGTTCGTGGTGTGGGTAGGGACGCAGCATGCAGCGCCCAACCCAACTGACCACACTAATCACCATTTGTCAAGTATTTACTGCGATTACTAGACAAATCAATGATATACGGGTATTCTGAGGCGTGACCAACTGGCTGGAACGACTCACCGGAGAAACCCAGGCTCGCCTGCTCGGCCTGCTGCGCCGCTCGCGCCAGACGATCACGAGTCTGGCAAAAGCGCTGGGTCTGACCGATAACGCCGT
>WNGJ01004933.1_pt1 | contig 14958 bp, 11 predicted proteins | sample 5400611 | NCBI WGS metagenome assembly WNGJ01 (sample SAMN13153375, study PRJNA577476) | soil metagenome | isolation source: 40 cm soil or saprolite under Garry oak tree replicate 1 | place: USA:California | collected 2016-06-15
CCCAAGGGACGCCTGCAGAAAATCGTCTTGCAACGCTCAAACTCCCTGCCCCGCTATCGGGTATTGGAGCAGAGTGGACGTAACAATGACCGTGTCTTTACCGTCGGCGTATTTGAGCATGAATTTTTACTGGGTTTAGGAAAAGCTTCGAGTATTAAAGAAGCTGGCCGTCTGGCTGCTCGTGAGGCCCTGGAGATTCTGCAAGAACAGCAAGATCCGTAGGGGCCGATAAGGAAAATGTATGGCCAAAAGCACAGTTCTAATAGAAGAGCAGCAAAGCGATCAAATCGCATGGTATGAGAGCAGTCTACCCTTGTTGGAACGCAAAAAGCGTGGTCATTTCTCAACTCCCCACCTGTTAGTTGAAAAAATATTGGACGCCTGTGCCTATACCCCTGACAATGACCTTACAAGAGTGCGTGTGCTCGACCCCGCGTGCGGCAGTGGCAATTTTCTTGCCGGAGCCGCACAGCGCCTTCTCGCCTTTAGCGCGCGTGAGGGCTTGTCCCTTGAAGAGCGTATCTCCCTTATCCAGCGTAACCTGTGGGGTATTGATCCCGACCCCATCTCTTGTTTCCTGGCAGAAATGCAACTGCGCACAATCATACATGCCAAAGCCCTCCCTCAGGAAACCGGCTCCCATTCCTCGTTCGTATATAGTAGGGGCGATCCTCGCCGTCGCCTTGCTTCGCGTTTGCCTGGTGTATCCAACTCCATCCCCTTTACATCTCTACATATTCATCAAGCAGATAGCCTCGTACTTCCCTGGGAACCAGCCGTCGATCTATTTATTGCCAATCCTCCCTATCTAGCAGCGAAAAATAATGACCTCAGCGGCTATTGTTTTGCGCAGCAGCGTGGCCAGGCGGATAGCTACCTGCTTTTTTTGAATTTGGCCCTCCAGATAGTACGTCCAGGTGGTTGGATAGGCCTGGTTCTTCCTGATCCACTTTTGGCGCGTGCTAATGCTGCAAGAGAACGTGCGCGCTTGTTAGAAGAAGTCACCCTACATCATCTCTGGCATTTTTCGGATGTATTTGCTGCAGATGTGGGCGCAGTCGTAATTGTTGCCCAGAGGTGCCCTCCACAGCCTATGCACCACGTTTCATGGATACGGGGACGTTGGCAATCAAATTTCTCCTTCGCTTCACAACACCAGGTACAACAATCCCTATTCAGCCGTCAGCCCGGTGCCGAATTTCGTTATCTTTTAAACCAGGGACGAGGTGCTGCTCTCGAAGGCTTACGAACACGCCTCGAAGAAACTCCTGCCAATAAGCACCGCCTTGCCCCCCTGAGTGACTTCTTAACGATTTCGCGTGGGGAGGAACTTGGCCGCGAAAGCCCATATACCCAAAACATTTCCTCCCCCCTCGACACCGACTTATCAACGAACACAATATGTAGGGGCGGGGCTTGCCCCCGCCCGGACCTTTGCGCTCGCCCTTGCGCTTGCGGTCGCCCTTGCCCCCGCCCGGACCCTTGCGCTTACTCCCGCCTGGACCTTTGCGCTCGCCCTTGCCCCCGCCCTGATGCTCTTGCATCCCTCCACAACGCCGGTTCACCTACAAACTATCCAGTATTACGTGGTGGGATCGATGTCCAACCTTATAGCCCCCCCATAGCTAGCTGCCAGATTGCTCGCGAAGCCATCACTAAACCACTGCAACGTTATCTATCTCCGAAGTTGCTAGTTGTCAAAAGCACTGATCGCTTACAGGCAGCTCTGGATTTACAAGGGTATATAGCTTTGCAAACCCTTTATTTACTCTATCCGCGCAATGAACATGTGAGTCCTGATCAACTCTATTTTTTCCTGGCATTGCTCAATTCGCGTTTGCTACGTGAATATGTCTACGTCTTACACACTGCGTACAAATGGGTACAGCCGCAAATAGAACAGCGTGTCTTAGCCAGCTTGCCCGTTCCTATAGTCAAGGAGGAGCATCAACAGCAGATCATCGAGTGCGCCAAATCAATAGAGCATGCTTGCAGCCGCTCAGGCCCCGTTGTAGAATGGAATGAACATATCATGAGCATGTACGAAGAACAGGAGCGTGCTATATGTGCGCTCTATGATTCTGTCTTACCAGGTTGCTTTACTGACAAAGGAGTCATAAAATATGGCTGATACCCGCCCAGTTCGTGTTTTGGTCGCTAAACCAGGCCTGGATGGGCATGATCGCGGCGCAAAAGTCATTGCCCGTGCCCTCCGTGACGCTGGCATGGAAGTAATCTATACAGGTATACGCCAGACCCCCGAAATGATCGTCGAAGCGGCTATCCAGGAAGATGTGGATGCTATTTTGATGAGCATTCTCTCTGGGGCGCATATGGCGATCTTCCCCAAAGTGATGGAACTCCTGGAACAAAATGGTGTGGATGATGTACTGGTCGCTGCTGGAGGCATTTTACCCGATGAAGATCTGCCTGCAATTAAAGCAATGGGCATCAAAGGATGCTTTGGGCCAGGCACCTCAACGGATGAGATTATTGAATTTGTGCGAGCCAATATACAGGCTGACCGCCTGACCGCAGACGTATAGGTGCGCCTTGCAGAATATCGCTGAACGGTTGCTCAGTGGGGATCGCCGTGCCCTTGCTCGCATGGTTACACTGATAGAAAATGAAGCGCCACAGGCACGTCGTTACCTGGCTGAGTTGCATCAGCATGCTGGTCGTGCTCATATCATTGGCGTAACAGGTCCGCCAGGCGCGGGCAAGAGCACCTTAGTAACGCATCTTGTGCGAGAACTCCGTCGACGGGATCGTAAGATCGGCGTTGTTGCAGTTGATCCCACCAGCCCCTTTACTGGTGGGGCTATTTTGGGTGATCGCATTCGTATGATGGAGTTGGCTGGTGATCCTCATGTCTTTATTCGCAGTATGGCAAGCCGGGGTAGCCTGGGTGGTCTCTCCGCTTCAACCCGCGATGTTGTGCGAGCAATGGATGCGGCAGGCTATGATCCCATTATCATTGAGACTATAGGAACCGGGCAGGCAGAAGTTGAGGTGATGCGCGCAGCGCAGACGGTGCTGGTAGTGAGCGCCCCTGGCATGGGCGACGAAGTGCAGGCCATCAAAGCTGGTATTCTTGAAATTGCAGATATTTTTGTGGTCAGTAAAGCCGATAAACCAGGCGCAGACCAGACGGTTGCAGAATTGGCAATGTTACTGAGTCTCGATCCCAATCGACGCCTGCACGATAAATCGAAACCCTACTGGCGTATTCCGGTTTTGAAAACTTCTGCCATCAAGGATCAGGGCATTACCCAGTTGGTGGATGCCATTGAGCAACATCATCAATACCTGGTGGAAAGTGGCATGCTTGCAAATCGGGCACAGCGTCAAGTGCATAGTGAAGTGGAAGCGCTGGTGGTCCATTCAGTAATCAATGCGTTGAGAACCGCGGTGACCGAAGATGAGTGGCAAAAGATATTGGAGGATATCATCACAAGAGAACGTGACCCATATAGTGTTTCAACTGAATTGCAAAAGCGGATCGGCTTGAATAATTCGTATTAATCCATACTTTGTCCTTCCAGGCCGGAGAGCGATTGATAAGCGGTTTTCCAATATAAGATGGCCTCCTGGGGTTGCCCTGACATTTCAAGCATCTGAGCCAATCTGCCATACACTTCAGCAAGAAAGGTCCTGGCTTGTGTCTGGGAAAGATGTTCTTTTGCTTTTTCAAATAATTCCCTCGCCTCTTCAAACAGTCTTTCGTGCTTCACCCCCTCCGCTTGTTCGCTCTCTGCCAGTGTCACCTTCCCGCAAATGAGATACATCAAACCCAGGTAAAGTTCGTCATGTACCCCCTCCGCAGCTTCTAGTGCACGCTGGCAATAGCGTTGCGCCTCTTCCAGGCGATACTCCGCTAAACGCAGGTCTGCCAGAGCTGTAAAATTCACCGTCTTCATAACCTGGTTGTTTTCTAAAGTGGCTATGGAAAGGCATTCCATGTAATGATCAGTCGCTTCACGGTATTCGCGCATCTGGTAACAAATACGGCCAAGCACATTATGGATGCGTCCTTCCATCGAACGCTTTCCTCTTTTTTCGTACAGTTCAAGTGCCTTTACACCGTACGTATAGGCGATTTCAAATTTTCCCAAATGTCGATAGGCATCACAGAGTCCATAATACATATCAGGCAGATCCTCGTGATTGGGATCGTCCTTGCATAAGCGTAACGCCTCTTCATAGTGCTGGATAGCCAGTGCATAGAAGCCACTCGCGATATATGTCATACCCAGCGAATAGCGTGCTTTAATGCGTACTTTCGGCAGATTCACGCGTCGTTCGCTCAGCAATTTGAGGCACTGAGTATAGTGCTGAGAAGCTTCCTCGAAGCGATTCAGTTGAACAGCAGCGTTGCCAAGACAGAGGAGGTAGAATGCACGACGTTCCCGCTCGTTATGATTTGCATTATTCCAGTCTTCTTCTATACTACCAGGAGTATACAGAGGAGATAGCAAGCGTAGAGCTTCCGTCCAATGTTCTAATCGCGTGTGACACCATGCAGACAAATAGGCAATTTGACGTAATTGTTCTGGGTCGTCTGTTTGGATTTCTCCGAGCGCGGTTAAAGCTAGCTCATTTTGCCCTTCTTCCATCCAGAGGCGAGCGCGATAGACCAATAACTCAGTATCAGGTTGCTTGAGCATTGTGGTATTACCTCCCTTCGGTAAAAGCCGGACTATTATATCATATCCAGTTGTTAAAAGATAGAGGAATTTTGCTGCATCAAAGCAATTGGGAGGAAGGTGGTAAGGGTTTTACTTAAAAGACAACGGGACATCTTACCTCTCCGCCACCGCGCCCACAAAGTAGCGGAGCGATTCCCGTTGCGTAAAGTATAGCCTAATTGCTTTGTGTACACAAGATAATACATACGAACGAAATATGGCGTTGTTTTGTAGTGGCGCATAACCACTACAAAACAACGCCGTACTACTTTTTCTCTCGTCTAATCGGTTGCAGGTTGCTCCGCTTGGGCTGGTTGTTCCTGCTGCGAACTATCACCATAGATCAGCGTATTTAACTCGTTACGAGTACGCTCGATGACACTGCGCAGGCGTGCCAGTTTTTCAGGATCTTGTAACGACATTCTACCGGCAATTGCAAGCAAACGAGCTGTCTCTGCAACCTCGCTTCTCAATGCTTGCATTTCCGGCTTCGGACCATGCCCACCGTGTCCACGCCAGCGCATCCAGGGTGGCCCAGCGAATCCCTCTTGATTACGTTGTCGCTCTGCAAGTGAGGCGCGCCCGGCGTCTGTGATACTATAAACCTTTTTCCCTTCGACCTCATTAGCAGTTACCATACCTGTGTCTTCCAACATTTGCAATGTGGGGTAAATTGAGCCAGGGCTAGGTGTATAGAAACCGCCGGTTTTATCTTCCAACGCCTTCATCATTTCATATCCATGCATCGGTCGTTCTTGTAAAAGCTCCAGCAGCGCGAATTTCATGTCGCCACGTCCAAAAAAGCGTCCACCCTCTCCACCAGGTCCGAAAGGCCCTCCTGGACCAAATGGTCCGCGACCTCTACGCATACCAAAGAAACGAGGCCCTCGCCATTCCTCCTGTAACCATGGAGGTGTCCAATTCCCTCCCCATCTATTCTGAGGATGACCGAATGGTCCATGTCCGTGACGCATGCCAGAGAAACGAGCATGATGCCCTCGATGGCGTCGCCATGGCGGCGCTCCTTGCTCTTCTCCATAACCTGAATACTGATAGGCAAATCTTTTGCCAAACATATAAGATGCTCCTTTCTGCATTCTTAACGATATATCGTATTATGTTAATAATTATAACGATATATCGCAAGTTGTCAAGGGGTTGGGCGCTCTCGTAGCCACTACAGCGTCTACACCACACTCCCCCCTTTTGATGGAGCAATACTCAGCCTCTGCATGGTACAATAGTAACAAACACTATGAGGAACATACCATGGCAACTCAAGTCGAAACAAACATCCATACTCCAAAAACGTTTCACTTCATGAGTGGGTATCCGCTTGTCGGGAACTTGCCCAACTATCGCAAAGATCGCCTGGGCCTCTTGCAACGCATGGCGCGCGAAGGCGACGTCTGCGGCATGCATTTTGGACCGTTCCCTGCTATTCTATTCAACAGGCCAGAGCACGTTCAGAGCATTCTGGTCGAACATGCTTATGACTTCGACAAAGGCCTGGCAGTTCACAACATCTTTCGTCCTGTAATCGGTGATGGCATCTTTAGTAGCGAAGGCGATTTCCACCGCCACCAGCGCAAGCTCATGGCCCCATCTTTCCAGCCACGTCATATTGCCAGCTATGCTGATATCATGGGGCATTACGGCGAGCACATCCAGCAGACCTGGCCTGATGGCGCCACCATTGACGTCAATCGGCACATGACTAATGTCACCATGAGCGTTATCGGCAAAGCGCTTTTTGATGCCGACGTCTTCACCGAAACCGATGAACTCGGCGCAGCCATGACCGTCGCCACTGAATATGTTGCGCATGCCTCCTCGAGACTGTTACCACCGCCATATAGTTGGCCGACGCCGCACAATCGTCGCACGCGCAAAGCCATACAGGTGTTGCGCAACCGTATTCAACGCTTCATTGACGAGCGGCGCAACAACCAGACCGAGCGCAATGACTTCATCTCTATCCTGCTGCAAGCCAGAGATGAAGATGGCCAACCCATGAGCGATGAGCAGTTGATGGCCGAGTGCATGATCCTCTTTGGCGCAGGTCATGAAACAACCGCCACCACTCTCTCCTGGATCTGGTATCTGCTCTGCCAGCATCCAGAGATGTATCAGAAAGTACAACAGGAAGTCGATAGCGTCTTGCAGGGGCGCACACCAACGTATAACGACCTGGCGCATTTGCCCTATTGCCTGCAAGTCTTCAAGGAAGCGCTGCGGCTCTACCCTCCTGCATACCTGTTGGCCAGACGCGCCTTGCGCGAGGTCGAGATCGATGGCTACCGCGTCCCCAAAGGCTGGGTCGTCCTGCTCGCTCCGTACACTCTGCACCGTCGAGAGGACTTCTTCCCGGAACCGGAGAAATTTGATCCCGAGCGTTTCACACCTGAGCGGGAGAAGCAGCTTCCCCGTTATGCCTATCTGCCATTCGGCGCCGGCCCACGCATCTGCATCGGCATGTACTTCGCTATGATGGAGGGCCAGCTCTTACTTGCCACCCTCGCCCAGCGCGTCAGCTTTTCCCTGGTCCCTGGCCAGACCATCGTACCTGATCCGATCCATCACCTGACATTGCGGCCTGTGGGTGAGGTGAGGGTTATGGTGAAGAGGAGATAGGTACTCTCTCTGATGGGTATCAGTAATAAATAACTGTTTAGTAGTCCAATACCAACCCCTCGGAATACACCATGAGCAGGTTAAGGTTTCTTCACCGTATCATCGAATTTATGTGCTAAATGGTGCATTAGTCCTGGAAAAACAACCAATTCTTAACTTGATCTCAACCAATTCTCCAAAATAGCCGAATACAATAGTATTATTGAGTATATATTATTTGGAGGGGTTTTCCCGAAACTACCACAGGTGATCAGTTTTTTTTATTTTTCTGGTTAGGGAAGAACACATCTCTGTTATGACATCCCCGGTCTTCAATTTTCGCACGGTTTATCATGTTTTTATTTTTTGTAGAATCGAGCTGTAGAATATGATTGTACTTCGTAGTGTGTCAACGCCTCCTCTTGAGCGTCTCTGCGAACCATTGCCATCTCCACATATCTCCGCTGAGTTTTTCAGGGACCCATTACACTACACAGATTGGGAGATCAAAGACTGGCATAAGTCACTGTCAGCGTTGCTTTTCCTCGTCTGGCATGAGGGAACAGGAGAGGAACTCGTGATAAAGATGCTGCGGGATTATCAAGATACGCGCTATAGTCTGGAGACGCTGGGTAAGCGACAGCAATGCTTGCTAGAAGCTTTACAACGCAACCGCGTCTTCACCCCAGAACTTTATCTTGGTCTCGCTCCTGTGTATCATCTCGATCTATTACAAGGAACCGTCCGCATTGGCGAAGTGATGGAGTATCCAACGCAAAAGTTATTCGATGCAGATACTGAGTATGTTCTTCTGATGAAACCTCAAGACCAGGAAACCCGACTTGATTACCAGCTTGAGCTGAGTGGAATTGACAGTTTAATTCCCCTTGTTCAGTATATTGCCGACATCCATAATCATAAGGTCTTTGATGTATCCACAGCAGAGAGCATACGTTGGGGCAGTTACGATTATCTCATGCATAAGCTGAAACATAACCTCGAGTTGCTTGATTTCCTGGTTAGCCGCTGCAATGAGAGCGATTGGGATGATCGCAAGGAACTTGCCCAGAGGGCCATCGAGGTGAAAAAAACATTTCAGGAGGTGGTTTTGCAGGAGTGCTATCACCGGTATTTTCACGTGCGTGTCTCTGGAGGATATATTAAGCTTTGCCATGGAGATATCAAGTCACCTCACATCTGGATAGCCTCTAATGGCAGCGCTGGCGAACAACCATGGACATTTAATCTCCTGGATGCGATTGACTTCAATCATATGTATAACCACATCGACATTTTGAGTGACTTCGCTATGCTGATCGCTGATGTCCAGGCGCGCACTCAGTCCCCAGATCTCGTAGACGAGATGATTGATTGCTATTTACAGCAAACAAACCAGGACAATGAGATAGCACGCAGAGTGCTGGACTATTACGTCATGGAAAAAGCAATCGTCGGAACTGGGATCAGTATCTTATATGACTGTGAACCTAAACTAGGACGAGCATTCCTGGAGGTCGCCGAGAATCGTCTGGAGTCGTTACGCACTGTTGGCGTGAGGGTATGAAGATTAATATGCTGCGGGAATACTTATAAAGCTCTCCGCAGCATATAGCCTCGACCGCGTACGGCAATCAGCTTAAAAGGGCTATCTGGATCATCCTCGATCTTTTCGCGAATGCGTTCGATGATTTTCTGCAAGGCGCTATTAGACGGCATATTGTCCTCTCCCCAAACCGCCTGCATGATTTCTGCTTTATCACAGACGTCGTCCAGGTGGGCCTTGAGATAATCGTATACCTTACCCTCTGTGTATGTCAGGGAATGTTCATCGTCTCGTTCGGCAGAGGTATATGAAAATGAAGCGTTTATAGCCGTTAGTGTATCGGTATTGGCCTGGTCTATTGCTTCCTCTTGCATGAGCACAAACTGTTGCATGACTTCGGAGAAGATACGCCACTTTTCGTAGGCACTCTCGATCAAGCCGCGCTGCTCCAACCCAAACAGGATGTGTGTATCAGTTGCTATACGTCCATGAGCAATGTCTATCAAGGTTGATTGATATGGCGATAAAACACGAGAATCCTCTTTTTTGGTGGTGCCTGGCGAACCTACCAGGCCATACAACTCCGGATTAGTCAATCCCTCCCAAAGTCGTTTACAAAGAGTGCAGCCATCTTGAACAAGACGCAATGCAAGAAATTTATAATCTTGCTCGTTAGACTCGGCTTCTGAAGAAGACTGAGACAACCAGCGTTCCTCAAACATACGAACACAGGTAATGCGAAGCAATTCTGGGTGGTGGCCGGCCATCTTGCGGATAAATGCTATATCCTGCGCGTTCCAATGGCTTCCTGACTTTTCAGCTTCCTGAGCAGCCCACTCCAGGTATCTACTTACCTCTTGTTCTGATAATAAGCCAAGGTAGATAGTATCTGAAAAGATATTATAGAACGGTGAAGGTTGTGCCCAGCTTTCCTGGTGATAATTATAAAGAACATAGAGAGAATATCGGCTGGTTAACACGAACCCGCAGTTATCCCCCAAAGAGCGCAGGCGATGGCTATTACGTAAAGGAAGATGCGCCACCCCCTCGAAATTATCGAGGATGAAGACTATCGGTTTGCTGTGACTCCGTACCCATTTTTCCACGGCTAAACTGATTTCATAAGTAATGTCAAGTAACAAAGCATCATCTTCGTTTATCCTGGGTTCAGGAAATGGCTCGTCTTCTTGCAAGGTTCTCGGCAGCATATTGTACAAATCCCACCAGAACTGGGCAGCAGCAAAATTGCCCATATCCCTTTGATGATGTTCCAAAGATTGCTCTTGATCCGCCAGAGTTTTAGGGTGCCAGTCCTCTACCAACTCAATATAGCGTTTGCAATCAAGATAGATAAATGTAAAATCATACCCTTTTCCCCTCTCATCAACCAGGGGAGATTCTGTCAGATGCTTTACGAGCCTGGTTTTGCCCATGTAAGGTTCACCAATGATTACAACAGATTGTGGAGGCTTACTCAGCAAACGACCCCAAATGATGCTTAGTTCTTTCTCGCGGCCCCAGAATTCGGAGCGAGTAAATAGATTGGTGAAAGGTGAAAAAAATGAGTTCATGCCCAACCACCTTCTCTCATAGTTAAAGTGAGCGGCCAGTGCTGTCGTAACCAGTGGGTGAATAGTTTCACCTCAATGGTATAACGAGAGTGAACATGCTTGAGTACACCAAGATTGGTCAAATCGTCAAGCGTTCGCACGATTTCACGTTCCGGCACAAGATTACCAGTGACTGCGACCAGTTTCTCATACTCAACTTCGTCATTTTGACCCCTAAGATCGGCTATCGCGCTCAAAATCAGCTTATTTCTCCGAGCACTGTCCCTATCAAATCCTTCCCAAAAGTGTTGAAAACGACTATTGTCCGCTTTCTCGAGCCAGTTATGAATACAAGAGGCGGCAAAGTCGCGAGTGATTTTCGCTCTCTGCTCATGCGCCTGCTCATAAAGATGGGAGCAAAGCAACTGGAGATAGTATGGGTGGCCTGCTGTGACCAGGAACAAGAAGTCAATGGCGAGATCGGCAATACCTCCCACTTTGGTTAACCCATCTTTGATCAACTGGCGCGCCGCTTCCATCTCTAGTGTACCTAATTTCTCATCGTGAGTAATATTGAACAATGAAACGATGCCTGTTTGTTCCAGTAACTGGCTCATCAAGCCGCCGCCACTGAGTACCAGGTGAACACCGTGCCCATGTAAAGATTGACTACGCAAACGGCTGAAAATGGCTTCGCGACTTACTGCTTTCTCTTGCAAGTCACAAAGACATTGAAATTCATCTAAAATGATCACAAGGGGACAATGCTCCACTACCTGTTGAACCTGCGACAGGTAGGTATCAAAGTAGCCAAGCGGATCTCTTTTCAGACGATTGAAAGCAGGTGCGCTGATATCCTGTGATGTATTGTTTTCTCTTAGAGCTAGTGAGATGCGGTTCATGAGCTGGTGCAGAAATTGGGTGCTTGTACCATCTTTCACCGCTTGCATATCGATATAGACTGGTAAAAACCTCCCTTGAGCTTGCTCTTGTAGGCGAACGACCAGGGAAGTTTTCCCGATACGTTTCTGTCCCCACAAAAGGACAGCATGATTCTGGAAATGATCGCAAAGATAGGTCATAATGTGTTCACACTCAAGCCCGCGTCCGTAGAAGCGATGGCCCTTAGCCACGCCAGGACTGTAGGGATTAGATCGGTATGAGGGAGACTCTGAAGGCTGCTGCGCAAGGGATACGAACAACGAGGAGGGAATGACCTCTACACTGGTTACGTAGGGGACAGACTCCAACGCCTTCCGCACACGGTCACGCTACGTAGCCGTCGTCTTCCCACGATTAATGTGCGATTCCGCCATCACGCCATCAGGGCGCTTGTATGCTGTAAAGCTACTCATATCAAGTCCAGATTGCGAAATAACCGTAGTCAGGTCCTGGGCGAGGCCGGGGCGATTCAATGCCTCCACAACAGCCACAAAATGCAACTCAGGGGGGTCAGAATCCCATTCAACCGGGATAGGTCTCTCTAGCTCTTTGATCTTTGAGCAAGTGCGCTTATGCACAATCAGCCTGTCATTGCTACGAAAGGCCACAATCTCATCAAAAGGCACAGGACGGCAGCAGCGAGCAAATGCCGGTAACAATGATGCCTCTTCGGAAGACATAACGCGAACGCTCAAGGAGGTTACAGCATCGCTAGAAAGATGCGCTGTTCCCAGACGCATCGACTTGAGCTGGTCAACGAGTTTATGAGCGTCAATGCGACCAACGCCGATAGCCGCCAGGAGATCTTCTTGACTCACCATTGCCTCTTTTGCCGCGACTCGATTGAGCAATTCGCTCACCTGGGGATCTGTCGAGTTCAAACCAAATGGTTGTAGCTGTTGATTGAGCAAGACGCGCCCACGTTCGAGCATAGCGCTATGAAGGTGTTGCATCAGCCATTGCCTGATGGCGCTCGAAGCCGGGGAGGTTCGCACATGATTCAACCAGTCCAGGCCGGGCTGTGTGTCTGCCCCACCTTTGATAATCTCGACCCGATCACCATTTTGCAAGCAGTGAAATGCATCGGCCGGTTCACCGTTCACTAATGCCCCCGCACAACTATGTCCTACTTCGGTATGAACATTGTATGCGAAGTCAAGCACCGTCGCGCCGCGTGGCAAGTACTTTATCTCACTATCAGAGGTAAACACTTGAATTTCTCCATCAATAGGCTTGCTTTTTCCCGATAAATGGGGGAGAGGCGTTTCCGGCACGTTCCACCAGCGAGCTGTGATGCCGCGTTCGGCGATCATATCCATATCATGCGTGCGAATGAAGATGTGTAACCCATCGCCTGAACTATGCCTGGCTTCGGTATGGAGAGCGCGATAGCCATTCTCTTTGCCAACAGCTATCAAATCCCTGAACTGCCCTTTCACCGGTTGGTAAAGCTTGTGAACAAGCCCTAATGCCTGGTAACACTCCCCTTCTGTCCTTGTCAGGATGATAAACCACCCGGTGTCTACCGATTTTAACGGCGTAGGTTCGGCTCGCAGAGATTTGCTATGCTTCGCGCTTCGCTCAACCTGGCGACGATGTAACGTATAGAGCGAAGCTGGTTGCCAGCGCACTTCGTGCTGCAATCTCTGCTCTGCGAATGCCTGCAATAATTCATCACGCACACTCTGTATATCCAGGTAAGCATCCGCATTCGCGTATTGTTGTTTAATCTTCCGGTACTCTGTAGGGTTGAGCACCTCAAAGCTGTAATCCTCCAACAACCGCTTCACCATACCCAAACCAAGTTGATCAGCAAGTGGAGTGAGCACGTTAAAACCTATACGGGCCGTGCGTTCCTGATAATAGCGGCTGAGTGCCATAATTGTTTGCAAATTGTGCAGGCGATCCGCTAATTTGATGACGACCGCATCCGGTTCCTCGTGTAATACCGATATCATATAGCGCAGGCTAATTTCGACTTCACCTTCTCTATCGAAATCCTTCTCAATCTGTCGCACAAAGCTATTCAGGCTAATGACTGCCCTCAAGATTCTGCTAATATCCTCTCCAAGCCTTAGCTTAACTTCATTAAGATCATACCCATGAGAATAATCGGGACTATGAATATCGTGAAGTAAGCCTGTAGCCACCACCGGAAGCGGTGCGTGCCACTCCGCAAGGATCGCTGCTACCGCCAAAGGATGGGTAATCGCGGGATCTCCGCTCAGGCGCAGAAAACCACGATGAACCCTCTCTGCTATCTCGTAAGCGGAGGTCAATACCATTTCCGTTTCAGACAAACCGGTGTAGGACATCACATGCTGGATGAGATCACCAATTACCATCGGCTGCTTCCTACTTTCTTTCTCTACGGCTACCAGAGCTTGCGCATTTTCCCTATCATACCCTCATTACACTCTTCAAGTGTACTACATCTTGTCTTTTATTGCAATATTTTAGGATATATATCGACATATATTGTCGCAAAACCAGAGCGATTTCACTATTTTAGGCCGATATCACGTACTGCCACGAGCTCGTGGCAGTACGTGATATTAGGTAGAGCTTGCTTTCTTTTGGGAATCTCCCTCCATTCTGAGATACTAAACGACATGATTGCGGTCGATTTAATTCCTAAACTTGACAAACCATAAGACATAAAAGGAGCTTAACGATGAAAAAAAAAGACAAACCACCCGATGCTTCACATCTTCCATTAGACCCTATGCCGTTCGTGCTCAACAATTCCTCTCCGTACGACGATGACCCGGAAGATGCGGAACAAAGCACATACAGATTCTCATACTTTCTCTCGGTGACACGATCTTTTTATCGAGGTGTTTCGGATCCAGACCTGCAAGATATAGCCCAGGAAGCATGGGTCTCCTATTCGCGCAGGTCAGAGAAAGGAGACATCAACAATCCTGAAGCCTACATTGCAAAGATCATTCGCAACAAATTCAGGGATCATTTCCGTAGTGAAAAGCGACGATCTCCCCTGCCAACCCTCTCTCTCTCGGCATTTGCAGAAAATCCAGACATTGAACTCGCGGCGCTTTCCGGCCAGGGTTTGATCAATCCAGTCAACGAACTAGATGATCAAGTAGAGAAGATGGATTTTCTTAATTATCTTGCTGTTATCTTACCCAAAGTCCCTCCACGCCAACGTCGAGCAATAATCTGTACACTGCTCGACAAAATAGACGATCCTCTTCAACTCAAGCAGGCACTTAAGAGTAATCACATTGATGCATCAGAGATGTGCTGGCCGAGCAATAATGCCGAAAAGCGCCTGCTCCAGGCTTCTTTACCTGCCGCTCGCCGCGCACTTGCCTACCTGTTGAACATCGATCTGTACCAGTTCAAGCAGAGGAAGCGTGGTTCTCATCAATCGACCCCTTCAGGAACGCGATCATAAAGGTCGAGCTTGAAAATGCCTGTATGAGTTTCAAAATGCTCTTACGTACTTTTTGATGAATTTAGTCATGGGCAGATTGGCGTCGTTGCATATAACCAGGGGGGATTGGCCGCAGTGGTATATAGTAATGCCAGGGTATAGACGCTCTAGGGATCGCCCTCTGACAATTAGAAAACCGCATGCATGCAACAAATCAATAGTTGG
>WNGJ01004565.1_pt1 | contig 14957 bp, 17 predicted proteins | sample 5400611 | NCBI WGS metagenome assembly WNGJ01 (sample SAMN13153375, study PRJNA577476) | soil metagenome | isolation source: 40 cm soil or saprolite under Garry oak tree replicate 1 | place: USA:California | collected 2016-06-15
GTGAAGATTTGTACGACACCGGCGACCGCGTCCGACCCGTACAGCACGCTCACCGGCCCGCGCACGACTTCGATGCGGTCCACGCCGTCGAGGGTCAGGTGCGCGAAATCGAACGCACCTCCGGGCTGGTTCTGGGGCACGCCGTCGATCAAGACCTTGACGTAGTCGCTCTCGCCGCCGCGCACGAACAGCGACGTCTGCGCGCCGAACGATCCGCTCGCCACGACCGTGGCGCCAGGAACCGTGCGCAGAGCGTCCGCGACGGTGCGGATCCCCTGCGCCCGGAGCGACGCGCCCGAGAGCACCGTGACGGCGGCCGGCACGGCGGCCACCGGGATCGGCAGCCGCTCGGCGGTCACCACGATCGGGCCCAATCGCGCGGTATCGACCGGCTCCTGGGCCTGCGCCACCAGCGGGGCGACGGCGAGCGCCGCCACGAAAACGGCTCGAGTCATACGGGCGGTCTCCTGCGCAACGGGATCATTTGTGGAGCGCCTTGATAGGCTTCGATCGCCACCGGCCACGCGAAGACGCGCTCCACCGTCTCACGGGTCAGCACCGCTCGGGGCGTCCCCTCGCCGGCGGGCCGCCCGGCGTCGAGCAACAGCACGCGATCGGCGAAGCGGGCGGCGAGGTTGACGTGATGCGTCACGAGCACGACGGCGAGCCCGCCTCCGGACAGCGTCGATAGCCAGCGCGACCCCAGGTGAGCGGCGTCGCACTGCGCCAGCGCCCGGCTCACCGCTGCGTGATCGGCGGGGCGCTCCCCGCCGAACATCGAGAGATGCGGATAGCGACCCAGCAGCACCGCCTCGCGCACGCGTTGGGGGAATACCGTCTCCTCGCGCTGCGGCACGACGCCGACGAGGCGCGCGAGCTCGCGCCGCGTCCACGCCGTCGCCGGCCGGCCGCTCACGACCGCGCTCCCCTCGGCGGGCACGAGGGCGCCCAGGGCGACCCGGAGCAGCGTCGTCTTCCCGCTACCGTTCGGCCCCAGTACTGCGACGAGCTCCCCGCGACGGGCGGTGAGCGAGACGCCGGCCAGGGCGTCGCCGCCGGCGCCGGGGTAGCGGTAGCGCACGCCTTCGGCGGCGAGAATCAGGTCCGGGTCCATCGGCGCAGTAACAGGGCGAAGACGGGAACGCCCACCAGGGCGGTGACGATGCCGACCGGCAGCTCGCGCGGTGCGACCGTGACGCGGGCCGCGGTATCGGCCAGACTGAGCAACGTCCCGCCCCCCACGAACGCGACCGGCAGCAGCGCGCGGTGCCGATGCCCCCACACGAGGCGCCCGATGTGCGGGACGATGAGGCCGACGAACCCAATCACGCCGGAAACGGCCACCGCCGCCGCCGTGAGCAGCGAGGCGGCGACGTACACCCAGCGCTTCAGAGCGCCGACATCGACACCGAGATACCCGGCCGGCTCCTCGCCCAGGGCGAGGAGGTCGAGCGGTCGCGCGGCGGCGAACAGAACAGCAAGGGGCAGAGGGGCATAGAGGCACAGTGCCAACACCGTGTCCCAGTTGGCTCCGGAGAGGCCGCCCCACAGCCACAGGAATGCGTTGCGCAGCGCCGTCGCCTCCGACAGTGAGACGATCGCCGTGCTGATCGCGGCAGTGAACGCGCCCACCGCGACGCCGGCGAGAACGAGGACCCGCGGATCCAGCTCTGCGCCCCCGACCAGGCCGAGGCGGTAGACCAGTCCCATGGCCGCGAGCGCGCCGACGAAGGCGGCGAGGGGCAGCGCCCAGGGTCCCGCCACGTGGAGGGCAATGGCGGCGACGGCCCCGAGGCTGGCCCCGCCCGACAACCCGAGCAGGTAGGGGTCGGCCAGCGGGTTGCGCACGAGGGCCTGGAGGCTGGCGCCCGCGACCCCGAGCGAGCCGCCGACGAGAAAGGCAAGCACGGCCCGCGGCAGGCGCAGATCGCGCACGATGGGCGACCGCCACAGCTCGGCGAGCGGCACGTGCGCCGGGCCGAGCAGCACCGCGAGGGCGAAGGCGAGCACGGCGAGCGCCGTCAGGCCGGCCCACCTCATGGCAGCGCCTCGAGCCGCCGGCGCAGCTCGGCGACCGCCTCGGCGGCGCGCGGCGAGGGACGGCCGAACAGAACGCCGGGAAGCGTCAGCACCCGCCGTTCTCTCACGGCGCGCACCGTCTGCCATTCGCGGGCGGTGGCGAACGCTGGCGTCCTGGCCTCGTCCGAGTCGGCGATCGTGATAACCACGTCCGGATCGCGTGCGGCGATGGTCTCGAGCGATACGGTCGCGGAGGCCGACCTCAAGTCGTGAAACGCGTTGTGCGCCCCCGCCAGCTCGGCCAGCTGATCGAGAAAACTCCCCGCCCCGATGATCATGGGGGGGTTGTCCCACACCACGAACGCCACACGCCGGCGGCGCGCCGACGTCGGCCGGGGGGATGGGGCGTCGAATACCACGAGCACCGCCCGGGCGACCGAGTCCCCGCCCGCCTCGTGCCCGGCGAGGCGGCCCAGCAACCGGGCGTCGCGGGCGACGTGCTCGAGCAGGTCCTGGCGCAGGATGACCGCCGGAATGCCGATCCGCTCGAGCTGCCGCGCCGCGGTCTCGTTCAGGGCGGACGCGTAGAGCACGACGAGGTCGGGGTGCCGCGCGGCGATGGCTTCGACATTAGGGTTGAGCCCGTCGCCGACGACAGGGACGTTCAGCGCCGCCGCGGGGTAGCGGCACCACGTGGTGCGCCCCACGACGCGGTCGCCGGCGCCGATGGCGAAGAGCAGCTCGGTGGACGAGGGGGCCAGGGAGACGATGCGCCGCGCCGGTGCGGCGAGCGCGACGGCGCGGCCCGCATCGTCGGTGACGGCGATCGATCCCGCGACGCGCGGCTCGCCGCGGCCGCACGCCGCGATGGCGAGCAGCAGGCCGACGAGGTGGGGGCGTTGGGCCAAAGCAAAATCCCCACCCCCGACGGAGCGGAGATGGGGAAGCGTCTGCGCCCAATGCGCAGCGCCACCATCCCTCCCGCGAGGGATCTGCGAGGTGGCGCGAACGGAGACGTCTCCTGGCTTCGGGCGGTCGGCTCGCCTTCCCGAGTGATAAACACCCAGTGGCTGTGAGCCGACGACGATCTGCCCGTTACAGTGGCGGGGCCGCGCCGGACTCGCACCGGCTTCCGTAATGCCCCGTTCGCAGTTACGGAGCTACGTTAGGCGATCCCCGACGCCGGCGCAAGACGTCAGACGTCTGATGTCTGAGGGCTGACGTCTGACGTCTTCTTTCTCAACGCGATGAACATCCCCACCGCCAGCGCCCCCGCCGCTGCGACCGCGATCGCGGGCACAAGGCGCTCCCAGCGGAACGGGCCGCTCGGGAACTCGATGGTGACCGGCGCGCCCGCGCGCACGGGGCCCGCGCGATAGCGCGCGAAGCGGCGGTCCTCGATGGCGGTGACGCCGAGGGCCACGAGCGCCGGCGCGCCCGCGCGCGCGGTCGTGTCTTCGAGCAGCAGGTCCAGCTCCGCGACCTCCTGATCGATGGGCACCGCGACGGGCCGGCCGGTTGTGGGTAGCACGTAACCGTAGGTGAGCTGGCGCGGGCCGCCCGGCTGGACAGGGCCGAAGACGAGAACGCTGTCCCCGCGGCGCGTCACCGCCTGGGCGGAGAAGTCCCCCTGCCCCGCCTGGAATTGGATCGCCTCCGTCGGGATCGCGCCCGCCCAGGTGGGCCGGAGCGTGTCCGGCGCCACGCGGGTACGCACGTCGGCGTTGTTCAGCTCGATGATTTCCAGCACGTCGCGCGTCCCATCCGGCTTCGGCCGGGCGACGGTCAGCAACCGCCGGCTGATGGTGAGCGGCGCGCCGGTGGAGGTCGTGTCCCAGACGAACAGCGTGTCGGTGCTGCGGGTCCCCTGCGGCGGCAGCGGGAGGGGCGCGGAGAAGTACGCGACGCCGGCGTGCAGCGTGCTGACGAGGTAGATCGCGGAGGTGTCGGGCCGGCTCACGGCCAGGCGAAAGCGGCCACGCGGATCCGACCGCACCGAATCCACCGACCCGCCGCCGCGCATGGTGACACGGTGCAACACGACCCACGCGCCCGGCAGCGGGCCGGCCCGCCGCCCACCGCGCCACACCACGCCCGTCACCGCGGCGCGTTGCCCCTCGAGCACGCCGGCTCCGCCGCCCACGAGCAGGGCGAGGAAGGCGAGGCGCAGCTCAGGGCGTGAACTTGCCGAAATCTTCAGGATCGAGGTTCTGGAGGTAGGTCTTCAGCGAATCGGGATCGAGCGCCTGCGGGCCCGCCTCGGTCTGCCCGTCGCCGGTGTCGATCGACGTCAGCTCGAGCAGGTTCTCGCTCGTGAAGATCGGGGCGTGCAGCCGCAGCGCGACCGCGATCGAGTCCGAGGGACGGGCATCGATCTGAATCACGGCATCGCCGCGATAGATGTGCATTTCGGCGTAGTAGGTGTTGTCCTTGACCTGGGTGATGATCACTTTGCGCAGCTCCGCGCCGAGCCCGACGATCACCTGCTTGAGGAGATCGTGGGTCAGCGGCCGGGAGAATTTGACGCCCGCCAGCTCCATCGCGATCGCGCTCGCCTCGGCGGGCCCGATCCAGATCGGCAGCACCCGCTCGCCCTCCTTCTCCTGGAGAATGACGACCGGAGTATTGGTCGTGCGGTCGAGTCCCAGGTGAGCCACCCGGACTTCGAGCATGTCGGCCACTACGTGCCCATATCCCAGGAAGTGAGGTATTTCTGCTGCTCCGGCGTGAGCGTGTCGACCGCGACGCCCATCGCCTGAAGCTTTAAGCGGGCGATCTCGCGGTCCAGCTCGCGGGGAATGCGGTGTACCTCACGGCCCAGCGTGCGGCCCTGGTGGACGACGTACTCCGCCGCCAGCGCCTGATTGGCGAACGACATGTCCATCACGCTCGCGGGGTGCCCTTCCGCCGCCGCCAGGTTCACGAGCCGCCCGTCGGCGAGCACGAAGAGGGACTTGCCATCGAGCCGCCACTCGTCCACGAAATCGCGCGCGGGCACGGGGCCCTGGCCGGCGCGTTGCAGACCTTCGAGGTCGATCTCCACGTTGAAGTGGCCCGAGTTGGCGATGATGGCGCCCTCCTTCATGGCCCGCATGTGTTCGAGGCGGATCACGTGCACGTTTCCCGTAAGCGTCACGAACACGTCGCCGAGCGGCGCGGCGTCGGCCATCGGGAGCACCCGGTAGCCGTCCATCTGGGCTTCGAGCGCCTTGAGGGGATCGATTTCGGTGACGATGACGTTCGCCCCCGCGCCCCGCGCCCGCAGCGCAAAACCGCGCCCGCACCATCCATACCCCGCCACCACGACCGTGCTCCCGGCGATCAGCAGGTTGGTGGCGCGCAGGATACCGTCGAGCGTGGACTGGCCGGTGCCGTAGCGGTTGTCGAAGAGATGCTTCGTGTCGGAGTCGTTGACCGCGATCACCGGGAACTGCAGCACGCCGTCTTTGGCCATGGCCTTGAGGCGGATCACGCCCGTCGTGGTCTCCTCGGTGGAGCCGAGCACTCCGGCCACGAGCTGCTGGCGGTCGCCGGCCGCGAGCCGCTCCACCCAGCGGCGCACCGGAGGCGCCAGATCGTCGAGGCGGTTCAGGGCGATCATGTGCAGGGCACCCACGAGGTCCGCCCCGTCGTCCATCGTGATGTCGGGCCGGTGCGCGAGCGCCGCGCGGATGTGGTCGTAGTAGCTGTCGTGGTCCTCGCCCTTGATGGCGAAGACCTTCAGGCCGTGATCCTTGACGAGATGGGCGGCGACGTCGTCCTGGGTGGACAGGGGATTCGACGCGCACAGGGCCACGTCGGCGCCCCCGGCCTTCAGCGTCACCGCGAGGTTCGCAGTCTCCGCCGTGACGTGCAGGCAGGCCGAGAGCCGGCGGCCGGCGAGCGGCCGCTCCGCCGCGAAGCGCTCGCGGATCTGGCGCAGCACCGGCATCGAACGTTCGGCCCACTCGGTGCGCCGGCGTCCCGCCGTCGCCAGGCCGAGGTCCTTGACGTCGTGCTCGGCGGAGCGCGCGGTGGTGGTCATGCGTTCGCCTGCTGGGTGCGGTAGTGCTTGGAGCGCTGCACCGCCAGGCGTAGATCCTCGACCCGGTTGGTCTGCTCCCAGGTGAACAGCTCGACGTCGTGCTCCCCCACGCGGCGCCGCTCGGGCGCGCGCCCGAAGTGTCCGTACGTCGCCGTGGGACGATAGATCGGGGCGCGCAGCTTCAGCGCCTTGATGATGCCGGCGGGCGTCAGGTCGAACACCTCGCGGACGGCCTCCTCGATCGCCGCGGGGGCGACGGTGGCCGTGCCAAACGTTTCGATCATGATGGAGACCGGGTCGGCGACGCCGATGGCATACGCCACCTGCGTCTCGCAGCGCGTGGCCAGGCCCGCCGCCACGACGTTCTTGGCGACCCAGCGCATCGCGTAGGAGGCGGAGCGATCGACCTTGGAGGGGTCCTTGCCGCTGAAGGCCCCGCCGCCGTGCCGGGCCATGCCGCCGTACGTGTCCACGATGATCTTGCGGCCCGTGAGCCCGGCGTCGCCTTGCGGCCCGCCGACGACGAACCGGCCGGTCGGGTTGACGAGGATGTCCGCCTCGACCGCCTCGAAGCCCGCCGCGCCCAGCACCGGCTGCACGACCTGGCTCACGACCCCGGCGCGCAGGTCGGCCGCGTCCACGAGATCGGAGTGCTGGGTCGACACGACGACTTTGCTGACGCCCACCGGCCGGTCGCCCTCGTAGATGATGCTGACCTGCGTCTTGCCGTCGGGGCGCAGCCACGCGAGGTCGCCGTTCTTGCGCGCCGCGGCCAGCCGTTCGGCGAGACGGTGCGCGAGCACGATGGGCAACGGCATGAGCGACGGCGTCTCCTGCGTCGCATAGCCGAACATCATCCCCTGATCGCCCGCTCCACCGCGGTCGACGCCGAGGGCGATGTCGGACGACTGCTTGTCGATCGTCGTGAGCACGGCGCACGTCTGCGCATCGAAGCCGAAGTTGGCATCGGTGTAGCCGATGGACGTGATGGTGCCGCGGACGATGTCCGGGATGTGGACGTAGGTGGAGGTGGTAATCTCCCCCGCCACGACGGCCATGCCGGTCGTCACGAGGGTCTCGCAGGCGACGCGGGCGGCCGGGTCGCTGGCCAGGATGGCGTCCAGAACCGCGTCGGAGATCTGGTCGGCGATCTTGTCGGGGTGTCCCTCCGTGACCGACTCGGAGGTGAACACGTGGCGGGCTGCGGGCATCGGAGATGGCCTCAACGGTTCAAGGTAGCTTTGCGCCGCGCAGCGGGCAACGGGGCGCCGGGATCGATGAGCTGCAAATCAACGGTGTCGGCGAGCGCGAACCGCACGATGTCGAGCGCGAGCGACGCCGAGCGCGCCGCAAGGGCGGCATCGGCGGCGGAGCGCGCGGCGGCGAGGCTCACCTGGCGAATCACCCACTTGAGCAGCGGCAGCGCGGGCGGCGCGACCGACAGCGTCTCGTAGCCGAGGCCGAGCAGCAGAAACGCCGACACCGGCTCGGATGCCATCTCGCCGCATACGCTCGCCGGCTTCTTGGCGGCCTGCGCGGCGTTGGCGACGAGCTTCAGCAGACGCAGCACGCTGGGATCGTGCGGCGTGAACCGGTCCGCGAGCCGCGCGTTGCCGCGGTCGACGACGAGCGTGTACTGGGTGAGGTCGTTGGTCCCCACGCTGAGGAAATCGGCGACCTCGGCGAGCCGATCGGCCATCACGGCGGCCGCCGGCGTTTCCACCATAACGCCCACGGGCACGCTGCGCGCCGCTTCGATGCCGGCGCGCGCGAGCCGCTCGCCTTCCTGCGCGACCATCTCGCGCGTCACGTCCACCTCCTCGAGCCGCGTGACGAGCGGGATCATCAGCTGGATCTGGACGTGCGCGGCCGCGCGCAGCGCCGCCCGGATCTGGGTCCGGAACACTTCCGGCTGGTCGAGGCAGACGCGGATCGCGCGCCAGCCGAGGAACGGGTTCGCCTCCGGCGCGGCGCGGAACGCCGCGGGGAACTTGTCGCCCCCCAGGTCGTACGTGCGCACCACGACCGGATGCCCGGGGAACGCCTCTCCGACGCGGCGGAAGTAGGCCGCCTGCTCGTCTTCGGTGGGCAGGCTGGCGTGCGAGGTGATCAGGAACTCGGTGCGCAGCAGGCCGACCCCTTCGGCGCGGTGCTCTCGCGCCTCGGCGATCTCGTCCGGCAGATCGACGTTGCCGCGCAGCACGATGCGCTGGCCGTCGGTCGTAACGGCCGGCTGGTCGACGACCGCCTCCATCTGCAGGTCCAGCTCGCGGCGGCGCGCGTCGCGGTCCCGGGCGGCGGCGATCTCCTCCGCCGTCGGGTCGACGAGCACGGTGCCCTGCGTCCCGTCCACGATCAGCATCGCCCCAGCGTCGATGCGCTCCACGGCCGCGGGGAGACCCATGACGGCCGGCATGCCCATCGAATGGGCGAGGATCGCCGCGTGCGACGTCTTGGTGCCCTCCTCGCTCACCAGCGCGATCACCTGCTCGCGATCGAACTGCACGGTGAGGCCGGGCCCGATCTCGCGGGCGACGAGGATCGAGGCCCGGCTGATGCGCTCGAGCTCCTCGTCCGCGCGGTGCATCAGGTGCTGGATCATGCGGATCGCCAGGCCGTTCAGGTCCGCGAGGCGCTCCTTGAGCCGCGCGCTGCGGGTCGCCGCCCACAGATCCCGGACCTCCAGCACCTTGAACTCGAACGCCTTTTCGGCCGTGAGGTGGTTCTCGCGAATGAGGTTCGCGATGCCGGTGAGAAACTCACGGTCCTCGAGCATCAGAATCTGGGCGTCGAAGATGCGGGCCTGGTCGGGGCCCGCGCGGTCCTCGGCGCGAGCCTTGAGCTCGGCGATGTGGCGCTTGACGTCCCGCACCGCCGCGCGCAGGCGCCGCACTTCCTTCTCCACCTGCTGGCGCGCCACGACGCGGTGCGGCACGTCGGGCAACCCCGAGCGCACGATCACCGCGGGGCCGATCGCGATCCCAGGCGACACGCCGATGCCCTTCAACAACCGCTCGCTCATTCCGCTTCCTCCGCCGCCTCGTCCGCCTCGGAGCCGGTCAGGTGCATCTCGTGGAACCCATCGGCGACCAGGGCCAACAGCGCCTCCATGCAGGCCTCGGCATCCTCGCCGTCCGTCTTGATGACGATCGAGGAGCCGCACTCCGCCGCCAGCATCATGACCCCCATGATGCTCTTGCCGTTCACGGAAAGCTCGTCCTTGCGCACCTCGACCCCGCACTTGAACCTCCCGGCCGCCTTGACGAACTCCGCCGCGGGACGCGCGTGCATCCCGAGCGGATTGACGATCTTGGCCTCGCGCTCGATCACGGCCATAGCCACGCCGCGACCAGCGCGACCGCCACCAGCCCCAGCCCCAGCCGCAGCCCGCTGACCTGACGCGGTAGCATGCGCAGCAGCAGCAGACCCGCCCCCGCGAACCCGGCGAGCGCGATTCGCGCCCACGGCGCGAACGCCCCCGCCAGCCACACCGCCGCGAGCGGGAGGCCGAGCCCGACGCCGAGGCCCATCCCCGGCCCCACCAGGGCGATGGCCCGCTGCAGCCACGGGGCCTGCAGGGCGGCGACCACCTTCAGCCCCAACCGCCACCCCTGGCGCAGCGCCCACCAACGCAGTGCCACGTGGCCGGCGTTGTACACGATCAGGAACCCGAGCACCGCCGTCCACCCCAGCCCCGACGCGACGCCGGCGATGGCGAGGCCCGCGGTCAACGGTAGCCATCCGGCCCACACGAGACGATCGCCGACGGAGCCGAGCGGGCCGGACAGTGCCGTCCGCAGCCGCTCGATCTGGTCCGCCGCGGCCCCGTCGTGCTCGGCGCGGGCGGCGGCGCCCACGGCAAGGCCAGCCAGATACGGGTGCGCGTTGAAGAAGTGCGCGCCGCGCGCCAGCGCCGAGCGGTACGCCGCCCCGGCCGGCCCGCCGGGCAGGTCGCGGAGCAGCGGCTCCTCGGCCACCCCGGTGCCGACGCCGATCATCCGCTCGTAATTCCACGAGCCCTGCAGCGTGAACAGGCGCAGCAGCGCGGTCCCGAAATGCCGTGTCATCGGAACCACGCTGCGATGGCGCCACAGGTCAGGCCCACGGCCAACCAGCGCAGGTTCGGTCCGTGACCGGTGATCCGCAGCGCCCCCATGGTTCCGGCGGCGATCCCGGCGCCGGTGGCGGCGGCGGCGAGCAGCCCGGCGCCGCGCGGCGTGAGCGTTGCCGTGAGCACGATGCGTGCCGCCCAGGCGAGCGCCAGCCCGGTGGCCGTGACGAGCGCGGCGCGCACGCCGTCGCGGACGATGCCGCCCACATGCACGCGCACCAGCACGTCGGCGTTGCCGGCCTCGACCGCTGCCGCCGCCCGTTGCAGCGCCCGGGCGGTGCTCCGGCGCATCACGTGGATGGCCATCCCCCCGACCATGCCGACGAACAGGCCGACCACGGCGCCGACGCCGAGGCTCAGGGGGCCGACCAGCAGGTGGCCGGCGCTCACGGCGACGACGCTGGCGGGCCCGTACTCCGGGTAGCGTACGGCTCCGACGGGGAGGATGTCGAGCTGGAACAGCTCGAACAGCACGCCCAGGCGCAGCCCAGTCTCCAGGTCGCCGACGATGAGCCCCGCCCCCGCCGCCGCGACGAGCGGCCGGGCGATCATCATCTGGGGCACGCTCACCAGATCGAGCCCGACCAGGGTCCCCCACAGCAGCAGGGCGAGCTGGACGTCGATGTTCATACGAACTCCTCCAGCGGCACGGCACGCGCGGTGGGGACGTCCTGCGCGGTGATCTCAATGCCGCGCGCGGCGAGCTGCCGGAGCTTGTTCGCTTCCGCGTCGGTCAGGTACACGTAGCGCAGGCGCTCCTGGCGCCCGGCGCGATGGTGCACGCCGCCGATGTTGACCTGCCGGATCTGGCCGCCCCCGTCGCCCGCGATCGCCGCGATGGTGTCGATGTCGCCGGCGAGGAGGATGCCGGGACGCGGGTCGGCATTCCATTCGGGGAGGCGACGCCGCGCCTCCTCGACCGAGGCGAAGATGACTTCGATGTGCGGCGGCACGCCCATGCGATAGAGGTCCTGCTCCCACTCGCTGGAGCGGACCTCGTCATCCACGAGGACGATGAACGCCGCATCGAGCGGCTGGCCCCAGCCGACCACGACTTGCCCGTGGATGAGCCGGTCGTCGACGCGGTAGAGCGCGATGCTCATGCGGCGGGCGTGCGGATCGCGCGGGCGCCCGCCTCCGCGGCCCGCTTGGCGGCTTCGGCCGGCGGCACGTCGCGGTGGAAGACGAAGTCGAGCAGCATCGCGAGGTTGACGCCCGTGACGACCGCGAGGTCCGGTTTCCCGTGCGCGTAGCGCACCGCGCCCGTGAGGCACGACCCCCCGGGCAGGTCCACGAACAGCACCGCGGGCTTCCCGCCGATCGCGGCCGTAAGCCGGTCGGTGAGGGCGCGTCCGTCGCACCCTTCGTTGCTCACCGGCACGAGGGCGTCCTCCACGCCGGCGATGGCCGCGACCGCCGTCACGAGGGACTGTGCGACGGCCGCATGCGACACGACGATCCCGCGCAGCGGCTCACTCATAATCTTCCTCGAGATACTCTTCCACCTCGGTCCGCTCGCGCATGGTGCGGATCAGCCGCTCGTTGAACGCCTTGGCCGAGTCCACGCCGCCGTAGCGGAGCAGGTGATTCATCGAGACGACCTCGCAGATCACGGTGAGGTTCTTGCCCGGGTTCAGGGGCACGGTGACGAGCGGCAGGTGCACGTCGAGCAGGACGGTCTCCCGCGTGTCGAGCCCCGTGCGGTCGTACTCGCGATTCGCGTCCCAGTCTTCCAGCTGGACCACGACCTCGATGCGCTTCTGCTGCCGCACGGCGCGGACGCCGAACAGCCCCTTGATGTCGATGAGGCCCACGCCGCGGATCTCCATGAAATGATGCGACAGCTCGTGGCCGCGGCCCATGAGGATGTCGTTGCCGTGCCGGGTGATGTGCACCACGTCGTCGGCGACGAGGCGGTGGCCGCGCTCGACGAGGTCGAGGACGCACTCGCTCTTGCCGATCCCCGAGCGGCCGGTGAACAGCAGCCCGACGCCGAACACGTCCGCGAGCGAGCCGTGCACCGTCGTCGCCGCGGCGAACACCGCGTCGAGGAACGGCCGCAGGCGGCGGAAGAACTCCGCCGTTTTCAGCCGCGTGCGGATGACCGCGACACCCTTGCCGCGCGCCAACTCGAGCAGCTCCGGCGGCGGATCCTGGCCCTTGGTGACGACCACGCCGGGCAGATCGAAGGAGAAGAACGTCTCCAGGGCCGCGCGCCGCCGCTCGGGCGCGAGGGAGTTCAGATAGCTGATTTCCGTCTCGCCGAGGACGTGGAGGCGGTCCCCGACGAAGCGCGCCGTGAAGCCCGCGAGCACGAGCCCGGGACTCGAGGCTTCCGGATTCGGGATGACGCGATCGAGCCCCGCGTCGCCCGTCAACGGCTCGAGCTCGAGCGGATCGCCCTTGCGGGCGAGCAAGTCGCGGATCTTGATCTGCCGGCTCACGGTCCGCCTCCCTCCCCGATGAGACGCGAGAGCTGCCCCTCCGTGGCCGTCGCGGTGCGTTCCCAGGACAGCGTCTCGGCGAAGGCCCGCGCGCCGCTGCCCAGCCGCGCCACGAGGGCGGGATCGGCCGCGAGCGCGTGCAGGCGCTCGGCCAGGGCGCGCGCGTCGCCGTGCGGTACCAAATACCCGGTTTCGCCGTGCCGCACCGATTCCCTGAGGCCCGGGCTGTCGGAAGCCACCGCCGGCGTGCCGCAGGCGGCGGCCTCGACGTTGGAGATGCCCCACCCTTCCTTGGGACTCGGGAACACGACGGCCCAGGCGCGGCGCAGCAGGCGCCGCTTTTCCTCTTCGGGGACGAATCCCAGGAAGCGCACCGCGTCGTCCAGGCCGAGCCGGCGCGCCACCGCGCGGAGCCGCGGCAGGTCGTCCCCCTGCCCCGCAATCTCCAGGGTCACCTCCGGACGGGCGCGACGCGCCTCGGCGAGCGCGCGCAGGGCGATCTCCACTCCTTTATAACGCTTGAGTCGGCCGACGTACAGGAACGTGGGGCGTTCGGCCCGCGCGACTTTCGGGTCCGGCCGATACCACTCCGCGTCGACCCCGGGATACACGACCTCGATGCGCTCGCGCGGCACGCCGCGCGCCACCAGGTCGTCCCGCGTGCTGTCGCTGATCGCGTGGAAACGGGCGCGGCGGTACGCCCAGGGGAGCGGCCGCTCCGCCGCCCACACGATCGCGGCGATCGGCCAGCTCGCCTCCCGGAAGGCGGTCGCGCCGAACAGATGCGGGACGATCACGAGAAACGGTAACCGCGTCATCCCCGCGAGGAACAGCGGCAGCTTGTTGATGTCCTCGACGACCACGTCGTAGCGCTCGGCGCGGAGGCGCTCGCGTACGAGCGGCCGGCCGCGCAGCGCGAAGCTGTGGCGGCCGCCGGTCCGGAACACGCGCATGCCGTCGAGCTCGGCGCGCGGCGCGGCCCCCCCCCAGCCGCTCGCGACGAGGTCGACGGCGTGGCCGCGGCGGGCGAGCCGCCCGAAGATCTCGTGCAGGTGGATCTCGGCGCCGCCGGCGTGCGGGTTCTCGCGGTCGTTCCAGTTGACCAGGAGGATCCTCACAGCACGCCGAGCTCGCGCGCCACGGTGTCGAGGACCCCGTTCACGAACGCCGGCGCCTTGGAGCCGGCGAACCAGTGCGCGAGCTTCACGGCCTCCGCGATCACCACCTTGGGAGGCGTGAGCCCCTCATCCAGCTCGGCGAGGGCGACCCGCAGGATGTTGCGTTCGACGGCTGCAACCCGGGTGAGGCGCCAATGCTCGGCCGCGTCGGCGATGCGCCGGTCGTATTCGGCGCGGCCCGCCGCCGCGCGCGCGGCGAGGTCGGCGCCGCGATCGTAGCCCTCGGGCGCCCGGCCGTAGATGCGGGCGATGCGGGCGACGACCGTTTCGATGGAGGGCTGCCCGGTCAGGTCCCAGGAGTAGAGAATCTGCAGCGCGCGGGCGCGCGCCTTAGTCTCGGGGCGCTGCACGGTCGAGCTGGTGAAGCGCGTCGGCCGTGCGCAGAGCGGCCTCGGCCGCGTCGTACCCCTTGTCGCCGGCGGGGCCGCCCGACCGCGCCAGCGCCTGCTCCTCGGTGTCGGTGGTCAGCACGCCGAACCCGACCGGGAGCCGGTGGGCCAGCGCCACGTTGGAGAGGCCGCGCGCCGCCTCGCCGGCGACGTAGGTGAAGTGGGCGGTCTCGCCGCGGATCACGCACCCCAGCGCAACGATCGCGCCGTAGCGACCGCTCGCCGCGGCGGCTTCAGCGGCGACCGGCAGCTCGAAGGCCCCCGGGACCCAGATTACATCCACCGCGCCCTCGGGGACGCGGTGCTCGGTGAGGCACCGGCGCGCCCCCTCCAACAGACGGCGCGTCACTTCCTCGTTGAAGCGGCTCACGACGACGGCGACCCGCCGCTTGCCGGGCGCGCGGGGGGTGCCTTGGATCTCGGCCACAGGTCAGTGCGTGAGAAAGTGGCCGAGCTTGTCGCGCTTGACGTCGAGGTAGGCGCGGTTCTCGTCGGACGGCGGCGGCACGATCGGCACGCGCTCGACGATCTCCAGCCCGTACCCCTCCAGCCCGACCAGCTTGCGGGGGTTGTTGGTGAGGATGCGAATGGACGAGAGGCCGAGGTCGAGCAGGATCTGCGCCCCGATGCCGTAATTGCGCAGGTCGGGCTTGAACCCCAGCTCCTCGTTGGCCGTGACGGTGTCGCGTCCGGCGTCCTGGAGCTCGTACGCCTTGAGCTTGTTGAGGAGCCCGATGCCGCGGCCTTCCTGATCGAGGTAGACGATGACGCCGTGCTCCTCCTGCGCGATCA
>WNGJ01004205.1_pt1 | contig 14956 bp, 10 predicted proteins | sample 5400611 | NCBI WGS metagenome assembly WNGJ01 (sample SAMN13153375, study PRJNA577476) | soil metagenome | isolation source: 40 cm soil or saprolite under Garry oak tree replicate 1 | place: USA:California | collected 2016-06-15
GCCAACCGCCGCGGTTTGATTCAACTCTGACCAATAAGCCATGAATTCGTCGCCACCATCCGGCGGGATGGCCGTAATCTCTCGCAACGGCGTCGCTGTCTTACTGGCTGGGGCCGCGGTGGCGATTAGTTATCCGTTTCGGGCGCACCTTTCGCTTGTCTCAGCGTTACCGTTGCTCGCGAGGTACCCATAAATTGCGGAGAAGTCCTCCCCGGCGTGCCCGTTTCGCATGGCAAGGCGATACAGTTCCTTGGCCGAATCTGTTAGCGGCAGTGCGACTCCGGTCTCATATGCAGTGACGGAGGCTAAATGCAGGTCCTTCTGCATCGACGAGAGTTGGAACTCAGGTCGATAATCGGCGTTCTCGATCTTGTTGCGCTTCGACAAGACGAACGGCGCGATCTGGGGCATGCCAGCAAGGGAGTCAAAGACAACCCTTACTGGCAACCCCATCCCCTCTGCCAAAACCGTTGCTTCAGCGAACGCGGCCATACCCGCCCCGAGCAACAAATTGACAACTAACTTCATTGCCGAACCCGAACCGTGCGGGCCGAGATGGGCAATCCGATTACCCATATATAATAAGAGCGAACGAACCTCCTCCAGGTCTGCACCTTCCGCTCCTATCCAGAAAGTAAGTTTTCCGTCGGCGGCCAGGGGTGCAGAGCCGGATACCGGTGCGTCGAGAAAGCGGACTTTTCGACGCGTGGCTTCAGCTGCCATTCTTTTTGAGAATGACGGATTAACTGTGCTGCAATCGATCCATATTGAATTTGGCCGGAGATGATTCAAAAAGCCGTCCGCACCTAAAGCAGTTTGCTCGACTGCCTCAGGCTGAGACAGCATCGTGAATAGCACATCTACTTGTGAAGCCACTTGCGCCGCCGACTCGGCTACCGTTGCACCTTGCTCGCGCAATGGTCTGGCCTTGGCGCGTGTGCGATTGAAGACAATCAGGTCATAGCCGTGTTTTTGCAGATTGGCCGCCATCCGGCCGCCCATTATTCCTAAGCCAATAAATCCTATTTTCATTTCGTATTCAGGCTGCCGTTATTAGTGCGGGTTCATGCGCGTTAACGCCTTCGATCTCTTCCACATCTTCGTCCGTGAGCTGAAGCTCAACTGCGCCGACATTCTTTTCGACCTGCTCTGCGTTGCGGGCGCCAACGATTGCAGCGGTCACGGCAGGATTTCGCAGAATCCACGCAATCGCTACCTGACCGGGCGGGCGCCCGTATTTCTCGCCCACTTCTCGCAAGCGTTCTACCAAGGCGAGATTCTTCGACAGCTTTGGTTCAACAAACTCGATGTCGCGGCTCCGCCAATCGCTGTCGGGGAGCTTTGCCGCACGCTCGCGCGTCATCGCACCCGTGAGTAGACCCGATGCCATCGGCGAATAGACGATCACGCCAACTCCATTCGATCGACAATAAGGTAAAATCTCCGGTTCGATCTCGCGTCGGATCAAAGAGTACGGCGGCTGCAGCGAGGTAACTGGAGCAATCTTCTCAGCTCGGCGGAGTTGGTTAGCATCAAAGTTCGAAACTCCGATCCAGCGAACCTTGCCTTCCTTCTGCAGCCGAGCCATCTCGCTCCAGCCTTCTTCTAGATCTTCGTTTGGCCAATGGATCTGGTACAGATCGATTGTCTCCACCTTGAGCCGGCGCAGACTGGCCTCGCACTCGCGGCGAATTGAATCCGCTTGTAAACTGCGGTGAACATATCCCTGTTCATCCCAGCGAAGGCCGCATTTGGTGAATACGTACGGACGAGGTCCGCGCCAGCTTTTCAGTGCGGCAGCAACAACCTCCTCCGAGTGACCCATGCCATAAACGGCCGCGGTATCGATCCAGTTAATGCCAAGCTCCAGTGCGCGGTGTATTGCAGCGATGGAAGCCTTGTCGTCCTGATCCCCCCAGCCAAACTCCCAGCCTGCGCCGCCGATGGCCCAGGCACCGAAGCCCATAGGTGTAATAAACAAGTCAGAATTACCAAGTCGTTTTGTTTTCATGTCGATGTTCGAACTAGTGTTGTAGTTTTTGTATGCCTAACACTTTGTGTAACGGCGGCGTCGCTGCCACTGCGCGTCCGCTATATTTACTTCTGACTCGAAAGGGAGAGCGAGCTGTAACACGTTAGGGTAACCAACCAATCTGCGGCCTGCAGAGGGGCCGTGTCGCCGGGCATATCCGTGGATGCAGCAGGACGAAGTTGCGGCCGCGCTCGTGTTACTCCGCACAAGCGGAGTGAACCGCGTTAGCGACGCAACCTAAAATGCCAACGCTGGGAAAGCGTAAAATACACGGCGTAATCTCAGATTGTTCTCGACGTTAGGTTTTAGCGACACAGCCGCAGGGTTGCTTACCTGATGTAAACTTAGCGCGATTGTTTCTCTCCCGAAAGAGGGAGTAACCGTTGTGTATTAAGCGTGGTCACGAAATCTATCGCATGCGCAATGGCCGTTTAAGGAGTCAATAACGAATGTTTTGCATATGACAACCCCTCTTCTATCCAACCGGGACACGCCCAGGAGTCAGGCCACCGAAACGAGCCCACTCACATCGCAAGGGCGTATGCTTGCCAATTCGCCAAGCGCATTAATTCGCTCTTCCACGCTACCAAATCTGACGGCAGCGCCGGGAAAGGAAAAGATATGAACAAGGTCAACGGGCAAAGTGACCAGGTCATGATGGAGCCGATTACTGGCCTTCAACGCGGCGGCACAGGCGCGGATTTGTCTAAGGCCGCGAGCCCGAATCGTAACCATCGCCGACGACTGATTGCGATCGCAGCTATTCTCGTCGCCGGCGCGGTTACTATTTATCTCCACCTCAACTCAGGGAAAAAGCAGTCTGCTCGCGCGGGCGGCATTCCTCCTTTGCCGATCAGTACGGTGACTTCGACCACGGGTGACATTGGGGTATATGTCAGTGCGCTCGGTACGGTCACGCCGCTCAATACCGTTTCAGTTACGGCACGCGTTGCCGGACAAATCTCGAAAGTCGAATACCAGGAAGGGCAGCTCGTGCATGTGGGCGATCCGCTGGTGGAGATCGATCCCGTTCCTTACCAGGCGGCGGTCACTCAAGCCGAGGGACAATTAGCGCGCGATCAAGCACAGCTTGAGCTCGCCCAAGTGAATCTTCAGCGAGATACCAACTTACTAAACAAGGGCGTAATCTCGAAACAGGAATTCGACACGCAAACCGCGACTGATCATCAGTCTGAAGGCGCAGTAAAGTTGGACCAGGGTAACCTGGACCAGGCGAAGGCAAATTTGAGTTACACCCACATTACCTCGCCGATCGATGGTCGAGTAGGCCTACGCCTGGTAGATCCGGGTAATATTGTCCAGGCGAATGGCACGACGCCGCTCGTAGTCATTACTCAGCTACAACCCATCAGTGTCGAGTTTAACGTCTCTGAGGATTCCGTCCCGCAAATCATGGAAGCCATACATAGCGGGCGACAGCTGGACGTCGACGCCTACGATCGCGCGGGCCAGAAGAAGCTCGCCACCGGAAAGGTCGAATCCTTCAACAGCCAAATCGATACCACCACCGGCACACTCCGACTGCGAGCTACCTTCAAGAACGATGATGCTGTGCTCTTCCCGAACCAGTTCGTGAACGTCCAGCTCCTGGTCGACACGCACAAAGGCGTTACCCTCCTGCCTAACAACGCCATCCAGCGAAACGACAATGGCGCATTCGTTTACCTGGTCCAGCCGAATCAAACCGCCGCGCTGAAACCCATCACTGTTGGAACGACCGATGGCGATACCTCCGAAGTGCAGGGTCTGCAGCCGGGTTCAATTGTCGCAGCGGATAGTTTCAACCGGCTAAGCGACGGCACCAAGGTAACGATCCATCCCAGTGCATCGACCGCGCAGTCCCCTGCGGCTAACAAGTAACTGCTGTGAACCCCTCCCGCCTATTCATTTTGCGGCCAGTGGCGACCTCGCTGCTGATGGCTGCCGTGCTTTTATCCGGCGCGATTGCATACAGGCAGCTCGGCATTTCCGCGCTGCCTGAGGTGGATTATCCGACGATTCAGGTCGCCACCTTTTATCCTGGCGCAAGTCCCGACGTAAGTGCTTCGGCCATTACGGCGCCGCTCGAGCGGCAGTTTGGTCAGATGCCGGGATTGAACCAGATGACGTCGGTTAGCTCGGATGGGAGCTCGATTATCACCCTCCAGTTCGCGCTGAACTTGAACATTGACGTGGCGGAACAGGAAGTGCAGGCGGCGATTAACGCAGCGCAAACGTTTTTACCGACCGATCTGCCGGCGCCGCCCATCTACAGCAAATCGAACCCGGCTGATGCGCCAGTAATGACGCTAGCCGTGAGCTCCAAAACTTTGCCACTCGCGCGCGTCGAAGACCTGGCCGATACGCGGCTGGCGCAGAAGATTTCGCAGCTCTCAGGTGTTGGGCTGGTCAGCATCAGCGGCGGACATAAACCAGCTGTGCGTGTGCAAACGAACCCTACCACGTTGTTATCGTATGGAATAAATCTCGACGATCTTCGGACGACGTTGATGCAGGCAAGCATCAACCAGGCAAAAGGAAGCTTCGATGGACCACATCAGTCTTATCAGATTAACGCGAATGACCAGCTACTAACGAGCAAGGACTACAAGTCGTTAGTTATTGCCTATAACAATGGCGCACCCGTGATCTTGTCCGATGTCGCGCGAGTGGTCGACGATGTTGAGAACACGAAGCTGGCGGCGTGGATGAACAAGACCCCTGCTATCATTGTAAACATTCAGCGACAGCCGGGCGCGAACACCATTCAGGTGGTTGACCGCATCAAGCAGCTATTGCCACAGCTGAAGGCCAACTTGCCGTCCGGGCTTGACGTTTCGGTTTTGACCGACCGCACCGTGACAATTCGCGGTTCGATTCGTGACGTGCAGTTCTCGCTCATGCTCACGATTGCGCTTGTGGTGATGGCGATCTTTTTATTCCTGCGAAACCTGCGCGCCACCATCATTCCAAGCGTGGCCGTGCCGCTGTCACTCGTTGGCACACTGGGAGTGATGTATCTACTCGGATTTAGTCTCAACAATCTGACGTTGATGGCGCTGACCATTGCTACCGGCTTCGTGGTCGATGACGCCATTGTGATGATCGAGAACATCTTTCGCTATCTTGAAGAAGGCGAAACGCCGCTCAACGCCGCGCTTAAAGGAGCGAAGCAGATCGGTTTCACCATCATCTCGTTGACCGTGTCATTGATCGCGGTGCTGATTCCTTTGCTCTTCATGGGCGACGTTGTTGGCCGGTTGTTCCGCGAGTTCGCGGTCACGCTCAGTGTGACCATTCTGCTTTCGGCAGTAATCTCGCTCACCCTTACGCCGATGATGTGCTCGCGGTTGCTCAAACGGCAATCCGAGCAGAATAGAAGCCGCCTTTACCTCGCCTCGGAGCGTCTGTTCAATCGTGTTGTGGCCTTTTACGGGCGCACGTTGCAATGGGTGCTGAAGCGGCAAACAGCAACGCTTCTCGTCGCTGCATCCACGCTGGGATTGACGATTTTCCTCTACGTGATTGTGCCGAAAGGATTGTTTCCCGTCCAGGACACCGGAATCATCCAGGCCATCTCCCAGGCGCCGCAAACCATTTCCTTCGGCGCGATGTCCGAGAAGCAGCAGGCGTTGGCTGATGTCGTCCTCAAAGATCCCGCGGTGGAAAGTTTGTCGTCATTCATAGGGATAGATGGAACGAACACAACCCTGAACAGCGGACGGATGCTGATCAATCTCAAGCCGTTGAATGAACGCAAGGTCAGCGCCTCTGATGTGATCCGCCGCTTACAACCGCAGTTAGACGAGGTGCAAGGGATCACCCTTTATATGCAACCAGTGCAGGATTTGACGGTCGAGGATCGCGTCAGCCGGACGCAGTTCCAATACACGTTGGAAGATGCCAATGCTGATGAGTTAAATACCTGGACGAAGAAGCTAGTCGATAAGTTGCGAACGCTACCGCAGTTGAGCGATGTAGCTACCGATCAACAAACGCTCGGGTCGCAGGCAAAGCTGGTGATCGATCGTGTGACAGCCTCGCGGTTGGGCATTACCCCGCTGGCGATTGATAACGTGCTCTACGATGCCTTCGGTCAGCGCCAAGTCACAACCCTTTTCACGCAGTTGAACCAGTATCACTTGGTCTTGGAAGCGCTGCCGGATTTTCAGAAAGATCCGGCGAAGCTCAATGAGATCTATGTGAAATCGAGTAGCGGCGGAGCGGTGCCGTTGAGCGCATTTACTCATTTCGAATCCGGCACAGCACCATTAGCAATCAATCGGCAAGGCCAGTTTCCGTCCGTGACGATTTCTTTTAATCTGGCTCCCGGAGCGGCACTCGGCCAGGCGACGACAGCAATTGAACGCGCGCAGAAGGAACTTGAAATGCCGCTGAGTGTGCAGGCGTCCTTTCAAGGGACGGCCGCGTCATTTCAAGCATCACTAAAGAACGAACTGTGGTTGATCCTCGCAGCGGTCGTCACCGTCTACATCGTTCTAGGCGTGCTCTACGAGAGCTACATCCATCCGATCACCATATTGTCGACGTTACCGTCGGCCGGTGTTGGGGCGATTCTAGCGCTTCTGGTCTGCCGCAGCGATCTCGGCGTAGTCGCCTTGATCGGAATCATTCTCCTCATCGGCATCGTGAAGAAGAACGCGATCATGATGATCGACTTCGCACTGGATGCTGAGCGGCACGAACACAAAAAACCACTCGATGCGATCTATCAGGCGTGCTTGCTGCGCTTTCGGCCAATCATGATGACCACCTTCGCCGCCCTCTTTGGCGGCCTACCACTCGCGCTCGGTAATGGCGTCGGCGCTGAGTTACGTCGCCCACTTGGCATCACTATCGTTGGCGGGTTGTTAGTTAGTCAGGTGCTCACACTTTATACAACGCCAGTTATCTACCTCTTCTTTGATCGACTGGCCGCGAAGTTCTCCCGCTCGCGCGCGGCGGAACAAAACGCGGGCGGCTTTCCTGAGGCTGCGCCGGCATGAATGCAGTTTCCGATAACGCCAGATCGGAAGGCATCTCCGCGCCATTCATTCGCCGACCGATTGCGACAGCATTGCTGACCGCAGCGATCGCCCTCGCGGGATTTGTAGCTTTCTTACAACTGCCGACGGCACCGTTACCGCAGGTAGACTTCCCGACAATTAACGTCTCGGCAAACTTGCCGGGCGCCAGTCCGGACATTATGGCAAGTGCGGTGGCCGCGCCGCTGGAGCGTCAGTTCGCGCATATCGCCGGTCTTAGCGAGATGACGTCGGCAAGTTATCTAGGTTCGATATCGATTACGCTCCAGTTCGATTTGAATCGCAACATCGACGGCGCGGCGCGCGATGTGCAGGCGGCGATCAACGCGGCACGCGCAAATCTTCCCTCGAACCTCCCGCAAAACCCGACTTATCGGAAAGTTAATCCGGCCGACGCGCCGATTATCATCGTAGCGCTTACCTCGGACATCTACAGCCGCGGCCAGCTTTACGACGCGGCATCCACCATCATGCAACAGCGACTGCTTCAAATTGAAGGTGTTGGTCAGGTCAATGTCGGAGGCGGCGCGTTGCCGGGCGTCCGAGTGGATATCAATCCAACCCAATTGAACAACACCGGGCTGACTTTGGAAGATGTGCGCGCGATGTTGAGCCAGCAAAACGCGAACATCCCCAAAGGACAACTCGCCGACGAACGAAAGACCGCGGATATTCTAGCTAACGATCAGTTGCTCAAAGCGAAGGACTATGAGCCACTGATCGTCGCGTATCGAAACGGCGCGCCCGTCACCTTATCGGATATCGCAAGCGTGCGGGATTCGGTCGAAAACATTCGCGCAGCCGGTTACCTCAACGGCAAAGCTGCCATTCCGCTGGTCATCTTTCGCCAACCTGGCGCAAACATCATCCAAACTGTCGATCGCGTGAAGGGAGCGCTGCCCTCGCTCAAAGCATCCATGCCTGCTGCCATCAACATGCAAGTAGTTCTCGATCGGACGCAAACTATTCGGGCATCGGTGTTCGAAGTGGAGCGCACGCTTGTCATCGCCATTCTTCTGGTGGTCCTCGTCGTCTTTCTCTTTCTGCGAAACCGGCGTGCAACACTGATTCCGGCCGTTGTTGTTCCGACATCACTGATCGGCACGTTCGGCGTGATGTATTTGTGTGGCTACAGCCTGGACAACCTTTCTTTGATGGCGCTGACCATTTCGACCGGGTTTGTGGTCGATGACGCAATCGTGGTGATCGAAAATGTTACGCGCCATCTCGAGCAGGGGGTGCGGCCGATGCAAGCTGCACTTAAAGGCGCACGCGAGGTCGGGTTCACTGTTCTTTCGATCAGTCTTTCACTGGTTGCAGTGTTTACGCCGATCCTCCTCATGGGCGGCATCGTCGGACGATTGTTCCGTGAGTTCGCGGTCACTCTCTCGATCGCCATTCTCGTCTCGTTAGTTATCTCGTTAACTACTACGCCGATGATGTGCGCGCGGTTACTTCGCCAAGATCGGCAAGCGAAAGCGCCCGGCCCGATTTCCCGGCGAACCGAAAATGTCTTCGCGTGGATTTCCAATCGCTACCGACGAAGCCTGCAGGTTGTTTTGCAGCATCCGGCGATCACGCTGGGCGTGTTGATCGCGACCATCGCGGCGACTGGCTACCTCTTCATGGTCGTGCCGAAGGGGTTCTTCCCACAGCAGGATAACGGAACCGTGTTCGGTGGTATGCAAGGCTCGCAGGACACGTCATTTCAAGCGATGCAAGACGCGGCACTGCGGGTGAATAATGCAATCAAAATTGATCCAGCGGTCGCGGCGGTGATCAACTTTGTCGGCGGCAATAGTGCGACCAACAGCGGTTTTGTTTATGTCGCGCTGAAACCGCTGAATGAACGGAAAGTCAGCTCGAGTGAAGTGATCAACCGTGTTCGACCGAAGCTCGGTGCTATCCCTGGCGCGATGACATTTCTGCAAGCCGGGCAGGACGTGCGCATCGGCGGGCGACAGAGCAACGCCCAATACCAATACACGATTCAAAGCGAAAACCTGCAAGACCTCGTAAAATGGGGACCGATCGTGCTCGCAGAGATGCGGAAGCTGCCCGGGTTCACCGATGTGAACAGCGACCAGCAAAATGCCGGTCTACAAGCGTCGCTGACTTATGACCGGCAAACCGCAGCACGCTTAGGTATCTCAGCGCAACTAATCGACGACACGCTCTACGACGCCTTTGGACAGCGGCAGGTCTCAACCATGTTTACTTCGCTCAACCAATACCATGTCGTGATGGAAGTTGACCCGCAGTATTGGCAAAGTCCGACCGGATTGGATGCAATCTACATTCGGCCAAACACGACAGGCGCCAGCGTAGCACCTAGTCCAAGTCCAACACCGACCGGTGGTGCTAGTTCCGCGATCACGGGTTCCACTTCTCAGTATGCTGCGCCACCCACGCCCATTCCTGCACCCTCCGTTGCCAGTCCTTTCCCTACGGTTGGGCCGATTGCCGCTCCAACGCCGCCAGCCCCATTTCCCGGTTTTGTGCCGACTCCTACACCGGCCGCCGTTGCTACGCCATCGGCGACGCCCACACCTACAGCGTCGACCATATTTGCTACTACTCAGGCAACTCCAATTGTCAGCGGCACTGCTACTTCATCGTTGACGCTCCCTTCGACGGCAGTTGGCGCATCGTCGACCCTATTTGCTCCTTCTCAGGCAACTCCAAGCGCAGGCGCGGCTACTACGTCATCGACCACTGTTGGGACCCCGACTCCCACAGCCATAGCCGTCGCCACGCCGTCGACCACACCTGCCAATCTTCTACTGGTTCCCACAACGTCGCCGACTCCTGCACCGTGGAGCTTTGTTCCCGCTCCCGAGGCTACTCCTGCTTCAAATGCCGTTGCTTCAACCTCGGATTCGGGTGGTGGTTCCACGCCGACTCCTTCGCCAACCCCGGTTGTGCCTTTGAGCGCTATCGCGAGTTACCAACCGACGACTGCGCCAATCGCCGTGAATCACCAGGGCCAGTTCCCGTCAGTTACAATTTCGTTCAACCTTGCGGGAGGCATGGCGCTGAGTGATGCAGTGGCTGCGATTCAGCAGATGCAGCAACGAATCGCGATGCCCGGTACCGTGCATGGAAGCTTTTCCGGAACAGCTCAGGCTTTCCAAACTTCGTTAGCCGGCGAACCGTTCCTTATTCTCGCCGCGCTCGTTGCCGTCTACATCGTGTTAGGCATTCTCTACGAGAGCTACATTCATCCAATCACGATTTTGTCCACGCTGCCATCCGCCGGTGTCGGAGCAGTCCTGGCCCTAATGATATCTCACACCGATCTCAGCGTGATCGGCATTATTGGTATCCTTCTGCTCATCGGTATCGTCAAGAAGAACGCCATCCTGATGGTGGACTTCGCGCTGGAAGCGGAACGCGCGCAAGGCATGCGGCCGCGCGAAGCTATTTATCAAGCGTGCTTGCTGCGTCTCCGCCCTATCTTAATGACGACAACGGCGGCCTTGTTCGGTGCGTTGCCATTGATTATATCTACCGGGATGGGTTCCGAGCTCCGGCGACCGCTCGGCATAACGATAGTCGGCGGTCTTATCTTTAGTCAGGCGCTTACCCTCTACACTACGCCGGTCGTTTACCTCTACTTCGACCGCCTCCGCGAATGGTGGGCAAGCCGGAAACGGCAGACCTTTGCTCGGCCGAAAGCGGCTCTTGGTGTTCCCGACGCAATCTGACCAGGCATAACGCGAGCGCGTTAGACAAACTTGATCGGGCGCAGAACCTAAACTATCTCGAAAGAGGCAGCGAACATCACCTCGGCGGAGAGACAGCAAAGCCCTCCGCACGCGCCATCGCAATCGTGCTCATGAACCGCCAAGTTTACGTGTGCAAACTTCGCAAAGGGTCGCGCTATTCATTTGTACCTGGGTCGCAGCTATTGAATTAGTTGCGGCCGCGGCAGCTGCGCAAGACCGATTACTTCCGGAACTGCCGGAGGCAAGGTCTCCCATCACGCTAATTGCCGCGACGCATCCAGTCACCGGCAAATCCGAATTTCGTTACGGAGATAACAACACGTCGCCGGTGATTCGTGTCGAGCCCGGAACTGTTTTGAATGTGGAATACAAGAATGAGCTCGCCCCTCAATCAAAAGAGGATTGCTTCGGTCATCCGTGTATGCAGATGACCAATCTTCACTTTCACGGACTGCACGTCTCGCCTAACGCACCACAAGACGATGTCCTCGACATGATGGCTTCGCCGGGCGAGACGTTGCATTACTCAGTGCGGGTCCCCCCGCAACAACCGCCGGGACTCTACTGGTATCATACTCACTCGCACGGCGAGAGTTACGTTCAAGACTTGGATGGAATGTCAGGGGCCATCGTCGTTGAAGGAATCGAGCGTTACGTGCCCGAGGTGGCGAAAATGCGTGAGCGAATCCTGGTACTGCGCGATTTAGTCCTGCCTAACGACCCCGCTGAGCGCAAAAAGGTAATGGCATCTGTCGCGATGCAAACAACGCACTGCGGCAGCGCGGAAGAGGGCCCGGAACGAGCCTTCACCATCAACGGAAGTGTCCGTCCCCAGATCGATATTTCGCCCGGAGAGCGGCAGTTTTGGCGAATCGTGAACGCCAGCCCAGATCTCTACGCCGATTTGGAATTAGATTCGGGATTTTTCGAAGTAGTAGCTCTCGATGGAATGCCTTTGGCCTACCACGACCCTTCCATTCGCAAGCGATCAATGAGCCATATCCTGGTTCCACCGGCTGGGAGAGTGGAAGCTATAGTGACGGGACCATCAGCGGATTCGCACGCTGCTCTGCGCTCCCGCTGTTTTGATACCGGTCCGGATGGAGATTCCAATCCAGCAATGGTTTTGGCCGATATTGTTCCGGCGCAGCAGCCGACCCTTCAAAGTCAATCTGCGACCACCGGCGCTCCAGTTTATAAAACCTTTTCACAGGCAGATCTAAAACACGTCGAAGGCAGCGAGCCGGAATTTGTTGTCACCTTCACTGAAGACAAACAGGGGTTTTACATAAACGGCCAGAAATTCGAAATGACTTCCGGCCCGATGCTGACAGTGGATATCGGTGCGCTACACCACTGGCGCATCATGAATTCAACTCGAGAGGTCCATCCCTTTCATATCCACCAAGTCCACTTTCTGGTGTATCGCGTCGGCGAAAATCTGTTAAGCGATCCATTGTGGGTCGATACCGTGAACGTCCCCTATGGCGGTTCCGTTGATCTGGTAATGGACTTCACCGACCCGATCATTCGCGGCATGTCGCTCTTCCACTGCCATCTGTTAAAGCACGAGGACAAGGGCATGATGGCGAAGATTTTGTTTCGATAACCCCGCGTCTGGCTCTCGATGGCAAATGAATAACTGGCTCACTTGGTCACTGCTCTCTGCGCTCTTCGCCGGGGCGACCGCAATCCTCGCGAAGATTGGTGTTACCAGTGTTGATTCAAATTTGGCGACTGCGATTCGCACCACCGTAATTCTTCTTTTTACCTGGACGATTGCTTCATTCAGCAGATCACAGTGGTCCTTCGGGAACATCTCATCACGAACATGGCTCTTTCTCGTGTTGTCTGGTCTCGCGACCGGCCTTTCGTGGCTCTGCTATTTTCGCGACCTCCAACTGGGAGAGGCGTCACGCGTCGCTCCAATGGATAAACTTAGTGTTCTCTTTGCCATTATTTTGGCTGCGGTTGTTCTTCGCGAAAACGTGACGTGGCATCACTGGCTCGGCGGCGGCCTTGTTCTGACGGGTGCCGTCGTGCTGGCACTTAAGTAGGGATCGCAGGGACGCCAGACTGCGTGCGAGTTTCGCCGCGAATCAGAGCTATTCGAGGCACTTTTCGAGCGAGAGATTTCCACCTCCGGTTGTGAGAATCACCAGATTCATCACGAGGAGCATGGTGTCGTAGCTCCACCCATTTGTCCCTGATTTCCCCCAGAAGCCAGTGCGCCAAACGAAAATCTTCTTTTGGATCGCCCCGAGCATTATCAAGATTAAACCGGCGGCAGCGAGCTGGGCAAAAACGCCAAGGATTATCCCGAGACTCCCGGCGAGCTCGACGGTGCCCAGAAAAATCGTGAACCTTTTGCTCAGGCCAATGTCTTTGCTTCGGCCCGCAGGGTCTCTGAGGTGATTCCATCCGCTCGTCAAAAACACGAGTCCCACCATGACGCGCAAGAGAAGAAGCGCGACATCAGTAAAACGAGTCAACTGTAGAAACGTCACCCGCTGACAATACAGCCGCCACGAACCGCGGTCTCAACAGCAAAAGTTCCCGCAAACGAAGACGCAGGATGAATTCTCTACCTCCAACGAGGGAGTGAGAATTATCCCGCAAGTGGTAGCAGAGAATCCGCCTGACGCGTCGTGGCCGCGAGCTGTCGATCACTCATATCATCGGACATGAAAAGGAACAGGCCTGCGAACAGCGCTGGCGAAGTTCACTCTTACGTTCAGCTTCAGCACGAGATTCACGACGCCCTGCGCCAGCAGCATCCCGAATGGATTGAGCGAAACGGAGATTGCCCTACCTGCGATTCGTACGAGTCCCGCCTCGCAGAACTGCTCGACATTTTTCAATCGCACGAACGCAAGTCGGCTGCTTGATGACAGCACTGCGACCATGATCCCTCAGACGAATGTTTATCGATCTGTCCTTGGCGCAGGTACGCAGGCACCTGAATTTACGCTCCAGTGCACGCCAGACCAAACCGTGTCACTGAGCGAGTTCCGCGGGCGACCAGTGGTGCTCGCATTTTATCCAGCCGACTTCAGTCCAGTGTGTGGCGATCAGATGGCACTCTACAATGAAATGCTGAATGAGTTTCAGGAGTTTGAAGCGGAACTCGTTGGCTTATCGGTTGATGGCGCGTGGTGCCACGCGGCCTTCGCCAAGCAGAACAAACTGCACTTCCCGCTTCTAGGAGCCGAAAGGAGCGGTTGCGCGCTCTTACGGGGTTTACGACGAGAAAGATGGCACCTGCGAACGCGCCCTATTTGTCATTGATCGCGACGGAGTCATTCGCTGGAGCTATGTCTCGCCGATCGGCGTCAACCCCGGCGCCAACGGAATCTTGTCGGCACTGGAAGATCTTCAGACGAAAAGCGAAACGACTGATGCAGCAAAATGACCAAATCGCTGACGCTACCTGACACCGAACGCGACCATGTTTCTGGGTCCGTTAAGGGAGCGATCAAATTGTTGGAGTATGGCGATTATGAATGCCCGTTCTGCGCTGACGCCCAACCGATCGTCAAAGAGATCCAGAGACGATTGGGTGATGATTTACTTTTCGCCTTTCGCCACTTTCCTCTAATAAATATTCATCCGCACTCGGAGCATGCGGCCGAGGCAGCAGAGGCAGCCGGCGCCCAGGAAAACTTTTGGGGCATGCACGCTCTGCTTTTCGAAAATCAGAGCGCGCTTGAAGACCAGGATCTCGTAGCGTATGCGGGCGAACTCAGCCTCGATGAGACGCGACTAATTCGGGAAGTCACGTCGAGCGTTTACGCACTCCGGATTCGAGAGGATTTCAAGAGCGGCGTAAGAGGCGGCGTAAACGGGACGCCGACGTTCTTTATCAATGGCGAGCGTTACGATGGGCCGCGTGATGTAGGACATTTTTTGGAGGCCCTCTCCAAGCAGACCGTGGGGAAGTAAGTGAAAACCGAAGTCCGGACTTTAAGAACAAGCTTGCGTCGGACGGCAAGGATGGCTCAATTTCTGTGGAAAGGAGGTTTGGATGTCCGATCGAAGCGAGCGTGACGAAAAGCCTGAAGCGGCGCATCAGCGGCACCGATTGCGCGTGCGTTCGAAGAACATTCGGAAAGGGCGCAGGTGACCTCATCCGACTTGAAGGATGCCATTCC
>WNGJ01004206.1_pt1 | contig 14953 bp, 15 predicted proteins | sample 5400611 | NCBI WGS metagenome assembly WNGJ01 (sample SAMN13153375, study PRJNA577476) | soil metagenome | isolation source: 40 cm soil or saprolite under Garry oak tree replicate 1 | place: USA:California | collected 2016-06-15
AGCTTTGACCGGGCTCAAAACACGATACATGTGACAGGCCTCTTTCCCCATGAAAAGGAGCATTTTGCCTATGCCGAGTTCATCGGGAGAGGGCACCTAGCGCAGTCGCGCCGTTCTTCCCTGGGGTGTTTGTCTCATCCCTTCCTGGCAACGATCTGCAACCACAGGCGCGGCACCTCGGTCATGCCGAGCTCGTGACCGGCCTGGTACACCGCAGCGCCAAGCGCAGCGGCTCCAAGGGCCAGAGGCGCTCCCGGTAAGGCTCCTTCGATGAAGAGCCAGTAGTGTCCCAGGTCTCGTAAGCCATCCAAGGACATCATCACCTGTTCCTGGTTCACGTCTATCCGGCCAAAGCCGACCTGTTCGAGCAGGCTGACATACGCTTCAGGCGTGAGCCATTGCATCGCCGTCGCTTTTGCCTCGCGTGATAACTGCACCTCCGGATGCTCTTTGCACAACCAACCAACGGCCCGGCGTATCCACAAACGTCCAAAGCGAAGGGTTTCTTCGACACTGGTCCCCTCGTAGTAGGCGCTATTGCAGGCCAAGATCCCACCGGGAGCAAGAATAGCGGCCATGTGCCGGAACGCTGAGAGTTTATCGGCAATGAGGTGAATGGCGTTGCAGAAGAAAGCCGCATCGGCACCGCGGACGAGCGTGTGAAGCGCGGCGGCTTCTCCCTGGGAGAAATCGGCTTCTGCCCCCATCTCTTCGATGCTCTGCTGCGCGCGCCGGAGCGCATCCGCCGATGGGTCAACGGCGATGAGGCGCGCCTGGCGTCCCTGACGGGCCAGTTCTTCTGCAACCAGCCGTGTGATCGCGCCCGTCCCACAGGCCATGTCCACAATCGTCAGTGGCGCACCAGGAGGGCGTGTCACCAAAGGTGCGAGGGCCTGCTGAACCAGCGAACGGTTGATTGCGGTATAAAACGGATGCGCCGCGAAGGCTTCAAGGTAGCGTATCCCTTGCTAAGGGTGGAGAAAAAAGGGGGAGAGAAGGAGAAAAAAGAAAGCTGAAGAGCTTCCAAGTGGTAGAGTAGTTGATATCGATCAAATCTACAACAAGGAGCAATCAGCACGATGAGTATACAATTTGCGGCGGGAAAACTGAAGGGAGAGGAACGCAAGCACTACAGTTGCACTTTATAAGCTGAGCAATAGTCTTCTTCAGAATCCCTGAAACACACGTCACGAGCTTCACTTTCAGATGTGACACTTTGTTGGTGTAACTACCAACTGCAGAGGTCTCACATGAAAGGAGAAGCTCGTGAAGCAGCACCAGCATCCCACCTTCACCGGAGCCAAGACGACCCCGACCCAAGTCGTGCAATGGGCGCAGTTGCTCACCCAGTTGCACACCCGGATTGCCTCTCGCTTTGCCCGACCTGAACCGCGTCGTCGGGCGCTGGCCTACCTGCAAGGCCTGCTGAGTTCCATCGAGCGCAAAAATGGCTGGCAGTTGGCCGAGCATGCCAGAGAAGCGCGACCCTATGGCATGCAGCGCTTGCTCTCCCAGGCGGTCTGGGATGCCAATCTTGTGCGTGACGATCTACGCGAGTACGCCCTGGAACAACTCGGTCAAGAGTCCGCCATCCTGGTCATTGATGAAAGCAGTTTCCCCAAACGCGGGAAGAAGTCGGCAGGCGTCCAGGTGCAATACTGCGGGACGACAGGGCAGCTCGAGAACTGCCAGGTCGGGGTGTTTCTCGCCTATGTGACGGCGGCTGGGCATACCCTCATTGATCGGGAACTCTATCTTCCCTTGCCGTGGATAGAAGACCCGAAGCGGTGTCGAGAAGCGGATATTCCTGAAACTGTGCGTTTTCAAACGAAGTGTGAACTGGCTCAACAGATGCTCGAACGCATCTGGCAGGCTCAGGTGCCCCTTGCCTGGGTGGTAGCTGATACGATCTATGGGGGCAACCTGGACCTGCGTACCTGGCTGGAAGCGCATGCGTATCCCTACGTGCTAGCGGTAGCGTGCAATGAACCCGTTGGCATACTGGCCCCCGATGGGCAACGCAGACAGGTGGAAGTCGGCGAAGTGGAGGCTCTCTTGCTTGATGAGCAGGAGTGGCAGCGCCTCTCGATGAGTGAGGGAACCAAAGGCCCCAGGCTCTTTGACTGGGCGTGCGTCCCCATCTTGCATCGCTGGGAAGAGGATGGACGCCATTGGTTGCTCATTCGTCGCAGTCTCACCGATCCCCAAGAGAAGGCCTACTACTTCGTCTTTGGACCGCCTGGAACCACCCTGCCGCAGATGGTGACGGCCATCGGGGCGCGTTGACATATTGAGGAAGATTTTGAAACGGCCAAAGATCTGGGCCTAGATCATTACGAGGTGCGCAGTTTCACCGGATGGTATCGCCATATCACGCTGGTGATGCTGGCGCATGCCTTCTTGACCGGGATCTGTGCCCAGGCCCTCCCCTTGGCTTGCCCTCCCCTTGCCATCGAGGCCCCATCGAGGCTTGATGCGCCTTCGTATGCCAGACCCCTGCTTGCCCTGACCGTTCCTGAAGTGCGTCATCTGCTTGGGCAGCTCATCTGGCCTGCTCCAAGCAGTGTGAAGCTGGTGCTGGCCTGGTTCTGGTGGCGGCGCTGGCATCGCAGCTGTGCCAGCTACTTCCATACCAAACGCCGGCTCGAGGCCGGGTAAGGTGGTCTGTGGCGCGCACTAACGCTTGATCGCAGGTGCGTGCTGCTCGTTCCCTCTTGTCCCAGGGATGTCCCTGTTGTCCTTGGGAGTCTCCCTGTTGTCCCGAGAAGAGCTCTGGGACGTTGGCTCGTTGTGTGTGTGTGACTTGATCGACCGACTCGAAAGGAGGACGGATCATGACCTTGGTTCCTTTCACCGACTGTTGTGCGATGCTGGGCATCGATGCCAAGACCTTACGCAACTGGCTGCGGCAGGCCAACTTGCAGTGGGCTGCTCACCCCAAGGATGCCCGCCTCAAATGCTTGACCACCGAGCAAGTCGAGCAGTTGGCGACGCTGCATGCTCGCCCGCTTCCCTCGCCTCTCTCTGCACCCCCCGCGCTCCTAGAAGCGGCCCCGGCCAAGCCGGAAAGCCAGGCTCCGCTCCTTGAGGCCTCCTTCCTCTTGCCCACCTCCTCCTCGCCAGAGGCGGATCTCCGCAAGCAGCTGTCCTGCCTGGAAACGAAAATGACCACCATGCAGGAGCAATTGGCTCAACTCGCGCTCTGCTTGCTTGGCGAGCGGGAAGTTCGCTATGAACAGCGCCTGAGGGCTCTGGAAGCCCTCCTGCCACAGACACTGGACTCGCCTGCTCCTCAGGCACCCGTGGCGAAAGCGCCACCGCAAGGTCCATCCACCTACGGGCGACCCTTGCACCCAGCGGAACAACGAGCACGCTCCCGTCTGATCCCGTTGATCGAATATGGGGCCAGTGGCCAGTATGTGGTCATCTGTCCCGAGCTCGGCGAACTCGCGCTCACCCCGGATTCGCCGCAGTGGTTTGCGTGGTTGGCGACACTCTCCTCGTTCCGCTTTGTGGGTCAGCAAGGCCGTTTCACGGCCTATCGCAAAGGCCGCATGTCACGCCGCTGGTCGGCCTATCGCACCATGCACCAGCACGACTACCAGCACTATCTGGGCACCACTGATCATCTGACGATCGACTGTCTCGAGCAGATGGCGGCCAAACTTCAATCCCACATGGCTGCGCTCTAATTCGCTGAGCGAGACCATGGGCCTACCTTCCTTTGTCTCCACACAAGTGCAACTGTAGTGGCAAGGCGATCATCCAAGGAGTGCAAAAGCAAATGCAAGAGGCGGCTCTGGGAGCTATTAAGCCGCTTCTGACGGAGTTTTGTGAAGAAGAACTGACGGTGAAACTGGGGCGAGGGAAACGCGAGCCCCGGCGGGTAGGCGGGCAGGCCCGCGAGATTGATTGGCAGTGTGGACAGTGTGGCTGTCGAGATGCGAACCACTTCACGCGCGATGGGCATTAGCAGCGCGCGTGAGAGACGGGCTGGGGGCACGTGGAGGGACTGCGAGTGCCGATGGTGGAGTGTCACTGCTGTGGGCACGATGTGATCTGTCACTACACGATCCTGGAGAAGTATGGGCGCTTTTGGCTGGATATGGATCAGCAGGTGCTCTTTGGCAGTGGCCTCTGCCAAAGTCTGCGCCAGATGAGCCAGCAGTGGAGTGCAGTGCTAGGCAGCAGTGTGGGCTTACGCACCATCAACGACCGCATCAAGCAGATAGAGCCGCTGCTGCGGCAAGCGCACGGTGAACCGATGGTCGATGTGCCTGCCGTGGTGCAGTTCGAGGGCATTTGGCTGCGCGAGCAAACCCAAACGGAGACCATCAAGCTGGACAAACGCCAGCGGAAGCGCAAGAAGTGCAAGGGAAAGAAGGTGGTGGTGCTGGTCGCGCTGGGGTTGTGGACCGATGGCAGTGGCAAGCGGGAGATCCTGGATTGGCAAGTCGCTGATGGGGAGAGCAAAGCGGCATGGGAGCCGTTTGTGCAGCGGTTGTGGGAACGAGGCCTGCGCCCGGAGACGGGCTTGCAGGCGGTGATTCGCGATGGCTGTGGCGAGTTAGGAGAGGCCATCGCCTGGGTGTATGGAACCACAGTGCTCGAGCAACGCTGCATTTTGCACAAACTGCGCACTGTCGCCGACAAGTGCCGGGAGGAACTCAAAGGGGAGACGAACAAGGAAACGAGGAAGCAGCTGATGGAGCAAGCCAGTGCCATTTATCAAGCCGAGAGTGCTCAGGAAGCGAAGCAGCGTTTGACGGCCTTTGCCGAGCAGTGGCGAGCGCGAACTCCCAAAGCCGTGGCGACCTTGGAGCGCGATTTTGAGCAGACGATCGCCTATTATGCCCTCAATGGGGTAGCACGCGAGCTCATCCGCACCACCTCGCTGTTGGAGCGCACCAACCGTGAGTTGCGGCGCAAGTTTCGCCAGGTGTGTTGCTTTGGCAGTTCGAGAGGGGCAGAGGTGGCCATTTATATCCAGGTCAAACGGCTCAACGCTCGCTGGTCGAAGCAAACGTGGTGGGAAACCTCTCACGCGCTCTATTTCGACTTCCTGAATCTCCACCCTTAGCAAAGGATACGCTACCGGTAATCAGGTAGAAGACGGCTCCTGCAAGCGCACCCGCCAGGAAACCGAGCCGACGATGGACGGCGATTCTGCCCACAATATAACCGACAAAAAAGCCAACGAGCAGGCTCAGCGTGACATTGAGGAGTACCAATCCTGCCAGGGCAAGAGCCGTCTTGACGGTCAACCTATCCACCGCAATTTGCTGGCTGGCTGCATGAAAGGTGCCTGCAAACACGAGGATGACCACCATCGTCAGCAGGGCAGTGACCACCCCTGCAATGACACCGGCAATCGCTGCATAGTACAACCACCTTTGAGGAAGGAACGTGCGAGGCTTCGCACGTGGGCCACTCGGTTGTAACGGAGACGGCGTTCCTGCTACCGGAGGTTCGCCTTTGAGCGTTCCGGTTGGTTGATCGTGTTCCGTCGATTCGAGGCCTCGCGGTTCCGTTGGCTCACTATGGGTGGGTGGGAGATCTCCACTGCTGTGGAGAGGGCGCAATTCGCTCTGTGTGGTCGCGTCTTGCATGATGGTTCTCCTTCGATTGATAAATCTTCGTTTGAGATGTGCTTGGTGAAACAAGCACATCTCAAACGATAAGCCCCCGAGGAGGCCGCGTCCCCAGCTCATCATCCCCGACGTCAGGCACTACGTCTGCGGCCACGCCCCAGACCGACCGTCAGGAGTTGCCATAGTGCCACCAGGATGATCGCGCCGACCAGCGCTCTGAAAATGGGGACACCATACACATTGATATCCCCAATCCCGCTGATGACGATGACTTTTGTGAGCAACCAGGCACCAACGAGCGCCGCGATGATGGCCCCGACGAAGCCGAATGGAAGCCGCCTGCCAACAAGGGCCTCTGCGACTAAGCCGACGACCGCCGCCACGATCAGGTAAATGATAAAGTTGAGACCGAACGTCCATACGTTGTCACCAAGTTTAATAGTGACGCCATCTGCCAGAATGAACTGTAGAGCGAGCATTTCGTCCTCCTTTTAAGGAAATGATGTCAAGGTGGATAGCGCTGCAAGATACAATAACAACACACAAGAGAGATTGAGGGAGAGAGAAGCCATGGCCTCTCTCCTCTACCCTGTTGATCAGTAGAACTAGAACAGGCGGCGAGCGTAGCCGCCACGCCGATAGTAACGTGCATAGCGGGGTTGGATACGTCGGTAGGCAAAATCGCTCCAGACAGCCACGAGAATCGCTGCCACGATGATCGAGCTTATCGACGGGACACCGCCCATCAATGGTTCACCAGCAATTTGAAAGTGGAAGACCCCAACGATCAGGAAAATGGCGAGCAGCCCTACCATGATCGCACCCACGATGCCGTCGGGCGCACGCCGACGAGCGAGCAGTTCACCAACAACACCGACCACGGCTGCAATTACGATCCAAATGAGCACTTGCGTTAACGAGATTGACATTGATACCTCCCTGCCGAAAGACAATTTTGTCGAAGTAGTATTCACTCAGTCCATTGCGCCTGTACATCAAATCCTCTTTACCGCCGCCGTCCCCATCCTCTCGACCTGGATGCTCCTCCGCGACTGACAGCGTGTAAGATGGCAAGGAGAATACAAGCTCCAATAAAGGCAATCACAATACTTACGATCAGGCTAGAGGAGCCTCCGATCCCCAGGATACCGGCCAACCATCCCCCGATGAAGGCTCCGATAAGGCCCACGACAATATCGCCGATCAGCCCATAGCCTCCCCCACGCATCACCCGGCTCGCGAGAAAGCCAGCAATCAACCCAACAACCAGCCACCAGAGCACATTTGGCAGACTAAGATTAATAGCAGCAAGCAGAAGTGTTGCAAGTGTCATGATTTCGTCCTTTCCTTCTCCTTGCGTCCTGCCTGAGTGCGCAGCACTAGCACGCAGTGCGTTGGCAGGACGGATAGGTGCCGAGATACAGATGTATCGCTTTCCATGCTTTCTATCTCTCCTTGGGCCTCGCTGGGCCTGGAGAGGAAAGCCATGCTCTGCTTTAAGGATAGCTACCGAGCGTAATAAAAAGCGTTAAATGAGGTTCTCTGCTCAATTGCCTGCTTGCTGGCTCGTCTCGACGAACCAGAGCCATTTGTCGATGTCTCGCCCGATCTCCGTGAAGATGGCAGCCGTATCGGCGTCCTTCAGTTCGCTCGCCTGCGCGCTGGCATAGCGGGCATGTCTGCCGAAGTTGGTGAGCGTCGTTGAAAGAACATCGATGTGGCCGTTCCCATCGGCACTCGAAAGCCGATAGCCGTCGAGCAAAGCCGAGCGGCGAATACTAGCCTCCCACGAAGGAGGGCATGCGCTGGTGGCCTATCATCTGCCCGAGGCCGACACCGTCAACCGCGTGACCATTCTCCCACGCGGGCAGCGCCTGGGCACTCAATTCATCGCCGAGGAGGATCGTTACAATTACAGCCCTGAGGCCCCGATGGCGCGCATCGCCGTAGGTTTGGGAGGTCGTGTCGCCGAAGAACTGACTTTTGAGCCCCAAGGAGTCACAACAGGGTCATGAGCAAATTGACCGCAAACAGTTTGAGGAGGTACTGCAAAAAGAGGGGTGGGCTTCATTTAACGCTTGGTATAACGCTCCGTAGCTATTCTTAAAGCAGAGTATGGCTTTCCTCCCCAGGCCTACAGGAGAGGCGGAAAGAGAAGAGAGCGATACAACCGTTTCAGGACTAGAGGCGTTAATTATGAAGACGGAACAAAGGAGTGATCGCATCCCTGCTGCCTCCCTTGCTCCTGTGGAGGATAAAAGGGTCGGATCATTTGGCCGAGTGTTGAAGAATCGCTCGTTTTTGCTGCTGTGGCTGGCGCAACTGCTTTCGCAGATCGTGTTTAACGCCGCCAATTATGGCGTCATCGCCATCGTGACGGCGGTCACCCACTCTACGGTGATGGTCGGCCTGGCTATCATCTCGTTTACCCTTCCTGCCGTGCCATTTAGCCTGCTTGCAGGTGTCTATGTCGATCACCTGGATAAGCGGCTTGTGCTCTGGGTCAGCAACGCCCTGCGCGCGGTGACCACCGGGCTCATCGTGTTCGCGCTGCTCTGGAACCCGCATGTGCTCATTCCGCTCTTCTTCCTGACATTTCTTATCTCCCTGGTTACCCAGTTCTTTATCCCTGCCGAGGCATCCGCCATCCCCCTGCTCGTGAGCAAGAACGACCTGGCGCCTGCGCTCTCGCTCTTCAACATTACCCTCACCATCGCGCAAGCTCTCGGTTTTTTGCTGCTTGGTGGGCTCGTCACGTCGCTCTTTCCGCCCTTCGATCTTTCACTCGGCTTTCTTCACGTACAGGTTCTCTCATTTGCTATGCTCTTCGCGCTTGTCGCGCTTGTCTATGTGATCTGTACTGTGCTCATCCTGGCGATCCCCAAAAGCGCCTTGCAGCAGAAGCAGAGCGCGGAGCCAGCGCTACTCAGATCGCTTGGGAAGCAGTCGTAGAAGATCATACGGCACGATGTGAGCGAAGCCTGGGCCTACGTTCGCGCGGACCACACGTTGCTGCTCGCGCTCCTGCGGGTCTCGTTCGTCAGTGTCTTGCTGCTGGTGATCGGCGAGCTGGTGGGACCATTCGTCGTCAATGCCTTGCATCTGCCCGTCCAGGCCATGCCCATCATTTTAGCGCCTGCGGGTCTTGGCCTGGTGCTTGGCGGGCTGCTCACGCCCGCTCTCACGCGGCGGTTGGGCCAGAACCGCACCATCACTCTCGGCAGCCTGTGTACCGCTGCCGGTTTGATCCTCATCCCGCTCGGTCACTTTTTCTGGTCGCGGTTGGCTCTGCCTACTCCGGGGATCCTCTTTTATGTGGGGGCAGTCACGTTTATCTTAGGGATTGCGCTGGACATGGTGAATATTCCCGCGCAGACGGTAATGCAGCAGCACGCGCCCGAGGAGGAGCGAGGGCGCGTGTTTTCCTTCCAGTCGATGTTGTATAATGCCGGCTCTATTCCCGTCCTGCTCTTTGCCGGCGTGATTGCCGACATCCTGGGAGTCGAGATCGTCATGTATGTGCTGGCAGCAGCTATTCTGGCATTTAGCTGGTGGGCAGCGCGCTATAGCCATCGCCCAGTTGTCTCGTGAAGCCGCCAGGTACACGTTTGAGACAAACACGATGGTTCTTTCAATGCAGAATCCTTGACACTCTTATTGTTGGTAAAAAAAGACCTGCGGCAGACGGCAACTATTCAGTATGACACAGGCAATAGCAGCGGAATTTGGTATGAGTATAGGTACATTCGGAGGTGAAATATGAGTAAGTCTGTAGGAACGTTGGACTATCGTTCAGATCATTATTGGGTAGTTGATAGAACTGGCCAGGATGATTATGAGCTGCAAGCAGGGGATAGCATGGAGATCTGGATAGAGACGCACTGGTTGTTCACGCGCATTGGTTCCTATGCGGATAGTTGGAGGCGACTTTGGAGATTTTTGGATAAGAACGGTACGATGGTGATACCGCACGTAGGTATGAGAGTGCAGTTGTAGTTTCTCTTCCATGCGAAACGCCAGGTGCTACTCTCTTTTTGAGGAAGTATGAAACAGGTAGCCACGCCGCAAGAAGCCCCGCATCAACTACAAGTGAAAGAACAGCAGCGTCATGGGAGCCGACTTGGCCCCCTGCTCTGCTGGGCAGTCGTGTTCGCCGACGTGGGTACCTCGGTTTACTATGTTCCAGGCATCTTATATGGGAACGTCGGGAGCCTGGCAGGCTTCTTTGTGATGCTGACGATGTCGGTCTTCGTGCTCCTCACGCTGAAGTACGCGGAAGTCACCCATCGCTTCCCCCAGGGGGGCGGCGTGGTCACGGTGGCTGCCCAGGCCATCAATCACTGGGTGGGAGCCCTCGGTGGGATGTTCATCCTGGTCGACTACTTCCTCACGGCTGCCATCAGCTGCCTTTCGGGGATGCTGTATCTGAGCGTGGTGGTGCCCGCCCTCGTCCCTTTTACACTGGAGATGACTGTGGGCGTTCTGCTCCTGCTCGGGCTGCTCAACTGGTTCGGGGTGAGCGATATCGCTCTGCTCGTGACGGTTTTTACGCACCTCTCTTTCACACAGTTCCTGGCGCTGTTCCCCTCGATGTTTGCGCATCAGAAACTGACCCTCCCTGCTCTCCTGGTCGGCTTTGCCGGCTCATTCCTTGCCTTCTCGGGTCTGGAGAGTATCTCGCAGCTGTCGCCGGTCATGAAGACGCCCCGCAAGAAGGTCGCAGGTATTGCCCTGCTGCTCGTGGTGTTCACCATTGGTCTGACCAGCCCGCTGCTGACCATGTTCGCGACACTCTTGCTCCCGTCACAGGTGGTAGGGGACCCGGTCCTCTCTGCGCAGGTCATCTCGCTGCTGGGTGGCGACTTCGGCACGATCGTCCTGCAGACCGAGGTGGCGATCAGTGCCAGTGCGCTGCTGATCTTTGCCGGCAACACGGCCATTATCGGCACGTACCATGTCTTCCTGGCGCTCTCACGCATGGAGTTCTTTCCGCAATTTGTCCAGCAGCGCAATACGCTGCGGGGAACACCGCATTTCTCTATTCTGCTCGCCGTTGTAATTCCCATCGGCGTGCTCATCGCGGCGCAGGGCCATATTACGGTGCTGGGAGACCTGTACGCCTTCGGGCTGCTGGGAGCCTTTACGCTCACCTGCGTCGGCCTGGATATTGTGCGTCGGCGTGAGCGCAAGGCGGCGCGTGCGGCACGCGCCTCCCCTCGGTCTCCGACCAGGGGTCTTCCCTGGAATGACGATGCAGTTCCTGCAAACGAAGCGCCCAAAGACACAACTCCAGCGGCTCAAGCGTCTGCCTCCTCACTTGAGGGGACAGGCACACGCGGGTTACCCGAAGACGGACCGGCTCCCTCTCCTTACACGAGGAGGATGGTCCTCGATCTCTGGCATACCTGCAAATTCTATCTCGGGTTGCTGACAACGGCCCTGGTGGTGCTGGCCTGGACGACGAACCTCGTCGCAAAGCCGATGGCAACCATCTTTGGTGGCTCGGTGACGCTTCTTGGCATGGGGATAGCCTTCTTCACCTATGCGCGCAAAAAGCAGCAGGGGCACGTATCAGTGCCTATCACCCACGCTGCAGAACATCTGCCCGGGTCTCTTCTGGCGGTATTGGTGTCCGATAATGAACACAACGAGGCAGTGATACGCTCGGCGATTGAGAACGCGCATGGCAAGCCAGTGACGTTTTTGTACCTTGGCCGCGCTACAACCAATCGGGCACCGCGCCTGTTTGAATTGCATGACCCGTACTACGACGATGAAACAGCCAGAAAAACCTTTGGGAGAGCTGAACACCTGGCACAGAAGGCGAAGATTGCTCGCCGCTATGTATACCGGCAGCAAGAGCCGGGAACGATTGAGCGCATATGGCAGGTCATTCATCCGCATGATGTCGTCGTCTCGCCCGAAAACACGTTACTCCTTGAGGAGATCAACCCGGACCGCATCCGGTATGAAGTGACACCAGATGGCAGAGTTGCTCACCTCCTGAAAAGCTGGTGAGCAAGCAGCGACCAATCGAAAGCATAGCTGTAGGGCTCATGTGAGACGCAGCATTGTCAATGACAGGGGAGTATGGATATGTTCTCAAACACTCGTCTTCGCAATAAGAGCGATGGTGACTCTGACCTTGACCCGTTTTGGTGGAGTCAGCGAACGTGGAAGCTCACTGCACTTGTTGCTCATAGGTGACAGGACTGACGCATCCCAGCGAGGAATGCAGTCGCTATCGATTGTAAAACGCCTCCAGAGCCTTTCAGGTTGCAGTCACGATATCTTTGCGGAGCATCGCAAACTCCTGAGAGCTAACGTGCTCGTGCAATTATGTTTGAACGCAGGTCGCAAGATGGCCAGCGTTGCCTTTGTGTTCCCCGTGCGTAGGAGTGACCCGTTCGAGTGTCAGTCGTGCGGGAGATGTCTGGTCGCTGATGGGCAAGGTCACCACCAGCACGCCATTGCCATAAGTGACGTTGGCACATACTGCATTGACCGGGAGTGGGAGTGCAAGTTCGCGGCGATAGACGCCCACGCTCCATTCATCGGCCAGCAGTTCCTTGACCTCCTTCAGCATGGCACGCTGGTCTCCATGGAGCATGAGGCGACCATCGTGGGTGACCTCGACCAGAATGTTCTCGGGTTCCAGCCCAGCCATCGGAGCCGCGATCATCAGGCGCTCGGCTGTTCGGTAGACCTTGACCGGGATATACTGCTGCTTCACTTGTTCTTGCACTCTGTTTTCCCTCTACAATGCTTTTTCACTCTTGATGCGGTCTCCTCAATGCCTTCTGCTCTTAAGGGTAGCTACCGAGCGTTAGAAAAAGCGTTATACAGGCGTTCCTTCAGAAGATGCCTGGCCCGAAAGAGCTGGCTCTTGATCGTGCCAATAGGCATGGAGAGGATGTCAGCCATCTCTTCATACGTCATCTCCTGGAGGTGGCGCAGGATCAACACACTGCGGTACCTGGCCGGCAGCTTCTCCATCTGCTCACGCACTATGGCCTGCCGGGCGCGTAGCTCCAGAATATCTTCTGCCTGCTTCTGCTTGTTCACCTCCTCCAGGATCTGTTCCGCTTCCATGGCCGCCTGCAGGGACCGCTCCCGCTTGCGCCGTTCAAGCTGTTTCAAGGCGCAATTGTAGGCGATGCGATAGAGCCAGGTAGCAAAGCGCGCCTCACCGCGGAATGATGGCAGCCCCTGCCATGCAGCAAAAAAAGCCTTCTGGGTGATCTCGCTGGCCTCTTCGTAGTCTTGCAGCATGCGCAAAACCATATTGAAGACGCGGCGCTGGTGTCTTTGCACGAGGAAGGCAAAGGCATCCTGGTTCCCATGTTGACTGGCTTTCACGTGTTGAGCGTCGTCCTGCTCGGCTTGCGAAGAGACGACGCCCTGGAGAGATATCTCCAGATGGTGTGTCAATTGCATGAGATTCTCGTTCCTAAAACGTGGTCTTATTTGCCTCTGCTCGACAGGGGCTTTCTAAAACATGTGCTGCGCGGTCTGTTGTTTATGAACTGATCATGGATCTTCTGCGCGATCAGTGCCATAATTTGTACAATCTACTGGCATACTAACCGCGCAGTGTTAAATAAAGCGTTAAAAAAATGTTAATAAGGAGCAGAGGATGGCCATCGACGCAGCATTGGAGGAACGGTGACAGCGCATGCAGCGAGTCTCTGCCAGGAGCAGCAGGTCACCGCTCACTTCGGCAACCCGTCACGCTGCCGCGAGCAGCGCCTGTGCTATCGCCAGGTCGAAGGACTATTGCGCGGCCAGGGCCGCCAGGCGGTTGAGGGCGGTGCTCTCCATCTCAGGCTGGCGTGCATCCTGAGCGTACGCGAGCATCACCGTATAGACCGCCCGAGCCTTCTCCCACTCAGCGTTCAGTTCATACGCCCGCCCCAGGTGGGTGTAGAGATGCTCGATCTCCGGCGCGGGAAGCATGGCTTTCAAGTCGTACGATTGCACAGGCTCGGCCAGCAGATGCCGTGCCTGCTCGTAGAAGGTGATGGCATCGCGCACGGCTACCACCCGCATGGCCTGATCGCCTGCGGCGAGACTCCAGTGGAAAGCTGGTTCCGCAAGCCCCGCAGCCAGGGCATGATATGCCAGTGCCGCTGCAGGTGCAGCAGCCGCTTGCAACGCTTCCAACGCACGGCGATGAAAGATGGAGCGCCGCGCCTCACCTGCCTCAGCGTAGACCACCGCACGTATCTTCGCATGCGCGAACACGTAGCGCCCATCAGTCACGCTCCCTCCCTCGCGCTCCGACTCGTGCAGCAGGTGGCTATGCAGCACCTCGTCCAGGGCAGAGAGTCCGTCATATTCTGCGAGATCGGCCACCTGGCACAGGTGTTCAAAGGTGATTCCCTGGCCGAGGACGGCTCCTGCCACCAGCAGCGCAAAGGCGTTCGGCGGAAGTCGATCGAGCCTGGCGCAGATGACTTCGCGCACACTGGGCGGGAAGAACCCACGTACCACCATCTCATGCTCCATGGCTGCCGTAAAGTCAATAGTCCATCCTCCATCTTCGTTCGGGCGGGAGGCGAGCGCGCCACGCTCGAGCAAGACCTTGAGCGTTTCCATCAGATAGAAGGGTTGTCCCTCTGTTTCAGCAAAGAGCCACTGCCCAAAGCCTTCCAGGTCCGCCGCTCGCTTCCCGTCTTTGCCCCCTTTCCCCCCAAATGCCTGGAGCAGGCGCAGGATGTCTTCGGCAGTGAGAGGGCCAAGCTGCAAATGGGTCAGCGGCACAACACGTTCCATGTCAGTTCGCCACTCGGCAAGCGCGGGCCTCATAGCTCTCTCTCCCATGCGCAGCGTCAGGAGCAGGAGCGCAGGCGTCTCGCTCTCCGCGAAGCGTCGTGCGAGATAATGTAACACGTCGAGCGAGGCGGCATCCGCCCACTGCACATCATCGATGAACAAGACGAGCAGCGTCCGTGCAGCCAGGGCCTGGCCCAGGCGCGCCACCGCCTCGAACAAGCGATTGCGTCCCACCGACTTGTCCCCGACAGGGTCAGGCAGGTCGGGATAGCGGTCGCACAGTTCGGGGAGTAGGCGCGCAAGTTCCGCCAGCCACATGTCTGAAAGCAGATCGTCCGGGGCGTTCTCCCGCTCGATGCGCGGGCGCAAGGCCTCGATCACGGGCCGATAGGGCAGCTGACCACCGGTTTCAAAGGCCTGTCCCTGCAGCACGTCTGCCCCCTCCATCTCTGCCCAGGCAAGGAACTCGGTCGCCAGCCGCGTCTTGCCAATGCCAACCTCCCCTTCCAGGAGCACAACCTGCGGCTGACCACGTTGGGTGGTATGGTAGACCTTGATCAAGGTACTCAACTCCGTTGTCCGCCCCA
>WNGJ01006740.1_pt1 | contig 14953 bp, 15 predicted proteins | sample 5400611 | NCBI WGS metagenome assembly WNGJ01 (sample SAMN13153375, study PRJNA577476) | soil metagenome | isolation source: 40 cm soil or saprolite under Garry oak tree replicate 1 | place: USA:California | collected 2016-06-15
CTTGAAACAGAAAATGATTTCGGTCATCTTCCAGTGGGCAACTTCGTGCAGCGGCTCTGGTCCGTACGAGCAGCGTACGCTTGGAGTCCGAACCTCGTGCTCTCGAGCTTTATCCAGTACGACACCGAGTCGCAGAACATCGGAACGAACACGCGGTTGCGATGGACCATCAAACCCGGCAACGATTTATTTGTCGTATGGAATCGGGGTTGGCAACGCATCGTGACCGACCCGCACGTCAGCATTGTTCCCGAAAGCGATCTGATTGCGATCAAGCTGCGATGGACGTTTCGCCTGTAGGAGCCTTCGGATGATTTCGCGGCCCGCGGATGTAGCGGCCCAAAACGTCGAAGGAAAAGGTGGTTTCCTGTACTTCGACCGTGTTGGGTCCCTCCTGGAGACTGCGAATCATGAGGTCCTCCTTCGGGCAGGCTGACTTGGGAGAGGAGACAGAATTCTAGGACTGGCTTGCGCGAATTACCAGTGAAGATAGTACCGGGGAAAGAAAAGCTTGCCCTCGGTGGCGGGCGTGCTGAATCCCTCTGCAGGGGGGAGCGAAACAGACCCAGCTCAGGCAGACGGCGGGTTTCCGCACTGGAAATTTGCGGAGAGAATTTTTGGTGCACTCTTGGTGCACTGTAGCTTGCAAATGGGATGATTCGGCGCAACTGACAACGTGCAAAGTCATTCAAAACAAATGAAACGTGGTGAGTACGAACAGGGCAGGTAGATTTAGCAAACCGCCGCATTCAGCCGCTCTGCCACCTCTCCGCGGTTTGGTTTCAACAGCTTAGCACAGTTTCATTATTTGCCTGCTGCACTTTTGCTGAACTCTACCGCTAAAAGGCTGGCCCACCGGAAAAATCTAAGTCGCATAATTTCAGCAAGATCAATTCAAACTTTGGCGCAAACTGACTCACGCACGCCAAATGATGTGATCGTTGATACTTCCGGGAACGCGGCGAGGGAACGTGGTGTCCGGTTTGGCTCAATCGGGACTGACGCTGTTTAGGCAAAGCACTTGAGCCGAAATTTCGACGGCGGTGTCTAATTTTGGGTGCCTCCAGGCAGCAGACGCTGGCTCTGTATTTTTCTGTCCCTTATCTTCCCTGACGGTCTCGAACGAACAAACCAGCCCCAACAAAAATCAACTGCTTCCCTACGACGATGCTGACCCGTACCAAGTTTTGTCCTCCATCATCGATGCAAGCACTAATAAGTTGAAGAGCGATTCCGTGTCAATCCTTCATCAAACAGTTTCAGAAGAGGCTTTCTGGGGCGTTCGATTTCAGTGCTCAGGCAGCATTCCTGCGGAATTTCAAAGCGCCGCAGAAGACCTCACAAAGAGGCAAAGACAAAGCTTCTGCTAAGGCAGGAATTCTCCATCCAGAAAAAATACAGGCTCGTTGCCCTGTCGCGAACAACTCCCGTAAATGCCGGGAATCAGTCCCAGACGGCAAGCGCTTCAGCGACGTTCTCCGTATCTGCGGTGGGCTTCATCGTGCACAACGGCGGAACCATAGGCGGTAGCAGCACTTTCCATCTCTCGCGAAAGACCTCGCGGGGTTGGCAGGAAGACACGGAAATCCCAAAATGTGGCCGAATCTATTAGCCGTGAATCAAAACGCAACGACGATATTTTGGACTCCGGGTCAGTGGCTCTTGGTACTGAGAGTGAGTGCAATAAAAAACCAAACCACGGTCGCATTACCCCGCAACCGAGCACATGGCGCGGAAGTGCAGAACAGATCTCGCTCGATCAAGTGGGCTGCGAAGCAAGAAAAACTCCAGCTGGAGGAGACATGCTTTTTCTTGACTTCTCCGAATCGGGTTGTCAAATGACCGTTTCGGGTACAATATGCGCACTCCCTGAAAGGCAAAATATTATGCGCACTATCGAGATTGACACCCTTTCCGAAGATGAACTCATCGAGTTAAATCACAAGGTCGTGGCTCGGCTCAGATTCCTCAGTCAAATGCGTTCGCATTCCGCCATGCTGGACTTCCGCGTCGGTGAGCGAGTGAAATTCCATCCTGACGGCGGCCCTGAATTACTGGGAACTTTGACCCGCTATAACAAGAAGACAGTCACGGTTGTCACCGACGCAGGTCAGCACTGGAACGTGTCTCCAGGTCTGCTCACCAGAGCCAATCCGCCCGGCACGGCGACCGCCTGCTCAAACGATTCCGGCGTCGCGCGCTTCGCAGATCGTTCCGCTGAAAAGTTAGAGGCACAAAACAAGGCTGTAGGCTGAACCGATTCACCCGCTTCGCTCCTTCTTGACAGCAGTAGCGAGCGCCGGAGTGCTCGCGCCCAAGCGTTCTCGCATTGGTTAGGTTGGGTGACCGTGACCGAGCCGGCGACCCCCTGCAGCAATCTCAACGAAAAGGTGCCGTAAGCCCGCCATCCACGATCATCGAATGCCCAGTCACATACGCCGCTGTATCGGAGCAGAGCCAGACAATTGCTTCCGCTGCTTCCTCCGGCCAGCCGAATCTGCCGAGGGCGATCATCGACTTGTACAAGCCTTCGGTCCTTTCCCTTGCTTGCGCGTCTCCACCAGTGATGCGCTCAAGGCTGTGGTTCAGCATGGGCGTATCGAACGCTCCGGCAACCAGCGCATTGACGCGGACTCCTTGTCGTCCGTATTCCTGCGCTGCGGATTTGGTCAGGGCGAGAACACCGGCTTTCGCGGCCGAATACAGAGCGCCCATTTGGGCGCCTCCAAGTCCGTTCACCGAAGAAACATTCACGATTGCGCCTCCGGCGGGCGACGAGCTGGACAACGCGGCAAAAGAGCTGAATTTAATGCTTGGTCAAGCTATCGGATCAGCTTACAAATATACAAATCCTCAGAATTCCACCGAGGATAACAAGCTGTTTGGAGAGGCGTGCGACGGTAAGCTGGGGCCGTTGGCCTGCCGCACATGTCCTGAATTGCTAAGCGGCACGATCGGACCGACATGGGAACAAAATAATATTCTCGCCTTTTATTCGCCAGCACAGCCGCTTGTTAGCCCGAAGGGTCCCGTTTGCGGCAACTCGGAAAAACCTTGAGGCGGCAGAAAAACATCCAACTTGCGCGTCGCATATATCAGTTGCCCGGAATAAGTGGCCGGACTACGATTGCCGCCCAGGCACCGCCGCAGCAAGAATTCGCAGAAAGGAGGCTCCTTTGATGTTCAGTTACGGACCCGACCGCACGTTCCTGTTGGCCGGAATCTTACTGTGCGCTCCCGCCACTTGCCACGCACAATCCGGAACAACATCCAGTCCGAGCACTCCGGGCCAAGCCATTCCTGGAACCGGTGGAGTAAGCCCCTTCGCTGGTAGCGTGCCGGAAAAGCTCGTTCCGGGAGTGATGCCGCTATCGTTGCAGGGCGCGATCGATCGCGGACTTAAACAAAATCTCGGTGTATTGCTTTCGGATGCGGACATTCGCTCGGCTCGCGGGCAGCGCTGGGAGCAATTAAGCGCACTTTTGCCGCATGTGAACGCTGCACCATACGTGGCCGCTTCTAAAATTAATCTCGGCGAGCTCGGTCTGAGCAGTTTTGGCGGGATCCAAATTCCGTCTTCCGTCGGCCCTTTCTCGTATTTTGACGCGCGCTTCGCTGTGACGCAGACTTTGTTTGATTGGAAAGCGATTAGCGCCACTCGTGCAGCCCGCCAGAGCCTGAAGTCCGCCGAATATTCCTATAAAGACGCTCGTGACCTCGTAGTGCTCGCCGTGGGCTATACCTACTTGCAGGCCATCGCGGACGAGGCACGCATCGAAACCGCGGAAGCGCAGGTCAAGACCGCCCAGGCACTCTACGATCAAGCCTCGGACCAGGTGAACGCAGGCACGTCACCGGCGATCGACGGGCTTCGTGCCAAGGTGGAGTTGCAGACTCGCCGGCAGCAATTGGTTCAAGCGCAGAACACGTTCGCGATCCAAAAACTGACGCTAGCACGGGTGATAGGTCTGTCGCCTGGACAGGAATTCGAATTGACAGACAAGTCCCCTTATCAGCCGTTCGAAATCGTTACCGTGGATGAGGCTTTGAAGCGCGCATACGCTTCACGTTCCGATTATCAGGCGGCCATGACCGATGTACGTGCCGCGGAATTCTCGCGCAAAGCTGCGGTCGCCGGCTATCTGCCGTCGCTCTCCTTCAATGCTGATTACGGCGCTGCAGGCGCGCATCCCAGCGCGGCGACGCAAGTATTCGAGGTACGAGGAACTCTGTCGATTCCGATCTTTCAGGGAGGCAGTGTCCACGGCGATGTTCTACAGGCCAATGCGAAGCTTGCTCAGAGCCGCGAACGCCTCGACAACCTACGGGCGCAGATTGATGCTGATGTGCGAACCGCATTGCTGAACCTGCAGTCGTCGGCAGAGCTGGTTAGCGCGGCGCGAAGTAACATTACGCTGGCGGAAGAGACTCTTGTCCAGTCCCGCGATCGATTCACCGCGGGTGTCACCGATACCGTGGAAGTGGTGCAATCGCAAGAAGCCGTCGCCAGCGCGCACGAGCAGTATATTTCAAGCCTCTACAGTTATAACTTTGCAAAAATTTCCCTGGCTCGCGCCATCGGCGTCGCTGAAAACGGCGTCCGAGAATACTTCAAGGAAAAATGAACATGGCGGACGAAAACCCAGCCCGCTCGGTTCCTCCCGCGGGCAAAGAGTCACCGATCGAACCGTCGCCGGTGACCGACACCGTGTATACCGCGCCATCCTACCGCAGTCCAAAACGCCGAAGAACCTTGGTTATTCTGATCGGCGTTGTGGTGCTGCTTGTTGGCGGCGTTTTTTTGTGGCGCTACTTTAACAGCTATGAATCAACCGACGATGCCCAGGCGGACGTTCACCTCTATCCAGTCAGCGCGCGTATTTCCGGCTACGTTGTGCGCGTTAACGTGGAAGACAATCAGTGGGTGCAGAAAGGCACGGTGTTGGTGGAGATCGACCCAAAGGATTACGAGGTCGCGGTCGCGCAGGCGCAAGCCAATCTTTCCAACGCCGAAGCCACAGCCCAATCGCTGAATGTCACTGTGCCGATCACTACAATTAACACCGCCAGCCAACTGAAGTTCACCGCCTCCGATATCGAAAATGCCCAAGCTGGAATCATCGCCGCTCAGAGACAACTGACCGCCGCGCATGCCCAACTGGACGAAGCGGAGGCCAACAATGTGCGCACTCAAGACGATCTCCGCCGCTACAAGTTGCTGGTGGACAAACGCGAAGTGGCCGAGCAGATCTATGACCAGGCGTTGGCCAGCGCCAAATCCAGCACCGCTTCGGTAGCGGCGGCCCGCGCGAACGAGTCTGCCGCGGAACAATTTGTGCAACAGGCCCAGAGCCGCCTGGCGCAGGCACAGGCCAATCACCAATCCGCGGAAACTGGACCGCAGCAGGTGTCGTCCACGCGGTCTCGCGTTCGTGCGGCGATCGCCGATGTCGAGCAAAAGCGAGCGCTCCTCGAGCAGGCCCAGCTGAACCTTCAATACACCAAGATCGTTGCGCCGGTATCGGGCGCCGTGAATAAAACAGTTGTCGTCGGGCTCAACATTCAACCGGGACAACAGCTCCTCACCGTGGTGCCGCTTGATGAAGTCTGGGTCACGGCCAATTTCAAAGAGACTCAGCTGCGGCGCATGCGAGTTGGACAGCGGGCGGAAATCCATGTTGATTCGTCGGGCAAAACCCTAAAGGGCCATGTAGACAGCATTGCTGGCGCAACCGGCCCGCTCTTCAGTCTGCTTCCGCCGGAGAATGCCACCGGCAACTACGTGAAGATTGTGCAGAGGATTCCGGTAAAAATCGTCCTCGATCAGGGCGAAAACCGGGATCATCAACTTCGGCCCGGCATGAATGTCGTGCCAGACGTATATCTCCAATGAGTTCCGCTGCTCTCACAATCGATCAGGATGTTTGGCGCCCTAAATTCAATCCGTGGCTCATCGCTGTGGTCGTCGCGCTGGCAGCGTTCATGGAGGTACTCGACACTAGCATCGCCAATGTGGCGCTGCCGTACATGGCCGGTAATCTGGGAGCGAGCAACGATCAGAGCACTTGGGTTCTGACCTCGTATCTGGTCTCGAATGCCATCATTCTGCCAATCAGCGGTTGGCTCGCGGGCGCGTTGGGTCGCAAGCGTTTTTTCATGGCCTGTCTCGGTGTGTTTACGGTGAGTTCTTTGCTCTGCGGCTTGGCGCCGAGTCTCGGGCTTCTGCTTCTGTTTCGCGTACTGCAAGGGGCAGGCGGAGGAGGATTGCAGCCGATGGCTCAGGCCATCCTTGCAGACACCTTTCCCCCGCAGCAACGAGGTCTAGCCTTTGCGTTGTACGGCATCACAGCCATTATGGCGCCGACGATCGGACCAACCCTCGGAGGCTGGATTACCTTCAATTACTCGTGGCGGTGGATCTTTTTTATTAATCTCCCAGTTGGACTTATCACATGGTTTCTGGTGAGACGTGTTGTCGAGGACCCGCCTTATGTAGCTCGGCTCAAATCCGCCGGCGTGAAGTTGGACTACATCGGCATAGCTCTTCTGACTATAGGAGTTGGAGCGTTGCAGGTGCTGCTTGACAAGGGCCAGGAGGACGATTGGTTCGGGTCGCGTTTCATTACGACCTTGATCATCATGGCTACCGTTTGCCTGATTTCGCTGGTGATCTGGGAATGGTTTCACAAGACTCCCATCATTGACGTTCGCATGTTCAAGAGTTTCAACTTCGCCAGCTCGAGCTTGATGATGTTCGTCCTGGGAATCCTGTTGTTCAGCAGCCTGGTGCTGATGCCGCAATTCCTCCAGACGCTTCTGGGATACACCTCGCAACTGGCTGGACTCGCGCTCTCCGCTGGGGGCCTTGTTTTGCTGTTTGAAATGCCGATCATGGGGAAACTGACAACGAAGTTCCAGGCGCGCTATCTGATCGCTTTCGGATGGCTGGCCTTGTCTGTTGCGATGTTCTATTCCACAAAACGAATTGACTTGCAGATTAGCTTCAGTGCCGCCACTCTGTTGCGCATCGCCCAAGTGATTGGTTTGGGCTTTCTGTTTGTGCCGATTACCCTCGTGGCTTACATCGGAATTTCGCCGGAGAAGAATAACGCCGTAGCCGGTATCGTCAATTTCATGCGCAATATGGGCAGCAGTGTGGGAACCTCGCTCGTCACCACCTTGATTGCCCGCCGATCGCAATTCCACCAAGCCAGGCTCGTCGAGTACGCCAGACCCGACAATCCTAATTTCCAGAATGCGGCAAGCGGCCTGGCGCAGCACATCGCTAACTCGGGAGTAAGCCCGCATGATGCGCACGTCGTTGCGATTGCCAGGATCTACCAGAACTTGCAAGCGCAGGCGGCCAGCTTGGCCTATGTAGATGTTTTTATGGTCCTTGCAGTGGGCGCCGCGATCATGTTCTGTCTATCGTTTGCTTTAAAGAAGAATGATCCTGGTGGCGGCGCGGTAGTGGAGGTCGGTTAAGCGAAGCGGATGAAAGAGTGGAATAATGTATTGGAATAACAAAGTGGAATAATAACGTAGTGTCAGCTAGGCAAAGCAGCGAAGTTTGCATGGCTGGCACAGGAAATTCATGATCAAAATTGTCACAATCGAACGGGAATACGGAAGCGGCGGAGGCGAAATCGCACAAATGCTTTCGACGCAACTGGGTTGGAAGCTTTGGGATCAGTTGTTGACCGAGGAGATTGCCAGGCTTGCGAATTGTCCCAAAGCCGTCGTCGAGGTTCGCGAAGAACGCACCGATCCACTCTACTACCGACTATTCAAATCCTTTTTGCGCGGGAGTTATGAAGGCAGCCTCAATGCACACAAGTTGAACGTGGTGGACAGCGAAACCATTTTGAAGATTACAGAACGAGTCGTTCAGCACGCAGCGAAGACCGGGAACTCCGTCATCGTCGGAAGGGGGTCCCAGCATTTTCTCAGGAACCGTCCAGATACGCTGCGTGTGTTTCTTTACGCTCCGAGAGAGGATAAAGTGCGCCGCCTGTTGGCTCGTGGCAAGAGCGAGAAGGAAGCCTGGGAGCTCGTGGATACCGTCGACCGCGAGCGCGTCGATTTCATCCAGAAGTATTTCCGCGTCGAATGGCCTGATCGCGCCATTTACCACACCATGATCAATACCGCGATTGGCGATGAGTCCGTCGTTCACATGATTCTGGATTTCATAAAAACCATCGACGCAAAAGTCATCACGTAAGTGCGCCTGCAACCCCGCTGTTCGTAAATTCCTTCCGAGAAAGGAATACATGTTCTTTCGCGGGATAAATGTCTTGGAACGGGCACGCATTCCAGCACAGACTCGGTACGCTCAGCCACCTTGGCGCATTGACATCGTGGTTGCCAAGCACGATCTAAATCTGCACAAATGGTTACTGCGCAAGCGTTCAAGGCAAGTTTCCTCGATCGGTACTCCCGCCTAGCTCAGGTAGGCGGCGCTTTTCCGCGCTCGAAATTTGGGTGAGAAAGTCTTCTTGGTGCACAAAAGCTTGCAAATGGGGTGATTCAGCGCAAATGAGCGCACTCGAAGTCATTCAAAACAAATAAAGCGTGGTGAGTACGAACAGGGCAGGGAAAATTAGCTAGCCGTTGCTCGACCACACATTACAAAGAAAAACCGCTTTTTCGTCGGCACGCTCCACCACTTAACGATGTGGATGCTCGTTTTGCGCATGCTCCGATTTCGGGGCGGAGTTGTGCTGCTGCACCGCGCGATCCGTCCTGGCGTTGTGCTTGTCGTTGTAAATCTGCCTGCTCGCATTGTTCTGCTGATGATTGACTTGTGCGCGCTCTTGCGGCGTGAGCTTGCCGCCGTTCGCCGCACGGTCGTTGCGAACTTCACGATTGATGTTCGCTTCTCGGTTCTCGACTCGGCCGGTCTCCCGCGGCGTCAGTTGTCCTGACTTCGCACCGTTCGCAATCCGCGCCTGTTGCTTTCCTTCGCGCGCATCGACCCGGCCCATCGCCGCTGTCGCCGGTCTCCCGTGATTCTCGGACGCGAAGTTCGCGCGATTCGAACCGGCGCTATGCTGATGCGAAACCTGCATGGCCGTTGGCTGCATATGCCTCTCGCGGCTGGCCGACATTTCTCCACGCGTGGGCCGCGCCCCAATCCCGCCTGGGCCGCCGTTGAAGCTGGTCCTATTTACCGTCCGGTTGTTCACGATCACGGTCTTGTTGATGTACGTGTTGTGAATCACTGTTCTGTTCACACTTACCACCGCAGTGTTGTACGCGAAACGTCCGCCGCGCCATTCTCCGCCCACAAATCCGACCCCACTGTATCCGAATCCATAATTCACGCCGCCATAAAAGCCGATATGCGGACCCCAATACCCGGCATGAAATACATACACGCCTTCGTTCCAGCCCCAATATCCCGGCGTCCACAACACACCCACACGCGGCGGCGCCACCCAAACTCCGGGCACCCAGTAATATCCTTCATCGCCGTATGCCCAATAGCCCGGTGTCCACATGTAACCCTCCACCGGACAAGGTGGCTGCTCGTACACTGGCAGAGCCGGCGGTCCCACGCGCACCGATACGCCTACGGAAACCTGCGCTCGCGAAGCCGCGGGCACCAGAAAAACCAGCAACGTTAGAAACAGAGCTCGCGTCGAGAACAATCTGCGCATGACGGAATCCTCCCAAGGAAGTCCTTGTGCTCGCATCACATCAATTGCTGAGTACCGCCGAGAACTCAGTCCTGTTTAACCGTCATTCCTAAGTCCCGGCTTCCTACATGGAAACACTTTTGCAGGTGATTTGTTTCGTTCTCGAAGACCAGTGTTGACTGGACCTAAGGACAGGCAAGTACAGGGTTCGCCGTCATGGGGCCTTTCGTCTGAAGCGTGGCAATGGATCGATCCGGCGACTAATTTGTGCTTTGCCAATAGGCCTACGCCGAGCGTTGATTAACCGAAGGGATTGGCGGTAACGCAAGTCGCAGATCCTTTGCAGTCTCAGCTCGAAAAAATTAAGGACCCTGCGCGCGCGGAAGAGCTTGATTTGGTGCACTCTAGCGTGCAAATGGGATGATTCAGTGCAACTGACAGCGTGCAAAGTCATTCAAAACAAATGAAACGTGGTGAGTACGAACCGGGCAGGTAGATTTTTTTTTAGCAAACCGCCGCATTCAGCCGCTCTTCCGCCTCTCCGCGGTTTGGTTTCAACTGCTAACCACAGAACTTACGATACCCTGGTGGCCAAATGGTGGCTTGACGGATGAGGCGTGCGAAAAACCGCCGCCTATGGGGGCTCTCAAGAATCAAGACACGGCGACATAGACACGGCTTCCCTTGAACGAGAAAGTCCAAGTTTGCGCATTTTTCCAATTAGAGTGGGCGCACTTGAATTCCCAGCCTCGTTGCCACCGTAGTTTTCAGGAGTATTCTCTTGTCAGCACTCATGCACTAGCGTTCAGCTCCGAACGGGAATACATGCAGTGCATGCGAGAGCAGTTCAACACCGGCTCGACAGACACGAAGGAGAAATAGTCATGACGACACGCCCGCCAGTGCCTCCCTTTTCCAGGGAAAGCGCCATGCAAAAGGTTCGGTTGGCGGAGGATAGTTGGAACTCGCGCGATCCCGAAAAAGTAGCACCAGCCTACACGGTGGATTCCCACTGGAGAAACCGCGCGGAATTCGTGAATGGAAGGGCAGAGATCGTCGCCTTCCTGACACGCAAATGGGCGAAAGAATTGGACTATCGGTTGATCAAAGAGCTTTGGGCCTTTCACGAGAATCGCATTGCGGTGCGTTTTGCCTACGAGTGGCACGATGACTCGGGGAACTGGTACCGATCGTACGGCAACGAAAATTGGGAATTCAACGAGGATGGCTTGATGCAATGGAGGCTTGCGTGTATCAATGATCTTCCGATCAAAGAATCAGAACGCAAATACCACTGGCCGCTCGGCCGCCGTCCTGACGGGCACCCTGGGTTGAGCGACCTCGGATTCTGAAACGATTCCATGGTATCGGATTGATTTCAGGCGAGGGACACCGAGATTGCCGAGTAATCCTAAACGAAATCGAACCAGGAGCAACACATGCTCACCACAGCGTCAGCCGAAATTTCACGTCGTCAGTTTCTCGCCGCAGGAGGTCTGACGGTCGCCGCGGCTTGTCTTGTTCCAACAGGCCTTTGTGCACAGAAAGACACCTCGTTGAACAAGCGTTAAAAAAAGCCGCCACCGCGAAGGTCACGGTTCAAACCCGCCGGAATGCGCACGAACTGGGGCGTGCGTGCAAATAAAGACACGCCTGACCTGTTACCGGATTACGAACCGTCGGTGGGCGCGTTTGCCAAGGCGCTGAAGTCATACTGGGGGAACGAAACTAGCGATCCGGTCAAGGTGGCTGAGGTCGTGCTGTGTCTGGCGGCCAGCGATCGTCTGCCCGCACATCTCCTACTGGGGAGTGACGCCGTTCAGTACGCTGGACAAGCCGAAGCGACACGTGCAGCCGATGCAGAACGTTGCCGCGAGATTAGCGTCTCGACCGAGGTCAACGCTTCGGCACCCTTGCCAGCTTTGAGATTCTGAGCGGCAAAGCCGTTCATCCGTTGGTCGGTGCTTCTCGCGTGACTCCGTCCTTTGTAACCAGCACCATGCGGAACCGTGCTTTGCCTTGCATCATGCGCGCGTAGCCATCAGCAGCCTGTTCGAGAGGAACTGTCTCGATCATCGGGCGGATATTCTCCAGGACGCTGAAGGCAAGGGCGTCCTCGGTATCAATCGCCGTGCCAGCCAGTGAGCCGTAGATCGAGCGCCCTCCAAAGACAAGCGGGAACGCACTCAATTGCATCTGGTCCTGTGGTACACCCACCACGATGAGCTTCCCGCGGGCTGCAAGACCGGACACAAGTGGCCCCATAGCATTGCCACTGGGGGCTGTGGCGAGAATAGCCCTGGCTCCGCCCATACGCTGCAAGACCGCTGCGGCATCATCGACGGCAGTATCGATGTAGACGTGCGCGCCCAAGTCTTTTGCAAGCTTTTCCTTCTCGCGTCCACGCCCGATTGCGACAGTACGGAATCCCATGTGCCGCGCAAACTGAATACCCAGATGCCCAAGGCCACCAATGCCCTGCACAGCAACCAAATCTCCGCCGCGCAAGCCGGCGTTGCGAAGAGCGTTGTAGGTCGTGATACCTGCGCAGAGGAGAGGCCCTGCACAGCGACCAAATCTCCGCCGCGCAAGCCAGCATTGCGAAGAGCGTTGTAGGTTGTGATCCCCGCACAGAGGAGAGGTGCAGCGTCTACAGAAGTGAGCTCGTCAGGGACGGAAGAGATGCCGCGCGCTTCAGCGATCATCACTTCCGCATATCCTCCATCCACGGTGACTCCCGGTATCACGGGGCTCTGACAATTCACAATGTCTCCGCGTCTGCATGGCTCGCACACCCCGTCTTCGCCGCCAAAGAAGCCGACACCGACCCGTTGACCGATTTTCCATCGAGACACTCCGCTGCCTATCGCGTCAATGCGACCAACCACTTCATGCCCGGGAACGCGGGAGTTTCAAACCCGGGTAGATACCGGTGACCGTGGCGGCATCGGTGTGACAGATTCCACATGCTTCTACTCGAATCCGAACCTGACCCACCCCAGGCTCAGGAACTGGCCGCTCGACTACTCGAAGCACGCCGGGTGCGGAGACTTCGGCCGCCTTGTATGTGGCTTTCATATGCCTCTCATTTGTACTTCACTCTGGATGATGATTATAATCCATTCTCTGGTTTCGATTCGCGCAATCGCCATCCGGTTACAGCGTTTTTTGCGGGCTAACGGCTTCGCTTCCCGCAAGCGCGTCTTAAGCTCTGGTTTTTCTAAGAGGGCCAATGCGGCCATTCCAAGGCTGAAAAGGCGAAGACTCATAAGCGCATCGTTCCTATCGTGTTAAAGAGATTCCGCGAAAATGGGATTACCGGGATCGGAATCGCAGACCTGATGAAGGAAGCCGGTCTTACCGTCGTCGGCACTTCAAACCGCGTGATGACTTAGTGGCAGAAGCGGTCGGGTCGGCGCTCGGGCGTGTGGAAGCATCAGGTGGATGCGGTTGCCTCCGGCGCGGCCGCTCGCCCCGCACGTCAAACCGGTTTGACATAAATTTCACGGTTCCCGAACGACGGCCAGCCCATTTCTTGCGTCCAATACAGAGCGGGTTCCCGAGAGTGGTCATGGTCAATCGTAGCCGTATCTTTTCTGAGAAATTGTTTCTAAAATAAGAGACTAGACCGGCATACGGCTTTCCGGGTACCTCAGCCCAGATCTCCTGGTTAAAAGGTTTCTCGGCTTCGCAGTTTTGCTCCGGCGTTGATGCAGTTGGCCTAGGCTCTCTGACACGAAACATTTAGCCCCTGAAGGGCGTATGGATAAGTAGAAACCGACAAATTCTGTATTACTGGGTGTCTCCGTCAGGACGGCTGCCAACGGTTGCTGGCGAGACGTTTGCCAGAGACATGAAAAGGAAACAATAGTCATGAAGATGTGGCAAAAAGTGGCGATTGGTGCCGCTGTCGTGGTGGTCGGAGCGGGTATCGTTCTTTACAGTGTGAATCAGGCGAATAAGGGCGTCACCACCGTGCAAACGGCCAAGGTCGGCAAGCAAGACACCCTAGTCTCCCTTGTCACCGCCTCGGGCGAAATAAAACCCACGACGTACACGAACGTCCAAGCCCAAGGCTTCGGCCGTATCACCGACATTCTTGTTAGGGAAGGCGATCGCATCAAAAAGGGCGACCGTTTGCTCCTTCAGGAAAACGTCCAGGCCAACGCCGACGTTCAGGCGCAATCGGCTGCCATGAACTCTTCAGAGTCCGGCATTCTCGCGGCCGATGCCAGTTATAAGTCCGCACAAGCGGACCTCCTCCTTCAGAAAGCAAATCAGGAAAAAGCTAAACTGGATTACGAGCGCGGCCAGGGTCTATATAAGGATGGGCTTATTCCCAAGCAGGATTTCGATCAGCGCAAGACTTCTTACGACGCGGCAGCAGCCTCGGTCGACTCGGCTAGCGCAAAGGTTCTTCAGCTCAAAGCGCAGCTCGAACAGTCGCGCTCGCAACTCAATCAAAACAAAGCCGTTCTTACTCGCACTCGCGACATCTTGAGCAAGACCACATACGTTTCTCCCATCAAGGGCATCGTCAGCTACCTGCCCGTACGTCTCGGCGAATACGTTGTTCCGGGCATTCAGAATTCCAACGGCAGTTTCCTGATGACCCTTTCGGACATGTCCATCGTCACTGCCGAAGTGAAAGTGGACGAAACAGACATCGTCAACGTGCGCATGGGGCAGGACGCAGAGGTTACGATCGATGCGGTGCCAGGAAAAATCTTCCATGGCAAAGTCACGGCGATTGGTTCGCAGGCCGTTCTGCGTAGTTCAGGCTTAGCGACAACGCAATCCACTACAAGCACACAGGAGGCGAAAGACTTCAAGGTCGTCGTCACCCTGGACAGTCCGCCGGAAAATCTCCGTCCCGGCCTTTCGACCACCGCCAAGATCAAGACCGCCGAAAAGAAAAGTGTGGTTGCGATTCCCATCCAGGCCCTTGCGGTACGTTCGCGCAAGGACTTGGAAGAGGCAAAAAAGAATGCCAAAGGCAACGGCGGAAGTGTGACTCTTGCTGCCCCTCTACCGGCGCCTGGCGGCGATCCCAAGAAAGAGGAAATTCAGGGTGTGTTCATCGTTAACGGCAAGAAGGCATTGTTCCATCCGGTAAAAACCGGAATCAGTGGCGTCACCGACATCGAAATTACAGAAGGTTTGCAGCCGGGTGACGAAATTGTCGTGGGAAGCTACAAGGCTTTGCGGACTCTAAAGCCCGAAGCTCCTATTAAAGTTGACAACTCCGCTCCAAAGAAAACGGACGACCAGCAAAGTTAAGTGATCGGAATTGAGGAGAAGCAGATGGCTCT
>WNGJ01004208.1_pt1 | contig 14952 bp, 18 predicted proteins | sample 5400611 | NCBI WGS metagenome assembly WNGJ01 (sample SAMN13153375, study PRJNA577476) | soil metagenome | isolation source: 40 cm soil or saprolite under Garry oak tree replicate 1 | place: USA:California | collected 2016-06-15
CATATCTCTCTACTCCCTGGCGGCTGCGACTTCGCCGGCGGTACCGCTTTCGACTGCGGCCTCGGCTTTCTTGGCCTGCGCGTTGCGAATCCCGACCGCGTTAACGATTGCGCCCGCCAGCAAAAGGACGACGCCGATGAGCATGGCGAGGTGAAATGAAGAGGTCGAGGCTTCGCGCACCACGGCGATGAGGTGGGGGTCGGCGGGAGTGTTCAGCGGGCTGACGTTGCTGCGGAATGTGGCCGAGTAGACATCGAACCCGGTGAGCCGCGGCGCGAGGTACGAATAGAAGGACGCGGTCAGGAAGATGAAGATGAGAGCGCCGGCGAGCTGCGGGCCCACGCGCGAGATGGCGTTGTTGATCGCGGAGCCCAGGCCTGAGCGCCGCACGGGCACCGACGTCATCAGTGCAGTCGTCAGGGGCGCGACCATGATCATGATCCCAAGGCCGAAGATCACCGCGCCGGGCAGGAAGTCGGTGAAGTACGCCAGGGGTGGCGCAAAGGTGCTCGGGTTGGCCGGGTCGAGCTTCCACGGCGTGCTCGACGATGGGACGCGCGCGAACCACAGCACGCCTAGAGCCATGATCGCGGGCCCCACCGCCATGAAGATGCGCGGACCGTACTTCGCGGCAAGACTTCCGAATCGGGGCGAGAAGAAGATCAGAAACAGCGTGCCCGGGATGCCTGCCGCTCCCGCCGCGGCGGCGGTGTACCCAAGCGTGCCCTGCTGGAACAGGCCGAGATAGTAGAAAACGACGTAGAGCGACCCGTAGATGACGAGGGTCGAGATGTTCGTCACCGTGAAGTTGCGCGACCGGAACAGGTCGAGCGGGATCAGGGGATGGCGAGCGTTCCGCATCCAGAAGGGAAGCGCCGCGGTCGCGAGGACGCCGAGCGCCAGCACGACGTAGCCGATGGGATCCTTCCACTCGCGCTGCTGGCCGTAGATCGCCCCGAACGCGAGGCCGCCGACTGCGAGCGCCACGATCCCGGCGCCCAGCCAGTCGAACTGGGGCGACGCCTCGTCGTCGCGGCTCTCCGGCACGTGCTTCCATGTCGCCCAGCCGGCGAGGAGCACCAGCGGCACATTAATAAGGAAGGCGGCGCGCCAGGAGCTGGTGTCGACGAGCAGGCCTCCGATCACCGGGCCGAGGATGGTGGTCGCGCCCGAGGCGCCGGCCCAGGTGCCGAACGCGCGGCCCTGCTCCTCGCCTGAGAAGTTCGCGGTCAGCAGCGCCAGCGAGCCCGGCACCAGCATTGCCCCGGCCGCGCCCTGGAGGACCCGGAAGAGGACGAGCATCTCCATGTTGGTCGCCAGGCCGCAAAGCGCCGAGGTCAGGCCGAACCCGACCAGGCCGTAGATGAACATCCGCTTGCGGCCGTAGTAGTCGGTGAGCGCGCCGGCGAGGATGAGCAAGGCGCTCAGGGTCAGCAGGTACGCGTTGTAGACGTACGACTGGCCTTCGAGGACGCCGAGGAACAGACGCGGCAGGTCGCGCCCGATGCGCGGCAGGGCCACGTTGACGACCGTCGAATCCAGGAACACGATGCCTGAGCCGAGAACCGCCGCGGCCAGGATCCAGCGCTGCTTGGTCACCCTTCCCTCCTTTGGGCGAACAGCTTACCGCCCGGGTGAAAGGCTATCCGGCGCGCTGCTGCGCAGGAGCGGCCGAGCGTGCGAACGGCATGTACAGCGCGTTCATGACGATGATCGCCAGCACGGTCCCGGTAATGAGGTACCACGGCCATGGGCCCATGTAGTCCAGCGCGGTCTTGGTCGGCGGCAGGTATCGCAGGAAGAGGTAGTTGCCGTTGGTCGCAAGGTCCACGAACCAGACAGCGACTGCATAGATGACCGTGGCCGTGAACACCCTCAGCACCGCGCCTCGTGCCGGACGCATGCCGAGGGCCACGACCAGGTAGAGCGCCCCGAGCACCACGAGGCCGTGCTCCGCGTAGTACTGGAAGTACACGGCGTCCGGGAAGTGTCCGGGGATGCTCGGCGTGAAGAGGCCGGGCAGAGTGCCGCCAAGACCCCAGAAGTAAGCCACCTCGAAGGCGAACGGGATGCGCCACCACAAGGCGGCCGCAAGCACGAAGCAGCCCACCTCGCAGAGGTGCAGCGGCAGGTTGTACTGGAGCGACCACCTGTCCTGGGCGATGGCCAGGACCCACCACGCAAATTCGGCCAGGACGACGGCCACTGCGATCACCTTGGCCCCCTGCTCGACCCATGGGCCGCGCCGAAGCCTGGTCGCCACCAGCACGACCGCTATCCCCCCGGCGATGAGGAACAGCGGGACGAGATGCTCTGGCGGCAGCATGCCGCGCCAATCTTCGCGGATCGGGACGCCGGGTAAAAGCTAGTTAAGACTCTTTCGTCGCGATATGGTCATGGGCATTCCGCCGCCGGGGCGGAGCGTGATCGAAGGCGCCGGCTCGACCACCGACGGAGGCGAGCTGAGCTTGAATCGGGGCAGGATGGTCGCGATCGCGATCGTCGCCTCGAGCATCGCGAACGAGCTGCCAACGCAGCGGCGCGGCCCGCTGCTGAACGGGAAGAATGTGAACTTGGGCAGGCGGGCCGCGAGGTTGTTCTGCCACCGGTCGGGCGTGAATTTTTCCGGCTCATCCCAGAAGCGGGCATCGCGATGCATGGCCCAGGGACTCATGACCACGGTCTGCCCGGCCTTGACCTCATCGACGCCGACCCTCGTGTCACGCACGGCGCGCCGTCCGAACGCGTACGCGGGCGGGTACAGACGCAGGGCTTCGTTGAGCACGTTCTGCATGTAGGGCAGGCGCTCGATCAGCTCGGCGGGCGGCGCCGAGTGTGCTCCGGCAAGCTCGGCCAGGAGCTTCTGCTCGATGTCCTCGCGGCCGGCGAGCACGTACCACGTCCACGACAGCAAGCACGCCGTGGTCTCGTGGCCGGCGAAGAACACGGCGAGGCACGCATCGCGAACCTCGCGGTCGGTCATCGGCGTGCCGTCCTCGTCGGTGGCGCCGACGAGCATCGACATGAGGTCTTCCTGGGGATGCCGCCGCCGCTCCCGGATGGCGGTGTACGCGATCTCGTCGAGCTCCTTCATCGCGCGGTACAGGCGCAGCGTGCGAAAGGTCGGAAGCGGGTAGCGGAACCGGAACGGGCTTGCGATGCGGCTGTTGACCTCGTCCATCAGCGCATCGATCAGCCGCTCGGTCGCCTCCACGCCATGCGAGAAGTCGAGGCCGAACAAGCTGCGGGTGACGATCTGGAGGGTCAACCGCATCATCTCCGAGTGGATGTCGCGTCGCTGACCTGGCTGCCATGTTGCGATCGCGCGCTCGGATTCCTCGGCCATCACCGCTGCATAGGTGTCGAGGCGCTCCTTGTGGAAGGCAGGCAGCATCAGCTTGCGCTGGTGCAGCCAGCTGTCACTGTCGGCGAGCAGAAGGCTGCCCGCCAGCAACGGCGGCATGATGCTCGTGAGGTAAGCCTTGCTGAAGTCGGCGCGGCGAGTGAGCATCACCTCGGTGGCGAGCTCGGGGCGGCTGACGACCAGAACGTCTTCAGCGCCAAGGCGGACGTGGACCACATCCGCCGTTTCGGCACAGCGCTTCAGAAACGCCAGCCGGTCCTTTTGAAACTCCCGGAAGGCACTCGAAGTCAGCGCCCGGCGCCCGTCGACCTCCAGCGTTCTTATAGCGACGGGCATGGTACCGGAGCGCGGAAGGCTGCTTCAGCGACCTCCCAGGGCGCGGTACTGGGCCGCGTCGTAGAGCAGCTTTATTGACGAGATGCGGCCGTGCTCGACGCGGAAGAACTCCGCGAACCGCATGGATCCACCAGGGATCTCGGCGTCGTAAAGCACCGCCGCCAGGTCGCCGGCCTCCACCTGCTCCTGCACGTGGATGGGCGACTTGAGGCCCTCGACAAATCGCTGCAGGCCAATCAGGAAACCCGCTGCGCCGCGGCGCTTGCCCGCGATCGAACCCTCGAAGTCCAGATCCTCTGCCAGGATCTCGCTCAGCCTTTTCTTGTCGAACGTGGCGATCCCGTTCTGCCAGCTGCCGTAGTAGGCGCGGACGAGCGTCGCTGTCTCGGTGATGGCGGCTCCCATGTCCTTCTCCTTCATGTGGTGACCGGTCTCCAGGTGTCCGGGCCGGGATCGATGCCGCGCGCCGCCGCGGCCAGCCGGTCGATGTAGTTGGCCCACCCCGTCGCGTGGCCCTTTGAGCGCGAATCGGGCAGGTTCGTGTGTCGAAGGTTGACGGTCGTTCCCCGAGGGGTCGGCGTGAGGACGAACTCGACGCGTGAAGAGCCCGGCGGCAGGTCCGCAACGCCGGCCATGCCCCACGACACGACAACGCGACGCGGGCGCTCGACCTCGACGTACTCGCCCCGCACCAGGTAGCCGTTGATGTCGACCGAGAACTCGCCGCCCGGCACTGCATCAAGCGTCGCGTGCTGCCCCATCCAGCTCGTCATGCGATCCGCTTTGACGAGATGCTCGAAGACGATCTCGATCGGTGCCTCGATCTCGATGGAGGTCGCGAAGTCAGGCACTGCGCCGCCGGCTCTTTGGCCTTCTTGCGGCTGACTCCGCCGCGCGCTTCAACGAATGCAGCTGCGCCGGCCAGAAGTCAGCGAGGAAATCACGGACCGCCGCCAGCCCGTCGGTGCTGACCACGAACATGTGGCGCTGCCGGTCGCGACGCTCCACGACCAGTCCCGCACCATGCAGGACGCGCAGGTGGTGCGACGCGATCTGCTGCGACAGGCCAAGCCTCGCCGCGACCTCACCCACCGCCCGCGGTTCATCGCGGACGAGCGCGAGGATGCGCCGGCGATTGCCGTCGGAGAGGGCGTGCCAGGCGACTTCCTCGGTGGCACGTCGAGCTGTCGCCGTCATCAGAGCTTATTCAAGCAGCCATTTGTACAAATGTCAATTGGAGTCGCCCGGCCATTTGTTAACCCAAGGTTAAGAATTCGTGCATCCCATAGGATCTCTGCGTCGGCCGGCGGACCAGGGCCTGACCTCATCGGTTGTTCAGGGAGGCCGTGATGAGTGTTTCGTTCGACCCCAAGGTTCTGAAGCACGTTGAAGCAGAGGTCCGCAACATCAAGCACGACTTCCGCGGGCTCGTGCCCGAAGAATCGATCGATGCACTCGCGAGCGAGTCGCTTGCTCGTCTCGCGGGCTCGAAGGTTCCGCAGTTCGTGCCGCTTTTCGTGGGCCGGTTCACACGTCAGCGGTTGCGAGAGCAGATTCGCGCCGGCGCGATCGCGGTCACAGAGCCTGAGATCGAAGCCTAGTCCGCGACCTCGCTGATCGTCACCGGTTCGGAAACTCGCCGGTGCGAAGCCACGTGCCGTAGACCTGCGCGTTCGGATAATCGATCGCCTCGAAATCAGAGGCCACGTGCTCGATGTCGTACTCGACCCTGCGATGCTCGATGTGTCCATCGTCCATGAGCGCGTAGCAGGCTCGCACGTCGCCGTCGAGAGAAAGGCTGACGCTGCCGCTGTTCGCGACCTTCAGGCCGCCGAGCTCGCGCACGTACGCATGGTGGATGTGCCCGTAAATCGCATTTGGCGCGCCGGCGGCGCCGTAAACCTCGCGCAGCTTCTCGTCGGGCGCGTCGTGCGCGACGATCGCCCAGCAGTCACCCGGCGTCGCATGCACGACGGCCACGCCGTCACTGCGCCATTCGAGGGGCAGGCTGGTCAGCCACGCGACTCGTTCGGGACCGAGCATCTCGCGTGTGCGGGTGGCCGCTTGGCCGACGAAGCTCGCACGCAACTTCTCGGGCAGGTGTTGTTCGTCCAGAGCCTCGTCGGTGTTGCCGAGCACAGAGGGCCAGCGCAGCTGGCGCAGCCGGTCGACCACCTCGACAGGATGCGGCCCGCCCAGCGCAAGGTCGCCGCCGAGGACGACCGCATCCGGCCGAGCCTGCTCCAGGTCGGCGAGCACCGCCTCGAGAGCCGGCAGGTTGCCGTGAATGTCGGACACGACGGCCAGTCGCATCGAACCTCCACGCTACTCGTATCGTTCGCCGGCTGTGGGCGTTAAAAGACTGGTCGTGCGGCGAATCGCTTTGCTCCTGGCGGTCGCCGCAGGTTCCGTTTCGTGCTCGAGCTCGACGGTCGCAGTCCCCTGGCCGAGCCCACTAGCCTCTCCGACCCAGCAGCTGGGGCCCGGCGGGCTGACGCTCGACGAGGAGATCGGCGCGGTGATGATGGTCGGGTTACAGGGTCCGCTCACCGACGCCGTGCTGAGCGACTGGAGGCAGCGGCAGTTTGGCGGGCTCCTGGTCGTGAACCTCAACGGCAACGCCTCCTCGCCGGACGCGATGCGATCGTTCACCAGCTCGATCCGCTCCACCTCGCGCCATCGCCTGATCGCCGCCACCGACCAGGAAGGCGGCTTCGTCTGCATCGCCATCAGCTCGGTCCCGTGCGCGCCGATGCCCGTCGGCCAGGCCGACACCACCCGGATGGCGTCAGCGCTGAGATCGCTGGGCTTCGACCTCGACCTCGGCCCGGTGTCGGACGTGTGCAGCGGGCAGGGCTCGATCATGTGGGGCCGCTGTTACGGCACCCAACCGACGGCGGTCGCAAACGCGGTCGCGCCGGTGGTTGACGGCATCCACGCCGCCGGCATGCTCTCGGCCGCCAAGCACTTTCCAGGACACGGCGACACGTCCGTGAGCTCGGAGACGCAGCTGCCGCGCATCGATGAAAGCCTCGGGACTCTCGCCGCACGCGATTGGCCGCCCTTTGCCGCGGCCATCAGCCACGGCGTCGACTTCGTGCTGCTGGGCCATCTCTTCTACCCGGCGCTCGATCCCCACCGCTCGGCCGACCTGTCTCCGGTCACTGTCCAGAAGCTGCGAACGGAGCTCGGGTTCCGCGGCGCGGTGCTCTCTGACGACATGGAGATGGGCGCGATCACCGCCAGCACTCCGACGCCAGAGGCGGCCGTCGAGTTTCTGATCGCCGGCGGGGACATGGTGATGGTCGCCCACCACCTCGACACCGCCGACGCCACTTACGACGCCATCAGGGCGGCCGTCGTCAGCGGCCGGCTGCCGAGATCACGGCTCGATGAGGCGGTGGCGACGCTCGAGGCGCTGCGGCCGGCCTGAACTGCTGCAGCTTTTGATGCTCAGCCCGTTGCACCATGCGACCAGCGGCTCGGGGGGTGAGCTTGAAGGAGCTCACCGGGAACATGCAGTTAAAACCGCGCGTCCTACTCGTGGAAGATCGCAGCGACCTCGCTGCGATGTACCAGCTTGCGTTCGACATCGCGGGTTTCGACATCAGGGTCGCGGTTACGGGCACCGAAGGTGTGACCATCGCCGAGTCGGGCTGGCCGCAGCTGATGGTCCTGGACCTGCAGCTGCCCGACCTCGACGGCTTCGCCGTGTACGACGCGATGCGGCGGCGAGGCCTCACCATCCCCGTGATCTTTCTCAGCGTCACCGATGACGGGGCGACGATTCGCCGCGCCATGAGCCTGGGTGCGGTCGACTATCTCGTGAAGCCTCGGGTCAAGCCCGCCGACGTCGTGTGGCGAGTCAAGCATCACCTGAACGGCAGCGTGGCTTGAGCTTTGGGGCGATCAGATGTACCGTTTTGGCGGGGAAGTGTCGTTGGGGGTCGAGGGTTCAAGGGGTGAATCATGCTGAGCCTGGTTGTCGATGGCGCGTCCGAGTCCACTCGCCGGCGCCGAGAGCCGTCACGTAAGGACAAAGCTCGCGCGGCGGTCGCTCGCGCTCTCGCGTCGTTGTGCGAGGTGTGCGGCGGCACGCTCGGCGGTGGCGCTGTTCTGTTCGGACCGGTCTCGTACTGCAGCTTCGAATGCGCTCACACGGCGCGGGACAGGTTCGTCGCCGGCAACTACCTCGGGTAGCGGCTAGTCCACCAGCCCCAACTCGCGGGCACGCGCCAGGGCGCCAAGCTTGTCGTGCGCTCCCAGCTTGTGCTCGATGGCTCGTATGTAGACCCGCACCGTCGCGTACGCGATGCCGAGGTCTTGCGCGATGTCGTGGCTGGAACGCCCGTCGCGGAGCAGGCGCAGCACTTCCATCTCGCGGTCGGTCAACGCCTCGAGCGCGGTGAGCTCCCGGCGCAATGAGAGCAGCGATGCAACCTCCTCAGGAGTGAAGAGCACATAGCCCTTGGCCACCGCGCGAATCGCGGAGACAAGCTCGGTGGCCGCCCTCGACTTGTGGACGAACCCACTCGCGCCGGCTTCAAGAGCCTGCAACCGGACCGCCTCGCCATCACTACGGCTGACAAACAGGATCCGAATGTTCTGGCTGAGCGTGCGCAAGGTCTCGGCTACCGCAACACCTGTGCCGTCGGCGAGGTGAAAGTCGATGAGCGCCACGTCCGGGCTGAAGGCATTGAGCCGCGCCATCGCCTCCGCGCGTGAGGACGCGGTGCCGACGACATGGATGTCAGGCTGGTCGGCCAGCATCGCGGAGAGCGCCTCGGACACGAGGAGATGGTTCTCGACTATCAGCACCCTGACCCGGCGCTTGCCGGCCCCGGGGGAACTTCCGTTAGTCATGTTCACCTGGCTCAATCTGGCGAAGGCCTACCCGAAGTAGTGCCCAGGCGGCGTTCGGTCGCGCGCGATGTGAGCGCACTCGATGCTGCAGTACGTCCAGCCCTCGACCAGCACCTCGCCGCCTTCCCGCCTGCCGCCGCAGATGTCGCACAACGCGGCCAGCTCGGCCGCCGCCAGCCTGCGCGCGGCTCGGCCGGCCGATCGCGTCATGCTTCCTGACCGCCTGCGAACCGGGCTTGAAGCAATCGCTGTGCTCATTCACTTTCCCTCGCACCCACGTCGGTGACGGCCGGGGCGGCGGATCCGCGCCGAGCGGATCCGAGCCGCAGGCCGCCCTCCCCCGCAATCCGGGCCTGAGCAGACGCCGCACTGACATCCGCTGTTTCCCGGCCCGCTCTGATCCGACGCTAGCACTCGCGCAAGACTTGCGCAATACTCCAATTTGACCGCGCACTTATTCCGCACTAATTCCCGCACAAAGTGCATCGATCACCTGGCAGGCGTACGTTATGAGTGTGAGCGGCGGCGGCGACCAGCCCATCTACTCGATCGGCGCCGTCGCCCGAATGCTGGACATGCCTACGTCGACGCTGAGGGCGTGGGAGGAGCGCTACGCGCTCGTCCGGCCCAACCGAAGTGTGGGCTCGCAGCGCCTCTACTCGCGCGCAGAGGTGGAGAGGCTGCGTTTCATCAAGACCCAGATCGATTCCGGCGTCAGCGCAGCCGACGCCCACCGCCTGCTGTCACAGGAGCTGGGTACGGGCCAGCTGCCCGCAGCGCGCGCTACCACGGAGGCGGCGGTGGAGAGGCGGCCGCTCGTTCTCATCGCCGAAAGAGATGGCTATGCGGCCGAGCTCGCCGAGTACTTCCTGCGGACCGAGGGTTGGGAGGTCGCCGTCGCCCTCGACGCGACCCAGGCGCAGCTGAAGTTTGAGGAGCAGTCGCCTGAGATCGTGATCATCGACCTGCTGCTGTCGGGCGGCGCCGGGTTCCGGCTGGTGAGCGAGTTTGCAGCTCGCAAGTCCGCCCAGATCCTGGCCGTTTCGGCGATCGACAGTGCTGAAGAGGCCATGCGCTCCGGCGCGGCCGCCTTCATGCGCAAGCCCCTGGAGCCGCTCGCGCTGGTTTCGACAGTGCGTGACCTGGCCGGCACCAGCGCGCTGGTGCGCTCCGAGAACCAGCCTCGCGTCGAACGGTGAACGACAGGATTCCGACCGGCAGTCGCCGCCTCGACGAGATCCTTCACGGCGGGCTGCCGCTAAACGCCATCAGCCTCATCGTTGGCGTGCCCGGCAGCGGCAAGACGATCCTCAGCCAGCAGGTGGCGTTTCGGAACGCCACCACCGAGCGCCCGGCACTCTTCTTCTCGACCATGTCGGAGCCGTTGGACAAGATCGTCCGCTTTGGCTCCACCCTCGAATTCTTCGACCCGAAGGCCCTGCAGGACGGGCGGATGATGTACGAGGACCTCGGGCAGGTGCTCGGCGAGGGTGGGTTGGACGACGCTCAGGCCGCGATCGACCGTCAGCTGAAAGAGCGCAGGCCCGGCATCGTGGTCATCGACAGCGTCCGTGCTTTCCACGCCTTGGCTGCCGACTTGAGCAGCTTTCGGCAGTTTCTGCACGCGCTCGTGCGACGCCTGACAGCGAGCGCCGTCACCACCATCTGGAATGCTCCGTACTCGCGCCAGCAGGCAGTGGACACTGCCGAGTTCTCCGCGTCTGACGCGATCATCGGTCTTGACATCAAGCAGATCGCCGAGCGCGAGCTGCGCGTCCTGCAGGTGCTCAAGCTGCGGGGCAGCGACTTTCAGAGTGGCGAGCACATGTATCGGGTCACGCGAGCTGGGATCGAGGTCTTTCCCCGGCTCGCCGACGCGCAGATCGGCGCTGGCTACGCTCTGAGCCCCAAGCCGACACCTACTGGGATCGCGGCTCTCGACGACCTGCTGGGCAAGGGTGGCTTCTGGACCGGCGCATCCACGCTGGTCGCAGGACCGACCGGTATCGGCAAGACGCTGATGGGCCTGCACTTCCTGTATCGCGGGGCTGAGGTGGGCGAACCGGGCATCCTGGCGACCTTCCAGGAGAATCTGACGCAGCTGAGCCGCATCGTGTCCAGCTTCGGTTGGTCGATCGACAACCCGAGTGTTCACGTCATGAGCCGCGGTCTGGTGGCGATGAACATCGACGAATGGGTCTACCAGCTGCTGGACCTTGTCGAGAAGACCAAGGCCAAGAGGATCGTCATCGACAGCCTCGCCGACCTGATGATCGCAGCCGCTGATCCGGTCCGCTTCCGGGAATGGGTCTTCTCGGTGACGCAGCGATTCAATCGCGAGGGCATCAGCCTGATGTCGATCATCGAGGTCCCCGAGCTGTTCCAGCTGGAGCGAATCTCCGAGCAAGGCGTCTCACACCTCGCTGACAACGTGATCCTGCTTCAGTACGTGCAGCGCGGAGCGGAGCTGGCGCGAGCCCTGACCGTCCTGAAAACTCGCGCCATGCATCACCGGCCCGTCGTCCACAGTTATGAGATCAACGATCAGGGATTCGTGCTCGGCGACGTGCTCAGCCCGACCCCCTGACGATCGGCAGTTGCATCCGGCGTCAGGCGCGCCGCAGAATGTCTGCACGATGCGAAACCGCCTGACCCGCCGCCTTGACGTGGATCACGGCCGGTGCTCATCGGCGCTCTGTACGGGCTGACCTAGTCCCCGGATCACGACCGAAATTACCTACGTGGAGGTCACCCATGAGCGTCACTGACGAGCTATTGCGCAAGAACGCGTCGTACGCAAGATCGTTCGACAAGGGCAGCCTGCCGCTGCCCCCGGCCAAGCACCTCGCGGTGCTGGCCTGCATGGACGCCCGCCTCGACGTGCACAAGATCCTCGGGCTCAACGAGGGCGACGCGCACGTCATTCGCAACGCCGGCGGCGTCGCCACCGACGACGCGATTCGATCGCTGGTCATCTCCCAGCGCCTGCTGGGGACCAACGAGATCATCCTGATCCACCACACGGACTGCGGCATGCTCACGTTTAAAGACGACGATGTGAAGAGGCAGATCGAGTCCGATACCGGCATCCGTCCCGCGTTCGCGCTCGAGGCGTTTCCCGACGTGGAGGAGGACGTCAGGCAATCGATCGCCCGCATCCAGGCCAGTCCGTTCATCCCCAACAAATCCAGCGTGCGCGGCTTCGTCTACGACGTGAAGAGCGGCAAGCTGGAAGAGGTCAAGACTCCGGTCGCCGTCAGGTAGTCGTTACCGTGCGGGCGGGCCCTGTCCCGCCCGCTCCTTCTATCCCTTGATGGTCAGCGCGTAAAGCTGGTTGCAATGCTCCTCGAGGTGTCCGACCAGAAGATTCTCGAGCGCCCACCGAACCGTCACCTCGCCCCGACCCCGCATGTTGATCGTGCGGTCAAGGTCTGCGGGTTGGAGTTTGACGAGCAGCGCCAGAACGTTCTCGATGCCCCGGGCCACCTGCCGTTTGAGCGCCCCTTCGCCGGCTGCGGCCCCGCCGGCGACCGCGTCGTGCCGGTTGGTCGAGCCCGGCCGGCGTCCGAACTCCGCGCCAGATTCGATCGCCGCCGCGAGCTCCGCCGACCAGAACGTCGGGAACTCGCTCATGTGGCCGAGGATGTTGAATCGGTCCCAGCGCTCGCCGGTCTGAGGATCGACCGGCGGCTCGCGATCGGCGGCAGCCGGAAGCAGCGCCCTCAGCCTCGCCCGAGCAACGACGACGCGGCGCCGCATGGCGTCGACCTCATCATTGCCCTTCACCATCGCGTGACCACTACCTTCTTGCGAGTGAAGAAGTCGATGCCGTCGGAGCCGTGCACGTGCAGGTCGCCGAAGAACGAGCCCTTCCAACCGCTGCACGGGAAGAAGGCGAAAGGCTGCGCGATGGGGACGTTGATTCCGGTCATGCCGGCCTCGACACGCTCGCGAAACTCGCGGGCCGAGCGACCCGATTGCGTGAAGATCGTCGCCATGTTGCCCAGCGCCATGCGATTCGCCTGCTCGATCGCCTCGTCGAGGCTCCCGGCGCGGGCGATGGACAGCACGGGACCGAAGATCTCCTCGCGGCCGACCGACATGTCGGTGGTCACGTGGTCGAGGATCGTCGGGCCGAGAAAGAATCCTGGTCGCGACATGTGCTTGCGCCCGTCGACAAGCAGCCTCGCCCCCTCACCCACGCCCTTGTCGATGTAGCCCGCGACCCGGTCGCGGTGCTCCGCGCGAATGAGCGGTCCGACCTGCACACCAGGCTCGTCGCCCGGTCCGACGACCATGCCCGCCGCACGGTCCGCCAGCGGCGCAAGCATGTTGCCCGCCGCCCGGCCGACGACCACTGCCACGGATCCCGAGAGGCATCGCTCGCCAGCGTTGCCGAAAGCGGAGTTGAGGATCGATCCCACCGCGAGGTCGACGTCGGCGTCAGGCATGACGACGATGTGGTTCTTCGCGCCGCCCAGCGCCTGCACGCGCTTGCCGTTCGCGGCCGCGGTGCGATACACGTCGCGCGCGACAGGCGCGGAGCCGACGAATGAGATGGCGCGCACATCCGGGTGCGCGATCAGCGCGTCGACCGCGTCCTTCGCGCCATGCACGACATTGAGCACGCCCTCGGGAAATCCCGCCTCCAGGAAGAGCTCGGCCAGGCGCAACCCGCCCAGGGGCGTGCGCTCGGACGGCTTCAGCACGTACGTGTTTCCCGCGACGACCGCGAGCGGGAACATCCAGAGCGGAATCATCACTGGGAAGTTGAAGGGCGGTATGCCCGCGCACACGCCGAGCGGGTAGCGGTAGAGGTCCTGGTCGACGCCGGCGGAGACGTCACGCAGGGTGCGCCCCTGGAGCAGAGTGGGCGCGCCGCACGCGAAGTCGACGACCTCGATGCCGCGGCGGACCTCGCCCCGCGCCTCGTCAAGCGTCTTGCCGTGGTGGCGCGTGACGAGCGCGGCCAGCTCCTCGAAGTGCTCCTCGAGTGTCGCCTTGAAGCGGAACATCAGGCGCACCCGCTCCATCACCGGCGTCTTCGACCAGTGCGAGTAAGCGTGCGATGCGGCGCGAACTGCCGCGTCTACCTCGGCCGCGCCCGACAGCGGCACGTTGTCGATGACCTCGCCTGTGGCCGGATTGAAGATCGGCAGGGAGCCAGTGCCCGCGGCCGCGGGTTGATGCTCCCCGGCGATGAGGTTGTTGATCACACCGTCTCTATCTTCGGCTCTCCCGCGGGAACGGTGAGCGACGCCTTGCGGAGCGGGCCCAGAAGGAAAATCAGGCTGAGGCTTCCAAACAACAGGCCCCCCAGGAAGATGGACTGCCGCGGCCCGAAGACGCTTCCCAGGTATCCGCCGACCAGGTTCCCTAGCGGCCACGCCCCCCAGTACACGGTGCGGAAGATCGAGTTCATCCGGCCCTGGAGGTGATCCGGCGTGAGCAGCTGGCGCAGCGACCACTGGGTCACGTTGTGGATGGGGTCGAGCAGGCCGTTGAAGATCAGCGCGCCACCGAGGATCAGGATCGTCGGGCCCGCGCCGGCGAAGGACACGATGATGAACGCTGCGCCGGAGAGCAGACCCGTCACGGCGAGGATCCACCCCGCCGAGACCCTGCCCATGATGCGCGGGCTGAAATACGCGCCGACGACGGCTCCGGCTCCCTCCGCGCTCAGGATCCAGCCCAGGGTCGCCGGAGACAGGTGCAGGTCCGTGTAAACGAACGGGTAGAGGTTCGGTTCCAGGACATGGCCGAAAAGGATCACGCAGCCGAGCGTGATGACCAGCGTGCGTAGTAGAGGGTGCGCGAACACGTGGCCGAGGCCTTCGCTGAGCTCCTTCAACATTCCCGGCGACTGACGCCTCTCGGCCCGAACCTTGTCGGGCCCCATCCACACCAAGCCGAGGAATGACAGGACAAACGACGCGGCGTCGATGCCCACGGCGCGCGCGGCGCCCACCGCCTGGATCAACAATCCACCCAGGCCCGGCCCGGCCAGGCTGGCTACGGAGAGACTCATCTGCAGCGTTGCGTTGGCATCGCTGAGGCGCTCGCGGTCCACGAGCTCTGGCACGTACGAGAGGTACGCGAGGTCGAAGAAGATGGTGAGCACGCCGGTTGTGAGCGACACCGCGTACAGCAGCGGCAGGCCGAGGAACCCGGCGCCGTAGCTGATAGGCACCGCCGCCAGCACAGCGGCGCGCAAGACGTCGGCGACGATCATCACGCGGCGTCGCGGCAGCCTGTCGATCCACACGCCGACGAACAGAGCGAGGATCGGAAACGGGATGCGCTGCAGCGCAATGAGAATCCCGAGCTCGAAGGGACCGGCGTGCAGGACAAGGACCGCGATGGTGGGCAGCGCGATCTGGGTGACGGCC
>WNGJ01004209.1_pt1 | contig 14950 bp, 12 predicted proteins | sample 5400611 | NCBI WGS metagenome assembly WNGJ01 (sample SAMN13153375, study PRJNA577476) | soil metagenome | isolation source: 40 cm soil or saprolite under Garry oak tree replicate 1 | place: USA:California | collected 2016-06-15
AACTCCTTCGGCGAATGGGTTCCCTTCCCGTCGCAATGCTCAGCTTCGCATCGCATTGCGACGCCGGGAATGACGCCGTAGTTGCGTATCAGCCAACAATGATTCCAGGTACTAGGGCCTGTCCTCAATTGAGCCAGATGATAGCAGCCGCGAGGTGGATTGCGGCGAGGAAATTTCTGGCGGTTTTGTCGTAGCGGGTGGCGATGGCGCGGTATTGCTTGAGCTTGCAGAAGAAATTCTCGATGAGGTGGCGTGCCTTGTAGGCGTCTTTGTCGAAATCGCGTTGAACCCTGCGGTTACTCTTGGGCGGGATCACGAACGACTTTCCCCGCGCAAGCAACGGCTCGATCACCCGCTGGTCGGCATCGAAGGCCTTGTCTGCCAGCAAGGTCTCCGCCGCCATATCCGGCAGCAGCGCGTCGGCGCCTTCCAGATCATGGGCCTGGCCTGGCGTCAGGATGAAGTCCAGCGGATTGCCCAACGCATCGACAAGCGCATGAATCTTGGTGCTCAGTCCGGCTTTGCTGCGCCCGATCGCCTGGTCTTTGCCGTCTTTTTTTGTGCGCCGGCACTGTGCTGATGCGCCCGCACGATCATGCTGTCGATCATGGCGTACTCATTGTCCGCATCGCTCGCCAGCATCTCAAACAGCTTCTTCCACACGCCGCTCTTGGCCCAACGCGAGAAGCGCGTATGTATTTTGATCGGATCGCCAAAGCGTTCGGGCAAAATCCCGCCAGGGGATGCCGGCCCGATAACGGTAAATCACCGCCTCTACAAACAGCCGATTATCCTGGCCGTCACCCCAACATGCCCCTCACGCCTGGGCAAAATATCCTTGATCCTGTCCCATTGGTCGTCCCGAAGGGCATAGCGGCGCATCTGTCAGCTCTGAATCAGCTAACCGCCTATGAATCACGCGATAATCTGCTTGGGAATCCTCTAATTGAGGGCCGGCTCTAATTCTAGCCGAAATATTTTTACTTGCCGCGACGGTAATGGCCTTGTCCAGAATTACCAAATTCTCGCCTGAAATAATTATATCGCGATCTTGACCTTCCAGCGCAGAGAGGAGAGGAGCCAGGCAAGCTTTCCCCGGCAGCATCCAGTCATGCGGTTCGATCACGATGACCGGACTAGACCGCAAAACCTCGCGCGAGGTCGAGCAAACCTCGCGCTCAGAACCTTCAATATCCAACTTGATCAAAAGAACGCGCTCATTTGTACCTACCAACTGATCCAAGCGGACTGACGGCGTTAACTCATGGGAAGATGGCTTATCCGTAACAAAATTGGACCACGAGCGCTTCGATCCTAACATCAAACTAACGCCTCGGTCGTGGGACCAAAGAGCCGCGAGCCGAGGGCTGACGTTTGGATGGTGCGAAACATTTGCTTCAAGCATCGCATATGTTTGCGGCTCAACTTCAAGCGCAATGACCTTAGCGGTGGGATATGTCGAAGAAAAGAAAATAGATGAGTATCCCACGTTCGCGCCACCATCGATGATCAATGGTTGAATACCCTCATCAAGCCATGCAGATGAAACAAGATTTAGAATCTTCGTGATATCGGCGCCTAGATCGTATTCGCGAGTGCCAAAGATCTGAGAGGCAACAAACAAATCGCTGTCACATGGCCTCAACTTTGCCTGTTCTTTGCCAGGGCCCAGGCGCACCGCGATAGCACGAGCAAAACCTAGTTTTCGCCGCGCTAAAATATTCGCCGCCGCGACCAAGCCAAGCGCCCGCACCAGTGGTATCAAGCTAGCCATCATAGGGTACACATTGTGTGTTGTCCCCCGGACCGCATTGACCGTCCGCTGCTCCTTCCCCGAAGTCAATCCGCTATCTTGCGCGCGGAAGAGATTGAATCGCCTGCCGGCTTTCAACATCCGCGATTGGCAGTGGCTCCGTTCCGATCCCAACCCAACCTATAGGACGATTTGCCTAGCGGGCGGGTGTCCGTCTGCGTATGACGTGGTGAGGTGCCAACTTAAGCTCAACGCGCCGCGAAGCGGCTGCTAAACTGCGCAGCCAAGGAGGTCCATTCTTGCGTTTGGGAGGATTTTGGGCCGATCGTGATGCGTCGCTAGCGCGTTGCGGGATCAGACGCGGCGACACCGTCAAGAAGCGGCAACTGACCGGATTGCGCAACGCGACGCTAGTGCACCGCGCGCCAGTTGGGAGCAAATCGAAATAATCGCAAGCGCCATCGGCAAACCGGCGGCTAAGGCGCCGGCAATCGTCAAGGTAAAAGCGGAAAGTAGAATTGCCTCGGGCGCACGCTGACTCCACCGCGCGGATAACTCTAGTAGCCCCTACCGGAACAAATGCGGCCACGGGGTGCGGCTCTCGCACCCTGCTTCGGCAGGAGGTCCGATGGTGCCCGGAAATCGTTAACAAAAGGTTGAGGTTAACAAAAGGTTGAGATTTACAAACCTAATGATCACCGGTCCTGCAATGTAGGTGCAACGCCAATAGTGGCCGTCTCGATTGCGAAAGGCCTGACTTCTCGCTTCGGCCTAACAGCCATTCGGTGCCTTCTCTAGGGTGCTAGTGCAAGCAAGCGGTACTATTGTGTAGGATGCTTGATTCCCAAGCAGTCGCCGGCGTCTACCGCCGCAAGGGCCAGCCGAGCCTTCGCATCCTGTATTCATTCTAGTTGGCAAACAGAGCGACCGGGCACCCGTCACCTAGGCTGCGGAGGCGACTGCCGGTCTCTTCGCAAGCAATGCGCGCCGGTCGTGAATGAGGCTCTCCAGCCGATGGGCTGCCACGTTCAATGTGACGGCATCGACCGCGCTCTCGTCTCCGGCACCAGATTTGGCGCGCTCGGCCTTTAGAATGTGGTCGATTTCTTCTTCGATCTCCGACAGCTCAGCCTCTGTATCGACGTTCCGAATCCGGCGCACCAGGGCATAAAGCGAATCCAGTGGGCCTTCGGGTACGGACTTGCCGACGCCGAGAAAATTCCATGCCGCGGCGAGCATGGTGGCAGCGCCACCCAGCACCATGGGCGTCAGATAGATCCAGTTGCCGTATTCATCCATGAAGCTCTGCGTGGTGCTGTTGTAAACGGCTGCCGCTCCAGGGTGCAGCGGAAGGTAGGCATCCTGGTCGGTGCTGGGCGCAGTGATCTGCGCAAAAATCGGCTGCTCGCGCAGAAGATCCCTGCGCACCCTCATGATCGCCTGCGTGAGACTGGTGACGAGATCAGCGCCGAGCTTCTTCTGCGCCACCAGATATAACGAGGTCCTCAACGTCGTCAGGTCATCGTCCGGGACCGGCGGCGAACCTCGCAGGGTGCCCTTGGGGACGTCGAAACTTTCAAAGGCGCGTTCGGCCTCTGCGATGGCCCCAGCCGATTCGATCGAGATCAATACCGGGACCTTTTTGTGGTCGAGCTGAAAAAATCCGCGAACGAGCGCGAGATATTTTTCGGCGAGCGGGATAGCGACGAGCAGGGCACTGACCTGTTTCGCCTGAATGGCTTGCCGGACATCCGTCAAGGCAAGGTTCTTGAACGTAACTTTTGCGCTCGCCAGATCATATTCCTTGGTCAATACATCCACAATTTTGGCATTCGCTGCCCCGCCGACCACGCCGACTGTATGTCCTTTCAGGCCGTCGATACCGTCGATGGACGATCCCGGCGGCGCGATGATCAGCACGACCACATGGCTGACGACGACGACGGCTTGGGCCTGCGACAAGTCGCCGACATCGCCGCGAACCACGGCGAGATCGACTTTACCGGCGGAAAAAGCGTTTGCGGCCTCAAGTGCCGTGCCGCTGTCGATAACCCTGAGCCGTACCGGCGCATTCGTTGAAACGAGCTCGTTCGCTATGGCTGACATTGCCTTGGCGGCCTCACCGTCGATCGAACCGACTGCCACCGTCAGGGTTACCGGGTGAGTGTAGTACCGATAGGCAACGAGACCGGCGCCAGCGGCAAAAACGGCGACGCTGATGAGAAGAAAAGAGCGAAGCCAAAGCGGCAATTTTATCGACTTCATCCTCGTCACTCCAATTGCGTCGGCCGATCGCCGCCGTGAAGCGAGAACGAGAGCCTCGCTCTCGCTGCCGAAACAGGCCCTCTTGGCACGGCTATCAGATGCGTGTGACACCGGGAGGCTTCCACGTTCCCTCGCCCGGAGGAAGGATCGAGGGCGGAGTTGGCTTCGGCCAATACAGGCGAAGGACGAGATAGATTGTGTCATCCGGTGCCGGAAGCCAATTTGCGTCCTTGTCCGCACCTGGGCTGTCTTTTTGAATGTACAGCGTCACTGAGCCGTCCGCGTCCTTTTTCATCGCCGACAGCATCGGAGAGTTGATGAGATAGCGATGGATCGGGTTCTTGACCAGAAATTGGCTCTTGCCGTCGTACATCGTAACGGACCAAAACGCGTTCACTGGGGGCAATTCGCCGGGTCGGAAGGTGATTGCGTATTTGTGCTTGCTGCCGTCGAGCGGCTCACCCGTCGCATCTGTACGAGTATAGGGGTACATGGCTTCCAGGGCATCGTTCCCATAGAGACCGCCTTTGGCAGCACCAGCCCGCATCAACCAATCGCCCTTGTAGAAGGCCTCATCCCCAAAGAACGCACCAATGTTCCAGCCGTTGATGTTTTTCATTCCGCTGGCCAGCCATTTGTCTACCTTGTCGTCGCCTTGCTTCATTGCCACCAAGATTGCGGCTTTGTGTTCCAGAGACAACTCCTTGAACTCGAAGGTCTTGCCGGGGCCGATGCAAATGCGCGCGAGTTTGGCCCGGATCGCCTTGTCCCTCGGCGTCTCAGGGACGTACTGCAGTGCGGCGTCGAGATACTGGAAGAAGTTATCCTTGATCCCGGCAGTGGTGGCGGGAAGGAAATCGATCTTCGGCGCGGCGGGTGGCGCCGGTTGCTTAAGAAACGCGGAAAGCGGCTGCCCCTTGTAGCCAGTCTGAATTTTTTCGACGTTCGGCATGTCGTCGGGATTGAAGAGCTGGGTGCGGAAAAGGGCGAGTGTGAACGGTGTCGTCGATGAGAAGACCTTCTTGATCCCCGGAGGCTTCCCACCTTTCCAGTCAGGGCCGACCACCAGATAGTCGCCAGGATCGTTGCCCGTGGCGCGGCTGCCGACGTAGCCATAATTGTAGGTGTTGCCGTCGATGAGCTGAACCGAATAGTAGCGCTCTTTTTCGACCCTTGGCACCGAGATAACCATCGGCTCGGCGCGCAAATCCAACCAAAGCATCGAGTAGGGGGTGTCGCTGTTCGGCGTGATGACCGCCGTGTCCTCCGGGGTTGAGACACGGTGCTGGTTGTTGATTTCGTTGAATGGTGCCTTGAACTGCCCCGAGTTCTTGTCGACGGCAAACTCTTGCATGACCGCATAATTCATCACGAGCGGTAAGCCGTAGATGAAACCTTCCTCGGCGATATCCTTGGCCTCTAGCAGGCTGGGCCATTCGGCTTTGTTCTGCGCACTCGCTGGGAGAGACTTCGCCATTGTGGCTGTCATCGTAGCCAAGGCGGCCGAACGAAGAAGATCGCGTTTCGTCAACATTTGAACGTTCCTTGCTTGTGGCAGCGTGTGCCCAGGGCGTTCGATTCCCGGAGTTCGCCGCCCTGCATAATCAGGGAAGGTTACGCCACGCTCCTGCGGGCGACTATGCAAAATCGGACGACTCGCGAGCGCCTGGCTTGTTTGGCAGGACACCGATTGCGTCAGGGATTTGAACCGAACAGCTGTCGATAAAGTCCGGTTACGATGCGCGCGAAAGGCAGCGGGCTCAATGCGGATGCGTTTGACTATGCAAAAACCGTTCGCTTGGAATTGTGACGGCCTCGCTCCGATGGCTGAAATGCCTCGATGACAGGAGCGATGAGAAATAATTCTAACCGCGCCAAAAGCGATCGATAACAGAAGTCCGAGCCCATGGGAGAAGACGAGCGACAAGCCCATGTTTCATTTTAGGATTCAAGGTCCCGACGCGATCAATATCAGGGCTCTCCACGAATATCTTTCGAGCTTTCATGAATTTCCAGGCCAGCGGATTTCGCTTCTGAAAAGCCTTCTGTACTTCGTGATGCAAAGGTCCCGACCGGACATCAGGCGACTGAGCAAACACCTCCGGCAATGTCGAGAATAAACCGCCATCGGTTAGAATATTCCACCGCGAGTAGCCACCCATTACCGGCGATTGCAAGCTGAATACCACTCTGCTGATCCTGCTTTCCCGGATGGCGTAAGAACACATCGCGCAGGGCTCGATGGTTGAAAAGAGCGTGCAATCATCAAGGCTCGTGCTGAGCTTCTTCTGAGCTAAAGAAATTGCAACCATCTCGGCGTGCCGCGTTACGTCTCGTTCGACTTTGACCATATTGAGCGACTCGCAAATGAACTCGCCTCGTCGTGCGATGACCGCCGCAAACGGGTACTCTCCGCTTTGGCCCGCGGATTGGGCTAAAGTAACGCAGCGACGCATCATGATCATATCGGATGCAGCTGAATCGCGGATGCTCACGGCGCTTGCTCAAATTGGTGTTGTGCGGAGCCATTTTGGCCCCGCGAAAATCTTTGGCGGGCGGTCCGATCGAGCGACTATGCAAAATCGGACGCTCGGAGCGCATTTGGTTAGACGAGGCTGGCTTGGCTCAGATCAATTCCGTTACTTCGTCACTATGCGCCGCGTCGGTGCTACCGTGCTGGTGGCGCCATTGGCGAAATCGAAAACGTCAGCCAGCCGGCAGCCAGACCTTCGTTCGGATATCCACATCATCATCTGCTTGCCCTTATCTGGGAATTACAGTGTATCAATCAGCAATTGGATGTCTCGCCCTGAGGTAGCGATCCGCAAAATCGACCGTGCCATGTTGCTGTAAAGTCACTTCAACCTCGCCGCTGTTGAGGGGCGTATAGAACTCGGTCCTCAGATTCCGAAGGTAAGGCTGTTTTGGACAGTACTATTGACCAAAAGAATCTTCCTGGCGGGGACACGGTGCAGCGTCTGTGAGGGACTTTCGCCGAACACTTTGCGGTATTCAACCGAGAAGCGTCCCAATTCGACGAAGCCGAAGCAGGTTGCGATCTCCGTTACCGTTGCGCGTTTGGCATCCGCGCCCAAAAGGGCCCGTCTTGCCTGCGATAAGCGCAACATTCGAAGGTGACGGCACGGCGGAAGGCCGCGGATTTTGTGAAATGCCTTGCGAAGCGTCCGCTCGCTTATCTCAAGCGTGCGGCACAAGGTTGAGATGTGCAGCGGCTCGTCGAGATTGGCGAGAGCCAATCTCTCCGCCACTTCGACAAGATCGCTGCACGGGTTGCTTTCCTGAGTGAATGGCGTATCTGCGACGGTTGCGAGCCAATGATCGATATCCATGGAAACCCCCCGAAACTTGATACAATGGGATGGCTCCACCCGGCTGCAGCACACCATTGTGCGCGTTCGAGCGATATTGTCCTTTGGGGCACAATGGCGGCTGCTCAACCTCGCGGCGAAGCGCAGAAATGAGGATGGTCGGATGCAAGAGCCCTATGAGGCTGCGTCGGAGGAGGGTGGTGGCGCCAATAGCCCCACGCGCTCGGCGATAGAAACCGCCTCTGCAAACGATTGAACCCGCAGCTTCTGCATCACCACATGGCGATGAGCCTTGATAGTCCGTTCGGATGTGCCGAGCAGATGGGCAATTTGCTTGTTCGGCCTGCCGCGCACCATCAGCGCAAAGACTTCGGCCTCCCGCGGGGTCAGGGTAGCGATGAGCGACTTATAGGAACTAACCTGATCTTCGCTCTGCTGTTTCGCCGCATGTCGGACAAGCGCCTGTTGGATTGCCGCCACCAACGTTTCCCTGGAAATGGGCTTTGAAAGGAAGTCTTCAGCGCCGGCCTTAATGGCCCGCACGGTTGTCGGAATGTCCCCCTGGCCGGTCATGAAAATAATAGGCCAGCCTTGGGACAGCTTCACAAGCTCATCCTGAAGCTGCAGCCCACCAAGATCCGGCATGTACACGTCGAGAAGGATGCAGCCGGGTTTGGCGTTTTCAATAGCGCGCAGAAAGGAAGCGGCAGAGTCATACTGCGCGACCTCATAGCCTGAGACTTGCAGCACGCGCGAAATCGCCGTGCGAAACGATGCGTCGTCGTCCACGATATGAATCAGGGGAGCACCAGTCATGAAACTCGCTCTTGGCCGACCGGCGGTGAACCCGTTTGCTATGGCGAGCGCGGACGAGATGTCGGGCACTGTTGGATCGTCGCGCCGCCGGAAATGGGAAAATAGAGCGCTGCTGTTGGGAGAATACCGGTCGGGCGTGCGGACCGTCAACGCGGCTTCAGCATTATGGTGAAAGGCGCGGGGGGCGCCATTATTCCAGATGCGGTAAAAGCGGGTTTGTACGTTCTTAGTGATGCTGATCACTCACTGCAAGGCATCGATGCCGACGCTAGAGGTAAGCGGTATAGGAGCTGATCCAAACAAGAATGGAGGCGAGGAGACCGATAACACCGGCCTTTTCGGAAAATGCCGTCGCATTTCCCGACATTCCGAGCCGGAGCGAGTCTCGGCTCAGTTCATCCGGAATTGAGATCACCGCCGGAAAGGCTGTCGTACCGCCGATCGCATTGGTGCGCGCGAGCATTCCGGACGTGGCAATCTGTCCCTGACCGACACCTTTTGGAATGGCAGTGATCTTCGCGTGAAAGATGCGGCCCGGGACATTGTCGAAAACGATATCGACGGGAGCGCCGATCTTGATCGTCTGAAAGCCATTTTGAGAAAACATTCCGACAATCGTAATCTCATTCCCGACAATAAACGACATGACCGGACTGGCCTGCAAGGCACGATCGCCGACGGTCAATGCCATGACTGTCACGTAGCCGTCGGCGGGCGCGCGAATCGTGGTCTGCGACAATTGCCAACTCGCATCTTCCAACTGGGCCTGGATTTGCGCGACTGTCGTGTTGACGCCGCCGATCTCGGAATCCATGGCGAGCTTGGCACTCAGCTCAGCCGCTTTGGCCACGTTGAGCTGCGCCAGCGTCGTCTCGTATTGATTCTGACGGTCCTGAGCCTGGAATTCTGTGTTGGCACCTTCCGCTGCAAGCTTCTGAATGTCCGCGTTGCGTTTCGTATTGAACGCGACCTGCGCGGTCAGCCCGGTGACATTGGCCGCCGCTTGTTGGTAATTCGATTTCAGTATCTCGGCCTGTTGTTTGGCTCCGGCCAGTGACGCCTTTAGCTGCGCGACCTTGTATTGAAACGGGGCCGGATCGATCTGAAACAGGACGTCGGCTTCTTTCACCGGCACATTCGTCTTCACCGGAATGGCGATAATCTGACCGGTGACATTCGGTATCACTTCCACCACCCGACCAGCCACGGTGACCTTGCCCGAAGGCGTCAGGTAGTTAAACAGCGCGAGAAATGCGGCGAGGATGAACGCGCCGACGAGCACGGCGACTGTTCCAGGCGCCCAGCCCCACCGCACAAGCTTGAGCTTTGAAAACACAAGCCATAGCGCGACGAGGTACAGGCACAGGATGATAACCATGGCAGAGCCCCATTTGGTCTTTGATGCCAACTCCTTTTTCTAGGACTCCTGTTGGCCCGCGCTATGCAAATTCGGCGCGGCAATCGTCGTGTCGCTTAGATTAGACCCCATATTTTTTTCCCTCTGCTCGTTTTTGCATAGCGAACGCATCGAACCATTTTCATAGTCGCCGAGGAGATTGGCCCTCCGCGAGAGTTGAGGCGGCAATAGACTCGTATTGCATCAATCAGAATTGGCAAATGAGAAGAGAGCAATGGCCAGATATGACATCACCAAACTTAATGTTGCTATCGATAAGCTGCTTGCGGTGACCCAGAACCCGCGGCATCGGTTCTTGCTGCAAGCCTATAGCCGACACCGGTATCTGGAGGTCGCCGGACGCTATGAAGAGATCTTTGCGCCGGAAATGATGTCGGAGCACCCGGTCTATCACGTTCACGCAGATCAAACGAACGCGAAGCTTGAAGGCCAGGATGCGGTCAAGAGCCTTTACCGGATGTGGGCGCAAACCAATCAGTCGATCTTCTATACCGAGAACGAACAGGTCGCGGTGGCGGACAATTACATCGCGTCCGTGACCATCGCCCATCAGCAGGTAGCCGGCCGGTCTCTGACCGCGAACAGGATAATGTCGCACCTGCCGGGCTTTCTCTCCGAGGCGATCCTGAAGCGGGTTCTCGCCGCAAAGAGCTTCAAGGCGGACGAGAACTCCATGTATCTCTATTCGAATGTCATTCAGATGATCTGGCCCTATGACGATCGCGGACGACTGATCGGCGAAGATGTCTGGGAGCCCGATCCGGACAAAGCAGAGATCGTCAAGCTCGACCCGGCAGACGTGGTGACCACGGAGCAGGCCGGCAAGGCGCTCGCTCCCCTGATCAAGCCGCTTCCGCCGTTTGACGAGATGGCGTTCAGGCCAGCGGCGTGAAAATCCTCTTGATGTGTGGTCGCGGCAGCGGAGTCAACGCCGCAGAGAAACGGAAAGGAAGACAGCCATGAAATTAAGCAGACGCTCTTTTACGTACCATGCGCTTGCCGGCGCGGTCGCAGCATCCGCCTATCTGGCAACGACTGTGCCCGCACATGTCCAGGCGCTCTCGCCTACGGAGGCTCAGCAGATTGCCGAAGACGCTTACGTTTACGGCTACTCCCTAATTACGACCGAGGTGACGTACGTACAGTCGAGCAATGTTCCGAAAGCCGAAGGTCTGCACGCGCCGCCGAACCAGTTCGTGAACGTCCCACGCTATCCCCCCGCGGACTATCGCGGCGTCTCGGCGCCCAACGCCGACACGCTCTACTCGATCGCGAGCCTTGACCTCACCGAACCGATCGTATTTAGCCACCCTGACATGGGCGATCGCTTCTACCTGATGGAAATCGTCGATCTGTGGATGCACGACTTAGAATCGTCGCCGAGCAAGCGTACTGCGGGCGGAAAAGCGGCGAACTATCTGCTGACGGGCCCTGACTGGAAAGGCGTAGTGCCCGACGGAATGCGGCACATTTCCATGGCCACACGCAACATGATCATTCTTGGCAGGACCTACGCCGACGGAAGCGAGCAGGATTACAAGGCGGTCAATGAGCTGCAGGCGCAGTACAAGCTGACGCCGCTGTCGGCCTGGGGCAAGCCATATACTTACCAGGCGCCCCCGGTGAATCCGAACCCTGGGTTCAGCATGACCGAGAAACCTCAGGCGGCCATCATAGCGATGGGTACTGAGGGGTATTTCAACCTGATTGCCAAGCTGATGGCTGGTACTTCGCCTCCCGCTACGGAGGACGCGCCGATCCTCGCACGTATGGCGAAGATAGGCATCATACCCGGCAAGCCGTTCGAATTGAGTAAGCTTGATCCAGGCGTGCAGGCTGCGCTCAAGGACGTTCCCCAGACTGCTCTGAAAAAGATTGAGTCCAACAAGGACATCCTCGGTCGCATGGTGGATGGCTGGGTGATCACCAAAGGGCTCGGCACCTATGGCACCGATTATATGAAACGCGCCGTCGTGGCCGCCTACGGTTGGCCCGCAAACCAGGAGCTGGATGCGGTCTATCCATACACCGAGGTCGACTCCGGCGGACAGAAGTTGAACGCTGCGAACAGATACACTTTGACTTATGCCAAAGGCGCAACACCGCCCGTCAATGCCTTCTGGTCGATCACAATGTACGAAATCGACCAGGGATGGTGGTTCGTCCCCAATGCGCTGAACAAGTTCACCGTCAGCCCCCGCAATGATCTCAAGTACAACACCGACGGAACGTTAACGTTATACTTCCAAAACGAGTCGCCGGGTGTGGACAAGGAGGCGAACTGGCTGCCGGCGCCGAAGGGCGACTTCATCGCGATGTTGCGGATGTATTGGCCGAAGGATCAGTCGCCTTCGCTCCTGAACGGATCCTGGAAGCCGCCAGCGGTGGTGAAAGAGGCCACAACCGTGATGCAGAGAATCGATGCGAAAGTCGACAAGGCAGAGAATTGCCGCCAGCAGGCCGAACTGAAGAAGCTCGAGACGATCGAGCGGGCTCGCTTCGTCGAGGATTGCGCTCGGTGATGAACAGGTCTTGGCAGGAGGCCGGCTCAATCCGGCCTCCTCCGGCTTCGACGATGAAACAGCGATCGGAGCCCCGCGGCCGGATTACTTTCGTTGCTATAACGGCGCATCGCTTCAAGACAATCGCAGAAGGTTCCGCCCCGGACGCTCAGCAATGGCAATTATTGCCCCTGTGTCGTGAACCGAACTGACTTTCTTGGCTGGATGTTGAGACAGTAGGGATCGGAAGGGAACCGCCCGAGGAACTGATTTCGCGCGGAGTTATGCTCCACTCTTGTCGACGAACGTTTGCAATTGCCTACCCGTTCCTTGAAGCCAGTTAATATGGATCGGCAATCGCATGCGCACCATAGTCATCGTCGAAGACGACCCGAGTATGCTGCAGGGCCTCAACCGGCTTTTGTCAGCGCATGGATTTCGCGTCGAGAGATTTACATCGGCGGAATCGTTTCTTGACGACATCGCCGAATGCGAGGCGAACTGTCTTGTTGTTGACATTCACCTTGGTGGAATCTCAGGCATCGATCTGAAGCGGAAATTGACGTCGTCGGGCAGCAACGTGCCCGTCATTTTTATGACGGCCATTGACAATGAGATCACGCGCCAGGAGGCATTCGACGTCGGCTGCGTTGCCTATTTGAAGAAGCCTTTTTTTGCAAAATTGCTGATTGATGCAATCAATAGCGTATCGTGATTTTGGTGTTGACGTCAAAAAAGGACAGTCAGGTTTACCTGTCCTCCGATGCGACCATGGCGAGTGCTCAATCAAAATATGCATAATTGATCTCCCGCAATGCCAGCGTTCAGGCTACAACAGTACAATTCACCATCGATTTATGACGTTTTGGTCAGTCGCGCGAACCTACGTACGAGTACAGGCTTCGCTGAAACATGAGATCCCGAAATTTCCTAGGTGCGCTCGTACTGCTATTCGCCATGACCGGCGCGGCAGTATCGGAGCCTAAGCGGGTCCTGCTCCTGCATTCGTTCGGCCGCGAGTTTGCGCCATGGAACGAGTACGCAAGAACCATCCGCGAGGAATTGGTGCTGCAATCGAAGGAGCCTCTCGACATTTTCGATGCTTCGCTGGCAACCGCGCGTTCCTCAGACCTCGTGGAGGGGCCATTCGTCGAATATCTGCGCGCTCTTTTTTCCAAGCGTCAACTCGATCTGGTCATCCCCATAGGCGCTCCGGCGGTAAATTTTGTTCTGCAGCATCGATCCCGGCTGTTTCCCTCGGTGCCTGCTGTCCACACGGGCATTGAACAGCGGCGTGTGCCTCTTGACGCGCTTACAGCGAATGACGCCGTCGTGGCGGTTTCGAAAGATCTGAATGGTGCGATCGGCAGCATCCTGCGGCTGCTTCCGGATACCACCAGTGTTGCCATTGTCATCGGCAACTCGCCCATCGAGAAGTTTTGGCTGGAGGAAACGCATCGGACATTCCAGCCGTTGGAAAGCCGCGTCTCCTTTGTGTGGCTCAACGATTTGTCGCTGGAGGAAATGCTCCAGCGTGTGGCCGTGCTTCCTCCACGGTCCGCCATCTTTTTTGTGCTGCTATCGGTGGATGCAGCGGGCGTCGCGCACGAGGAGAACAAGGCGCTGGCTCGCATTCATGCGGCCGCCAACGCGCCGATGTTTTCTCACTCGGACGCCTTTTTCGGCGACGGGATTGTCGGTGGACCGCTCTCCATCGTCGCCGATGTAGGGCGACAGGCCGCGAGCGTCGCCGTCCGCATTCTCGGGGGAGAGCTACCAGGCAATATCAAGACGCCTCCGCTCGAATTTGGCACGCCGAAATATGACTGGAGAGAGCTGAAGCGCTGGAACATCAGCGAGAGCAGGCTGCCGGTCGGAAGCGAAATTGATTTCCGCGCGCCTGGTCCATGGGAACAGTACCGATGGCAAATCACTGCGGGCGTGGCCGCTCTGCTGCTGCAGGCCGCGGTCATTACCTGGCTGGTCATCGAGCATCGGCGGCGAAATGTCGCCGAAGCTGAAGCCACCAGTCGCCGCCGCGAAGTTGTCCGCTTGAACCGCATTACGACTGCAAACGTCCTGTCGTCGTCCCTCGCTCACGAACTCAACCAGCCGCTCGGGGCGATCTTGAGCAATACGGAAGCCGCGCAAATGTTGCTCAAAGTCAGTCCACCTGATCTCAAGCAGATCAGCGAAATCCTTTCCGACATCGTGCGGGACGAACAGCGCGTGGGTGACATCATCCTTGGATTAAGGAATTTGCTGAACGACAGAAAAGAAGCCGACCTGCAGGCGCTTGATCTGAACGACACAGTTCCTGAGCTGGTCAAGATCGTCATGCCTGAGGCGGTCAAGCGGAAAATTACACTGCGGAGCGTACTTGCGCCCGAAGCGCTGCCGGTGCGCGCCGACCCGATCCACATGCAGCAAGTGATCATCAATCTCGTCATGAACGGGATGGACGCTATGCAAGGCACGCCCACCCCACACAACTTGACTATTCGGACCCGCCGCAATGCGGAATCCAATTTCGCCGAGGTCATGATTTCCGACTCAGGAACGGGCATTCGCAGGCAAAACCTGGCGCAGATCTTTGATCCGTTTGTCACCACAAAGAAACAAGGCACCGGGCTCGGCTTGCCGATCGCACGCACGATCGTCGAAAGCTACGGAGGTGCAATCTGGGCCGAAAATCGCCTGCGCGGAGCAGTGTTTTGCTTCACCCTGCCATTGGTCGATTGACTTGTGGGATGACAGATCGCGCTTCTGGCAAGCTCGATCCTGCTATTTGCCGGCGCGAAGTCGACATCGGTGCCTGCCGTACACTTGCCTGAAGCGATTTGGCCGGTTGGCGCACCTGACACGCGTC
>WNGJ01004681.1_pt1 | contig 14950 bp, 17 predicted proteins | sample 5400611 | NCBI WGS metagenome assembly WNGJ01 (sample SAMN13153375, study PRJNA577476) | soil metagenome | isolation source: 40 cm soil or saprolite under Garry oak tree replicate 1 | place: USA:California | collected 2016-06-15
CGGCTGCTCGGCGAGCCAGCTCCGGACGATCCGCATCTCGTCGATCTCGACGCGCTTGCCACAGAGGAAGCGGAAAGCCCGGCTGCCGATGTGGCGTGACGCGTGACGGGCGATCGCCTGCCGTGAGAACACAATAGCCTGCGGGTGCGCGAATTCGGCCCCCCGACGGCTCCCTATGTTGCGCCGGCGGGCTTGCACCTTCAGGGGCCCCGTGGTTCTTCCAGAGATGCCAACGGGTCGCGCGAATGCGCACCCGATGACAGGCTCCGCATGTCCGGGGACAGGCGGCGTCACCGCGCTCCTCACGATGCGGGTCTGCGGTCGTGCGACATGTGATGACCCGATCTCAGGGAGCAGCGGGCAAGCGTCCTCAGGGATGGGTCGCGATGGAAGCGGTCACGCGCGTCCGTATTCCCGTAAACGCAAAGGCCCCGCGTTGCTGCAAGACGCAGGTCCATCACAAAGCAGTCATGTGGCCCGCATGAGCGCAGCGACGATCCGCTTGAGTTGCAAACATGGCGGCAATCGTGCTTGAGGAGGCGCTCCGCGGATGTCTTTTCCTTGAGAAAGTCAGACACGCGGCGGCGGTAGCGCAATATAGTTCTGCTCTTTTTCGACCAAACATTCGAAGTTTGTTCGCCGGCCCGGAATTGCGCTATGCTGTCCGATTATTAGCGGTGAATGAGAAGTCAGGAGTTGGCGCGAGGTCAGCGAAGCGGAGCAGTATGCATGATGACTTTACCGGAGCTGGCGGCAGATGCCTTGGAAGAATTTCTCCGCTCGTATATGCGCCGCCGGTTCCCATCTTCGCAGGCGCTCGGAGAGATCGTGCCGTCGGCCGCGCGCATCGCGCTCGAATGCATTGGAAACAGCGACGCTCTCTACCACAATGTCGAGCACACGCTGCTGGTGACGCTTGCGGGACACGACATCCTCCGCGGGTGCGCGCTGAACAACAACCTGACCGCGGATGGCTACGCGCATGTCATCATCGCCTGCCTTCTTCACGACATTGGTTATGTGCGCGGCCTGTTCGGGGATGACGACGAGGATGGCTTTGTGATCGATCAGGCAGGCAGAAAGGTGAGCTTGCCGCGCGGCTCATCGGACGCCGGCCTGATGCCTCACCATGTCGACCGATCGAAGCTCTACGTGATGAGGCGGATCGAAGGCTTGGCTCCACTCAACAGGCAGCGGATTGCCGATGCGATCGAGGGCACCAGATTTCCTCCCCACGAGGGTCAGGAACACGATGAGGAGGCCTCGATCGTTCGCGCGGCGGATCTCATCGGACAGCTCGGAGATCCCAACTACATCAGGAAAGCGAACGCCCTCTACCACGAGTTTGAAGAGGTCGGCATGAACCGCCAGCTTGGCTACGAGTCCCCCGCCGACATCGTCAATCGCTATCCGCAATTCTACTGGAACAGCGTGGCGCCTCATATTCAGAACGAAATACGCCATCTCAACATGACGTCGAGCGGACGCCAGTGGATTGGGAGCCTTTATGGCAATGTCTTCCGCGCCGAGCGCGAGATCCCGCTGTCAGGCCCACAAACGTAAACCCATGGTCTTCGCGACCCGCCATTGATGGGTCTCGCGTCCCATCACTCATCTGCGTGACTCATCCTGCGTGCCGGCTCGATCCTCTGGCGCCGCAAAATGTGGCGCAATCGCCACACTCAGGTGAAATCGCCTGGCTGATGGCGTGTCCGGCCTGTTCTCGCCACGGATCCGCCCTGATTAGGCTCCGCCTTGATGGCTGTCGAATTTCGGTTTGGGTTGGGGGCCCAGGTTGAGGATACGACATGTCTTCCATCAACTGTGCCGGAACGTCATGCGTCGATATTAAAGCAAGCTATATTCATCCTGACGCACTCTTAGTCTCGTCCGCTGCTGTCAGGCGCGTCATTCATTTATTTGCCGTCGTTCTCGGCGCGGCGTCGCTTGCGGCCTGTGCCCAGTCCTCCATCGTGAGCAAGAGATCGGCAGCTTTTGCTCCCAGCCAGCAAGCCTTGCTGGACCACGATCGAACGACACCGGTCGTGACGAGCAGGCATGTGGCGGTCGCGCATGCCCCGTTCGCCACGCACGAAAATGCGGCGGGGACAAAAATGGCCTCGCAAGGAGTCGCCAGCTTCTACACCGAGGGAACGCAGACCGCGAGCGGCGAGAAGTTCGATACGAACGAGTTGACTGCCGCTCATCCGACGCTGCCGTTCGGCACCAGGTTGCGCGTGACCAATGTCTCGAACGGGCAGTCCGTGACCGTTCGGGTCAACGACCGCGGTCCGTACGTTCCCGGACGCGTCGTCGACGTCTCCTATTCCGCCGCCCGAACGCTTGGAATGGTTGGAGGGGGTGTCGCGAAGGTCAAGCTCGACGTGGTGCAATAGTCTGAGTGTCGCAGCACGTAGAACGACGTGCTGCGACGAACAACGAAACCGTAAGCCCGTTACCCCGTCTACGCCCTCCGCGCCAAAAGCCTGCCTTTCATAAGAGGATTTGCGCGTCCGTCATACGTCGTTCTTGGGAATGTATTTGCCCATGACGCACTTGTACCTCTGCAACTTCCACTCATGATACGGACCATTGGCAAGCCACTCGGCAATCCCAATTTGTCCATTGACCTGACAGGCAGTCATGGTGATGCCCGACTGCTCACTGGTGGTAACGACTTTTTCCAAACAGAGCTGGCTGTTGCAGAGAACAGCGACAAGAGTAACAAGCATGGTGACCTTCATTAATTAGGAACAACCCGGTCAATTGGGCCCATGCAGAGTTCGTGCCATCATTGGTGCGCGCCGTGCACCGACGATGCGAAAAACAAAAAAAGGCGGCCTCTCGGCCGCCCGTTTTTATACGGGGATGTACCGATTTTTACGCTCTAGCCTTCGTTGGTTATCCACGGGATTGGGCAAGCGCACAGGTGCGGGCCGCAGGGGTCCCGCCAATTTATTCAGTTCGACGGCAGCTTCAGATCCTCAGCCTCGAAATTAAACCGGTCCCGCAAGTTCTTCCGCTGTTCCAGAATGTCTTTCAAAAACGCGCGATCGGTCTCGTTTGCCATCATTGGCGCGATCAGGTCGAGCTGGTTCATCGCGACGAGCTGAAGGATCTCGGTCCGCGGCTTGCCGTCGGCATTGCGCGGCAGGGCGTGCACCACTTGAATATGCTCGGGCGGTTTGGGTCCCTTGGCAGCGGCGAGTTCACTGCGCAGTTGCGTCTCCAGCGCGCTCTTGTCGGCCTCGACAAAGGCATAGAGCCCGACGCCGGTCCGCCGGTCCGCGAACGCGACGATCGCGGTGTCGCGGACATCGGGATTGCGCCGGATCAGATCGATCAGCACCGGCGCGTCGTTCACCAGCCGCCGTCCGCCGCCTTCACGGTCGGTGAAATTGAACAGGCCGCGCGTGATGGCGCGATAGACCCTCTTGCCCGTCATCAGCCAGACCCGTGCGACCAGCGATTTGCGCGCGAGAATTTTGCGTTCCTTCGGCGTCAGCGCTTCGGCCGCGTAGCTGCGCTTGTGCTTGAGGAGATGACGGAGATCCTCGTAGGCCGCGATGCGGAACATAGGGCTGCGCGTCTTGAAACAGGCCGCAAGCTGGAAGTCGGTGAGATAGGCGCGGCCATTGCTGCCGCGTAGCCAGTTCTGCTCCTTGGCGAGATCGTTGTGGCAGATGCCGGCGCGATGCAGCCGGCGTAGCGCGGCCTTCGCGGATCGAAAATAGGCAACGTCGCCATGGGGTCTGGCGAGATGAAGCGCGACGCCATCGATGAAGCCGCGCACCAGCGCGCGTTGACCGCCCCATAACAGTTCGGGGCCGACATCGAGGCCCTTGGCCAGCGTCAACGCCTTTCGTTCGCGCGCGAACAGATGGCGCGCCAGCACGAACGACCACCACGGCACCTGATCGAGGCGGCGCAGCACGGCGTCGACCTCGCCGCCGTCGCTTCGGAAGCGCCCGCGCTCCACCGTCGAGAACACGTCGCGCTTCAACAGCACGCCTTCGATCCAGCGCGCCGACAACAGCGCGGCGTCATCCTTGGGGAACCTCATGAGACGCTCACGCCGCCGCTGCGATACGCAAATTGTCGGCGATCCAGCGGTCGAGATCGGCCAGCGCCCGCGCGCTGATCGCCTGCTTCTTGGCCACCGTTTTCTCGTTGCCGCGCAGCCGCGTGCCGTCCGCCTTTTTCGTTGGCGGGTTGGCGAGCGGCGGAAACAGTCCGAAATTGATGTTCATCGGCTGGAACGAGCGGCTGCCGGGCTCGATGGTCTCGATATGGCCGCCCGTGATATGGCCGAGCAGCGCGCCCAGCGCCGTGGTCGCGGGTGGTGGCGCAAGCGATCTTGCTCGGACGTCCGCCGCCGCATAGAGGCCGGCGATCAATCCGACGCTGGCGGATTCCACATAGCCCTCGCAGCCGGTCATCTGGCCGGCGAAGCGCAGCCGCGGCGCGGCGCGAAGCCGCAATTGGCCGTCCAGGAGTCTTGGCGAATTGAGAAACGTGTTGCGGTGAAGCCCGCCGAGCCGCGCGAACTCGGCGTTTTCCAGTCCGGGGATGGTGCGGAAGACGCGCTGCTGCGCGCCGTATTTCAACTTGGTCTGAAAACCGACCATGTTGTAGAGCGTGCCGAGCTTGTTGTCCTGGCGGAGTTGAACGATGGCATAAGGCTTTGTCGCGGGATCGTGCGGATTGGTCAGCCCAACCGGCTTCATCGGCCCATGCCGCAGCGTCTCGTGGCCACGCTCAGCCATCACCTCGATCGGCAGGCAGCCGTCGAAATAGGGCGTGTCGGTCTCCCACGCCTTGAACTCGGTCTTCTCACCCGCCAAGAGTGCGTCGACGAAGCCGTCATACTGCTCTTTCGTCATCGGGCAATTGATGTAATCCGCGCCGGTGCCGCCGGGGCCGGCCTTGTCGTAGCGCGATTGAAACCACGCCATCGACATGTCGATGCTGTCCTTGTGGACGATCGGCGCGATCGCATCGAAAAAGGCGAGCGCGGTCTCCTCGGTCAGCGCGCGGATGGCGTCCGCCAGCGGCGCCGAGGTGAGGGGCCCGGTCGCAACGATGACGTTGCCCCAGTCGGCGGGTGGCAGGCCCGCGATCTCGCCGCGGCGAATCTCGATTCGGGGATGTTCGAGCAGCGTCTTGGAGACGGCATCGGAAAATCCGTCGCGGTCGACCGCGAGCGCGCCTCCGGCCGGCACCTGGTTGGCGTCGGCCGCGCGCATGATCAGCGAATCGAGCCGGCGCATTTCGGCGTGCAGCAGCCCGACGGCATTGTTGGCGGCATCATCGGAACGGAAGGAATTGGAGCAGACAAGCTCGGCGAGGCCATCGGTGCGGTGGGCCTCCGTCATGCGGTCGGGGCGCATTTCGTGCAGGACTACGCGAATACCTGCCTGTGCGGCCTGCCAAGCCGCCTCGGAGCCCGCGAGGCCGCCGCCAATGACATGCACGGTATCGGAAGGAGATGATGTCCCAGTCATGGGCGCAGGGTTAGCGCGTTTTCAGCGAAAGCGCACCTGCGTCAGCCGCGTCTTTTATGAGGAAAGGCGACCTTCACCCACGTCAACATTCACCCACGTCAACATTCACCTACACAGGGCATACGACAACGCCCGCAACGAGGCGGGCGCTATCCGTCAGTTCAGTCGGCCGAAAACGGATCAGCCGTTATAATTTCCGGCTGCAACGCGCGGGATGTCCGAACGATCGAGGCCAATGTCGGCCAGTTCGCGATCGCTCAGTTGCGACAGCTCGTTGACGTTGCGCTGATAATCCCGGAACGCCTGGATCATGCGGATGAGCGAGAGCAGCATAGGTATTCTCCTGTATTTCGATTCAGCTCTTGTGGGAGGAGCGTGATCGTTGAAATGAATATAGAACGTATTTGTGCAGTGCAGAAGTTCTGATGTTGCGATGCAGCTAATCACAAATCGCATAACTCGAGTAAGGGACGGTTAAGCTTTCGGCATAGCTGCCAATAAACCGGCCACGATTATTCAAAAATCCGTAAAAATACCGTGAAATCACAAACTTGCGAACGGAGTGAGGGAAGGACGCCTAGCCAAAAATGGGGTTGCGTATCGATCTATTCAAGGCTGGAATCTGTTGACGAGCATCGTCGGCTTGTCATCTTTCATGCGCGATTCGCATGCGGGGCGCTTGTAATACTGAACATAAAATCATTTTTTGTTAACCGGAAACGACCGCTAACAGTGAATTCCGTTCCCAGCCGTTCCGTGAGTTCGGGGAGCGATCATCGTTGGCGCTCCGCCGGGTTGTGCCCCGCCGGACCCCACCAAACCTCGCAGGCTCATCTCATCGTCAATTCTGCGCGCAGCGTTGAGTCCACGCGCGGCTGACCGCGATGCTTACGAAGAGGCAAGCGCCGATCGATTTCGAAACGGCGAATGACGCCGGCGGTCGCGTCGTGGCGAGATGATGCAACGCGGTGAGCGGGATCGATCCGTGAGCGCGCGCAATCGATCGATCGCGCGCGCGATGCATTCATCGAAGATGGAGAAGCGCCGTTGTCCTTACCGAGCTGTAATGAAAACGTGCCGTTCTGCATGAGGCTCTGCGGCGTACGCCGATCACCTCGCGCGGAATTCATTCCGTAACTTTGGGTTGATCGGAGAAAAAATCATTTCACAGAATCCGGCAATGACGCTGGATCTGTGAAAACAAAAGGGAAACTAACATGCTTAAAAAGTTAGTCGGAGCCGCCGCGATGGCTGCCGTCGCGTTTGCTGTCGTTCCGGCGCATGCCGCAAAGATGGGAGGCGGCTGCTCTAGCGCGAACCTGGAGAAGACCGAAACCACCATCGATACCATGGCCGATGGTCCAACCAAGATCGCGGCGCAGAAGGAAGTGGCGATGGCGCAGGACGCCATGCTCAGCGGCAAGATGGGCGCGTGCGGCATGCACCTCGCCAAGGCGATGCAGGCTGAAATGGGCAAGTAAGACTTGACTTAGGGGCAGGGGGCCGGTCGCGCACGCGGTCGGCCCTTGTCGTTCAGCACCGCTTGGATTCAGGCACATTTGGAATCAAGTAAGTTCGGGCGAGGTTCACGGCGCGTGCGAAAGCTGCGTCGCAAAATAGGCGATTGTCCGCGCATAGACCTCGCTCTTGTTCCATTGCTGGAGCACCGGGAAATTGGGGCTGCCGGGCTGCCAGTCCTTGCCGCGCTTCCAGCCGTAGCCGGCCAGATAGTTCGCAGTGGAGGCCAGCACGTCGGGCGCGCTGCGTATGAGATCGCGCCGGCCATTGCCGTCGAAATCGACGGCGAACTTGATCCAGGACGACGGCATGAACTGCGTCTGTCCGATTTCGCCGGCCCAGGCGCCGCGCATTTCCGAGGGCGTGAGATCGCCGCGGTCGACGATCCGCAGCGCGTCCATCAGTTCGGCACGGAATTGATCCGAGCGCCGGCAATCATAGGCCAGCGTCGCCAGTGAGCGGAGCGTTGGAAATTTGCCGGTGTTGACGCCAAAATCCGTCTCCAGTCCCCAGATGGCCACCAGCACCTCGCCCGGCACGCCATAGGTCTCCTCGATCCGGGAAAGCACCGAGCCATATTGCTTCATCAGATTGGAGCCGCGCGTCATCCGTGGAGGCACCATGCGGCCGGAAAATTCCTCAAAGCTCTGAGCGAACACCTTTTGCGAACGGTCGCGCGACAGCACGCTCTGATCGAGCGTCACGCCATTCAGGCCGGCATTGATCGAGGCTGAGGAAATTCCCTTGCCCGCCGCCTCGTTCTTGAAGTCGCCAAGCCAGGCCTCGAAGCTGCCGCTGCCGCAAGCCGCCGCGAATGCTGGGAATCCCGGCAGAGTCAGGACGGCGCCAAGCATCAGGATCTTCAGGAGGCGAAGGGTCATAAAAATCACCACTAGCGAGACCGATTCCGAGGGATGACCGACGATATCGAATCTCGCCACCGGCCGCGATCAAAACAAGGCTAGAGCATGATTCGGAAAAGCCTGCTCTGAAAGCACGCCTTGGGGCTACGACCCGATGGGTGGGCACCGGCTTTCCGAAAAGATCATGCTCAAACAATAAGCTAGAGCGCGATCACGCTTTATCGTGAATCATCGTGCTCCAGTCTCTCACGAAGAGGGAACCCGTGACGAGTCGATGTGTGATCAATTTGCGGAGAATGGAGCATACGAAACCGCCGGCCAGGCGCTTTTGCGCGCCGACCGGCGGTCTTACGGGGCGCGTTCCTTATCCGTTATGTGTCGTCCCGGTGCCGCCACGGAAACAGATTGGCGGGGAAATCCGCGGCTGGCCGCCGTTGGCGCGGCGGGCGCGGGGGAATCGGGCGCGCATTGGGGTCGATGGCAACGACCTCGCGATAAAGATGCCAGGTGGCATGCCCGAGCAGCGGGAGGACGACGGCCAACCCCAAGAAGAACGGTAGCGAGCCAAGGACCAACAGCGCCGCCACGATCAAGCCCCAGGCCGCGATTGTGACCGGGTTCTTCGCCGCCACGCGGATCGAGGTGACCATCGCCTCTCCGGCGCTGGCATGACGGTCGAGCATCATCGGAAACGCCACCACGCTGATGCACAGCGCGACCAGCGCAAACAGGAAGCCGACGCCGCAGCCGACGACGATCAGCCACCATCCCTGCGGCGTGGTGAGCACCCGCTGGAGAAAGTCGGACACATCTGATGCGCCCTGATAGCCGAACACCTCGATGTAGATCGCCTGCGCGGTCGCGACCCAGGTGACGAACAGCGCCAGCAACAGCGTGCCGAGCCCAAGCATCGCGCCGAAGGAGGGCGATCGCAGCACATCGAGCGCATCCCATGCCGAAGGCTCCTCGCCGCGCTCGCGGCGGCTGCTCAGTTCGTAAAGGCCGAGCGCCGCGAAGGGACCGAGCAGGGCAAAGCCCGCGGCCAGCGGAAACAACAATGGCAGCACGGCATAGCCGGACACCGCGCGCGCCAGCATCAGTCCAAGGATCGGATAGATCACGCAGAGAATGACGGCGTGGCTGGGAACAGCCTTGAAATCTTCCCAACCGAGCCGGAGTGCCCGGCGCAGATCGGAAAGGCCGATGGTCCGGATTAAGGGTCCAGCCGCGGGGTCTTGCGCCGGCTGACCCTGTGACGTGACATTGCCTTGATATGGTGTGGCCATAGCCGCTAGCTTCCTCCGTCGGTTTCCTTGCCGCAACCGCCTTCGCTGCGCCGGGCGAGGGCACAGGCGGCCGTCTTACCGAAACGATCACGATCACGCCAGACGCGAAAACCTGTTCTGGCCAAGTCGCGAACTGATGACATCAGCATACTCCCAAAGCGCACCACGGTGACTCACGCCTCGGTGAAAATTATTGCCGCAGCGCAAACGCGCTCCTGTTCCGCCGTTACGTCATTTCGTCGTCACTTCGCCTCGGCTAAGCTTCGGGTCTTGGTTGGCGTTGGCAAGCGCAGGGCATATGGCTAGGTTTGGCTGCGGCGTCGCCTTAAATAAGAACCGTTCCGGGCCCTTTCACACGACCTCGTATCCATTGGGAGCAAACGATGAGTATTTTCGGAAAAATCATGAGCGCGATTTTCGGCCATGCTGCTGGCGCCACTCCCGCAGGCGGCAGCGCTGCTTCCGCCGGCGCGGCGGCTGGCGGAGCTGCATCATCGGCAGCCTCATCGGCCGCGCCGGCGCAGACGGTGGATGTCGCGCCGATCCTCGACAAGGCGGTTGCCGCGCACAAGGAAAAACTGGAATGGCGGACGTCGATCGTCGACCTGATGAAGGCGCTCGATATCGACTCAAGCCTCGCCGCGCGCAAGGAGCTCGCCAAGGAGCTCGGCTATACCGGCGACACCAACGATTCCGCGAGCATGAATGTCTGGCTGCACAAGCAGGTGATGGCCAAGCTCGCAGCCAACGGCGGCAAGCTGCCGCCGGAGATCAAGCATTAATCTGCTCGGATGCGAGCGGAAAAACGCAAAGACCCGCCGCATCGGCGGGCCTTTTGTCGATCGGGAACTGCTTGTCAGGAACGAAGCGGCGAATACGCGGTTCCACGCTTGATCTGCGCCCAAGCGGCCGCGCTCAACTCTCCGCGGCTCGATCCGATGTCGTGCAGGATGCGTACGGATCATAGGATGGGTCGCTCACCCCACCAGATCCGCCTCCTCCGGATGCTTGCGCAGATAGTCGACCACGAAACCGCAGCCGGCGATGACCTTACGTCCGTCGGCGCGGATCAGCGCGAGCGCGCCCTCGACCAGTTCGGACGCGATGCCGCGGCCGCGTAAGGCGGCCGGCGTCTCGGTGTGGGTGATGATGACCGCCTGCGGCGTCAGCCGGTAGTTGGCGAAAGCCACGCCACCATCGACATCGAGCTCGAAGCGGCTTTTGGCCTTGTTGTCGCGAACCGCGCCTGTCGTCATTCCCGGGCCTTTCCATCACGCGATGAAGCCTGACGTAAGCCGTCGGACGCTGTCGTGCAAATGCGGGAGCAGAAGATGCGGCTAGGTCTTCAAGAGGTCCCTGTATTCGGCAGCTCTTGCGGGGTGTCCTTGGATGGCGATAAACAGGATCGGAAAGCTCGTCATCAAGGCGAGCGTGGTCTTGTGTCCCCGTGATCTGAGGAAACCCCATGAAGCTCGTGCTGACCGTGCTCGGCGTCATTCTGCTTGTCGTCGCCGCTGTGTATGCTCTGGTTCCCGCGGACCAGTTGCCGGGCTTCTTTCCAGGCCATGAGGACAGCGTGACGCGGGTGCACATGAAGCACGCGATCGCATCGGGGGTAGCCGGCGTCGTCCTGCTCGCGGCCGGCGTTTGGCTCGGACGCAAATGAGCGGCGAGATGACCGGCGATCACGCCGCGCCGTGCGGCGGGCTCGCGCGGATGTCGCACCGCGTGATGAACCTCGGCTATTTGTTGACGCAGAATGCGCGCCGGCATGGCGGTCGCGCCGGTTTCGTCTGGGGCGGCAAATCCTGGACTTGGCGCGAAATCGACGCCGCGGTCTCGGCGCTCGCCGCCGCGCTCGCGGCACGCGGCATCGTCAAGGGCGACCGCGTCCTCGTGCATTCGAAGAATTGCGAGGAGATGTTCTTCTCGATGTTCGCGGCTTTTCGGTTGGGCGCGGTCTGGGTGCCCACCAATTTCCGGTTGATGCCGGACGAAGTCGCCTATCTGGCCACCGCTTCGGCTGCGAAGGCGTTTCTGTGCCACGGCGATTTCCCGGAGCACGCGAAGGCTGTCTCCGGGCCCGCGTTCATCTGGCGGATCGGCGAGGAGGGCGCGTTCGGCGAGCGTTCGGTTCGCGACGCGATCGACGCGCATGCCGGCGCAACAATCGAAAACGCCGCGGTCGAGCATGACGATCCCTGCTGGTTCTTCTTCACCTCGGGAACGACCGGCCGCTCCAAGGCCGCGGTCTTGACCCACGGCCAGATGGCCTTTGTCATCACCAATCATCTCGCCGATCTCACGCCCGGCACCACCGAGCGCGATGCTTCGCTCGTGGTGGCGCCACTGTCGCATGGCGCCGGCGTGCATCAGTTGATGCAGACCGCGCGCGGCGCCAAGACCGTGCTGCTGCCGACCGAAAAATTCGACATCGCCGAGGCGTTCCGGCTGATCGAAACGCATCGGGTCTCCAATCTCTTCACGGTGCCGACGATCCTGAAGATGATGGTCGAGCATCCCGCGGTCGACAAATTCGACCATTCCTCGCTGCGCCACGTCATCTATGCCGGCGCGCCGATGTATCGCGAGGACCAGAAGACTGCGCTCAAGAAGCTCGGCAAGGTGATCGTGCAGTATTTCGGACTCGGCGAGGTCACCGGCAACATCACCGTGCTGCCGGCGGCACTGCACGAGGAGGAGGATGGGCCGGCGGCGCGGACCGGCACCTGCGGCTTCGAGCGCACGGGCATGCAGGTCCAGATCCAGGACGATGCGGGCCGCGAGCTCAAGGCTTTCGAGACCGGCGAGATCTGCGTGATCGGACCCGCGGTGTTCGCGGGCTATTACGACAACCCCGAGGCCAACGCCAAAGCCTTCCGCGACGGCTGGTTCCGCACCGGCGATCTTGGCCACATGGACGAGGAGGGCTTCGTCTACATCACCGGGCGGGCGTCGGACATGTATATCTCCGGCGGCTCCAACATCTATCCGCGCGAGGTCGAGGAGAAGATCCTGACCCATCCCGCGATCGGTGAGGTTGCCGTGCTCGGCGTGCCGGATCCGGTCTGGGGCGAAGTGGGCGTCGCCGTCTGCGTAGCGCGCGAGGGCGCGGGCGTGACGGAAGCGGAGATGGCCGCGTTCCTCGCGCCAAAGGTGCCGCGCTACAAGATGCCAAGGCGTTTCTTCTTCTGGGACGCGTTGCCGAAATCCGGCTATGGCAAGATCCCGAAGCGGCTGGTGCGCGACGAGCTTGAGACGCGCGGGCTGCTCGATCTCAACACGAAACAGACGGGCTAGCGAGCTGTGCGCGCAATCGTTCAGCCCGGGCCGCCCGTTGCCGAGCGCATCCAGTGGGTCGAGGCACGCGGCCGCGCCTTTTCCTTCACGATGGAGGCCGGCCTGCCGCTGTTGGAAGCCGCGGGCCGCGGCTTTGCCGCGCAAGGTTTTGCCGGCGGCGCGCTGAACATCAGGGGCGGGGCGCTCGGGCCGTTCGCCTATGTGATGCCGGCGCTGTCGAAGACCCGCGAACATGCGGCCTTCTACAGCGGGACATTTCGGCCGCAGGGCGTCACGCGGCTGAAGCTCGCGACCATGACGCTCGGCGTTCGCGACGGCGCGCCATTCTTCCATTGTCATGGCCTGTGGACGGAAGCCGATGGTCGCATCAATGGCGGGCATATGCTGCCCGAGGAGACGTTTGTCGCCGAGCCGCTCGCGGTCGAAGCGTTCGGCATCGACGGCGCCGTCTTTGCCGCCGAGCCCGATCCGGAGACGAACTTCAAGTTGTTCGGACCGGTCGTGAGCGAGGCCGGCGGCGCCAAGACCACCGGCCGGGCCTTTGCCTTGCGGCTGCGGCCGAACCAGGATTTTGCCGGAGCTCTTGAGGCTTTCTGCCGGGAGCAGGGCATCTCGCGTGCGAAAATTCACGGCGGCGTCGGCTCGACCATCGGCGCGTGCTTCACCGATGGTCGCGTCGTCGATCCCTTCGCGACCGAGCTTGCGATCACCGCCGGCAGCATCGCGTCCGGCGCCAGCGGCGCGCTGGAAGCCGAACTCGACATCGCGCTCGCCGACTATGCAGGCGGCATCGCGGAAGGGCGGCTCGTCCGTGGCGACAACCCCGTGCTGATGACCATGGAGCTGGTTCTCGAACCGCTCTGACATCAGCGAGCCCCTCGCCGTCGCCGTTTCCGCACCTGGACGTTGATGTCGAGATCGATCTCGCTCACGCACGTCTGCTCCGTGCGGTGCGAGCCGCCTTCATGCCAGCGGCCGTTGCGCGCATGCGCATCTCGGACGTTGGCCAATCGCAGGCATCGCCATTGCGGCAGCGAGCCTGAGCTCTCGCCCGCGAACTGCCAGGCCAGCACGACCTCTTCACCGCTCTTGTTGGTGCCGATGATATGCGGGCACAGTTCGCGACGGCGGCCGTCGTAGGTGCAGACAACCTGCTGCTCGGCGAGGATGGCGTTGCGAAACAGGGTGTAGGTGGGCGAGGGCATCTTGCCGACGATATCGAGGGGGCGACAGCCTCGCATGTGGTGCGAGCCACTCGAAAACTCCACTTCCATGCCAGGTGTGTTCCTGTTACGTTCTTGATCCCAGGGCTGACCAGGCGCCTTGCAGGGAATGGGGGTTCGTATGAGCTCGCGACGAAAGCGCGACATCAAGATGCCGGCGCCGTATCTGAGGCGCGTATGGCTGGATCCCTCGCGCGTTTCGGATCGCGACGCCTATCCGTTCTGCCTTCCCTTTCTCCAGAACGATTTCGAGCTGAGCTTCGATGCCGCCATCACCATCATCGTCGGCGAAAACGGCACCGGTAAATCGACGCTGCTGGAGGGGGTCGCGGTGCTCGCGGGCTATGACGAGGCCGGCGGCGGCAAGGGCTACATGCCGGTCGACCATTCCAACGCGCTGGAAAAGATGGGCGGAGAGCTTTCGAAGGCGCTTCGCGCGAGCTGGCTGCCGAAGATCACCAACGGCTGGTTCTTCCGCGCGGAGAGCTTCTTTTCCGTTGCGAGGTACTTGGACGACGCCAATCGCCCAATGCCCGACGTCCCCCGGGGCACCCAGCCCGATTTCCTCTCGCACTCGCACGGCTCTGCCAGGTCGTCATGGCCACACATTCGCCCGTCCTGATGGCCTATCCGAATGCGCGGCTGCTGCGGCTGTCGAAATATGGGCTGGAGCCCGTGACGGTCGAACAGACCGATCACTACAAGATCATGCGCGAGTTCTGCGTCGACCCGGCAGGGTTCGTGCAAGCGGCGATCACGGAGTGAACGAACGGGGCGCGAGCAAAGTGCATCGCGGCGTCCTGCGCTTCCTATCTTATTCAAATTTCAAACAGCAAACCGGATGCGAGTTGTCGCGCATTCCGGGCCTCATGGTTCGAGACGCGCGGCCTTGCCGCGCTCCTCACGATGAGGGTCGTAGATCGTGCCATATGGCTTCGGTCGTGCCACACAGACGACCTTATCCTGAGGAGCGGCCGTCGCAAGTGTACGCAGCCTGCGCAAACTTTTGAGGCCGCGTCTCGAAGGATAGGCCACGAAAAAGGAGCGCTGACACAAATCCTCGTTCCCGCGGCATGAGATGCCCGAGTTGTTAGAAGCGAACCACCCTCAAAGAAACAGAGGGCGCAGGGAATGCCGGATGCGCGTTGCACCCGTAGCCGCGTGTGCGTAAAAAAAGCACACGCGTTAGCAACCACAGGTACACCGCATCAACCGGCATTCCCTGCACAATGGTTTTAACGGTTTCCTTCGTGATC
>WNGJ01025366.1_pt1 | contig 14948 bp, 14 predicted proteins | sample 5400611 | NCBI WGS metagenome assembly WNGJ01 (sample SAMN13153375, study PRJNA577476) | soil metagenome | isolation source: 40 cm soil or saprolite under Garry oak tree replicate 1 | place: USA:California | collected 2016-06-15
CTGGGCACAATGCCTTCAAACGGGGCGAGAAAGAAACCGGTAAAATTATAGAGGGCCTGCGCGAATGGGTTCGTGGGGTCCGCTCCCAACAGCTTCAAGCCAAAACGCAACAGGAACAGCATCTCAAGGGCGAAGAGCACCCATTGCAGGTAGTCCATGAACTTGGCCACGCCATATTTACGAGCCTGAGCCTTTTGGTTGGCTGCGCTCTGGGTATCCTGCACGGGAGGAGCTACATACTGTGGAGCTACATACTGATTGGGCGCAGTCGCATAGGGCACTCCCGGCTGGCCTTGATAGGGTGGCATGCCTGGCTGATTCTGATAGACAGGAGGCGCTGACTGATATGGGGGAACCGCTGGTGGGATCTCTTCGAGAGGTGGCATGTAGTTTGGATCATTAGGATACGGGTTAGATTGCATACGACTCTCCTCTTGCAGGTACATGATCGACGATGCGTTGCTTGGAAGTGAGGTCTGCGGAAGCCCCTTCTTGCACAACCCTTGATAGGTTCTGCAGGGTAGCCACATCCGATGTTTCTAAAAGAAAGCTCCTATAGCATTGGTACTAGTGTACGTGACCGAGGACAAAAATACATCCTTAGAACGCGCTATTTTTGTGCATCCCAGGAATGGGCAAAAAGACGTGCTGTATGGGTGGCATAGTGCGTTTGCACTAGTGGTCAGACACCGCAGAAGGCAACGTACAGATGGAAAAAATAATGTGTACTGACGATGTGTTTTCTCCCCAAAGCCAGTACACTAGTGACGGAGGTCCACGACTTCGCCATCGGCAACACGTTTGCGGCATGATTGACAAAAGTTGACCTACATGACCCATGTCGATAAGCCGATGCGCATCATGTCAGAGTTGTTGCGGCGCAATCGTGCACCGGCGGAGGTGATTCTGGTTCTGGCAGCCCAAGAAGCGCAGTTGCAGAAAGCGTTCGCCAAAGCGGGACGCAATGAGCCGTGTCCGTGTGGCAGTGGACGCAAATTCAAGCTGTGGCATGGGAGATAATAGCTTCACATACCAGCTCCATTAAAAACCGCGAGAGTTGCCTGGTCACTCGCGATTTTTGATAGTGAAACGTCGGCTCACCTAATCTAAACACACTAGTCCACCTGAGTTACCCGTATTGCTGCTCGCGCACATGAGGAAAAAATAGTGTGTTTTGAAGATGTAATTTCACGCCAACAGAAGTACACTGTAAGCAGTACATTGGTTTCCTCAAAGAAGAGGATGAAGACAATGATAGAGACACTCTAGAGAAGGAACAATTTCTCAATGAGGGAGGATTTAGGTGAGTATGAGAAGAGCGCCAGCAGGTGAAGACACCGTCGATCAGGAAAAGCTCGTCGCATTACAACGCAGAGCACAGCAAGCGTGGCTGCGCTTGTGGACGCGCATCCAGAGCATCACGCCCAGTGGCCTGGTGCGCTTTTTGCTCGTGCTGCTTGCGCTGGCTGGTCTTCTCTGGCTGATTACCAGTGCCTTCCAGTCGCTGGCCACCTTTGTCATCGGCATCATGCTCGCCTATATCACCCTGCCCATCGTCGACTGGCTTGATCACTTCTTGCCACGCTGGCTGGCCGTGCTGTTAGTCATCCTAGGTGAGATCGCCCTTGTTGGGCTGTTTCTTGTCTTACTGATCCCTGCTGTGGTTCAGGAGATCCTACATTTTGTGCAATTCCTGCCCAAACCTGATCAGGTGCGTGACTACTTCAACCAGCTTGCTCAACAGGTCCACAGTTGGCCGGAGCCAATCGGCGTGTTCCTTCAGGGTTGGTTGCGGACGACGACGGTCAGAGTACAAACCAACTTCACTCAATACATCGTGAACCTCATCGCTGCTACGGTTAGAGGGGTCTTTAGCTTGCTGAGTGCCTTCAGCTTCTTGCTGGGCCTGCTGGTCATCCCGACCTGGATTTTCGCCGTGCTCAACGATCATCGCAAGGGTGTGCAGGCCATCGACCGCATCTTGCCAGAGTGGCTGCGACCCGATTTCTGGGCGGTGGCACACATCTTGGATCGCACCTTCCGCGTCTACTTTCGCGAACTGGTCGTCATGGCCATTGCGGTGGGCATCGTCACCTACGGTGGGCTAGTGCTGTTGGAGCGACTGGGGGTGCAAGGCATCCCGTTCCCGGTGCTGCTGGCGATGCTGGCAGGCTTCACGGACTTCATCCCCTCGATTGGTGTGCTGCTGGGCACCATTCCCGCAGTAGTCTTTGGCCTGATCAACGGATCCTGGGAGACAGCTCTGGCGATCCTTGTGCTCTACGTCGCGATCCATTTCCTGCGCAACCGGCTGCTCGCACCCCTGTTCGCAAGCGATAGCGTGAAGATCCACCCGGCCATCCTGGTGGTGATCCTGGTGATTGCCAGCCAATTCGGGCTGATCTGGCTATTCCTGGGCGCACCCCTGGCTCAGATCACCTACGATCTGTACCGCTATGTCTATGGACGCGTGAGCGACCCGCCACGTCCCGCGGGCCTGATGCCAGGGGAACTGGTTCCTACCACCCGTGAGAAGGGTACGAACAAGCGGATGATGGTGCCGTTGCCAACAAGCCCTACTTCAAAGAACTACGTGCCACTGCCGCCTGAAAAGGTGAGTTGAGGAAAAAGCTAACGAAGCGTCAACGCATGTTGAACTGCGTATCAAGATCAGCGCAACGAACCATGTACATGAAGCACTACTATCGTAATCATTCAGTTAGAGGAGGGAGTTCCTGATGGCTATCGACCAGTCGAGTGGTGCACCGGCACCCGATTATATCCAACTGACCTCCGTGCGTGTACCGCTGGACCAGGCAGCTGATGCCCTGATCAGCCAGGATGCCAGCGGCCACACTCCCATTGTCGTACTGACCCAGCGGCAAAACCGCATTAGCAATTTGCCCTTGCTCATCGGTGTGGTCATCCTGGTTGGTGGCATTCTGTGGAGCGTGCTCTCAGGCAACCCACTGCTGGCTACTGCGGCTGTGCCTCTGTTCCTGATCTTTGTGGTGCTGGCCATCTTCCGCAGTTTCCTGGTGCGCATCCCAGAAGGAGCGTACGGACTGCTGCAACAACGGGGCAAATACCTGCGCACGATTGAGAGTGGTACGCAGATCCTACCGCCCTGGATCGTCGTCTCACACGTGGTGACGCGGCGCATCATTCCCTTTGAAGTGCCGGTCAATGAGGCGCCGACGCAGGACAATGTACGCTCGACCGTCCAGGCGTTGGTCACATTCTTGATCAGCGACCCCTACCGCTTTGTGTATCACATCTCGGCCAGCGACTTCGACCAGGTGTTTCAGGCCGCTTGCCAGAACGCGCTGCGCGCAATGGTGCGCCAGATCAGTTCTGACGAGGTGAACAACCTGACTCGACAGGAGACCAGCGCATTGCGTGAGACGCTCAGCGCAGCCAGCGAGCCGTACGGGGTCAAGGTCGTCCACGTGAACATCTTCTACGCCCGCCCCCCAGCAGACTTTGTGCGGTCGCAGGAGGCGCGGCAGTTAGCGCTATTGCAGCAGGAAGAGCAAGCTGAGCAGCAGGCGCTGTCCAGGCGCAAGCAGACCGATGAGGAGACATTGTCCAGGCAGGCGGTGATTGCGCGGATTGAGCGCGATCGGGAAGAGCTGCAACTGCAGATCAAGCAGGCGGAGATACGTAAGCAGGTGGTCGAGTTGGAGGCGCAGGCGGAAGATCTGCGACTAGCCAGGCTGCAGGAACGGCTGGAGAAGTACCGGCAGGCAGCGGAATGGGACTGGGCAGGCGAGCAACTAGGTGTGGCCAAAGGGTTGGCGAGCAACACGCACGCGGTGGTGCAGGTAGGCAGTGGTGGCGCGACCGATATTGCGCGAGCTTTCTTGCTGCGAGACATGTCGCAGAATCTGAGCGTGCAGGCAGACACTGCTGCTGATGGAACCCATACAGAGGGCGCCGCTAAACAGTCGACAGACACATAAAACTGGCTTGACTATGCGATGGCTGCTCTTGTCGAAGAAACGGTGAGCCTGCTCATCAAGCGTCATGTTGACATCTTGCTTGCGGTGATTCTCTTCGGTTCTATTGCCCGGCATGAAGAGGGACCTCCTGACGACGCCTGTCCAAGTGATGTGGACTTGTTAGCCATCTTTGACACGACCGATCGACTCATCAAGGCCTATCTTGCCGCCTTTTCCCGTCCCCTGTCTTCGAGGCAGCTACCTGCTTTCACTGATTACTTCTTGCATAGATCGTCGCTCGCTGCAATGTCATGCCTGGTACTCCTTTCTCGGCAACACACCGCTTTCTCCTCTCCTTGCATAAACCAGCATCCTTTGGTCGCGAGATGCCCCTTATGCACGCACAATAGTGATGCCAAGTGCGCGGTAGGGGGCCAGCACCTCGTTGGGGACGGAGCGCTCGGTCACCAGATGGGTCAGGTCGCTGAGCGGTCCGACGATGTAGGGGGCCGCCGTGCCCAACTTCTCGGCGGGCGTCTTCACCGAGGCCTCATCCAGATCAAAGGTGCTGATCCCCACTTCGAGATGCATGCTGCCGATCCCCAGGAAGCACAGATCGGCCCGGATGTGTCGAAACGCCTCGACGGTCGCTGCCCCGACGGCCACTAGCTCATGCTTGTAGAGCTTCCCGCCGATCAGGATCACTTCAACCGTCGGGTGGTCAGCCAGGACTACTGCCACTGGTGGACTATGTGTGATCACCGTGGCGTGCAGATCAGGTGCCAGGTGCTGCGCTACTTGCAGGGGCGTGGTGCCCCCATCCAAAATGATGATCTGATCCTGGCGAATGAGCCGGGCGGCGGCCTGGGCGATGGCGGCCTTGGCTCCTGGGGCCTGCTGCTGCCGCTCGATAAAACTGGCCGGGGCTGGTAAGCGTGGCAGCGCCCCGCCATGCACCCTCTGCAACTCGCCAGCAGCGGCCAGTTCACGCAGATCACGCCGAATAGTATCTTCTGAAACATGCATGGCCTTGCTCAGTTCTGACGCATACACCTTGCCTTCCCGCTGCAGGGTCTGCAGAATCGAACGACGTCGTTCGGCTGTCAACATTGCGTTTTTCTCCTTGAAATTGCATGTTACATCTTGAGACCACGCGGATTTCCGTGTTATTATCATTGTAGATGCAGTGTACTGCACGATGATGCTGATTGTCAATAGGCTGTAACGGCTGGGAGTCAGGTCCTTCGTCCCTGACTCCCAGCCATTTACCTTGGGGCAACAGGGAGGCATTGAACGAAGAAACGAGCACACACATCGATCCAAGTACTGAAGGTGAAAGAGAAACGTGGCCGGGAAATTGCATGGAAAGGTTGCACAGATTACTGGAGCCTCCTCGTCTACGTCAACCTGCTGGGCTTGATATATGCCATACACGCTGCACTCCCGATCATGAAAGCGCAGAGTGACAGGCATATCGTTAACATTTCGTCAGTGGCCGGTCGCACCGTCGGCGCAGGACGCGCTGTCTACAATGTGACCAAGTGGGCGGTGGGTGCCTTTTCAAAGGCACTCCGGCAGGAGGTCCACATGCATCCTTGGGCCTAATCTTGTCGTTTGTATGCCGACCAGGCTTCTTGAGCTTCAATGAGCGCATTGAGATCATGCACCTGTTGAGCGATCCAAGTTTGTAGATCATTGTGCTCCACTTCCTGACGAGCGAGATCGGCCTTATGGCCGCGTTCTTCAGGTGAGAGCGTGAGAGCCTGGAAGAGCGCCTCTGCCGTTTCTAGCGTGTCGGCAGGTGAGATAGGAAGGGAGGCCGACTCCAATTGTTGAAAGGCCCCGCTGGTGCGCGAGAGGACCAGTACCCCGTTGCGTTGGTTCACGATAGGACCCTCTTTGGCCACCAAGTTCATCCCGTCAATGAGCGAGTTCACCAGTAACACATCGTAAAAACGGAGGGCGACCAGCGCCTGCGTACGGTCGTTTTGTACGAAGGCAGAGATCGGTGTCCAGCCAGAACGCCCGAAATTCTGGTTGATGTCAGCGATGGCGGTGAGGACCTCATTCCTGTAACGTTGATAGAGCGGTAAGCTCTGACGCGATGGCACGAGAAAGGCGAGGAAACTCACCTTCTTCTGCAGCTCGGGATGCTGCTCGAGCAGCTGCTCGTAAGCCTGGAAGCCCTGCACAATATTCTTGGTTGGCTCAATGCGGTCCACCCGCATAATGGTCTGTTCGCCCAGCAAAGGCTGGATCTGTTGGGCAGCACGTCTGCCTGCGGCACTCTGGACGATGCGGCGCTCCTCTGAGACGGAGATGGAGATGGGATAGTCACGCACCAGCGTGCGATGATGGCCATACAGAATGTTGCCCTTGTCGCGATCAACTTCCGCATCAGCGAGGACAGCTGGGACGCTCTCGAGAAAGTTCTGCGCATCACGCCTCGTCTGGAAGCCGAGAATGTCGTTACCCAGCAGACCATTGTAAATCGCTTGGGTCATGTTCGTAGGCAGGGAGGTTTGCCAATAGCGCACTTCTGGCCAGGGAATGTGAATGAACTGTTGGAGGATCAAAGGCTGCTGGCAGTGGTGCTGGCGGATGATGGCGGGAGCCAGGTAGAGATGGTAGTCCTGCAGTAGCACCACAGCAGGCTCCTGCTCGCGGTCAAGCTCAGCACAGACGGCCTCGGCAAGCGCTTGATTGGCCTGACAGTATCCATGTTCCCACGCATCCTGCATCTGATCAGCACTGAGCGAGACCTCATAGCGGTCGAAAAGGTAGTGTTGTAAGAACCAGAGGACCTGGTTACTGATGGTATCGTAGTACTTCCGGTAGACTGCCTTGGGAAGAGCGATATAGCGAAGCTGCAGCGGCTGATCGGGCAGCGGAGAAGGGAGTAAGCCATGATGGGCCTGTTTCAAGGCGAGACGGTCTCCTTCGGTCATCGCCAATGCTACCCAGGTAACCTCCCTTTGCTTGACTGCTCCCAACAGCGCTGTAACTACACCACCGGCCCCTCTGCGGTGCTTGAGCGTCTTATTCTGGCTCACCATATATTCAACGGGGCCGCGATTACTGACGATGATGAGATGGTTTGTGTCTATTTGCTCAGTTTGCTTTTGTGCTACCCTGGTCTGCCTCACGTGTCTGGGCATGACCCACTCCTTTACTTGACGATGCTCGATTCCTGTTCTACTGCCTGCTCACGTGTGCTGCTCACTCTCAGAGGGTCGTGCGCTCCTGCCTGACGATGCTTCGCATTGCCATGAGATCCCTTGCCAGGGTTTCAGGTCACTCCACATTTGCTTCTCAAGAACGGGACGATAAAAGCTGTTGGCAGCGCAGAAAAAACGTTCACTGTCCCAGTCTACACAAGCACAGCGAGTAGTGGCCAGTGACCTTGAGTATCTGTTGCAGATACCCCTCTCAGGAACAATCGAGTGCTCATTGCAGGCGACCACAAGTCGCCTGGCTCAAAGGTGTGTGCAAAGAAGTACCCAGTTGAGAACTCATCCACAATGCCCTCTACTTTGCTGCTTGAGCGATGACTTCACCTTCCACAACGTTGGGGGGACTCGAAACGAACGAGGTTAAATGCTGCATGATCCAGTCCGCAACCATCCCGTCGGCTGTATCGGCTGCCGCTTTACTCTCGAAGAGACTGATTGCAGCTACCACATTGTTCCCGGCATCAAGGACGTAATACGCCACAAAACCCGGCGCTTTGCTGATAATAGGACCAAGACCTGCTTGAACTTCTTGTGCCGCCTCGTCAACCTTCTCATGCCCAGATTTGATGGTGTACTGCCGTACAGATGCGTACATGGTTTGCTCCTTTCTCAGTTTGATACCTTCACCCTGGAGAAAATGTACTCATTAACAGGTAGGACAACATGGAGGTATTTCGCTTCCTGACACTGCATAACAAGGGTATTTTGCTCGTTGTTCTTTCTGTTGTCGTGGCCTATGCCATGCAGCCGAAGCGCCTCCGACATGTCTATTTAGCCATATCTCCGTCTGATTTACAAGGAGTGACCGGCCTCATGACAGACATGTTTAATGAGCAGTATCGCAGCATGTTCGAGTCCGAGCATATGTGCGGCTCCTGTAGAGACGACTTGGGAAAGCCGACACTGGATGAATCCACAGGAAGCAGCGGCGGCTCTAGGAATCTCTGTGAAAACGCTCCGCAGGTGGGACAAGGCAGGAAAGCTGCATGCTGCTCGGACAGCAGGCAATCATCGACGCATCGGCATGGCTGAATCCAATCGCATCCAGAGGCAGCGAGAACAAGCTGTTCGCTGTACATTGTACGCGCGGGTCTCCACCTTCAAACAGGCGCAGGAAGGCGCTCTCAGTGCCGTTTTCGGGTGAGCAGGAGTGAGGGCCGCCTGATGGGCAAAGCCGCACGCAGTACCACGCTTCCGCTTGATCTGTCGCCTCGTGCCTGCGGAGGAGCCAACACGGCAAAACTGGTGGCCCTCCAGAAGACGACCGCCATTTTGACACAGGCCCACGCCTTCTTCCTCGACTTCCTGCTGGCTCACAACGAGAAGCTGACCGAAAAGGTGGTCTACTTTTCTGAGAAACATCAAGAGCTGTGCGAGCGGCTGCTCGACGCCAATGAGCTACGCTCCTGGCTGGAACAATGCACCGTCTCGACGGAGACACGGCTCGCGCCTCGCTATTTCAAAAGGGAGTCCAGAGGGAATCCCTCCTGGCGGGGCTTGGGGTGCCCCCAAATCCCCACTTTTAAAAAAATTTGATATCACCTGGTCTCTGGCATGGGTGAATCGAGGAATGCCGTGATGATCGGGAGGAGCAGTTCGGTGCGGGTCATGATACCTTGATGCGGTGCAGCCCAGCCAACATGCGTGGTGGCCCGAAGCACCGCGAGCTGGGCAGGCGGGAGACCGGCCAAGTTGCCGTCCGCCTTGCCGCCGCCGAGCAGACCAAAGAACTCCACCGCGTGCGCGAGGCGCATGCCGTCTGCATCCCCGACCAGGATCAGAATGGGTGTCTTGAGCGCCGCAACGCCCTCTGCCCAGTCGTAGTCCTCCGTCAAAAGCTGCCTCATCTTGGCAACCACTGTCGGCCTGGGCGAGGTCTTGAGGTAGGCTTCGTGGATCGGGGTCCCGGCGAACGCTTCGACGCTCATCGAGGCCATTCCCGCGAGGACTTTGGGGTACCAGCCTTCCCTTTTGAAAGGGGTCGAGGCCAGCGCCAGCTTGCGCACCACTTCCGGGTGCCGGATGGCGGTTTGCAGTCCGACGCCACCACCCAGGGAAAAGCCGAAAATGTCGGCCCGTTCGAGTCCAAGGTGCGTGATCAGGGCGGCGATATCGTCCGCCATCAACTCAAAGCGGAGTGGGCGCTCGATGTCGGCAGTGTGCCCGTGTCCTTGCAGTTCGACGGCGATGACGCGCCGCGTCGCGGCAAGCTGCGGCACAATCTCTCCCATCGCCTCGATGGTCCAGTAGCCGCCGGGAAGTAGCACCAGCGGCTGCCCGCTCCCGTGTATCTCGTAGTAGATGTTGAGACCGTTGACCGAGGCGTAGCCACTCTGCTGGTCGTTGTGTGTGGTCATGGTGATTGCTCCTTGTCTTATGAAATGCATGCTCCCAGGCCCTCTGGTCCAGGTGCCTGGGAGCGATCCATTGCCGCTTACTTGCGTAGTATAGCACATGGCTTGGAGGTCTTCAGGCTCTCGCGGCCCAGGAGCGGCGACCATAGGCGACGCAGGCCGCCAGCCCGCCCACCACCAGTGGGACCACTGCCCCGGCGACACCCTGGCTCGCCAGCGTGAGCACCACCGCCCCGACCATGATAACCACCAGCCCACAGGCGGCGAGCGGGGTCAGACTTCTCTGGATGTGTGTCAGCCCCGGTAGGATCAGGCCGAGCGCCCCCGCCACCTCGCAGATGCCGATGAAGCGCAGGAACAGCCCCGGTAGCGGCATCTGCGCTGTCATCATCTCAATTGGCAGGATCAGTTTCATACTCCCGGCGAAGAGGAAGATAAGCGCAAGAAGTATCTGAACGGTCCAGAGGGTAGCGGTCACGGCCCGACCCTGACGTTTCGCCTCGCCGACGCTGCTGCTCACTAGTTGCTGGCTCATTACCCGACTCATTTTTATGTCTCCTTTTTCTCTCGTTGCCTGATGCTACTTGCAATTTGCAAGTGCTAGATGCTATACTATTCCCTGAGGAGGAAGCAAAACCGGAAATGTTAGGGGACCAATTTTCATGAAACACACACAAGACAGACGCTCAGACTGCCCGATCAACTTCGCCCTGGAGATCTTCGGCGACACCTGGTCGCTGCTCATCATCCGCGATATCGTCTACTTTGGGAAGAAGACCTACGGCGAGTTTTTAGCCTCAGAGGAAGGGATCGCGACCAACATCCTCGCCAGCCGCCTCGCGCACCTGGAGCAGCAGGGCATCCTGGAGAAGCAGCCCCATGACGCCAATAAACGCAAAGAGAGGTATGTCCTGACGGAGAAAGGGCTGGACCTCATCCCGGTCTTAGTGGAGCTAGGCAACTGGAGCGCGGTCTACGATCCGCAGACCGCTGCCCCACCCGACTGGATTGCGCTGGTGAATGCCGATAAGCCAGAGATGATCAGACGCATTCGCGCGTCGGTGCGACGCGGCGGCTCCGTCTTTGTCGGGCCGGAGAGCGTGCTCAGTCAAGTCACTGGGGCAGTACAAGCATATGACACGGCCCACAAAGAAGGGCCTTAGCCGTCGGCGCAAACGAGGGGTATTCTTTGTTGAGGTGGAGCGAGTGGGAGCAGGCCAGGAGAGGACGGTGCGTGATGAAGCTAGATGAGATGCTGTTCGAGGGCAAAGTGGGTCGCAGAATTACGTGAGGTAATGTTCAGTTTGCTATAGATGGAGCGCAGGTGGGCATTCACCGTGCGAGGACTGATGACCAGTATTTCAGCAACCTGCGCATCGGTGAGTCCTCGTGCCACCAGCCGGAGCACCTCCACCTCGCGCTCGGTGAGGTCGTTGGGATGGGTTGGCGAAGGGCTCTCGTGCTGGTTCGCCTTGGCCTTCGTATGAGTTCGGTCGGGAACCATGGGTTGTTCTTGTGCTGCAATAGCTTGCTCCGGTGTCATCGTCCTCCCCTCGGCCCAGGCCTGGGCAAAGGCCTTTTCTCCGAGTTCGGCACGGACATCGCTTACCATGCGCTCATAGTCCGCATGCTCGCCCAACGCGGTAAAGAGGGTGAAGAGATCGAATGACCGCCAGCTTTGCCTAGCACTGCCGAGCGTTTCGGCAGCTCCCCAGAGCTGCGCTGCCCATGCGGCAGCTCCCCAGCGTGCGACCATGCATCCCCACTCCTGGAGACAGTGGGCTATGCTCTCTTTATCATCCATCTGTCGGAAGCGGGCAAGACTTCTCTCGCACAAGGGGCCGGCTTTCGCCCTCTCGCCCTGCACAAGGGCGATGCCTGCCAACCAGGAAAGAACCTGAGCGATGTTTGCTTGCAGCCCAAATGCTTCAAATATGGTCAAACTCTCTTCGAGCCAGGACTGCGCTTTGGTCACATCACTCTGGGCGAGCGCCAATCTTCCTAATAGATAGGAAGAGCAGGCGACACCCATCTGGTAATGCGTCGCACGGGCCTGCTCGAGTCCTTCCTCGACGAGTGCGTCGGCACGTACAGCGTCGCCTTGCGCAAAGGCAACCTGCCCCAGGTAGAGGAACGACCAGACCAGGTCCTCCTTATTTTCCATCTCCCTGTAGTAATGCTGGCTCTCTTCTAGCAGTGAACGAGCTTCCGCATAGTTATCCTGGCCGATGGCAGCCATGCCGAGACAATGGAGCAGGTAGGCCAGATTTCTTGTGTCTCCTCCATCCCTGGCGAGCACACGGCTCTCCTCAAGCAGGAAGCGGACCTCGTCATCGTTGCCGTGCGTCAAGGGAAGCCACCCCAGCCACAGCAGTGATGCCGCCATCTCTCGTGCCTCCCTCGTCTCCCTGGCCGCTCGATACAGTTGCAGGCACTCTTCACACAGCGCCTCTGCCCGCTCTCCGTCGCCCAAGAAAAAGGCCAGCCAGGCTGCTCCGCTGAGTACCCTGATCCGCGTGGGTGCCGGAACGCGGGAAGTCGCTGCCAGCGCTCGCTCCAGCCAGGCGAGCCCTTCACTCAGCGACCCACGCACCGCCCAGTAGCGGACCAGGGCTCCTGCCAGCCGCAGGGCTATCTCCCCTTTCTGCCCTGCCTCCCCACCTCCCGCTTGCTCTCCTGCCCAGCTCAGTGCGGCGCGCAGGTTGTCATACTCCCGCTCTAGCCGATCGAACCATCGCACCTGCTCGGCTCCGAACAAGTGCGCTTCGGCCTTCAGAGCCTCGCGCAGATAATATGCTGCATGGGCATACCTGGTCTGTTCCAGCTCGCCATACGTAGCCAGGCGCTCCCAGCTATACTCGCGAATCGTCTCCAGCATCAACAGGCGTCGGTCGTCCTGCCCAAGGCTGTTCTGACCGGTCTGGAGTAGCAAGTGCTTGTCCAGCAGGGAGGCTATCCCGTCCAGCACCTGTGTGCTTGCGCCACCAAGCGCAGCATCAATTGCCTCCACTGCTTCCAGCGTACAGCCCCCGACGAAAACGGAGAACAGGCGGAAGAGCCGCTGTTCTTCTTCTGAGAGCAGGTCGTAGCTCCACGCAATGGTATCGCGTAGGGTGTGCTGGCGGGCAGGCAGATCCCGTGGTCCACCCGTCAAGACGACCAGCCGATGTTCCAGCCGCTCCAACAGTACTGAGAGGGGCAGCAGCTTGAGACGCGCGGCGGCAAGCTCAATCGCAAGCGGCAAGCCATCAAGCCGGACACAGATCTCGGCGATGAGCGCAGCAGTGTCGGGGGTAAGTTCGAAGGAGGGCTCGACCTCCTGTGCCCGCTCGAGGAAGAGGGCGACCGCCCCATAGCGCGCCAGGGTCGCACAGTCAGGTAAGTGCTTGGGATCAGGCAGCGCCAGCGGCGGCACCGCAAACACGCGTTCGCCACGCACATGGAGCACCTCGCGGCTCGTCACCAGCAGCTTCAGAAGCGGGCAGGCGGCCAGCAGTTCCACCAGAAGCGGTGCTGCCGTGACTACCGGCTCGAAATTGTCCAGCAGTAATAGCAGGTGCTGTTCACGCAGCGCCCCTTTCAACAGCTCCAGTGGCGTTTGGGGGCTGCTGCCTTGCAGGCCGAGGGCCTGCACGAGGATGGGAAAGACCAGTTCGGCATCCTGAATGGGGGCCAGCGAGACGAAGCAGACTCCGTCGGTGAAGTCTCTCTGCACCTTGATCGCGATCTCAAGAGCCAGGCGCGTCTTGCCCACACCACCCGGGCCGGTGAGAGTGAGGAAATGCACCTCAGGACGCGCGAGCAAGGTACAGGCCGCAGCAACCTCTCGGTCCCGCCCAAGGAGCGACGTGAGTAGCAAAGGCAGGGTGGAGGAACGCCTGGCCACGCTCTCCGAGGCTGCTCCGCGTTCGGTCGGGAACTTTGAGGCATCTGCTGCAGAGTGCAGGAAACGCTCTCGGTCGCTCGGAGCTTCCGGCTGCTCCTGCCGCACACGCTGGCCCAGCGCACGCTCGTCTTCATCGACAGCGTCCTGGCCGGCCAGGGTCACTGCCACGGCGTTCAGCCGGGCGAGCGTCACCTCCTCCGATTTGCCGAGATAGACCCGGTGGAGCTTGCCTTCGCGCTTGCGGTAAGCGCGCCAGTACCAGCCCCCACGCTTATTGCTCACTTGCTCTTTGCGCGCGGTGAAGGTCCCGAACGCACTGCGAAAGGCGAAGGTGCGAGCGGTGCTCAACCAGGCATACCAGGCTGGCGTTCCCACCAACAATCGGTAGCCTTGTCCGCCCTGCTGATAGATCAGCGTCTCACCTTGTACCACCGGAATGGCATCGTTCTTGTTCCTCTTGCTCATCGTCAGCTGTTTCTAACATAAAGGTTCCCAAACAGTATAGCACATGTTCGGGAACTGGTTCGTGCCATAGAATCGCCAGAGGTGGATGTCACATGGTTGTCAGGAGAAGATGCACCGATATCTCTATGTATAAGCTACCCCTGTTTTCCTCACTTCCTATAGGAGTCCATCAGGCACACGTTCCCAGGTCTGGCGTCGTTCTCGAAACCGCGCGAGCGTGGTATCGAACTCGCTCAGATGGGTTTCCAAAAGAGCGAAGGTCTCCTCAATGAGTTCATGAAGTTGGTAGACCCCGGCCAGCGGGTCGATGCTGACAATGCCAAAGACTTGTTTGAAACGCGGGGCAAGATTGAGGGGGGCAATGCGCATTTGTCCTATCAGTCGATCAACCCACTGCCACCCAGGATAGTAGATGCGATTCACTCCCATGAGAACGAGCAGAATATGCTTCTCGACAGTACAAATGGAATCGTAGAGGGCGAGCAGATCGCTGCGCTCTGCCAGCTTTTCCTGTTCCCAACCGACGCAAAACAGCAGGTGTGCTCGTACCATGGCCACGCTCAGTTCGTATGGATAGACCTTCGCTTGCTGCTGCCAGTGGGTGAGCACAGAAGAGTCAGAAAGGGGTAGAGCCGAGAGGAGCGCGGCAATGTGCCGCTGTTTCGCAAGAGAGGGATCACAGTGCTCCAGCACCTCAGCCAGGATGCGTTCGGTGGCCTCGACACCCACGTGTCGCACGTCGATGGCGACCCCGCCAATATCGTAGATATCCGACCAGCAGGCTTCATCCCTGTTATAGGGAACAAGCTGCAAGTGTCTTCCCCTGGCATGTTTGATGATGTCTCTACGTTCCTTTTCCGTTGGTGCTTCAGACCAGAAGACAGCCAGGTCGATGTCGGAAAAGCGGTCGGCATGACCAAGAGCGACAGAACCTTCTACGATCACGGCTGCCACTTTTGGGTTGGCACAATAGTTTGGCGCAAGCTTTTGCGCCAGGGCAAGTCGCCAAGCACTGGCTTCATTCATTAGAGACCTCCTCTCAGATGAACAGGTGTCAAGGGTAGCAAAC
>WNGJ01031360.1_pt1 | contig 14948 bp, 13 predicted proteins | sample 5400611 | NCBI WGS metagenome assembly WNGJ01 (sample SAMN13153375, study PRJNA577476) | soil metagenome | isolation source: 40 cm soil or saprolite under Garry oak tree replicate 1 | place: USA:California | collected 2016-06-15
AAGCGGAGGATGAGAAACGCTCTATAAAGAGATCAATGCCATTATTCTGCTGTGGGTGAAAGGCAAGTACGACGCTATCGCTTGTAGATTGGGGGGTAGCTTTTGGCCACTCTACGGGGTATTTCAGTGTCATACCCACATCAGTACTGGTGAATGTTTGAAACGATGCAGGGGTTGGGAGTCGATTCGTTTGTGCAGAAGTTGTGGGCGTCGGTGTAGTAGATGTACCAGGCGTCTGCTGCGCTGGCGTGGGAGTGGGTAGATTCAGAGAGGCGTTTACTGTCCTGGTAGGAAATTCGCCATTGTACCACAAGGTGCCCAGAGTTGCGCCAATGCCTATCAATGGGACGAGGATAAAGAGCGCAGTTATGAAGAGCACGCTGCGCGCAGAGCGTTTTGGCCTGGAAGAAAGAGGTTTTGTAGCGGTAAGGCTCGCCCTTTCCATCTCTTTGGAGGCAGCATTAGCGCCAGTGACTGGTAAGGGCAATGGTGGGACGGTAGTAGGCCAGGCAGGTGTACCTGGTGGTAAGTACGAGAATGTCGCTGAGCGGACCGGTGATCCGCATGTATGGCAGAATGTGGCTGTTTCTGGTAGTTCAGCATTGCATTGAGGGCAGGTCATAGGTTGGCTCCCATCTATTCTTGTGTCGGTGTTCTGCTTAAATGGCAATCAAAGCGGACAATACCACTACGACGATCAGTTACAACTTTGATTACTTCGAGGCTGATAAGTTCTCCAATAGAAATAGGTATGTCAACTTCATCGAGTACACGACACTCAAAATGACGTTCAGGGTCGACCGTATCGGCGATGACGCAGCGAACGTATGGGTGCTCTTCACCTTGAAAGATGGTTTTTAGTCCTGGTTCTTTAACCAGGAGGGTTCCTGCTCGTGTCATGCGTCAGGGTTCTCTTACTAGGCAAGACATATTGTATTCTATAATTGCAATATAAAGAAGGTGAGGGAAAATGTCAACCCTCGGTACGAAAACGAGCCTCGAGTTTTTTCTATGACAAATGAGCGGCTCATTTGTCATATTCATGATTTATTATAATACTTCTGGGTTAAGGATGTTGGGTGGGCGTTGACCGTGATAATGAGCAACAAGGTTGTCACTGGCCATGGTAGCCATGAGCGTGCGCGTTTTCAGGGATGCGCTGGCGATGTGTGGTAAGAGCACGACGTTTTCCATGGTCAGCAACTCTGGCTCGACGGCTGGTTCGTTTTCAAAGACGTCAAGGCCTGCTCCAGCTATAGTGCCTGCTTGCAGCGCTTTGGCCAGCGCTTTCTCGTCGACAATCGGGCCTCGTGCTGTATTGATGAGAATGGCCGTCGGTTTCATCAGGTTGAGTTCGCGTGTGCTGATCAAGTGGTGGGTGGAGGGCATATAGGGGGTGTGGACGCTGATAAAATCGGACTGCTGAAGCACGTCATCCATTGGCATGTAGGTAAGATTGTGGGCAGTTTCCTCTTCAGGTGACATACGATGGACATCGTAGTAGAGCACCTTCATTTCGAAGCCACTGGCGCGCCTGGTCATTATCTTCCCGATACGCCCTGCCCCTATCAAGCCAAGTGTGGAATGATGTACCTCAGCACCACAGAAGAGCAGGGGTCCCCAACCGGCGAATTTCCCCGCGCGTAGATAGCGTTCGGCTTCAGGAATACGGCGTGCTGTTGCCATGAGTAGGGCGAAAGCGAGGTCTGCCGTAGTATCGGAGAGAACGCCGGGAGTATTGCTGACCGCGATGCCCAGGCGGGTGGCAGCTTCCACGTCGATATTGTTATAGCCAACAGCCATATTCGCCACCATCTTCAGGTGTGGGGTAGCGGCGGCACAGGCTTCGAGGAAGCGGGCATCGATGTTGTCGGTAAGGAGGCAATAGATATAGTCGTGGCCGGGGCCTCTACGCAGAAGTTCTTCGTAGGACCAAATGTTTCCCTCGACCGGATTGGCTTCGACTTCACCAATGGCTTCGAGCAACGGATAGGCGGGATCGGGGACTTTCTGGGTTACCAGTATCTTTGGATGTTCTGACATGATGACCTCCTACGGTTAAATTATATTCTCCGGTTATTGTATCATTTGTGGGATGCTGTTTGAATGTCATCCCAACAAAAAATCTGGTTGACACAGGTAGCCGCAGAGGTCTAGATTTATTGCCGGGCTGAGGTTGTTTCCGCTTCCTCAGTGCTTGCCGGGTTGGCCGTACTGCTGTTATTGGCAGTCTCTGTTAAGACGGGATGAAAGGGCTTGCCGAAGCGGCGGCGCAGCAACATAGCAAGCGCGGGCCAGCCATCTTTCCATGGGTTGAGCTTTTTCTCTACGCGAGGTGAGTAGCTGATAGGCACTTCGAGAATCTTGTAGCCTGCCTGGAGAATGCAGGAAGTGATTTCTGGTTCAATCTCGAAACGGCGGCCTTCCATAGGAAGCGCGCGAGCTAAGCTACCGGGCATCAATTTGTAACAAGTCTCCATGTCGTGGATACGCGAGCCAAACAAAATATTTGTGACGGCCGTGAGAAAACGATTGCCCCAACGTGTTGTGAATTTCTGGCCGGAAAGATCGCGGTACCCATAGACAGCGATCTTCCTGTTACCTGTGCTGTTTGCCGCTTCCCACTTGCGCACCAGGGCAGGAATATCTTGCGGATCGTATTCCATATCTGCGTCCTGTACTGTTACCAGGTCTCCGCTTACCAGGCCAAAGCCGGTACGCAGTCCCGCGCCTTTGCCCTGATTCTTGTCGTGGCGGATAAACCGATAGGTGGTGAAAGGCTCTTTCTGCCGCAATACCTGTAAAATCTCCCAAGTGCGATCGGTGGATGCGTCGTCTACGACAACTACCTCAAGATCAAGGGATACTTTGGAGAGCGACTCCAAGACCTGAGCCACTGTCTCTTCTTCATTAAATACTGGGACAATCACCGAAACACGCATGTACCTAATACCTCGCTTCTCTGGGGGTGTAACGATATTTTTATGAATTACGAATGTCACTCTAAAGTATATCGAACGAATGGGGGAAAAGAATAGCAACAAAAGGCTATTGCCAGATCTGAATGGTACCATCGGTGAGAGCAACGATCAAGTGCTTCTCCGAAAAATGGAGCGCGCTGATCTGCCACGGATGATACAATTTTTGTGCGATCTGTCCTTCGTCTGTAGCCCAGAGGTCAATAACCCCTTCGTTGATTTCGCTATCCTCTCGGGCAATGGCTAGCCATTTGGCGTCGGGGGAGAGCGCCAATTTCGCGCTGCCGCCCATTGTTCCACCTGGTAACTCGCTATATAGCCCGGTGACTGTATCGTAGAGTCGCACCTTGTGACCGCTGTAGACGAGAGCTATTGTCGAGGCATCGGGGGTCACAGCGTAGGGAGGGGTGTAGTCAACGCACCGTCCGATAACTACCGAGGAGGTGATCTGCGGGCGTAGTTTGCCGCCCATGCGGGTACGCGCGGTAAGATCCCAACGGCGAACGACCGCCATCTCATCTGCTTCGCCGGGCACGTGGGCACAGGAGAGCGTGAGCAAGGTTCGGGTATCCTGTGCCAGCACCCGCAGGCGTATGGCCCAGAACTGTCGTTTCTCGACCTCTTCTTCGGCGCAAATGAGTGGCGCGCTCAATAACCCGGGGGGCGCTCCAAGCGTGTGCTTTACGACATCTGTAGCTCGTACGCCCAGGGCACGCGGCCCGTTGGCATCTGGCAACAACGGGAGAGCCATCATGACTTCCTGCTGCCCGGCAGGGGCCTCTAGAAGTGACGTGTCAAGCGAGTAGTATGCCGAGACTGCGCGTTCAACGAGTGGATAGCTCCACAGCAAGTGTCCGTCTCTGGCATCCCAGATATGTAATCCCAATCTTCCCCATCCGGCCAGCAGATTGCCTTGCGTGGAGAAGCGCAGCGCTCGCAGTGACTCAACGGTCAGCGCTGGATCCGCCGTAAAGTGTGTTGGCGCGACGGTGTTCTCCGCATGCCAGAGCATTCCTTTGCCATCAAGTGTGCCAATGGCGACGCAGAATCCACCCTGAGCCGGAATACTGCTCAGCGATGATATGACACCGAGCTTTGTGTGCAATGCCGGCCCGGCCTTGAATGGGCCTTTCGTGCTAAAGATGCTGAGGCCGGAAAACTCGATGTCGTCCACCGTGTCAAACTTGTGTGGTCTGGAGCGAGGACGTGTTAAACCGCCCTTGCGAAAGTCGATGACTCCGCCAATGATGGTATCGTAGTTCAGGCGTTTTTCTGGATCGCTCAGGACATCGTAGGCGCGATTGATACGTTTCATCTGGACTGCGCCGCCCTGTCCTGCCACGTCGGGATGATAGCGCCGGGCCAGTTGCCGGTATGCGTGCTTGAGGGTTTCGCTATCGGCGTCTATTGGTACGCCTAAAATGGCATAAAAGTTATCAGGTGTATCCATCATAACAATGCATTATATCGTATGATGCCGGCTCGTTCCACAGAAACAATCCCGATGAGCAAACGCACTACGACCGAGGGATTTCTGTCCGCTTACCACATGTCATAATAAACCCGTCGTATCCTATTTTACCTTTTAAACCATCAATCACCTCATTATATATGATACTGAATCCGAGTTCAAGTAAGACGCATTTAAGAGAGTAACTGTTATGAACAAGCCATCTTTACCGACCAAGTTTGCAAGCTTCTGGTTGAGGTGAAACCACTCTCTCTTGTCCTGGGTTAAATCGTCTAGACAGAAAGTTTGGGCCACCACTCCGTATGGTCCCATAGATGACCCGAGCAGCGGGTCATCCGCAAAGATATCGCAGCGTGAAATCTTACGAATACGCTGGCGAATGAGCCTCACTTGTGGGAGATCCAGCGTCATTGGCAATATCAAATAGCCTGTTCTCTTGCTTGTTTTCCTTTTTCATGTTCTCTCCCTTCATTTTCGCTACTACAGCGGATCGAGTTCCACCGACATTTGGTTGGCATGCTGCGCTGCACTTCTTAGGGCAGAACGCCTCTGCTTACGGAGATTCAGAGGCCATCCTGGCGTTGCCTGGTTGACCCCCCCTTCCAAAGCGTCGCCAGCGAACCCGATGGCTGGTGGCGAAACGAAGGGGCAGAGGTCCCTGGGGCAGAGGTCCCTGGGAAAGAAGTCCCAGGCAGTGGCTTCAAACCAATGGCCCGCAAGAGGTGGTGCAGCTCCGCAGGAGCATCGAGACAGGAGGCAGGAAGAAAAAACGGTCGATTGCCATCCCTCCGCTCAAGTGCCTGATTTAATTCGCCTATTGCTGTGATTATCTTTTGTGCGTACCTCTGGCGCTGCTCAGATCGCATCATCCGGTCTGCCATGAGATTCAAGCCACTTGCCAGTGGCCAGAGGTCACCACTTAGAATATTGGCGCGTGCACGCACATCCCCGTTGGCCAAACGCGTTTGTATTTCCTTGAGATAGGTCACACCCGCCTCTAAGTCAGCCTTGCGCTTTGCGATGTCCTGGTACACCTGCTCTAGTTGGTAGTTTGCCTTCACCTGTTCGTGCATCAGACGCGCATTCTCCCGTATGGTGACAATCTGGCGCGCGATCACCAGGGCGACCACCATGAGTGTTGCTACGACGAGGACAGGACGGATGTACTGCTGGGTCGTGTCAGAAGAGAGCACGTTAATGGCTAACACGAGGAAGAGCACGACTAACAGGAGATAGGGTACAGCTTGTGCCGGCCCAAAGCTAAACTGCTGGGTGCCCCTGGTCTCCTGTTCCTCAGTGACGCTCCCTGGGGTGTTGCGAGGCAGAAAGCGGCGCAGGTAAGCGGCTACACCCACCGTCATCATGCCCAATGGCCAGCCCAGGTCGACCCAGGTCCCATCCACAGGCAGTCCCAAATTCACCATCACGTTAAAGAGAAAGTCAGAGGTCGCGAAGATACTTATGCCAACCCCCACCACCAACAGGCTGAGGCGACGAGCACTGGCCTGATAGACGGGGTCAGATCCCCGAAGCAGCAAGAAGATGATACAGCTGAGCAACGCTATATCTGCGGTGGCATAATAGAGGCCGAGAAATTTGCCAAGCACCGATTCGGCTGGGGTTTGTGCCAGAGACCCGAGCAGGAGAAACCAGGCGATGCTCAGCAGGGCTCCCATTGCAATCAGACTATCCAACAGCAAGAATGTGCGCTTGCGGGCTTCGCTCTTAGAGAATGGCTGCAAGATCAGCCCCAAAAAAACCAGGGGAGCGAAACTGGAGTAACCGAGATCGGCCAGGGAGGGAAAGGGACTTTCTCCCTGCGCCACATAGTAGCGCCAGAAGCACTCTCCAATGCCCCATCCGATGCACCCACATCCAATGAGCGCCCAGGCCAACCGTTCACGTCCGAGCCACGGCTCCGCGTTTTCCTCCCGGCGGAACGGGATGTTCACGGAAACAAGAACCAGAGTACCACCGATGAAGGCACCAAGGAGTGGAGAATAGACCCCAACAGGGTGAAGGCTCTCTCCTCCCAAGTGAAGGCCTAAAATAAAAATCATGAGGATTCCTACACCACTGACCAATCCAAGGACTGCGCGAAAATGTAAGCGCATCGAACACCTCCTAAAATAAAGTAGACATGCAATTGGGACAACAAGTAAGCAAAGCGTGTCAATCTGCAACGTTGCCATTCAAACAAGGCAGTTCCTCGTTGTGGCAATACATCTCCATAGGTCGCATGAGGTACGGTGGCACGATTGGAAAAAGTTTTTTGACATACACATGAACCCCTTGTGTTTCCGACCCTCCTAAGTAGAGAGCGTCTATACCGTCATGAAATAGCTGCTGGAAAAAGTCGTAATCCATCCACTCAGTAATTCCACGAGACGATTTTGATGAAACAGCGCAGTATAAGCCCATTCGCCTTTCTTCCAGCAGTTCGCTGATATACAGACCGTGGATTATGGCGTCTTCATCATAATACACACAGACTTTATAGGTGCCATCGCTCGGTCTTTGTGAAATGGCCTCCCGGATAATTTGCAGATAGCTTTTGTACTTGTCTGGGTTGGGCCCAAATAAACGGTGGAAACCAGGGTGGCTTTCAATGTCTGAAATGTCTGTCTTTGCCAAAAGTTTCATTGAACTTTTTTCAAACTGTCTTACTTTTCTGATGAATGGACTGGATTGACAGTACAGGCCAACATCAGAACTGTACAGGTGTGGTAAGGATAAGATGTGTTCAGGAAACGCTTCCTCTTCAAAAAGCGTCGAACCGTCAGCATTTGCTTGAAACAGGTTGGTTGAGGAGAGGTACTCATACAATTCCTGATCTATCTTTTTCAAAATGATTGGAGATTGTATCCTACTGCGTAGTTCACAGACTAAGTCTCTCGTCGCCGTGAATCTTCCATTCCCTATCGGATGTACCAGGTATAGCGTGTTATTGCGGTAGCCAATGCCCATGAGCGTTTCGTTGCCAACAAATTTATATCCGAATCCTCCCTGGTCATCTCGTGTTGATCGAAGAAGATAGAGCCAACTATTGGCATAACATATTTCTTCTCGCTGGAAAGCGTTTCGAAATACATCAGCATCCGCAGGTGACAATCTAGAAATGTCAGGTGATAACGCTGTTAATTGTGCAAACATATGTTGCTTGGGAACTTCGGCAATCAGTTGTGCATGAGATACCTGTGTGCGAGGCGCTTGCGCTTCCTGGCTAGTGATAACTCCCATTCGTTCTCTTCACCCTCTTCATTACTACTACTTTTTTTCTTACATTTGACCACGAAATGGGTCAAATGCACGGGATATATATTACCGTCGCAAATTATACGCTTGCGCCTGTAGATACTTCAATACATCAACCAAGAAGTACTGGTAGTATGTGTGCTTTGACAGAGGACGAGCCAGAAAGTCTCACTCTTTGTCGTTGCATCGCCTCCTCCATTGCATTGCGCGGCTACGGCGATTCATTCATACACCCTGCCCATGCCGGGAACTGGCGTGAGATCCCATCAGTATGGTATAATTTGATACAGTTTGATATGTAATGAACTCTATGCTTGTCGTGTTATCTGATTCACACAAAGTGCGATAGCGACCATAACATAACATGGAGTTACCTCTTTGTACACGTCCTCGTACACGTCCTCTCATTCTCATGAATAACTGCACTTGTAGCTGAAGAGGAGAACATGCTCACAGAAGCGGCTCTCGACGAGACTGCCAGGAGGACATCGAGCAAATCCACCGTCACTGTCATGGCAACTGCCTGCGGACTTTCGGCTGCCAACCTGATCTATGCGCAACCGCTGCTGGCCGTTATGGGACGTAGCTTTGCAGTCTCGGTCAACCAGGTTGGATTGATCCTCATGCTGGGTATGCTTGGGTACGCACTTGGCCTGATTCTCATCGTGCCACTGGGAGAGAAGTATAATCAGCGCAGTTTAATCGTTCTGATGCTTTGTGCTGTTGCACTGGCCCTCGCTCTAATGGCTGCGGCACCGACGGTCGCCTTGCTCATCATTGGCAGTTTTCTTGTCGGCTTGACAAGCATCATCCCCGAATTGATTATTCCATTTGCTGCTCGCCTGGCTCCATCGAACGAGCGTGGACGCGTTGTCGGGACCGTGCTGTCGTCGGTACACCATTGGCGAGTATTCTCAGCGGCTTCGTAGGAGAACACCTGGGCTGGCGAACAATGTACTGGATTGCAGCAGCAATGATGGTTGCCTTAGCCGTAGTACTGCGTTTCCTGTTGCCTAACGATCGCTGTGCGAAGAGTGAGGTGAGTTACCCCCAGCTCTTGGGCTCATTATGGGGACTGCTCCGTTCGGAGCCGGTTCTACAGGAAATAAGTGTTCTTGGATTTTTAGTCTATGGATCATTTACTGTCTTCTGGGTAACGCTCTCCTTCATCCTTGAGACGCCACCGTATCATTATGGCAGTGATGTCGTCGGGTTGTTTGGCCTGGTTGGTATTGCGGGCGCACTCGCAGCGTTGTTTGTGGGGAAGTTCGCAGATCGGAGAGATGCACGGTATGCAAATGGGGTCGCGCTGGCGGTCATACTTCTGTCCTTTGTGGTGATGTGGCTGACTGGTCAGAAGCTTATTGGCTTGATCATTGGCGCTCTTCTCCTTGACCTGGGAGCCCAGAGCAACCAGGCGGCGAACGAGGCCAGGCTATACGGTCTGCATCCAGCGGCTTGGAACCGTCTCAATACTGTCTATATATTGATATTCTGTCTTGGTGGCTCTCTCGGCTCTGCACTGGGAGCATTTGGCTGGAGTATCGCCAGGTGGGACGGCGTCTATGGCATAGCGCTTGTCTTCTATGTTCTCCATAGCAGACGCATACGGCAGTGGAGAGCAAGTGCGCTTTGCCTGAAAGATTTGCCGCTACGCCCCAAAGATGGGGAAGCGGCAAGGTGTGATCCAATCCCGGTGCTCAAGAATGAGTGAGCTAGAGGTTACTCTGCCACAGCACGATTCAGGTATTGCATAAAGGCGTGGGAGGCGGTTTGTAATGCAGCGGATGGGACAGCGCGACCAGGCTCAAGGGTGCAGTGCACCGTCTCGGCCATCATCTCTGCCGTCTCCTCGTCAGAAAGCGTAAACTCGTCCGGCACCAATGGCGCAACGAGGAAAAATCCTGCAAAAATGGCGCTCAACATATACACTTGCGCTCGCAGGCTGAGATCAGTACGCACCAGGTCCTGTTCACGCAGCAATTCGAGGTAGGTTTTGAAGCCTGTCAGCCTCTCCGCGTTGGCAGCACTGCTCTGCTCGCGGTGTGCCAACTTCCCTAGCACCTCCATATCGCGCAAGAGGACCGCCTTCATCAACGGGCGTTTCATCAGAGCGAGCGCTGAGAGCTTGAGTATCCCTCGCAGCGTTGCACCCTCGGGATCAACTATGATGCGCTGCTTGATATCCTCTGCCACCTCCACCTTTTCACGTTTGATGAGCGCTGCGAACAGCTCTTCTCGCGTTTTCCAGTGCAGGTAAATCGTGCCTTTCGCTACTCCCGCCTGCCTGGAGACATCGTCGAGGGTGGTCTTGTTGTAGCCCCAGCGCAGGATCAATGCTGCGGCAGCATCCAGAATGCGCTGTGCCCGCTCCCGTCGCCTGGATACTTCCTGCTGTCGAGAGCTCGCTCCCTGACTCTGATGTGCCAAATGTCTTTCTCCTTTGCGATCAGGCAAATGACTATTTAAGATGATTTAGTCATATAACTATCTATTAGAAATATACAGTGGAGAGGAAGAAAAGTCAAGGGTATGATCAAACTATCTTGACTTTCTCTGTAGGATTGTGTAATAGTTGGGCTGTCCCAATTACAGGGTGGATAGCTCATCCGCTACAGTCTAGGAGAAGTGTAAATCGTGTTCATCTTAGAAACCAGACTTAATGCCCAGAGCACAGAATTTGCTAGTAATCGCGATTGGATGCTGCAGCTGGTCACGGAGCTTGAAGAGCGACAGGCGCAGGCCCGAAGAGGGGGAGGTGAGCGGAGTATCCAGAGATTCCGTTCACGAGGGAAATTACTGCCACGGGAACGGCTCGAACTGCTGCTTGATCCAGGTACACCCTTCATGGAACTTTCACCACTGGCGGCCTATGGAATGTACAATGACGAATGTCCTGGCGCATCGCAGATTACCGGAATAGGCGTAGTGAGTGGTGTCGAGTGCATGATCTTCGTCAATGATGCAACTATTAAAGGTGGCGCTGTTTATCCAATCACCCTGGATAAATCATTGCGGGCGCAGCATATTGCCGAGGAGAATCGGCTTCCTTGTATAACTATGGTTGAATCAGCTGGCGCCAACCTGCTTTACGCTGCGGAAATCTTCGCCGATGTGGGAGGCAAAGTATTTGCTAACCAGGCACGGATGTCGGCTCAGGGTATTCCTCAGATTGCGTTAGTTTTTGGTTCATCAACGGCTGGCGGGGCGTATATCCCTGGCATGAGCGACTACGTGGTGATGGTGCGTAACCAGGCCAAGGTCTTTCTGGGTGGACCACCGTTGGTCAAGATGGCGACGGGCGAGGATATAGACGACGAAACGCTGGGTGGCGCAGAGATGCACGCACACGTCTCTGGGGTCAGCGACTATACCGCGGAGGATGATCGGGACGCGCTACGCATTGGCCGCCAGATTGTTGCTCAGCTGAATACGCAGAAGGCTCTTGCATCACGCAGGCGCAGCCCCATGGAGCCCTACTATGACACGGAAGAATTGTTGGGCGTGATTCCCGCTGATCCGCGCATTCCTTTCGATATGCGCGAGGTGATAGCCCGTATAGTCGATGGCTCTGAGTTTCTGGAGTTTAAGCGCGATTATGGCCCTACCCTGATCACCGGGCATGCTCATATCAATGGCTACCCTGTTGGCATCTTGGGGAACAATGGTATACTTTTTTCAGAGTGTGCGATGAAAGCGACGCAATTCATTCAACTCTGCAATCAATCCCGCACACCTCTTCTTTACCTGCAAAATATCACCGGTTTCATGGTGGGCACCAGGTACGAACGCGAGGGTATAGTGAAACACGGGTCTAAGATGGTCAATGCCGTCTCAACCTCCACTGTGCCGCAGTTTACTGTTATTGTCGGAGGCTCTTATGGGGCAGGAAACTACGGCATGTGTGGTCGAGCGTATGATCCCCGTTTTCTGTGGACGTGGCCCAACAGCAGGGTAGCGGTCATGGGTGGGGAGCAGGCGTCAGGTGTCCTGGCAATTGTTCAGGTAGAGCAGGCAAAGTCCAGGGGGATCGAACCGAATATGCGACAGATTGAATTGATGCAGCAGATGACGCGGCAGAAATTTGACCAGGAATCCTCACCGTATTACGCTACCGCGCGCCTCTGGGATGATGGGATTATCGACCCGCGCGACACTCGACGTGTACTCAGTATTGGCTTGTCCGTTGCCCACAACGTTGATTTTGTCTCGGCCGGTCCCCCCAAATATGGCGTATTTCGCATGTGATTTGGAGATGCTCAAGGGGGAAAGAACGCATGATAGAGACTGTCCTCATCGCTAATCGCGGCGAAATTGCCTGCCGTATTATCCGCACCTGCCGGCGGCTAGGAATGCGCATCATTGCAATATACTCTGATGTCGATGCATCCGCGCTGCACGTGCGGATGGCTGATGAGGCTATCCATGTTGGTCCGTCTCCATCCAGCGAATCATACCTGGTGACGGAGGCAATTATCAATGCTGCCAGGCGGACAGGAGCAGATGCTATTCACCCTGGCCTGGGCTTTCTGGCCGAAAATAGTGACTTTGCCCAGGCTTGTGCAGATGCTGGTCTTATCTTCATTGGTCCGACGCCGGCTGCCATTGCGGCAATGGGCAATAAGCACGCAGCGAGAGCACTGGTAGAGCGATTTGGCGTGCCAGTTCTGCCCGGCTATGGCGGAGACGATCAAGCGCAGGATACTTTGCGGCAAGAGGCCGAGCGCATAGGCTGGCCGCTGATGGTCAAGGCGGCGGCAGGTGGAGGCGGCAAGGGGATGCGGCTAGTGCAGCGCCCAGCTGACCTGGATGACGCCTGTGCTGCGGCACGCAGAGAGGCCAGACAGGCCTTTGGTTCGGACGAATTGATTTTGGAGCGGGCGTTGCTAGCTCCACGCCATATCGAATTCCAGATTTTCGGCGATCAGCATGGAAACCTGATCCACCTGGGTGAAAGGGAGTGCTCAATCCAGCGGCGGCATCAGAAAGTGATAGAAGAGGCACCGTCCCTGGCTCTATCGCCAGAATTGCGTATCTTCATGGGCGAGGCAGCCGTAGCTGCCGGGCGCGCCGTCAATTATAGCAATGCCGGTACGGTTGAGTTTTTGCTGGATCGCGATGGACGGTTCTATTTTCTGGAAATCAATACGCGTCTGCAGGTAGAGCATCCTGTGACTGAAAGCGTGACCGGGCTGGACCTGGTAGAGTGGCAAATGCTGATTGCCGAGGGGCAGGCTCTGCCATTATGCCAGGAAGAGGTGCGGATGAGTGGTTATGCAATCGAAGCTCGTCTCTATGCTGAGAATCCGGCCAATGATTTTTTGCCGGTGACAGGTGAAATTGTGCACTGGTGTGAACCTGAGGGTGAAGGGATTCGGGTAGAGAGTGGCATCCAGAGTGGAGACCAGGTGTCAATTTTTTATGATCCTATGTTAGCGAAGATCATAGCGCACGGCCCGGACCGCGCTACAGCCAGTCGCCGGCTGACGAGAGCATTGGAGTCGACTACCCTGCTCGGCCTCACGAATAATATTTCCTTTTTGCGGGCCATCCTCAATCATCCGTCGTACCAGGCGGGCGAACTCAGTACCGAATTTCTCGCGGAATACTTTCCTCATTGGACTGAGCCGCCCGGTGATGTACCGTTGGCACTGATTGCCGTGACACTGGCGCAGTGGCAAGAGCATGCGCAGCTCGAGACGAATCGCGGCTACTGGCGTAACAACCCTAATCGACCGCAGCTCTATCGTTACACGGTCGTTCCAGATGATCATCCAGTTGAAGTGTATTTGGCACCAATCCGTCACACTGCAACCTATACCATTACCACAGTTCTAGAAACAGAGATCAAGGTCATGGTTGAGCTTCATGAGCAGGCTGCTCACGAGATGGTCGTCACCGTGGATGGGTATCGACAACGAGTTATGCTTGCCTGCGCGGGAAGCAGCTGGTGGGTTCAGACCCGCAATGGAGTTGTCCAATTGCGCACATTGGAACTGTTGCCAGAGCCGAAAGCGCCTGCGGATGCCGGTGGGTCGTTGCGGGCACCAATGCCTGGTATGGTCCTGGCGATACTGGTTGAAGTTGGCCAGCGCGTGAATAAAGGAGATGCGCTGCTGAAACTTGAGGCGATGAAGATGGAGCATACCATCCGTACCGCGGCGGATGGTGTGGTCGAAGCGATTTATTTTGCATCGGGTGAGACGGTAGCCGCGGATACTCTCCTGGTGCAACTGAAAGAAGTAGATTGATACAGTGACACAAGCATCTTTTTATGTTCATCCAACCGCTGAAGTATCCCCTGAAGCTCACATTGGAGCGGGTACACGTATCTGGCGCCAGGCTCATATTCGAGAGTTTGCCCATATCGGCGAGACATGTAATATCGGCAAGGGTGTCTATATCGATACACATGTTCATATCGGTTCACGTGTAAAGATTCAAAATCATGTCTCTATCTTTGAAGGCGTCACGTTGGAGGATGGAGTTTTCATCGGGCCGCATGTCTGTTTTACCAACGACCGTGCCCCTCGCGCAATAACGCCCACTGGCAAGCTGAAAAGCGCCGATGACTGGGAGATTACGCCAACATTGGTAAAGTATGGAGCGTCTATTGGCGCCGGGGCGGTCATCCTCTGTGGTATCACTATTGGGACATTTGCCCTCGTGGGCGCCGGGTCGGTGGTAACAGGAGATGTTCCACCACATGCGCTTGTTTTTGGCAATCCTGCGCGCCAACATGGTTATGTCTGCCGTTGTGCCGGGCGTCTGACGAATATTCGTACGTCATTGGACAAAGTGTTGGGTTGGTGTGAGGCATGTGGCCAGGATTGCCTTATAGAAATGGGTAAATGATCAAGTCTGGTTTCGAATAGCTTACGTGACTCCGGGCCTAAAAATCATGTTCAATTCTGCAATTTCGTCGCTACCAATTGTAGTGATTATCCGAATGTGATACAATCAGCTATAATTCATTTACTCCCTGCGAAGGAGCATGGCTATGGAAGATTCACCATCCTCTGGTAATCCAATTGTGATCCTCAATCCTGCTGCCAATCGTGGCAAAATGGAACATTATCGTGCATTACTCCGCCGTCGCTTAGAAAAGGAACCACAGGCGGAGTATGTTGAGACAACGAGGCAGGGGGAAGCGCAGGAACGGGCAATGTATGCCGCTAAAGAGGGTCGTCCTGTGATAATCGTAGGTGGTGATGGCTCTGTTTACGAGGTTGTCAATGGCATAC
>WNGJ01004213.1_pt1 | contig 14945 bp, 8 predicted proteins | sample 5400611 | NCBI WGS metagenome assembly WNGJ01 (sample SAMN13153375, study PRJNA577476) | soil metagenome | isolation source: 40 cm soil or saprolite under Garry oak tree replicate 1 | place: USA:California | collected 2016-06-15
TCGGGATCGGATAAGAGCGCTTATAAGTTACGCTGAGGCTTCGATGGCACTTCCGACAACTTGGCCAGAAAGAACTTCCTTCGAACAGGATGCGTCAAGTTACGCCACCGTGAAAGGGACCGCTCAGTAACAATCTCAAAGCCTGCTGAGATGAATAGAGTGCACCATTCCAAGTCGCTACGAAAAGCACACTTACCTGTACGTTTCTGCCATTTCAGATTGTGAGTCCAGCAGACAAGCCGATCCAGCCACGCGTCAGGGACGTCTTCATAAATCACAACTACACCATCGGCCCTTAGGACTCGCCGCAATTCACTCATAACTACGTCGATTCTTTGCACATGATGCAGGACGTAGCAAAGCAGCACGGCATCAATTGAACTGTCTGCGACGGGAAAATGTTTGCCGTCGAATTGTCGATAGTCGATCGCCGCTTCTGTTCCCGGCTCAAGATCGATGCCGGTCACATTCGCACCGAGCATTGCCGACAGGTGATGAGCGATGAACCCATTGCCACAGCCAACGTCCAGGATCCGAGAGTTGGCCGGAACTACCTTCGCGATTTCGAGCGCCATGTCATAAGCGCGCCCAACCTTGCGGCGCCGGCGGTTCCGGCGCCAGCGGCGTTGTATGCCCTGCAGCAGAATGTTTGCAGGCTTATCGCGGACAAAGACAGTCTTCTGCGACGTGGCAATGGACTCTTCCACGTAAGAGCTTGCTTGCTGTGAGACGGATGCTGATGGCTCCAACATGCTCGTGAGAAACTGCAATCGTGATGCCGAGTCTTTAGGATAAGCAATTTGCGGAAAAAGACAATACCGATTGGTAAGTGGAGCGAGATTTTGGCGACGACTGTCCGCAATACACGACACCTCGATCTGCGTGTAATCCCCGCGGCCACTGTAATTGGCGGCGCTGTTTTTCACGATTGCGAACAAGAACAAAGCCGAGGAAATGTTTCCGCAGCCGCTCCCGGTTCTGATTTGTGACCATCAGCCGGTCTGTTGTCGGTTACTGGCGTCATAAGGCATGGTCTGTCTTCTCAATAACGTGATCGCTTTGATAAGCTGCTGGGAGAGTTGAGGTAAGCGAGAGAGAGCACCTGCTAATGTCATCAGACGCTGAAAAAGAAAGGCGCAGAGCCGGAATTGGAATGGTCGCTTGCCCTGCCGCCGCGCTGGTGCTGGTTCTCTTCGCCCCATGGAAGCCGCGCGCGGACTTCGACGTCACAGGAATTCTTTGGCTGATGCAAAATATCCTTCCATTCACAATTCTGGCAATTCTCTGTGCGGGCGCCACGGGCGCATTTAGCGTTTGGCTGTGGTGTGTAAGCGGTCACCGCCAGCGCCTTAAATCGCGATTCGAAAACAGGGCCCAAGCGAAATGACTAAGCAGGAGCCAGACATCAGATCCAGCTACGACCGCGTTGCCGAACGCTATGCTGAAGAATATTTTGACGAACTTTCACGCAAGCCATTCGATCGCGAGTTATTAGATGGTTTCGCTGAGAATCTGCGAGGCCAGGGCCTTGCTTGCGAAATCGGTTGTGGGCCTGGACAGATTGCGCGTTACCTGAAAGATCGCGGCGTGAATATTTGCGGCGTCGACTTATCAGCCGAGATGGTTAAATGCGCAAGCAATCGGAATCCGGACATCTCGTTTACATGTGGCGATATGCTCGGCCTCGACTTTGCCGACGATTACCTGGCCGGCATCGTTTGCTTCTACGCGATTATCCATCTTCGTCGAGCCGACGTGACGCCCGCCCTGAAGGAGATGCACCGGGTCTTGCAGCCGGGTGGGAGATTGCTGGTTTCTTTCCACGGCGGCGAAGGCGAGGTACATCGCGATGAGTGGTACGGTGAACCGGTTTCGATCAACGTGATTTTGATGAGCAGCACCGAAATGGCCGAATATCTCCGCGAGGCGGGTTTTGAAGAAGTGAACATTGTCGAACGAGAACCTTACGACTTCGAATATCCCACCCGCCGAGTTTATGCGTTTGCGCGAAAGTGATTTCCGGCGAGCATGCCTGATAACCCTGCGACGCTGCTATTTCCCAAATGCATCGCCACCAAGAAAATTTTCACGCAGGTAGGACACGGTGTCGTGGAGAGTCTCGCCGGGATCGCGCGGACGGAAACCCAGTTCACGTGATGCTTTGGCGCAGTTGAGGTACCAGAAGTACTGCGCCATTTCGATCGCTCCAGGTTCAACCGGCGAGGCGAAGTTCCATTGTTTGAAAAGCGAGTCGACAATCTGCGAACCGGCAACCATTAGCCGGGAAGGCAAGGCAAACCTGGGGGCGGCAATCTTTGTCAGGCGCTCAAGCCTGCCAAAAAATCTTTCGAACCTCCAGTTAGCAACGCCGAGAAGATAGCGTTCACCGTGGCGTCCTTTTTTCATGGCGGCGCGAAAAGCCTTTGCAGCGTCTCGTGCGTCAACAAAACTCAACCCCCCCGTCGGTACTGCGCTGATTTTCCGGGCCATGAAATCCAGCACAACTTTCGTCGAGCTTAAGCGCTCATCGCCAGGTCCAAGCAGCAGACTGGGATTCATGATCATCAGCCGCAGCCCTTTGCCGTTGAAGCGTTCGAGTGCAGCCATTTCCTGGTAGACCTTACTGGCGTAATAGGGCCAGCGGGAAATGATGTCCAGCGGCGGCGGATAAGACTCATCGGGAATTGTTTCGCCATCTTCAGTAACGGCGATGGTGCCGCTGGTGGAGGCAAGCACGATACTTTTCACGTCTGTCGCTTTCGCCGCATCGCATAACAGGCGCGTGCCTTCAACGTGGACCTGATACATTTCCCGCGCATCTTCTTGTTCGCGCGAAACTTTGCCTGCCAGATGATAGATCTCGCTGATACCTTCCACGGCGCGCTTTACATCGCTTTCTTTAGTAATTGAACCTTCAAGCGTCTCCACTCCCATACCAACCAGCCAATCGGGAATAGAGGTCGCCATCACGCGAATGTCCCGGGAGCCGTCGGCAATGAGTTGTCGAACAAGGTGAGAACCAAGGAAGCCCGTGCCGCCGGTGACGAGTGTCGCGGCACGTGGACGTTTTTCAATCGCCGCGCGTCTCTTACCCTCGACCTTAATGGGCGTCATGCGAGCGGTTCGTTTTTGTGGGGATTTTGGAGGCATAGACAAACAGTGATGAGTACTGACTGATGAGTGATGAGGAGCGTCAAGCAGTTTAGAGTACAACCTTTAGGTTGCTCTACTGCACAAGGAGGCAAGCTGAAGCTTGTACTCTCAACTGCTTGACGCTCATCACTCAGTACTTATCACTCGTGCTCAATCACTCCTCACTCACTACTTTGGTTTCTACTTGGGCCCGTCGTTCAGCTTTCCATTGTTTCCGCAATTCCTTCGCATCAAAAGGGCGACGAGCGCCATCGCGCAGGTTTTCAACTTCATGCTTAACGAGCGCCGCTATCAGCCGGTAGGCTTCAGCGCGCGGCAATCCTTTGGTCATTTCCTCGAGGTCTGCGATTTCAAGATATCGGCCAATACGGGCGCCAACTTTTCGGTTCTTGATGATGTTTGAGCCCTTCGGCATCGCGTCGTAGGTGCCGTGCAGGTAAACCGGCAGGATGCCGACCCGCGCATGTAACGCCAGATATCCGACCACAGGTTTGAAATCCGCCATCTCACCGGTTAACGATCGAGTGCCTTCAGGAAAGATGAGTGCGTTGTAGCCGCGATCGAGAAATGAACTGGCATGACGCAGCGACTGTCGCAGCGATCCCGTCCGCTCCATAGGCACAAGGTTAGTGAAATTCTCCATCACCGCGCGTTTATACTTCGTGTCGAAGAAATAATCGGCCGCGGCAAGCACAACCATGTCCTTTCCAGCTTCAGCGAGCGCCATCTTTGTCAGACCCATATCCAGGTGAGACGAGTGATTAGCGGCAACAATAAAATTGGTATGGGCGGGAATGTTTGAGCGCCCGTCATAATGCGTGTCCAAAAACCTGTCGTAGAACAGCCGCTGCAAAACATCGCCCGCTTTGTTACCGGCGCGACTTACGAACGAAGGAACATAAATGTCTTTATCTTCAATTTGGGTCGACGCGCGCCCTGTCGTTCCATCGTGTCCTGTGGCTGCGCCTGGTCGCCGGCTAACTACGCTCACCAGTTCTCTAACATCCTGGGCCTCGTTCAGGCGTTCCGGGGCGGTGATTGAACCTCCGGCATTCTCAATTGCCGTGGCCAGCTCAACGAACATCAGACTATCAAATCCCAGATCGGCAAGACGTGAGTTTAGGGAGATCTCGCTCTGCGGCCGGTTACTGACATTTGCAAGGATGCCGATTAACCAACGACCCTCCGCATCGGCCGCCTTTTCGCCGAGCGCAGTTGAATCTGATTTGTTGCCGGCTTCAAGAGTTCGCAGGATCGCTACAACTTCGGCACGTTTCACTTTACGAGTGGCGGTTCTTGGCAACTCAACATCCGTGAAATGCAGAACTTTTACGCGCTTATAGTAAGGAAGCGAAGCCGATACTTCGCGGAAGTGCTCTTCTACTGTGCGTCGCAGTTCGGCGCGCGAAAGCGCAATGTCATACTCATCATCGGCCACCACTAAACAAGCTACCTTCTCGCCAATCCCATCTGGAAGGCCAACGATACTTAGCTCTTTTACGTAGGGCGAATTTTGATAAGTCTCTTCCAGCTCGTCGGGGTAAACGTTTTTTCCGTTAGTGTCGACAATGATTTCTTTGGAACGCCCGACCAGAAACAAATTACCGTCACTGTCGAGCCTTCCCAGATCGCCGGTGTAGAGCCAGCGCTCGACCAGCGCATCGCGCGTTGCGTTTTCGTCCGCATAATATCCGAGCATCACATTTGGACCACGTGCGATGACTTCGCCCACTCCCGTGGAATCAGGATCAGCTATTTTCACCTCTATTCCAGGCAGCGGTCGTCCTACACTTCCCGTTAACATGCGATTTTCCGGGCGGGTGACGGTCAACACCGGCGACGCCTCGGTCAGCCCATAGCCCTCCAGAATAGTAAACCCGAGGCCTTGAAAGTCTTTCTGAATTGTTTCACTTAGCGCCGAGCCGCCGCTGATGAAGTAGCGAATGCGGCCTCCCAGTCCTTCATGGATCGGGTAGAAAGCGATTGGTCCGAGATTGAGAGGCGTGTTGTCTCTCAGCCATGCGTTCGCCTTGATCATCGCGTCTGCGGTCTTGCCGATCCAGTCGCTGCGTTCATAAAGCTTGTTCTTAATGCGACGATGCAGCAGCTCCCACAATGCCGGCACTCCCACCATACCCGTTACGTGACCATTCTTAATCGCACGCGCCAGCGCATCGCCGGTAAGCTCAGGCAAATAAGTTATCTGTGCCCCGCGACTGAGTGGCGTGAGAAAACCAGTCGAGAATTCAAAGGTATGATGAAGAGGCAAGACCGAAAGCACTCCGTCACGCGTGCTCATGTCGAAAACTGAAGACAACATTGAAACCATGCTGGTGAGATTGCGATGCGACAGCATCACACCCTTTGGCCGGCCTGTAGTTCCCGAGGTAAAGATTAATGATGCCAGCGACTGTGCTGTTACCCGAGCAGGCAAAAGAGCAAGACGCTCGTCTTCGGTCTGTTCATCCGGCAACGCGAACACTTGATCGAAAGTCCAAATCTTCGGCGATAGTCCCGCTTCACTCAGGCGTTGCTGAAGCGCCGAATGTTGCTGGTAGAGTTTTTCACTGATGACAATGCCGGCGGCTTCCCCGGCGCGCGCAAAATTTATGATTTCCTCGAGGGAGTTTTCCGGATCCACAGGAATGCAACTGGCGCCCGTCTTGAGCACGCCAAAATAAGTCATGCCCCATTCGGGAGCGTTGTGGCTGATGAGCATCACGCGGTCACCCGATTTGATACCCTCGCTGGCGAGAAAGCCGGCGGCGCGAGTGGCCAGCTCACGCATATCGGCGTAGGTATATTGTTCGTTTCTACCGTCGCGCTCGATGCGCATTGCCACGCGTGTCGCATGGCGTTTGGTAGAAGTTTCAAATAGCTCGAGCAGATCCCGATAGGTATAAATGCGCTTGGGCTGCGCGCGCATGTCCTCTTCGAGAGTAGGAAACACCCACTTTTTCAAGCCCGGCAGATGGATGTTGAGCCAGTAGTCATACCAGTCAAACTTCTCCGGAGACCAGCTCAACAAACCCTGTTCTTCTTTTCTAATTCTCCCAAACAGTGAACGAACGTTGTCTGAACGAAAGATGTAGGCGTTCTCAATAGTGAATGGCCGAAACATCTCAAACGCTTCCGTGGTTTCTTGCGTAATCTCCTGGACTCGATCGACGGTCGTTTTCATGCGGTCGATCACTTCGACTACGCGCCCACCGCCCCAACGCGGTCGCGCTCGATCAAGCAACGAGGAGGCCTTCTTCGCCGCTGAGTTGAACATCGGGACAGAGAGCTTCTCAAAAGTTGTCGTTGACACCGGACGAGGCTCCATACGCGCGACAATTTCATTGACGAGTTTGAAACCCGAGTCTTTTTCCTGGAAATGTTTTCGTTTATGAAGACCGACCAGCCCAATAATCCGATCCATGTTGTTGGGATTGGAATCGCCGGTAGCTGCCTGGTGCACCAGTTTCGGTTCTTCGACGCAAGCCTGCGCTGCAACCGCAAGCATCACTGAAGCAACCTGATCGACGGGCGTAATGTCGAGAATCAACTTCTCATTGGCAGGAATTTGAGTCTGACCTTTCAAGACCAGAAAGATTATTGGGGCGGTAGTTGTAAAACCTTCGTTCCATCCCGGGAAGGGATAGGCGAGCGCGGATTCAACAATACTGGGCCGCACGATACTGCGCACCATGCCGGGCTCGGCGGCCACCAGTTGTTCGCCCAGCGCTTTCGTGTAGGTGTAAATATTGGGCCAGCCCCACCAGGCGGAACGTTCGACGCCCAGGTCAGTCAAACGCGTGCGAGTCCAAACTTTTCGTTCTCGGGCAACCGCGAGGCCGAGGGCATCCGGATCATCAGCATCGCGGTTCTCATCGTTTAATCGTTTGCGGGCAAGCTCCCGAAAGCGGGCGACCATCATCGCATCGCGTGCTTCTTCCCTGACACGCTCGGCCAGTTTGGCGCAGTCTTTAATCTCCTGCTCGACGTCAAACTCCACGCCGGGAAGGTCATGCTTGCGTGGGAAATAACCAACGACTGGATCGTTTTCCCACACCGGCCCGGACCGATTACCGGCAACGAAGCACGTCGACACATGAATCAGGGCGGGGCGTCTCATGCGCTTTGCGAATGCGATCACATTTTGCGTGCCCACCACATTCGTGCGCAGGGCACTTTCGAGCGTGGGATTAAAAGTAACGTTACCGGCGCTGTTCAGGACCACGTCGATATCATCGGCGACTGCCTGTGCCTGCTCATCGCTGTAACCAAGATTTGTCTCGGCGATGTCGCCACCCAGCACGACTACCTTATCGCGAATGAATCCATCCAATGCGCTGCCGTAACGTTCGCGCAGGGGATCGAAAGGCGGCGCGGTAATGACGCTGTTCCAAAAACGCACCTGCGACTCTTCCTGGGATCGTGCCCGAACCGTGACGTAGACACGTCCAATATTAGGAAAGCGATGCAGCAACATGCTGAGCGTGACTTTCCCCAGGAAGCCGGTGCTTCCGATCAGAAAGAGTTTTCGCTCATTGAGTATTTCAGTAGGCGATAAATTCATAATGACCGGTTAGTGAATCGTCAATAGTAAATCGTCAATAGCTAAGGCGACACTCGGAAGTCTGCATAAGGAGACTGACTCAATAGACAATCGACAACTATTCACGATTTACGATTTACCATTCACATTCTTTCTCTACTCCATATCTGCAATACCAATCATCGGCTGGTGCAGCATAGTGATCTGGGCGGAGCTGCCCATGTAGCTGCGCGCCATCGCTATCGCTTCAGTCAAATTATCGGCGCGCTCCCAGCCCAGCATCGCCGGTACATGAGCATTTTCAGCTCCCGCAGCAATTACTTTCCCAACATGCTGGCGGCCATTTTCACCCCAGTACCACATAAAGAACGGGTGCGCACCATGATAGGCGTTGCCGCGCCGGTACATCTCAACGTAGCTCGGGTTGTTGGCAAACTCGCGCTCATACTTCTCGCGAAGTACGAACGCATCTCGAGTTTCCGGCAAAAGACGATTGAAGAATTCGATGTAGCTGGGATGGAATTTATGATCAAACTGATCATAACAAGGATGATGGATTATCAATACGCCGCCCTTCTTCAACAGTGGTTTATTGCGATAGAAGTTGAAGTGGTAGCCAAGGCCCATCACCTGAACCAAGAGCGGATTCAAGACGGAGTAAACGTTGTAAGGCGAAATGTCAGGAATACCCGTGATCAGAATGTCACACTGGCCACGGATAGGTATCGCATACTGATCAAACGCCTTCTCAATAATCTTCGCATGCACCGGCTCCGTCTTGCCGGCGTGACAGGCAATCATCTCGTACTGCGAGGGCCGCGAATGCAGCAACTTGCGCCGTGCCGGTCGCGGCAGCTTGCTCATCGTGTAGCGCATGGCCTCAAACTTCATCCGGTCAAACGCCGTGAAGTCGTCCTCATTACGAAGTAGAAAGTCCATGTCGCCTTTGTACATTCGATTGTTGATCGCAGTCTCGATGTGAAAGACGTTGAGTTGTTCGTCAACAATTTTCCCGAGCCGGTTACACTTATGCGCCAGTTCTGATCGCGCCGGATCCATGTAACTGTCCGAGTCGCGGATTGTTTGTGGCTCATGATGCGCGCGCAACGATTCGTAATCGCACAAGCCCACCGCGACCGACTTATGACCGCCATCCATCGGCACCAGATTGATATTGACGTAGATCAACAGATCACTCTCCGCGGCCCGGCGATTTAAGGTAAGGGGTTCTTTATGTTTGGTCTCGCCCAATTTTATTAACCCGTCGATCCATTCCGCATCGTGGTTGTAATAGCGGTCGGGATAGTAGTCATCGAAAATCTTCTTACCCACCATGCGCTTCATTTCCCATTCGGTCATCTTGCGATGAAGGGAATTGGCAATGATGATGTGGACATCATCAACGCCGTGGCCGGCGAGCATATCCAAAACGATTTCGAGCACCGTTTGACGGATGTCGGGGGTCGCCATCGGTGGGAGCGGGAGACTAATGTCATCGACGGCCACGGTTACGCGCATGCCCGGCTCGAGTTGCGCAAACAAAGGATCGCAACCATGCGGATGGTTTAGGGCATAACGTATTGCCGCCTCGCGATTAGGCAGTCCCTTGATGGGCGGATTGGGATAGAGGACGCGAGTGCCGATCGGGAGATCTTCAAGGATGAAGTCCTCTCCAGACGGCATTATTCGCGGCGCGCTATCGCGGTCGATGTAGACTACCGATTCGTGCGTTTTTTTTCTTAGTTGAAGGGCCATAATTTGAAACCAGGTAAATGGTGAATAGTAAATGGTAAATGGCAGCAAGCGGCCTGGGTGACAAGCGGTCTTCTATCTCGCGTTGGCGATACTCGACTCGCGACCAACGTGGCACGACAATCCAGTTATTAGGCGCCCGATTCTTTCGAGTTGGCTGATAAGCCTTGCAAACGTAGTTTCATCGAGATAACCGAGTCTGTTAGCAATAATAAGTTCGGTCTCGAGTTCACTAGCGGAGCCCTGCGAGTTTGAAAGAAAATACGCGAACTCCTTCTGCGAGCGCCGCCCTGCTCCTTCTGCTGGATTGGCTGGAATTGAAACTGCCGCGCGACGAATCTGGCCCGTCAGCCCGTATCGCTCCTCCCTGGGAAAGTGTTCACTGCTTTTGTAAATATCCGTAACAAGTTCTATCGCTTTACTCCAAGCTTCAAGCTTTTGGTGTGAACGCATGGTTGTAAACTCCTTTACTGAGTGTGAACCATTTACCATTTACTATTCACTATTTACCGTATCTCTATTGCCATTCATTTCAAGTTAAGTATCGGCCAATCATGATGCAGCGCCGTCTGTCGCAAACGCATGTCAGGATTAATTGCAGCGGGATGACCAACCACAGAGAGCATTGGCAGGTCACTCATGCTGTCGGTGTACGCGTAGGAGTCGCTTAAACTCAGCCCCTCGCGTTCGGCGAAAACTCTTATCCACGAGGCCTTGGTAGCTGCAGCCATCACTGGCGGCAGTAAGCGGCCGGTGGCGACGCCATTAACAAACTCCAGCCGGTTCGCAACGTACTCCTCAATTCCCAGGTGTTCCATCAGCGGCTTCACCGAAACATCCAATGCGCCAGTCACCACTACCTGACGCAGTCCCAGGCTCCGAGATTTCTCGATCAACTCGTACGCTCCGGGAAAGATGGCGGGCTTAAGCACCGAAAGGAAAAGGTCGTCGGCAAGAAAACGCAGCCGATCCTCCTTAACGCCTTTGTAGCGCTTGAAGTAGAGATCGTTAAAAACTTTTCTGCTGTACTGGTCGGTGACAGCGAAGACGGGAAGACTCAGCAACGTCGCGGCGCTCTTCTTGAAACTACGAAAGAGTCCCGGTTCATTCCGGGCATAAAAACCCAGGGTATGAACGAGATTGGTGCTAACCAGGGTCCCTTCAAGATCGTAAAATGCAGCCGCTGCCAAGCCTTCCTCCAAAGTGGTCCGCCGCCAGACTCCTACTCGCCGAAGGTCAGGACCGAATGTTAAGTGTGGCCGCCAATATAACCCAAACCTCCTACTTCCGGCTAACATCAAAAACAAGTGTATGGTGCGGCTAGACAATGTTAGGGCCAATGGTCGAAATCGCGAGCAAAAACGACGAAAGGTTGAATAGGATTTTAGCAGTAAGGAGGGATGCGGAGGGCTGGTCTTAGTTGGTCGGCAGGAAAAATAGAGAGAATAGAGGGGCCGAAGGGAGGTCAGGTTAGGGTTTTCTTGCTCCTGCCTTCTTCAGTTCTTCCAGGGTGCGTTTATGCTGTTCGAGCTTCTGTCCAGCCTCTCCCAGTTTTCCCTGCGAGGTGAGGCGCTGGTATTCCTCGAATTCCTGGACCGCTCTGTTTATCAATTGTTCCACGGTCAGCGTAGGCGGGCTGCCGGCTGGCGAAGGTGATGCCTCTGGTTTTGGCCCACCTTCGACCGGCTTCTCATTAGCCTGTGGGGTCTTTTCCTGGGTCGCCGGCCGCGCCATTTCACCGAAGAGGCTGGTCATCGCCTCGTCAAAGCTTTGGCCGTAACCCAAACGATCCTGTGTTGCAAGCACGACGAGGCGCAACTCAGGCATCGGGCTGCTTTCCGCCTTGAGGTAGATTGGCTCAACATAGAGAAGCGATCGGCCTGTCGGTATGACCAGTAGATGTCCTCGCACCACATGAGAGCCCTGCTGATTCCAGAGCGTAAACTGCGAAGACAGTTGAGAGTTTTGATCGATGCGCGCTTCAATCTGTAGTGGGCCATCGATCAAACGCGATTTGGGGAAGTTGTAAATAAGTAGTTTGCCGTAATTGTCTCCGTCACAGCGACCGGCCATCCATCCGATCAGGTTGTTACGGCCCGCCGGAGTAAAAGGCAATATCAGCACAAACTCGTTATGGATTTGTTCGCTCGGCAATTGCATCAGCACAAAATAAGGATCGATCGCCTCGACCTGTTTGCGGTTCTGACTATCCAAACCGATCTGTTGGGCCACATTCCAAACGTCTTCGCGCTGGAAGAACACCTTGGCGCTTTGAGTGTGATAGAGGCCGTAGACTTCGCCTTGCACCCGGATCAAAGTTTCGGGATAGCGGATGTGTGCACGCACGTCGGTTGGCATCTGGCTCGCATCTTCAAACAACGTGGGAAAGGTTGCGCGATAAGTGGCGATCAATGGGTCCTGGCTGTCGAAGACGTAGAAGTGGACGGTCCCGTTGTAAGCGTCAATCATGATCTTAACGCTATTGCGGATGTAGTTGACGTTGTTTGCACCGACGTCTTCATGCCGTGAATAGGGGTAAGTAGCCGACTCGGTAAAGCCATCCATCATCCAGAAGAGCCTGCCTTCATTGCTCACTACGATGTAGGGATCGTTGTCGTAGATTAGAAACGGCGCGATGCCATTAACGAGTTCGCGTATGTTTCGATGAATCAGAACTCGACTTTCCGGGTTTACGTCATCTGAGAAGGGAAGCTTTGAAAGATCGCCGAGCGCCCAGGCCAAAAGGAGACGCCGCGCCCGCCCGCCGATTCTTATGCCGCCGCTCCCCTGGTAGTTTGTGTAGGTGTTAGTTTCTCCCTGCGGAAAGTCAAACTCCTTTTGCCGCGTCTTCACGTAAACGTCGGTATTCGTTTGCTGACCAAAATAAATCTCCGGGCGCGTCACCATTACGTCTTTTGAGTTGGATTGAACGGGCATATCCGAAACCACGAAACGCGGCATTCCCTCGGGCGTAAAGCCGTTAGCAGTATTCATCGTGATGCCGTAGCCATGCGTATAGATCAGTTTTTCGTTAATCCAATTGCGAGAAGACTCCGGAAGCTTCTGGACGTCTATTTCGCGAGCCGCAATCATCATTTGCCGTATGCTGGCATCAAGGTTATAGCGATCGACGTCTACGTCGGGAAAATCGTAGTAGGTTCTAATGGCCTGGATTTGTTTCAAAGTGTCTTGCAAAGCATGCCAGTCCCAAAGTCGGATGTTTTCCAGCGTTGGACGATTGGCATTTAGATCCAGCGCTTCTACCGAGCTCTCCGCTTGAAACTCCCGCAGCTCTACTTGCTCGAGTCCGAAGGCCCGGCGTGTCCAGGCGATGTTCTGTTCGATGTAGGGTGTTTCGCGTCCCAGCTCGTTTGGCTTGACGATGAAGCTTGTAACATAGGCCGGTACGATAAAAACTCCGATAACATAGACCACCATAGGAATTGCCACAGCCAGCAGCAACAGGCGTAAGCCACGTTTTGAAAAAGCGTTGACTAATGAAATTGCGGCGGCGAGCAGCAAAGCAATGGTCACAAAATAAAGAGCCGGCAGTAGATAGTTGGCCTCTGCAAACGTGACCCCCGAGAAGGTTTGGTGGTCTTCCCAAAGATAAGGAAAGCGCGAAAGATATGTGCGCCAGGCGAGCAACGCCAGGAAAATTGCGAGAGTTAACGAGATGGCGGGAAAAGGCCTCCTGGTTGCTACATTACGAGAAGTTGTCAGGGCCTTCTGCGGTAAGGCAAGCAGGGAATAAATAATCGACGCGCAAAGGACGACGAAAGCAAGGGTGAGCAACCAGTCGCTAATCAAATCATAAGCCGGCAGCGAGAAAAGATAGAAGCCGAGCGGTTTTTGGAAGATCGGATCTGGAGTGGCAGTCGCGACTCGGTTGAAATAGAGAGCGAATGTTTGCCAGTCGCTCTTCATGGCCAGCCCGTAGAAGACGCCAAAGAGAATGGCGATGATCCAGCCGAGAGGTCGGACAAAGCGAGCTGGTGAAAACTGAACCGGCTGGTTGTTTACAACAATAGTTCTTTTCTCCATCGTCTGGGCTGGAAAGGCCTTTTCCAGTAGCCAAAACGCGGTCCGCAGCAGAACTATCGTCAGTACCGCAAATGCCACAAACAAGCCAACTTTGAGCTTGAAGATGTACCAATAGACTGCTGCAAAACCGAGCGAGCTGAACCATGCGGCGGAAAGAAAAATTGAGAGAGTGCGAGACAAGACTATGACCAGGAGGACCAACGCACCGATAAGCCAGCGCCGCCAGCGGCGTCTGGGGCGTGGCCCAACATCGATGACTTCGTTATCTCGCAACGGAAAGGATTCACTCACGCGCCGTTAGCATACGCTCATTGTCCTGTCTGCTCAACGATTGCGAGGGCGAAAGGTGCACCGTCCGAAGCGCTGCTGTTATGAAGACCACGTGAGGAAAATGGAGCGCATTCGTCGATCGAGAGTATTCGCGTGCAGTGATGACCTGAGGTCTGGTCTCCTGGTGAAATTCTGAATGGCGGCGTGATTTCTTGTCCGGGTACCCGTGTGTATAATAGCCGCGACTATTGTAAGTAATTAAACTTATAGTTTATTTAGAGACTCTTACTCTGTTAGCAGCCGGTCTTCAGTTGAAACCGTCCTGCGGTAGATCAACCAGAGAGAAATAAAGAATCAGGAATTCCAATGCTGGCGCCAGAAACAGTCCTACAAAGTCGCTATCGCATAATCCGCCTGCTCGGTCAGGGCGGCATGGGGGCGGTCTACGAAGCGATGGACGAGCGGCTTGACACTATGGTTGCTTTGAAGGAGACGTTGTTCGCAGATGAGCGCCTGAGAAAGCAGTTTGAGCGGGAAGCGCGATTGCTCGCGCGTATGCACCACCCCGCCTTGCCACGTGTCAGTGATCACTTTTCTGAAGGAGACGGTCAGTTTCTGGTAATGCAATTCATTCCCGGCGACGACCTTTCGCAAATGATGGCGCGCAAGCAGGGGCCGTTTCCGCCGGACCAGGTCTTGACCTGGGGAGATCAACTGCTGGATGCGCTTGACTATCTCCACACACAAGATCCGCAAATCATTCATCGCGATATTAAGCCGCAGAATTTGAAACTCACCGGAAGAGGTCAGATTATCCTGCTTGATTTCGGATTGGCCAAAGGACAAAGCGGTGGTGTGTCGTTGGTGACGACCTCGGCGAGCATATTCGGATATACGCCAAACTACGCGCCTCTGGAACAGATTCAGGGTCTGGGCACAGATGCGCGCAGCGACATCTATGCCTTGAGCGCTACGCTGTATCACCTGATGACCGGCGTTAAGCCGCCGGATGCTTTAACGCGGGCTGCGGCTCTTGTAAACAGTCAACCCGACCCGCTGGAGCCGGCAGACCAAGTTGCTGGAGGCATCGGACCCGAAGTAGCGAGCGTGCTCGCGTTAGGAATGAGTCAAAATCGTGATCAACGGTTTCCAACCGCGGCGGCGATGCGGGCTGCACTGAATGGAA
>WNGJ01004215.1_pt1 | contig 14941 bp, 5 predicted proteins | sample 5400611 | NCBI WGS metagenome assembly WNGJ01 (sample SAMN13153375, study PRJNA577476) | soil metagenome | isolation source: 40 cm soil or saprolite under Garry oak tree replicate 1 | place: USA:California | collected 2016-06-15
CATCGCAGTCCAGACGCCGCCTGCGCCCGCACGTTCCCAGGAGCCGCTCGGCCACGTGTCGTTGCCGAATTCGCCCGGGCGAGGGATCGCGTGGAACGTCCACCGCAGCGCGCCCGTGCGCACGTCGAACGCGCGGACATCTCCCGGGAGAGACAGACCGGCGGCGGCTGGGATACCGCCCACCACAACGACATCGCCGACAACCAGAGGCGGTCCTCCCCAGCGGAAGCTCTCGACTGGACGGTCGTAACCTTTGGTGAGATCGACCTCACCTCCGTTGCCGAAATCTGCGTAACGTTTGCCGGTCTTGGCGTTGAGCGCCAGTAGCGACTGCCCAACCACAGAGATCACGCGCGCGTCGCCGCCGTCCGTCCAATACGCGACGCCGCGACTGGTCCATCCGCGCCCACTGATGATGTACAAGCCGGGCTGCGTGGGGTCGTCGTGCCAAATGAAGTTTCCGGCTGGCAGCGGGCCGAGATTTCGCGGCCGCCTGTCGAACCACACCACCTTGCCGGTCGCTGCATCCAGCGCCGCAACCGAGCCATAGCCGGTAATCATGTACACAAGGCCTCCAACCATCAGCGGCGTGTGCTGATAGTTGGTCGGTGCCGGCGCGTTGGCTCCTTCGCGAACTTCGACCGGTGTCACCGACTGGCGCCACGCGATGTGAAGATTCCTGACCGTGTTTCTGTTGATCTGATCGAGAGAAGAGTATTTCGTGCTCGCGGTCGTGCCCGCATAGGCCCGCCATTCGGCGCCCACGGCTGTGCCTTGCGCAAGGAAGCGCATGCCGGAAGGAGCCAGCAGGGCCAAGCCAGCCGCGAGCGCGACAAGCCGGCTGACGATAATTGCTCTACTCTGCATGGATGTCCTCCTCATGGCGACTCACGGGCATTCGGCGACCTTCACTCTGCTCTGATACGGATATTGCGGCAGCGAACCGGACCGCTCTCCACCTGAAAAGCGATGTAGCCTGCTCAAGCGCTTCATGAACGGGAGCGTAACCTACTTGGGAGGGCTATTCCAATGGAAAAGGGACGGCGACATTCTGGTCGTCCAATCTACTGCTTTCGTGATGGAAATTGGCTTTCTACAATGCTCGTGGTTCCATGAAAAAGCTTTACTCGAAGTTCCGAAGAGCTATAAGCTCCCGCCGATTGTTCCGCAAGGGGTGCGGACTATCGAGCAACGCATTACCACAACAACAATGCGGTTTCGGCTTCTGTATTGAAGGCGTTGTCTCTCGTTTGCTCTTCTGTTGATTTCGCAACATCAGCGCAACGGATGGCTCTGAACGGCCTTAAGCTCGTAATTACTGCGTAATTACTAAACGATAAAGGAGTCAGCATGAGAATTGTCTGGATCTTTGGATGGGTGATCCTGGCTGCAAGCCTAGCCTTCGGCCAAGGGACTGGAACCTTCAATGGCCGCGTTGTTGACCAGGGCGGAGGCGTTATTCCCGGCGCCAAGGTTACGGTTACCGCCGCCGCGACGGGTGTGGCTCGTACTACAACAACGAATGAAAACGGCCTCTATAGCGTCAGTGCACTGACTGCCGGTGTGTACGACGTAAAGGCCGAGAACGCTGGTTTTTCAGCTTCGTCGAAACAGGGGGTCACACTGGTTACGGATACCACGCTGACGCTCGATTTCACCTTGGGTGTCGCAACGACTTCAGAGACCGTGGACGTCACAGGTGAGGCGCCCCTGGTGGAAATCACAAAGTCCCATATGGCGTCCAATCTCCAGCACGCGGAAGTGCAGGAACTGCCGATGCTGAACCGGACGTTGAGTACGCTGATCGCGCTGAATCCTGGAGTGCGCGAAGAGACGACGAATATGAATGTACCCGGAACCTCGACCACGCATACGTATTTCAACGTCGGAGGGAACGGCCGAAACGCGCTGGAACTGGTCGACGGTCTCGATAACCACGACGACAACGACGCCGGGGCCACGATGGAAATCAGTCTCGAGACCATCCAGGAGTTCAACGTCATGGCGCACGGCGCCCCGGCGGAATACGGCAGGACCGGGGGAGGAGTCGCCAGCCTGGTAACGAAATCGGGCGGGAATCAATTCCACGGTTCGGGCTTCTTCTATCACCGGAACGACGCCCTTACCAAGATCGACTACTTCTCGGATCCAGCCAATGGCGGAGCCGGCAAACCCCCTTATAAGCGGTATCAGTGGGGTGGATCCGTCGGCGGCCCAATTAAGCAGGATCGGGCCTGGTTCTTCGGAGCGCTCGAGCGCATCAACCAGGACTACAACCTGCCGGTTGCCGCCAATATCGTTGCGCTCTCACAACTCCTGGTTCCCTTGAACATTAACGTGCTCCCGGCGAACTATGTTCCTCAGCCCTATCACGATCTCCTGGGAAGCGCCAAGTTTGACTTCCAATTGAGCCCGAAGCACACGGCATTCTTTCGCTTCGCTGGAGAGAAAACCACGCTATGGAATAGTACGCTCGGCGCCTCGAATACCGTCAGCCCTCTGCCGGGGCCCCCGCTGAAATGGTCCGATATTAACAATTTTCCCTCGACGAATTACGCGGCCCGAGAGACATGGGTGGTCTCGCCCACCACGGTCAACGAGTTCGACTGGCAATATCTCCATTACAGGAAGAACACTCAAAACATGAACTGCCTGGGGCCGACGACCGGTGGACAGGGTCCGGCCCTGAACCTCACCCTCGAACAATGCTTAATCCGGAACGTGAACTTCCCATCGCTCGTCACTAAGAATTTTGGTACAGGCGGGTGGAATGACTACAACGAGAAACACGTCCAGTTTAAAGATACGGTGTCACTACAGGTCGGAAAGCATGCGCTCAAGTTCGGCGGAGATATTCGTTGGGTGCCATACGCAAACGGCAGCCAACTGCTTACCGCCGGATCGCTCACCTTCTTTGATGATCCTGACGTGATCGTGAACAACAAGAACGGACGATATCCCAGGGGGTTTCAGACTCCGGGAATTGTACGCACGATGTCGCTCGCCGCTCAGACCACGCCGAACTTTCAAACATTCGGCATGTATTACTGGTCCGCATTCGCTCAGGATGACCTGAAGCTCACACCGCGCCTGACTCTGAATCTCGGAGTACGTTACGACTTCTTCCACAACCTGAATCAGCGTCAGTTAACGAACAACCGCTTTTATAAAGTCTTCAAGGCGATTGGCAGCCCGTTCGCGGAGGTGCCTCATGCCTCGAAGCTGGACTTTGCCCCGCGCGTCGGCCTGGCCTGGGATACCCGCGGAAATGGCAAAGATGTGATACGCGCCAACTTTGGGATGTACTATCCGGTACAAGTCGTCACCTCGTTCTTTACGGCGAACTACTACGAAAAACCAACTCTCGCCTTTACACAAACAATTTCAAACACTGCGGTGGGAGCAGGGCCCCTGGCGAATTACGTTTTTGGAGGTCCTTTGCCCGTAGCATTTCCCCCGGCGGGCGCTACAGAATTGGTGCCGGGCGCATCCGCAAGCAGCAACGCCAATTCGAGCACCGGCTGGTATGCGCCAGGCTTGAGGGATCAGTATGAAATGATCTCTCATATTGGTTGGGCCCATCAGCTTACAGGGAAAACGGTAGTTTCGACCGATTACACGCATATCCAGGGTGTTCATGAGTGGCGGCCGATTGAAATCAATCCGCTCTGCACCGCCAACTTCCAGGGTGAATGCAAGAGCCCGGGATTCAACGGTCCGGCCGCGGCCATCGGACAGCGCATTCTGTCTACGGCAACGCAGGGCGTCTATGGGGATCCCAACCTGCTTGGCGCCGTGGGGTTGACTTCTTCCATCGCCCGGTCGAGATACGATGAAATGGCCGTCGCTTTCCAATACCGTGGGAAACGAACGAGCGTCCTGGCGAATTACAGTCTGTCTTATGCGTCCGGCTATGGAGGGAACGTCGGAGGGTTATTCGTAAGCAACGCCGGCGGCTACCTGCCTGAAATTCCCAGCGCCTATGGCGGATGTTTCTTCTGCCCCGGCGAATGGGGACCTGGAGCAGCGGACGAGCGGCATCGCGCAGCGATGTACGGGGTCATCGACATCGGGCGCGGACTCCAGGTATCACCGGCCCTTGTGTTGGCATCGGCGCTGCCTTATCAGATCTATCGAGCAAATTCTCCGTCCGGCTACGGCGCTTTACGATGCTACGTCGGCAATTGTCTCACATCTTCGCCAAACGGCGAGGAGGTCACCGTCAATGCCCAGCGCGGAGCTCCCCTTGTGAATCTCAACACCCGGGTATCCAAGATCTTCAAGACAAGCGAAAGCTCGTCGGTGACTGGATTTGTCGAGTTGTACAACCTCATCGACCGGGCCAATTTCGGAGCGAACTATGGTACGAATGCGTTCGCACCGGCAACTTTCCGCAAACCTCTTGGCTACATCGGCGGACTGCCGGGATCTTCTGCTACAGTGCCGGCTTCGTTCCAGGTGCAGCTAGGCGCGCGTTTCTCGTTCTAGACAGAGTACTCAGTGACGAGCTTACGCTCGCCACTGAGTACGAATGAATAGCAACTTCGCAAAATAAATCCGGACCAGGCAGCAATGCAGGCGTGGAAAAGGACCAGTGCATGTCGATGGAAACCATAATCCAGAGAATCGTTGGCCGTGCCGTTTGGAGTATATCGTCGACGTCACAGACACAGAGAACCAATTCCGATTGGCAAGCTGGTGACTCAAACAGAGGATGTGTTGGTCGATACTCGCGGTAACATCTACATTACCGATAAGCAATGGGGATTATATATCCTGCGTTACACCGGCGCGGGGCAGCCTGCGCCAACAGACAAAAAAGGAGTCAGCCGTTGATTCAACGTGCTTGCTTATTTCTGCTGCTGTTTATTGCAATTGTTCCAGCGTCGCTCCCAGCTCAGCAATCGAATGCAATCAAGAGCTGGAACTGGTTCTTGCGTTCCTTCCTGCGGCCGTTCGGCGTTGAAAACTCGATCCGGTGAACGGCCGAAATCATCACATTGGGGGTAACCTGTTATGCGCCGACTTCTCGTTGCTGCAGCACTGATCACATGTGCGGCGGCCATTTCCTTGACCGCCTACACACAATCCACACGTATTGCGAATACGACCGGCCGCGCCGTCTACGGTCCCGAACAAGCCAGACGCGGCAAGACTCTTTACACTCAGAATTGCAGTAAATGCCACATGGAAACCCTGCAGGGAAATTGCCCAGCCGAGAGCGTTCGTGTATCCGCGCCTTATGTTTGTGCGCCGCGCGGCAGCGCACCCCCTCTGACGGGCGATGCCTTTCTTAACCGTTGGTACAGCGCCGGTGACTTATACGCCCGCATCCGATGGAGTATGCCCGCGGACAATGTCGGCGGTTTGAGCGCGGACGACAATCTCTCGATCCTGTCCTACCTGCTCCAGTCGAATGGCTTTTCTGCAGGACGGGAGCTCAGAGACGACCCCGCCGCGCTGAAAACCATGGTGCTGCAGGAGAAGACGAAAAACGCGAGCAGCGCGGTCAAGGATCCCACAAATGACCTCGGTATCTCCGAAGGGTATTACACGGAGGAACAGGCCGCGCGAGGAAAGAACTACTACTACGGTGCGTGCGGCATGTGTCACACGGCTGAGCCTGGCGGCCCCAACGGGGTCAATATGCCACACGAGTCGGGGCTGGGCTGGCATTGGGGTAATCAATGGCGGTATACCGTGCAGGCCGGGAAACAGTGGCTGGAAACCAATTCCCGCATTTCCGGCAAGCCGCAAATGTGGGACACGGTTGCGGATTTGTATAACAAGATCCGTACGAGCCAGCCTGCATACGCGGTCGGTGCTCTCAGTTCGGAGGAATACACCAGTATTGTTGCGTACCTCCTTAAGCAGAACGGCTTCCCCGCGGGGAAGGAAGAATTGAGCGACAATCTCAATTTGATGAGAAACATGACTCTCGAAAAGGGGTTCGAACGGCTGTTCAACGGAAAGGATCTCACCGGATGGGCATTTGTGCTTGGCGCGAACTGCCCGCCGAAAACCGAACAGGGATGCGGGCAAACCACGCCCGGATCCACCTTCACCGTGAATAACGGAATCCTTTTCGACACCGGAACACCGCACGGTTATATGTACCCGAAGAAAAAATTCGGGCCGAACTTTACTCTTCGCGCGGAGTACCGATACATGCCGTACCCGGGAATGGAAGACGACAAGGATTTCTACGGGAACAGCGGATACCTTCTCTTCATTGAGAAGCATGATGTGTGGCCGAGGACCCTGGAGATCCAGGGCAGAAGCAACATGGAAATGAACATCAATGCCATGGACGGCCACGCGATGTTCACGTTTGACGATGAGTTGCGCAAGAAAGTGCGGAATCCGGCGGGTCAGTGGAATGCTGTCGAAATTGTTTCCAAAGGAAATGAGGTCTGGAACTACCTCAACGGAACACTGCTGTCTCATGTGTCGCAGCACGATTTTCCTCCGTCAGGCTACATCGGTTTCCAGGCGGAGAGCGGGCCCATACAATATCGGAACGTCCGCATTAAACCGGAATGAAGAAGGCAGGAGGACCTGTGATGTACAGGCTCATAACCGTCAGCATGCTCGTCCTGGCCATCGCCATTGGTGGCTATACACAAACCAAGCGTCTTGCGACTAACAGTTCCTCCTCGCCGTCCTATGGAAAGGCCCAGGCCGAGCGAGGCAAGACTGTTTATTCTTCAACAAAGCGTGTCGTCAGCAACGCGACGGAACAACTGAATAGCTTGGGGATCTCTCAGGCGTACTACACCGAAAGCCAGGCAGAGCGCGGGAAAGCCTATTTCTACGCTGCCTGCGGAGTTTGCCATACCGCCGATCCAAAGAGTCAGAACGGCACAATGGATACTGCTACTGGCCTGGGATGGCACCGCGGCCCTGTCAACTCCTACGGTCTATTTGTCGGCGACGCGTGGTTGGCGTCCGCCTCGGGGGTTCCCGGACGGCCGCAGCGCTGGGATACGGTAGCCGATCTATACAATAAGGTAAGGACGACGCAGCCTGCTTATGATGTAGCAGGCCTCAGTACACAAGAATATCTGGATATCGTCGCCTACCTCTTGAAACAAAATGGTCTGCCTTCCGGAAAAGAAGAGCTCAAGAACGATCTGAATCAAATGAGAAATATGACGCTCGATAAAGGTTTCGAGCGGCTCTTCAACGGCAAAGACCTTACCGGATGGGGATTCGTCGTCGGGCCCAATTGCAAGCCGGCGCCCGAAGGGTGCGGCGGCACAACGCCGGGCACGACCTTTAAGATCAAGGATGGCACGGTCCTCAATACGGGCAGCCCGCACGGATATATGTACCCGCAGAAGAAATTCTGGAATTTTACGCTGCGGCTGCAATATCGGTTTGAACCATATGAAGGTATGGAAAGCGACGACGACCTGTTCACCAACACCGGATATTTGCTCTTCATCACCAAACACGATGTATGGCCGAGAACATTAGAAGTTCAGGGAAAAAACGATTTCGAAATGTCATTAGCCATGGGTGGGAACGAGTCCACATATACGTTTGATGATGCCGCGCGGATACGGGCACGCAAACCAGCAGGCCAATGGAATTCGGTCGAGATTGTTTCCAAGGACGGCCAACTCTGGACTACCTGAATGGTGCGCTCATCACCCATGTTACGAAGCACCCCTTTACGGAAGCCGGCTACATCGGATTCCAAGTCGAGAGCGGGCCTGTGTACTGGAGGAACATCCGAATCCGGGCGGATTAACGGATGCTAAAAACGGTTCTCGGAGAGACGAATACGCTGTAGCGGCGGTCTGTGACCGCCGGTATTTCGTTGATTTCAGGAAAAGCCGGCGTTCATAGAGCGCCGCTGCTAGCCGCGTTTCCCCAAATTCATAATTTAGACATACGAGTCCGAGGTTATCTAAAAAGAATCGTTCAACTCTTTCATTTGAGGTCAGTATTCGTCGCCAAAATGAGTCGTTTTCCATTTTCTTTCCATCTGACACGCTTTGATTGAGTTCAGACGTGAAAGTCACACTGGAAATCGAAGCGAGAATTCCGGCCGGCGTCCGGAAAATGTCCTGCGCACAGTCACTGAAAACAGCAGAACCCTAAAGGCTTCACGCGCGCAATTCCGGACGACTGGCTGACTCGTCGGGAGTCCCGCGCAGTAAAGCAAAGAAAACTGTAGCGACCGCCCGAAAAAGAAAATAGGCTGGACTGCGAGAGCCCTTCTGGACAAACGGTTCCGGGTTTGATCGGACATTTCCCTTAATTGGATGAAAGCGTTGCTTTTCTAAGAACACGTTCAAGTCGCTCGTTGGCTCTCGCGGCCCTGGTGGCCTGTGACACGGTTCCATCTGGTGAGGTATTCGGATCCTGGCTTCCGCGGCTAAACAGCGGGCGTCCGTCGTCCCGTCCCCGCCTCCGGACTCCGCTGCAGAATCTTGCGGACATCGAAACACCACAGAAGAACAAAATCCGCGCCCGCGCAATTATACGTGGGCTCAACTGATGGCGCGGGTGTTCGCGCTGGATGTTTTGGAGTGTCCGCGCTGCTGCTCTCGGATGCGAATTCTGGCAGCCATCGAGGATCCGGTCGTGGCCCGCAAGATTCTCGACTCTCTCGGCCTGCCATCGCGTCCTCCTCCTGTGGCTCCGGCTCGATACAACCCTCAACCCAAACTCACCGAATTCTGACGCCTAACCTGCCGCGTTCGCCGAAGTGTGCGTCCAGGTTGGATCGTTTCGGTCCGGATTGACGGCCGCCGCGTTCAAATCCATGTGCGTCCCGGAAAGATCCCTCTCCCGGATGCCCACAAACCGAATTTCGTGCGGCTACGTGGTCGCATCTCCGCCCACCCCCCTGAGAAAGACCGCCGCCCGGGAAAAAACCGCTTTTGATTCTCCTATGCTTTGGCGATTTTAACAATTCTGCAGTACGGCTCCCGGCGCGGTGAAATGCGTTAGGGCGAATCCCGGCGATGCCGAAAGATCGGTCATTATCGATTGGTGCGAAGCGCGAAACCCATCACGGTCTGCCGGCAGCGCGCGCAGTCTTTTGTTTGAGTAAAGGACATGCATTGGATATAAGTTGCAACTAAGGTCTCTTAATGAGTGCCTGGAATGATTGAATCGATTGCGGAAATCAAGATTTTTAGGGGGGTTACGTTTTCAATCGCTGCCCTGGAGCGGAGAGTGATAGGACCGAAACTAGTTCCAATCACAATGGCAGGTATTTCGATTGAAAGATAGAAGGTTCACCGTCCTCATTCCTATTTTCGTCCTAGTAGGTCTGCTGTCATTCTCTGGTAACGAGCCGCACGACACAGGTAAGCCGCCGAAACGCGCGCTTCATTTTGAAGAAAATCGCGGTCAACTCCATTCCGCAGTGCGGTTTCTGGCGCGCAATGATGCCTATACAGTTTTTCTCACGACAACCGATGCCCTCGTCGTGGCCCACGGTACGCAACCCTCGGCGATGCGGCTCCGTTTCCTAGACACCGCCGGCGCGCAAATAGAAGGCATCGATGCAGTGCCCGGTAAGGCCAATTACCTCGTTGGGAATGATCCGAACAACTGGCATACCGGTATCTCTCGTTTTTCACGAGTCCTGTATAAAGACATCTACCCGCTGACGGATGTCGTCTATTACTCCGACGGCGGCGATCTCCGATACGATCTCATCGTCCGGCCAGGAGCGCAGCCTCGATCGATACGTCTCGCCATCGACGGTGCTGAGGAACTGACGACACGAAACGGCGCTCTCGTTATCCGCGCCGCATCCGGCGAATTTGAATTGAAGCGGCCGGTGATTTACCAAAAGTATGGAAGTTTGCGACGGCAGATTGCAGGCAGTTACCGAATTGAGCCAGGCAATACGGTCCGTTTTGAGATCGGTTCCTTCGATGCCACGCAGGCGCTAATCATCGATCCCACACTGAGCTACTCCACGCTTCTTGGCGGCAATGGAGAAGACATCCCGTATGGCATCGCTGTCGACGCGGTCGGCAATACGTATGTGGCCGGCACAACGGCATCCCCCGACTTCCCAACCACTCTGGGAAGCCTCCGGTCATCGCGAGCCGCAAACTCTCGTCCATTCATGTTCGTCTCCAAGCTCAATGCAAACGGCTCGGAGCTGATCTACTCAACCTACATCGCGGCATCGGACACTCAAGAGGATGCGTTCGTTTCTCCGACGACGATCGCGGTCGATCGGAACGGAAACGCGTACATCGCCGGGGCCGCCAGTTCGAATGGGATTCCAACGACCGAACGCGCATTCCAGCGGACGGCATCGGGAAACGACGGTCACAGTTTCGTGGTGAAATTGAACGCGACCGGTTCCGCGCTCAGCTATTCGACCTACGTGAGCGGCAACGACGATGTTACAAGGGATGTTGTAAATCAGGTTGTCGTCGATGACGCCGGAAGCGCTTACATTGCCGGTGAAACGTCGTCCAGAAGTTTCCCGACGACTGCCGGTGTCGTTCAGCCCACGCGAAACAGTTACTTTGGGGATGGCTTCGTGGCCAAACTCAATCCCGATGGCTCTGCGCTAGTGTTCTCCACGTTGCTTGGCGGCACGGGGGACGACAGAGCTAGATACGTGGCCGTGGACAGCGCCCGCAATGTGTTGGTGGCGGGTGTAACCGACTCGTCCGACTTCCCGGTGACTCCTGGTGCGTTTCAGATTGTAAAAGGCAATACCTTTGGCAACGATACCTTCCTCACGAAGCTCAACCCCACGGCAACCGACTACGTGTATTCCACGTATCTTGGAGGAAACAACACAACAGCGCCGCAGGCGCTGCAGGTCGATGCCGCGGGCAACGCGATTGTGATGGGCTTCACCGGTGCCCCGGATTTTCCGATCACTCCGGGGGCATACCAGACGTCGAGAGGGAACAGCGCACCTGGGTTCTTCGCGAAATTCAGTCAGGCCGGCAACCTGCTGTACTCGAGTTTCTTGCCGTCATTTTGGGCTGCCGGAATGGACGCCGCCGGCAGATTCTACTTTCTGGGTTCCGAGATCTACTCGTTTGATCCGACGGCGTCGACGCTGCCGTATGTAACGAAACTTGCCGGCTTCACGGGCGATGTCGATACAACGGCGAAGGCGATGGCCGTTGATGCTGCCGGAAACGTCTACCTGACGGGATATACGGCATCGACCAGCTTTCCGACGACTCCGGGAAGCTACCAGACCTCGCTCAAGCTTGCGCCGGCGCGGCGGGACGGATTCATTGTGAAGATCTCTCCCGAGCGATCTGTTCCCGTCGTCAGGTCACTCACTCCGGCGTCCGTAACCCCAGGCTCCATTCGAACGGGTCTCACATTGGCAGTCGTAGGATTGCACTTCGAACCGAACTCGGTCATCTTGTGGAACGGCTCCGCGCTCGACACGACGTTTCGGACGATAACCGAATTGCGAGCGACGATTACGCCGGCAGATGTCGCAAATGTCGACAGTGTTGCCGTATCAGTGCGAACTCCGGACGTCGGTGACTCCAATCCGCTCCCGTTCTCGCTTGGACCAAACCCGGTCCCCTGGGTTTCCGCGCTCAGCCCGTCCGTCGTTGATGCCGGTTCTTCGTCTTTGTCTTTTCCGTTGAGAATTACCGGATCGGGATTTCTTCCGACTTCTGTCGTCTATTTGAATGGTGCGAGGTCGTCGACGAGCTACACTAACGGCACCCAATTATCCGTTTTCCTGCCGGCGGCGCTGGTCGCCGCACCCGGCACAGTGACTGTGACGGTAGTGAATCCACCGCCTGGAGGAGGAGAATCAAATCGAGCCGTCTTGACTGTCAGAGACCGTAGCGCACCTCCTTCACCGGAGGTACCCACAGTAACCGAACTCATACCGGCGAGCATTCCGGCGGGCTCGGCTTCTTTCATTTTGACGGTGAATGGCACGGGCTTCGTTCCGGAAAGTGTCATCCAATGGGAAGGTGTCGGGCTCTTGACGAGAGTTCTCAGCTCGACTGCCGCACAAGCCTTCATCTTCCCGACTATGATTGCATCGGAAGGCCTGTACACTATTCGCGTCGTCAACGGTCCAGGCGGCGCGACATCCAATCCGCTGCCGTTTCAGGTGACGGCTCGTCTGCCGAATCCGCTTCCGACGATCGAGTCGCTGTCCCAAAACAGCGCGGCAGCGGGGACTTCATCGGTGGTGCTGACAATTTCCGGGCAAGACTTTCGGAATGGTGCCTCGGTGCGATGGAACGGAATCGAGAAGCCCACGACGGCGGTGCCCACTGGCTCAGGTGACACGATTCAGTTAAAAGTGACGCTCTCGGCTGAAGAATTGGCCAACCCGGGCCTTGCTTACGTGACGGTGTCGAATCCGCCACCCGGCGGCGGCCCATCCCCGGGAGTCACGTTTGCCGTGTACGAATCCAAGACCTTCGACCTCGCAACGAGCGATCTCCTTTACGATCCATCTCGCGGCAAGGTCTACGCATCCAGACCTGCGATTTCGCGGACCGACAGGAATACGATCAGTCAAATTAATCCTGATTCCGGAACGGTCGAACGTTCGGTGGAAATTGGAAACGAGCCTGGAAAACTCGTCATGACGGATGACTACACGGCGATCTATGTAGTGTTCGATCAGGGCCGGCAAGTTCGGCGTCTCGACTTGAACTCCTTCACCGCCGGGCCTCCATTCGCGGTCGAGTCCCCGTGGATGATTCAAGATCTCAAAGTTGTGCCAGGACAGCCTGGCGCGCTTGCGTTGTCGCTCCAGCAGGGCTCCGCTATGACCGGCCAGGTCGCGATATACGACAACGGCGTGAAGCGGCCGAAGATTGCGCTCGCGTTTCCTCTGCAGTTGGGTTTTTCCGCCTCCCGGCAGCTCTACGGCTGCAGTGCCGGCGGGGGACTACAGGACCTTCATTTGCTCGCCATCGATGCTGCAGGCGTGTCGATCAGCTCCACGACGCGCGGCTTGTGCGAAGGAGCTTTCGAAGTCGGCAGTGGCTTGTTTTACACGCCGCTGGGCGGCGTTGTGAATCCGGAAGGTCCGGCCGAAGTCGGCCGGCACCCGCTTGCCGGCAATAACCTTTCCGTCCGTCCCGACGCAGCCGCTCACAAGACGTTTTATGTCGCTTATAACGGTTCGGCAAAAGTGGCCAGTGTGCTCGTGTTCGACGAGACCAACTTCGCCTTGATCGGTTCGTTGGACATTCAGGGAGTAACAAACAGACCCTCTGCCCTGATTCGGATTGGCGCTGACCGAATCGCCTTTCGAACCGAAGACCGGCAAGTTTTCTTCGTCCGTCTTCCGAGCATGTTCTTCGCGGAGCCGTACACTGTCGAGTTCGCGCAATACGCAAATGGCCTCGATTACAGTTCCTCGATCATCGTGACCAATCCTTCCACCACCGAGGTGGCGCGCGGCAGCATCAACTTGTACGGGGAGACAGGGTTGCCGCTATATCCGCCCGCTTATTACCCTCGTTTTGCTGCTGCGCTGCCGTTTACCATTCCACCGCTCGGGTCTTTCACGTTTACACCGAAGAGGGATTTCATCCTGGTCACAGGTTCGGCTCGAATCAGCTCGAACATTCGCGTCAATGGAGTCGTCCGGTTTGGATCCGAGACTCTCGGCGCGGCTGGGGTTGAGGGAAGCACGCCGGCGCCAGCAGTGATGGCTCCGGTCGTTCGCGATGCGGCGAGACAGCTCAACACCGGCATTGCATTGAGCAACCCCCAGACCGACGCAATCGATGTCCTGCTGACGTTACGAGCGCTTGACGGCACCGAAGTGGCCGGAGGATCTGCAACACGGCAGCTACCTCCAAACGGCCATCTCGCCAAGTTCATCGACGAGTTGTTCCCTACGGCGCAAACCTCGGACTTTCAAGGCACGCTGACGATCCGCACAAACACGCCCCGAAGACAAGTTGCGGCTATTGCCTTGCAACTCGGCAGCACTGCCGGAGAATTCACGACGCTGCCCGTCGTTTCGATTGAACCTACCGGCGCGACAGAACTCATATTTCCGGAATTCGCCTCAGGTGCCGGAGCATCCACGTCGATCTTTTTGATCAATCCGTCGGACAGGACAGCCACAGGGACGTTGAACTTCTACGACGACGGAGGAAGGTCTTCGCAGGTTCCGTTTACCATCGCGCCCGGAGGAGCGGCTGTTTATTCGACCAGCGATTCCGATATGCCCCTCTCCGGCTGGGCGTCGGCCTCATCGGATACGGCGCTCGGTGGTGTGTTGCGATTCCGATTGCCTGGCATCGGTATCGCGGGAGTTCAAGCGGCAACACCATCAACAGGCTTTGTGGCTCCAGTTTTGCGAAGCGAATCCGCAAATTTCACCACGGGCGTCGCCATCGTTGCGACCGAAAGCACCGCGACCTTATCAATGACACTGCGAAACCAAGAAGGCATGCCGGTGCCCAACGGCACGGTTTCGGTAACGATCCCTGCCAACGGCCATATCTCGAAATTCATTCAAGAGCTCTTTGCCAATGCAGACACACGCGAGTTCCAAGGCACACTCAGCGTTATGACCGACGAAGGACTTCTTGCAGGGATCGCCATCCAGCTCGGGGCCCGGCAGGGGCAGTTCACGACGTTGCCCGTTATATCAACAATTCGGTAGTCACCCGCTGATCTCTTTTGTGCCTCTTTATGTCCGTTTTCTAAATGGCGCCCAGACGGCCGCCATCCATCGGGATAACCGCACCCGTGACGTAGCTCGCTTGCTCAGAAGCCAGAAATAACGTGACGGCGGCAACTTCTTCGGCCTTGGCCACGCGTCCGAGCGGGATGCGTTGTTCATAACGCTTCAGGGCTTCTGCTTCGGTGATTCCCAGGTTTTCTGCATCGAGACGAAGGGCTTCATGCAGCCGCTCGGTTACCGTCATCCCAGGATTGATGGCGTTCACACGGATGCCGTACTTGCCCAGCGCTGTCGCCC
>WNGJ01008905.1_pt1 | contig 14941 bp, 14 predicted proteins | sample 5400611 | NCBI WGS metagenome assembly WNGJ01 (sample SAMN13153375, study PRJNA577476) | soil metagenome | isolation source: 40 cm soil or saprolite under Garry oak tree replicate 1 | place: USA:California | collected 2016-06-15
AAGTGGATATCGAGGATATCATAATCCGCGTACTGGGTGAACGTGACGAAATCATCGAGATCGTAGTCATCGATGAGGTCGCCTGGCAAGATTCCATGCGGGAAGCGCAATGCCAGTTCGGGCGCGCCCCAGTTGGCCCAATAGAGGAAGCCATCGAAGAACTTGTGGAGCACGTCGATGGGATCGTGTTTGAAGTTACCCCAGTGATATTCAATGAGGGCGTGGGTGGAAGATGCTTCGATGTGACTGGAAAGGGCATTGACAGCATCGAGTTGCACCCGGGTCAGAGGTCGATCGCTGGTCATGAATTCGTAACGCTGGTATTCGCTCATCAGTACTGTCCTCCATGTGGTGTCAATGCTAGCAAATAATGTTGAGTGCAGTTTAGTCGCAGTTCTACTAAAGGCTAGTAATCAGCTTTCCTCAAAGGATACCACGCTTGACTGATGGAAACAAAGAGTAGGATTCCCCCTTGACACGATCTGCCTCCCGTGCTATTCTTTTCACGGGGAACTTAATGAACGTTTAGTAATTTGCTCACAAGCAGGAGTACCCGCGGAGCAGCCAATGAAGAAACATCTGGATGGCCCCTCTTCACACTTCGACCAGGAAACGTGGCGGCAGATCCTTACCGCCGCGAAGGAACTCTTTTTTGCGAAAGGCTATAAAGGCGTCTCCATGAAAGAGATCGCCGACGCGGTTCAGGTCACGCCCGCAGCCTTGTACTACCATTTCCCCAAGGGCAAGGAAGATCTCTTCACGAAGATGATCCAGACCTTGTTTGTTGAAGAAGGGGTAGCAGGTCTCGACCAGGTTCTTGAAACTACTCCTGATCTGCGTGAGCGTTTGAACCTGTTCACCGCCTTTCTGCTGATGATTCCCATTGATGAGCAATTGACGATGCTACTCCGAGATGCCAGGGAGCACATCAAAGACCCGGAAAGCCAGCGGATCATTTTGTCCCTGCGGGACCGGATCAAGCAGCAGGTCATGGGCCTCTTTCAAGCGGCACGAGATGCCGGAGAGATTCGAACGGATATTCCGGTCGAGGTGCTGGTCAGTCTCTACATGGGGATGCTGAGGGAGTCGAAGAGCCTCCAGGGGTCGCGTCAGGCGTCGCACGCGGTCACCGTGCTGCTTGACGGCATTGCGTCTCCCGCACAACGACACCAGCCCTGATTCTTTTCATGCATTGAGAAGAGGGAGAAAGGAAATGCTTCACGTGATGAAAAGATGTCTGTCATTCCTCCCATACAAGAGGCGTGCCCATGGAGGTGATCATGACCCCCTCCCCTGATACATCTCAGCCTGAGCAGGCGGTGGATGACGCGCCGAGCGGCACTCTGGCGATCGAAACCCATGGCTTGAGTAAGCACTTCGGGCAGCGCAAAGCGGTAGATGGCCTCACTATCAGCATCCCTGCCGGGACCATCGCTGGCTTTGTCGGCCCCAATGGTGCCGGGAAGACGACCACCATTCGCCTGCTGCTGGGACTGGTGCGACCAAGTGAAGGCCGCGCCACGATTCTTGGCAAACCGCTGACAGATCCCCGAAGCTACCTTCCGCGCGTTGGGGCGCTCATCGAAGCTCCTGCCTTCTATCCCAGCCTGAGCGGGCGGACGAATCTGGAGGTGCTCGCCCACCTTGGCGGTCACCCCCGCTCCCGCGTGAGCCAGCTGCTCGAAATGGTCGAGCTGAGCGACCGAGCGAAAGACCCCGTGAGAAAGTATTCGCAAGGGATGAAGCAACGGCTCGGGGTGGCCGTGGCGCTGCTCCCCGATCCCGAACTGCTGATCCTCGACGAACCGGCCAATGGCCTCGACCCACTTGGCATCATCCAGATGCGCGATCTGCTGCGGCGCCTGCGCGAGCAGAGCAAGACCATCTTCCTCAGTAGCCACCTGCTGGGGGAGTTGGAGCAGGTCACGGATTGGTTGGTGATGCTCAATCACGGGAAGGCCATCTTCAGCGGTCCCGCCCGCGACCTCCTTGACCGTCGCGGTGAACTGGTGGTCGAAGCCGAGGAGGCGACGCAGCTCGATCTGGTGGCCAGGATCGCGACTGCGGCGGGCTACACGGTCACGCCGGTGAACGGCTCCCTGCGGATTGCCTGTCCCCTGGACTGGGCCTCCGAACTGGACCGACGTGCCAGGGAGGCTGGTGCCACTCACATTACCATCCGTGCGAGGGAGGCCAGCCTCGAAGAGCGTTTCCTGGCGCTGTTGAAAGGAGATCACTAATGGTGCGTGCTTTTCGCAGCGAGTTGCTCAAGTTCCGCCGCTGGAGCGTCCTGGCTGGTGGGGGAGTGATGATCGTCGCCACCGCTTTTATCGCCTACTTGACCTTCCACCAGATCACGTCCGGGGCCACCGGACCGGAGCTCACCCCCCTCATTCAGGCTTTCCCGACGACACAGGGACTGATCACCGTCGTTGGCCAGGCGCGGTCACTGATCATTGCGATCGCGCTCATCATGGTCACCTCGAACCTCGCCGCGGAATGGTCCCAGGGAACTCTGCGCAACCTGCTGGTGCGCGAGCCGGGCCGGCTGCGCCTGCTTTCGGGCAAGATGCTCGCCCTCGTGCTCTTCGTGGCCATCTCCCTTGCGCTGACCCTGCTTATCAGTGCCGCGCTCATCATCGTCGCAGCTCAGTCTCAGGGGATCTCGACGGCTGCCTGGACCTCGTCTGAAGGGATGCGCGCCTTTCTGAGTTTCTCCGGCAATGAAGTACTCTGTCTCGTTGGCGTGAGCCTCCTGGGAATGCTTATCGCCGTGCTGACGCGCTCGACAGGCGCCGCCGTAGGGATCGCACTGGCATACGTCCTGGTCCCGGAAGGAGTGATTGCCATGGTGTGGCCGGAGGGGTCCAGGTGGTTCCCCGTTCGCGTCTTCAACTTCCTGCCGGGCTCGACCGTGCCCCCGGCTGTCGGTCCCACTCCTCCTCAGGGCTACATTGCTGCCTTGCTCGTGGCGCTGCTGTGGATGGCCGGCTTTGTCATGGTGAGCGCCGTAGTGTTCCGGCGTCAGGATGTCAACGCGTAGCCGAAGGAGGGAGATCCGTGAAATCGCTAAGGCCAGGTGACGACAGCCCTGTGCGCCCATCGGGACAGACCAGCACAGACGGAGGGAACGGTGACGAGCGGTCCGCAGTGGTCGGCAACGAACGGCTGACTGCGCTGGCCAGCGCGGTGCTCCTCGTGCTGATTGTGGTTGAGCTCGTGAGCTCGGCGAGCCTGCGCACGCTGCTTCCCATCCATATCTTTATCGGGGTGGGCCTTTCCGGCCCGCTCGTCGTCAAGATCGGCTCGACCGGCTACCGCTTCCTCCGCTATTACACCAGGTCGCCCGCTTTCGTGCGCAGAGGCCCGCCCCACCTGGCGCTGCGGGTGCTGGCCCCGCTGCTCCTCGTCACGACCCTCGTAGTGATCGGCAGTGGGATCGGACTCGTGGTGACTGGCCCGGAGCAGGCTGGCCCACTCCTCCCTATACACAACCTCAGTGTCCTGGTCTGGCTCTCGATGATCGCCATCCATGTCTTCGCCTACATCTGGCGTACCCCACGTCTGGTCGCGGACGACTGGAGAAAACAATCCGGCAGGAGCCTTGCCCCAGGACGCGGGCTCCGGCTTGGCGTGAACATTGGCGCGCTGCTGGTCGGCGCGGTCGCCGCCATCCTCCTGTTCCCCAGTGCCACACCGTGGCTCGTCTGGAGTCAGACGAGCCAGATGGTCTCCGCCGCCTTGATCGCCGGCCTGATTATCGCCACACTGGTGCTCCTGGTCACCAGACCGTTCAGGTGGAAGTAGACGGACGGTGAGGCACGGGCAAAGAGAGCTATCGTCCAACTAGTCCCAGGGGCTCTATTCCCACCTCTGCACTCAGCGCTTCCAGTTCAGCACGCGTGGTGGCATCTACAGGTATGCCTTCTCTCGTCCGCTTTGCGCGCAGCTCTGCACGCCGCTCGCCAGGGATGCGAATGTGCTGTCCAGTTGCGGTTTCTGTCTCGCGAATGGCAGCCAGCATGCCACCTAAACGCGAGGTGTATTCTTCTGTCGACATAAGCGGCCCGAGATGGATCGCCAGGCACCACAAGCCTGCGTCGGTTGGAGCTGTCCAGTCATCGTAGGGGGAACGCACATGCGGTCCCCAACTTGATCCCGGTATGATAGCTGAGAGAATCTCGATCATCAGTGCCAGCGCGTATCCCTTCGCACCAGCCATAGGTAGTACAGCTCCTGCCAGGGCTGCCTTGGGGTCCGTCGTGGGACGGCCTTCCGCGTCAATGGCCCACCCTTCTGGGATTGGTTTGTCCTGGCGCGCTGCCATGATAATGTTGCCGCGTGCCACAATACTCGTAGCCATGTCTACCACCACCGGCGGCTCATTGGGTGTCGGGCCCGGTGCCGAAAATGCCAACGGGTTGGTGCCGAAAAACGCGACTCGCCCTCCCCACGGTGGTATTCCAGGTGGCGTATTGCATACCATGAGCGCTATACAGCCTGCTGCAGCCGCCCGCTCGGTATAGGCCGAAAGCGCAGCCGCGTGATTGGTGTGCGCAACGGCAACCATTCCTACACCCTGCGACTTCGCCAGTCGTACAGCCTCATCCATAGCTGCGGTTGCAGCAACAGGGCCGAGAGCATTGTCTGCATCGAGCAAGGCAAGGGCTGGAGCTGGATGGGTCCAGCGGAATGCAGGGCGAGCGGCAGCCAACCCCGCGCGCACACGCCGCGCATAGATGGCCAGGCGCGAAACGCCGTGTGTGTCGATGCCTTCCAGATTTGCCTCGACAAGCGCCCATGCGACCGTCTGGGCATCGGCCCTGCTTAAGTCTACAGCCTGAAGAATAGTGGTGACAAAGTCCTTCAGGACCGGAGCTGCTATATACGTTTCCTTCTCAAAGTCATCCGACATAATGCTCTACACCTCCGTTTATACTGCTCCGATCGCCCGTTCTCCAGCCAGCACCCGCAGCACGTCGGTGATGACCAGGCGCAAGGTGCTAGCATCTCAGCGACCATGATCATCGGGCTCTCTATCATCTCAACATTGTCAATGAGACGTTGTAACGGGTAAACGAGCGACTACTACGTCACAGAATTGTACCAGTTTGCCGCCATAAAGCGATCACGTTTACAGACAATATCACAGGGCGTTAACACTTTCGCATGTTCTCCTTTACAGCGAACGATTCTTCAGGTATACTCCTGGATTAGAGCTGTCCAAGTGGACAGCGCGGTATACTAAAAAAAGAAGAGGGAATGGTCCAGTGCGCGGTGCTCCGTTCTCTGTTGCAACAGAAAAGCGGCAGGCTTGCATGCCTCCATTCCCTGCAACACGCATGGAAAGGATCGACAAAACGATGCCCACAGCAGATTCAAAGACTCCCAAAATCGTTGGCAAAGAGGAACTCGCCCATCTGATCGCAGTCAGGGCTCATGTGGATCTGAAACAGGCCGATGCGATGCTGGACGCCTTGACGGACACCGTCCGCGAAGAAGTCGCCAAGGGGCACCAGGTGCGCCTCATGGGCTTTGGGTCGTGGAAGTTGACCGCGGTCTCGGCACGGACCATCAAATCCATCCGTGGTGGGACACCCATTCACATTCCTGCCGGCAAACGGGTCAGCTTCAGCACTGGATCGCTGCTCGCAGAGGCTGCAAAAGCACCCGCTCCTGCGAAACAGGCCCCCGCGTCCAAGCCCACCGCTAAAAAAGGAGCCAGATAAGATCATCGTGCCCCCACAGGGCACGACGCTCGACAGCAGCAGACGCTACCCAGGTGGCTTCTGCTGCTTCTCTGCCTCCCATCATGTCCACGTTCGCTTCATCTGTATCCCCTGTCGTGTATTTGCCACCCTCAGTGGATGAGCAGTTGCATTCATGAGGCTTTGTGGTAGCGTCTTCTCTTGCCAAAGCAGGGCTCTTTTCCCTGTGTATTTGGGCTTTGGTGGAGCAAGAGAAGATGCCAGGTGACAAGGGAAATAGCCGAATAGTCCGCAGGCGGCGTATTCACGCGTTAAAAGAATACTGATGTGACGTGGACTATGCAGTTATAATGTCCCTCATCCATCCATGTGGTGGTACAATGCGGATACGACGTCAGTTGTTACCCACCGCAAAGTAGTAGGCAATTGAGGCAGGTAAGATATGAGAGGTGAAGTATGATAACACGTACTGCCAGAGCAACCTATTACATCGCCATTTGTGTTTTTCTCGTCTGCTTGGTGGTTCTTGTCGTAAAAATGACATTTTGGCCTGTCTGTGGCGGTGGGTCAACTTGTGACGGATGGACTGTTGCAGGCCTGGTTGCAGCAGTTCTAGGAGTGAGCACAGCATTTTTAGGCATTCTCGGAGCTATTGCTCTCGCCGCCTGGTGGACCAGCCTGGATAAACGTGTTGAGGATCACGTAACACACCTCTTTACAGCGCAGATTCAAACAGTGCAGGACGCTCTCAATCACCTGAAAGAACGGGCTGATGAACTTCGAGGTAAGGTGGATGCTCTTGAAACGATCATACCTGAGTTAGAGTTGCGCATAAGTGCAGCACAAGCGAGCGCAACAAGAGCATTTGAGGCAAATATGTCAGGGTATTATCAAACACTGGAAGACCAGCGCAAACAGAATGAAAGCAGAGATACTCGGCATACACTCGAATCAGCCCCGGATCGGAGCGAGGAGGAGCACCCATGACAAAGCGCCAGATCGCCCTTGGAGTCATCTGCTTTCTTGTAGGTATCCTGGTTGGCATGGAGATAGCTGGAAATAGTGAATTGCTCGTTCGCATGGTCATCATCGTGGTAATTCTGCTGCTGCTCGTGTATCTGGCGCTGCCCTACCTGCCGCGAGCGATATCATCGAGGCGAGGTCCTGTGCAACGTACGTCGCAGAGGCGTTCGGGACGGAAGCCGTAAAGAGGACTAATTAGCCAGACGCTGACCCGTGGACGAAGCGGTGCGTTCGCAACGTGCGCCGCTGCTCGCCGAGATCACTGGAATGGCCAGGAATAGGAGCAGGGAGAGCCCTCCTCTGCGCGCCTTCGCGCCGTGGCTCAGAAGCGGGTGCCACATTCGGTGGGCAGTCCTGCTCTGTCCGGCCTGGTTAGTGTTTGTCAGGCTGGTAGGTGAGTACCACGACGCCTGAACTGAAGGTCCTGGTCTCGACCAGTCTTAGCACCTTCTGCTCGCTCCCCTCAGGGAAGAGACGCTTGCCGCTGCCCAGCACAACAGGAAAGACCATGAGCCGATATTCGTCGATGAGGTCCCGCTCGTGAAGTGTGCGGACCAGTTCGCCACTGCCGAAAATCACCATGTCCTGACCGGCCTCCTGCTTGAGTCTGGACAGCTCTTCCGCCAGATCGCCCTTGATCAGAGTGGCATTCCAGGTCACCTCAGAGAGGGTCGTGGACACCACGTACTTGGGCAGGCTGTTCATGCGCTCCCCATACGCCCCTGTCCCAGGCATGTTCGGCCAGGCGGCAGCAAACCCTTCATAGGTCCGGCGGCCTAGCAGAAGCGCATCGCAGGCGAAGAGTTCCTCGAATTTATACTGCTGCTGATCTGCACCCCCAAATCCAAAGCTCCAACCGCCGTGTTTGAACCCTTCTGCGCCGCCAGGATCTTCCATGACGCCATCCAGCGTCACGTACTCGGAAACAATGATCTTTCTCATGCTGTTTTCCTTCTTTCTTTCGTCGATACAATGTTGCTTGCAATGTGCCAGTGCGCGATTTCCATCAGGGCCTCCCGACGAGAGAAACCGCACAACCATTGCTTTAGTGAGAGTATACCTGAGGGCGATCCAGAACACATCCCTTGAACAAGGTGTCATGGCTACGTATCTTTAGCAAGCAAAAGGCGAAAGAGGGCAAGGGGTTCTACGTAGAATCAGGTAGACGATGATCAGGCTGCATGGATGGTGCGGAGTGGCGGGTTAGCTCAGGTGCTGTTCGAGCGCATAGCGTGTGGCAGCGACTCTAGAGGAGACCTGGATTTTCCCATAGATCGCCTTCAGGTGGGTGTTGACCGTGCGTGGACTGATGATGAGCTGTGCGGCGATCTGGGCGTCAGTCAGTCCCTGAGCCAGCAGGCGCAACACCTCCACTTCGCGCCCCGTCAGCCCGTCAGGATAGGTGGGCGGCGATTTCGCTGGTGGAGTTGAAGGTGTCTCTCGTAGGGTCGTCACGGGTCCGCGAGCTGCAAGGGCTTGCTCCCAGGTCATGCCACATCCCTCGGCCCACGCAGCCGCAAAGGCTTTCTCACCCAGGTGGGCACGTGCGGCAGCGACGGAGCGCTCGTAGTCGGCACGGTAGACGGGTGGCAAGGGCGTGCCGAAGGAGTCGCGCAGGGCTGCCGCTGCTGCCCACAGCCGCACTGCCCATGTCGTCTCACCCTGCGCCACGGCCACGACGGCCAGACCTTCGAACGTGGGAGCAATATCCACGACGGCCAGACCTCGAAGCAGGCTCTCTTCATACACCGTGCGTGCTGCTGTATGGTCACCTCCAACGGCGAGGACCTTTCCGAGAAGAGAGCGCGTCGAGGCTAGCATTCCCTGATTCCCGACCTCCTGCCAAAGCATGTGGCTTTGTTCAATCAGCAGGCGTGCGGTCGTCGTCTCACCTTGAGCGAGGGCGATCTCCCCCTGGAGAGCGAGCGCAAGCGCTTCAGTACTCGTGATGCCCGTTTCCGAAGCCCTCGCGAGAGCCTCCTCTACCAGGGTCTGCGCTCTCACGAGATCACCTTGCCAAAACACCACCTGGGCCAGGGTCATGAGCGATATCGCCACCCCAGTGGTGTCGCCCCATTCCCTGAACATCTCTACCGCTTGCTCTGCGAGTGGGTGGACCCTGGCATACTCCCCCTGGTAGAGGATCACCAGAGCCAGAGCGTTGAGCGCCCAGGCAGTGAGGGTCTTGTCGCCGGCCTCCCTGAGGAACACCAGGCTCTCCTCGAACAGCGAGCGCGCCGCTGCCAGATCCCACCGCGCGAAAGCGACATGGGCCAGGTGAAAGGTGGCATCGCCCATCCCCTTTGTGTCTCCGATCCCTCGGAACAGCGCCAGACTTTCCTGACACAGCACTTCTCCCCGCTCGACGTGGCCCAGGGAGCCGGCCAGGCTCCCAGCAGCCCACAGTGCTCTGGCGCGCAGTGGCACCGCCACTCCCTCATGTCTTTCCAGTGCCCGCTCCAGCAAGTTCCACCCCTCATGCATGTGTTCGTGTGCGTACCAGAACCACCACAGGGCGGTCCCCAAGCGTAAGGCTCTCTCTGCTTCTCCCCGCTCAAGCAGCCAGTTCATGGACGCTCGCAGGTTGTCATGCTCCTGCTCCAGCCGCGCCATCCACACCGCCTGCTGCGGACTGTGCCACGCCAGTTCCGCTGCTTCTGCCAGCGCCAGGTAATAGGCCGCATGAGCCTGGTGCGTGACCTCCGCCTCCCCAGGTGCAGCGAGCGCCTCTCGCCCATATTCACGGATGGTCTCCAGCATCACGAAATGCGGCTCTGCTGCCTCTTGCTCGGTCTGCTGCAGCAAACTCTTGTCGATGAGGGACGCTGCGCCATCCAACACCGAGATTGCAGGAGTCTGGGTGTCCAGGGCAGCACAGACCGCCTCAATGGCCTGGAGGGTGCAGCCACCGACAAAGACGGAGAGCCGCCGGAAGAGCCGCTGCTCATCGGCGTCGAGCAACTGATAGCTCCAGTCGATGGTCTTGCGCAGCGTCTGCTGCCGCGCTGGTGCGTCGCGTCCACCGCTCGTCAACAGCGCCAATCGCTGGCCCAGCCGAGCGAGTAGCGCTGGTGGAGGCAGCAGTTTGATGCGGGCGGCGGCCAGTTCAATCGCCAGAGGCAAGCCATCCAGGCGGGCACAGATTTCGGCGACGGCCGGGGCAGTGGCATTGCTCACCTGGAAATCGGGCTTGAGCGCCTGGGACCGCGCGATGAAGAGCGCCACCGCCTCATACTGCGACAGCGTCACAAGGTCGGGCAGGTGTTTGAGATCGGGCAGCGAGAGCGGCGGGACGGCAAACTCGTGCTCAGCCGAGAGGTGGAGCACCGCACGGCTGGTCACCAACAGCTTGAGGTGTGAGCAGCGCGCCAGGAGGTCCGAGAGCCTGGGTGCGGCGCTCACCACCTGCTCGAAGTTGTCGAGCACCAACAGCAGCAGCTTCTCCTGCAGAAAGGCTTGCAGTTGTTCCACCATCGACCGCGTGGGGCTCTCTTTCACACCCAGCGTCTGGGCCACGGTAGGCACAACCAGTTCGGCATCGCTGATGGGAGCCAGGTTTACGAAATAGATGCCATCGGTGAAGTGGTCACTGAGTTCGGCGGCCACGTGCAGGCCCAGGCGCGTTTTGCCACTGCCGCCGGGTCCGGTCAGGGTCAGCAAACGCACATCTTCGCGCAGCAGGAGCTGCTGCACGGCGGCGACTTCCCGCTCGCGCCCAATGAGCGGTGTGGGCTGAACGGGCAGGTTGTGTGGGTGGATGTCGAGGGTCAAGAGGGGCGGAAAATCGTCGGGCAAGCCGGCGATGACGAGTTGGAAGAGATGGCTCTGCTGCTGTAAGTCCTTGAGGCGATGCTCCCCCAGGTCTCGCAAGCTCACTCCATCGGGCAGGGTGTGCTCCACCAGGTGCCGCGTGGTCTGCGAGAGCAGCACCTGGCCGCCGTGCCCCACACTCATCAGGCGCCGTCCGCCGTCGGCTGCGGCTCCCCAGTGTGCAGCCCCACACGGACGCGCACCGCAGCGCCTTCGGGCCAGGCATGCGAGGCAAGGGCGCGTTGGGCAGCCACGGCAGCTGAGACTGCATCGGTGGCACGCGCAAAGGCGAAGAAACAGGCGTCTCCCTGGGTATCGACTTCATACCCCTCAAACCGCTGGAAAGCGGTGCGCAGCAGCTGCCGGCACTCGGCCAGCACACGGCTGTACTGCTCACCAAGTTGTTGGAGCAGGAGTGTCGACCCCTCGATATCAGTGAAGAGCAGCGTGATCGTTCCTTTCGGTACATCAAGCACGCGAGACCTCCTCCAACCAGGAAACCAAAAAAACACAGCAGTGCAGAGACCGCGAGTCACAAGGACGAACTCGATCATCTCTGAGCATTATACCTCGTCATCGAGAGAGCAGCCACGACCTCATTGACATATACCTTTCCTACCCATTGGACGAAAAATGCTTGATGGAGAGGAGAACAACAGGTATACTGCATGCAAAACAGTCCAAAAGTGAGACAGGAAAGATGACCCAAGCGCAGAGTAGCCAAACCAACCGCTTGTTAGGGTATCCAGACGGCGCGCGTTTATTGATCATCAACGCTGATGATTTCGGGAGGTCCCATGCGTGCAATGCGGGCATTCTGCGTTCGTTCGAGGAAGGCGTGGTCAGTTCGACGACCTTGATGGTTCCTTGTCCCTGGGCGTTGCATGCTATGCAGCTGCTCTCGGACCATCCTGCTCTGGGTAGCCCTGAGATGCAAGCGATCGAACCGGAGAGTTGGCAGGCGCACCCGACGGATTTGGACTTTCTGATCTCGCGGGAAGCGCGCTCGATCATCGAGCAGGAAGGGATTGTGCTGCTGAGCTACAAGCCTCTTCAGCAGGTGTGGCGAGAGAGGTGCTCAAGCACCACCTGATCGCTTCTGTTCTCACCTTTCAGTTCAACATCTAACCACTTCCGTTTGGGCATAGCTTCCCCTTTAAACATCTTACTTGGTTTATGTTGTCTTGACGAGGATTTTTCGTCCAATAGGTAGGAAAGGTATTGTCAATGAGGTCGTGGCGGGGTTTCGATACCTCTCCTACAATGATGAGAGTATCTTCGTTTGCTTCCTGTATCATACTCCCAGTATTTCTTAAACTCAAAACGCTTCCGAACATTCCGTATCAGGAGGCAGCATGCACCCATGACATTTGTCATGCTCACAACACGAGAAATTTCACTAAACCGTCAGACACGCTCACCTATGATATTTGTCATGGTCAAATCAGGAGAGATTTCACTTCCGACAAGTTCTTCCCTGGGCTATACTCTAATGCGAAAGCACACATTGCCAACAAGCAGGTGCTGATCCAGGCCACCGCTGGAGGTGGCATCCAGAAGATCGAAGCAGGCGCATCCCCAACGAGCGCCTGTCTCTCTGATGAGCGGATCCGCGCGTTGGCAGCGCTTGGGGCGGGCGTCGAAGCGCTGTATGAGACCCCCCAGGACATCGAGTGGACCATCGATCCTTCCGGCCAGATATTCCTGCTGCAGGCACGACCGATTACGACCCTGTTTCCCCTCCCGGCTGAGGCTCCATCCACTGATGAGAGTCTGCGCGTCTACCTGGCCTTTGGCGTCCAGCAAGGCACCTATCGCCCCTTCACGCCCATGGGCCTTTCTGCGCTCCGGCTCCTCGCGTCCGGGTTTCTGGCGCTCATTGGCTTCCCACTTCGCGATCCGCTCGCTGGTCCTCGCTTTATCGTGGAAGCTGCCAGCCGTCCGTTCTTCGAGGTCACCGCAGCGTTGCGCAGCCCATTTGGGCGGCGCTTCCTCCTGGAAGCCATGCGAGAGGCGGAGGTCCACGCGGCCGCCAGCTTCGAACACCTGGTGACGGATCCACGGCTCTCGCTCCGCGAAACGCCGCGACGTGTGTTTGGACGTGCGCTCGTCCTCCTGCTCGCGCGCACTCACCTGCCCTGGTATCTGCTGCAGGCGTTCCTCGCGCCGCAAGCTGCCAACACGCGAGTGCAGCGCTTCGTGGAGCAGGTACGCAACGCCCACCGGCTCGACGCGTCAGCCGATGCCGCTGCCCATCTTGCCGCCGCGGAGCGCCTCCTGCTGCACTGCCTGCGTCTGGCCTTTCGCGTCTCGCCAGTCATGCTCGCGGGCATGCAGAGCTTTGCATTGGCCCGGCGGATGCTCGGTGAACTGGCCTCGGAGCGTGAGTGCCAGATCGTCCTGGGCGGCTCGCCGACGAATCCCACGACCGAGATGAATCTGGCGCTCTGGAGGCTCTTCCAGGAGATCCGGGCAGATGCGACGAGCAGACATCTGCTTCAGAGCCTGCCAGCCGAGACGCTCGCCCAGGACTATCAGCAAGGACGACTCCCCGCTCCCCTGCAACAAGGCGTAGCACGCTTCCTCCAGGCGTACGGCCACCAGGGGGTCTGTGAACTCGACCTGGGCGTGCCACGTTGGTCGGAGAACCCCACCTACGTGCTTAACCTCCTCACTGGCTACCTGGAGATTGCGGAGAGCGCACCCGCGCCGGATCTCCAACTCCAACGCGCTGGACGTGAAGCTGCCGCGATGATCGCGACGCTTGCGCAGCGCGCCAGGCACAAGCACTGGCTGCGCGGGCAACTGGTGCGCTTGTGCCTGCAACGCGCCCATGCCCTGGCAGGTTTCCGCGAGATGACGCGCTTTGTCGCAGGGTTGTTCCTCGCACAGGCACGCGAACTCCTCTGGCCGGTCGGAGAGGAGTTAAGCCAGGCCGGGAGGCTGAAAGAGGCCGCAGATATCTTCTTTCTCACCTTTCCCGAAGCACACGCAGCACTGACGGGAGCGGACCTGCGGGAGAGCGTGAGCGAGCGACGAGCCACCTTCGCACGGGAGCTCGGGCGCCGTCATGTGCCACTCGTCCTGCTCTCGGATGGCACCGAACCCACCGCCCAGCCACAGACAACCCAGAGCACTGCCCGGTCAGAAGGAACGCTGCAGGGAACCCCTGCGTCCCCTGGGATGGTGACGGCGCCCGCGCGGGTGATCCTTGATCCTCACGATGCCCGCCTGAAACCAGGCGAGATCCTGGTGGCTCCCTCGACGGACCCCGGTTGGACGCCCCTGTTCCTCAAGGCATCAGGACTGGTGATGGAAGTGGGGGGAGCGATGGCACACGGCGCGATTGTGGCGCGCGAGTATGGCATTCCCGCCGTCGTTGGTGTGGCGGGCGCAACCGAGCGGATTGCGACCGGCAGCCGCGTGACGCTGGATGGCACCGCCGGCACGGTCGTGATCGAAGAAAACAGCGTCGAGCAAGACCTGCTGTGATGAGGCGATGGTACAGTGAGGTCGCGAGAACCGTACGTGTTGCAGCAGGCAAACAGGAGGGATCGTATGCGGATCAGCCAACGTCGGGAAACAGCAGGACAACCTGGCTTCACTGGTTGTCCTGCTGGCACCGTTCGCTCAGATGAGGTGATTGCCTCCAGATGTGGTTGAGATAGTGAGGGTCCTCTAGAACCACGTCCGACTCCTCATGAATTCGAGCTCAGGCGAGCCTCAGGCAAGGTCGGCTCAAACAGTTCGATGGGGTTCCCGGAAGGATCGTCGACGAGAATTTGCTTGCCGCCAATGCCGGTAACGATATCGTTACGAAAGTGGGCTCCTGCCTTGCGCAGCGCCTCAACGGTGGTGGCGAGATCGCCGACTTCAATCGAGAAGCGGTTCCAGCCTCCCGGCTCGGGCCTGGTCCCATCAGGCATTGACTGGCCGCCGCCACCCGCCGGATTCGGTGCGCTGAGGACAAGACGGAGATCGCCTCGTGAGAGCATGGCAAAGGCGGGAGCCGGATGCATCTCTTCATGGAAGCCCAGATGCTGGCAGTAGAACGCGATCGCAGCGTCGACATCATGGACGATGTAACGGACCTGAACGGTGGCCATTGAGTGTTTCTCCTTTCCTCACTCCTTCAGCTTCTTCGGCTAGAGTAGTTTCGGCAGATATGACTCTAAGATGTCTCAACTTTTTTCTGCAGTCTACTCTTTGTATCTGTAATCATGAAACGCCTGTTCGTAAGATAACATAGGATCTCCAGAAGATCAAGCGCCTCCAGAAGATTACCAGGGCTTTCTCATTCTCTTTTTTCTACTCCGATTCTGCCCGTTGGAGTGGAGGCTGCTCAGATGAAGACCCACCTATGAGAAGTGGAGGTAGCCACTTGAGCATTGGGAAGCACT